>Ga0302275_10002928_pt1 | contig 17574 bp, 18 predicted proteins | sample III_Bog_N2_2_FD_200229 | JGI IMG/M metagenome (GOLD analysis project Ga0302275, IMG submission 200229) | Peat permafrost microbial communities from Stordalen Mire near Abisko, Sweden - III_Bog_N2_2 | ecosystem: Environmental > Terrestrial > Soil > Wetlands > Peat | place: Sweden: Abisko...
CCCACGGTGGATGAAACTGTGCCCCATCCATCGGACGTCTTTTTGTCCGATGGGTGGGATCGCTGAACTCATCCTTTGTTTTGCTGAACTTGCGTTTTTTGTTTCTTCCTAGAATGCCTCCACGAAGCCGGATCGAAGGTGGGGGCAACGAAGGGTGCCAACCTTCAAATCGAGGAAGGCGCAGCGAGCCAGTGGCAGTTAGATCAGGATGATCCGTAGCCGAGGATCGTCCTCGGAACTGCCTCAGCGTTCAGGTATGGGGTAACAACTGGTTGGTCGCCAATCCGGAACCGGTAACCTGGAACGCGGAAGCTACCACTTGTGGTTTACCGAACGCCTCCAACAGGCCCGAGGATCGACACTGCCATGGCTGCTTGCAACCCTCAGCACCAATTCGGTCGGTAACCCCAAGCGAACGACAATCCCCGCTGCCCCTCGCCAGTTCCTTGCGCGGGAAGAGTTGGTTCTAGCCGAGAAAAGCTGGCCGGATGGATTGTCACCCGTCTTGCGGCTGGAACTACGTTGGATGCTGGGCATCCTTGCTGGACCTCTGTGACGGCCGCGGTTTGTGCCTCTTCGACACACGGCACCGCCGGCAATTCGGAATCGGAATCAGTGAGTGCACTCTGTTTGCCAGCAATGTATGCTTCGATGCCAGCCAGTTCAATCCATACCCGCCGTCCGATCTTCACAATAGGAAATGGTCCGTTGTTCCGGTCCAAACGGTATACCCTGCTCCGGGACATGTTAACCAGGCAACCGGCTTCCTCGGCCGTGATGTAGTTGCAGACCAAGAATGGGCGAAGGGGACGCTGGTCATGTTCGTTGACGGCACCGGCGAGTGCCTCACCGTTGACAGCTGAAGAGTCACACTGAGGAAGGGCAAGAGATTGGCTTGCGATGAGATTCATGTTTATTGCCTCTGCATCCAGAATGCCCCCGCGCAGTCCTGTTCCAAAGGCTCAGCAGGGCAGTCGCGAAGTAGTGGGGAACTGGCCACTGCTGAGCGTGACAACAATGGCGTTTTCGAGCGCGGCCTACGCGAGCCGCAACACGGAGCCAACCTCTCTCTGATGACTGTGCGGTGGCGCCAGAATGGCTCTATTAAGCGGCGAGGTCAACAAACGACCAATCGCCCGATAGAAGTTCCACGTCCAGACCATCGAGCTCCACAGTCGCCGTGTTCGTCTGAGGCTTAACAACCTTCAGGCGCCCGATCGAGCCATTCATAAATCCACGGTTCCAGTCGTTCCGCGTCCATATGATTGGCTCCGCTTCACAGATCCGACCTGCATCCACGGACGGCCTCCCCGGCTCCAGGATGCGGTGAAAATGGGAATTGATGGCTTCGACTCCGGCAATTCCGCATGTTGCGTCAGAAATGGTCCTTTTGGACTGTTGTGCGCAACATTGCAAAAAGTGCTGTCGTGTCCGATAACGGATATTCTCGTCAACCTGGAAGCCGTTCATGTACAACGGTTTGTTGGAAATCAAAAAATGACGGGGGAGGGAAGTCCAATGCGGCCAGGAACTTCCTTTTCTTCCCAAAGTGTTCATGTTGGTTGTATTGCACGCAGACAGTGAATGTCAATTGTAGAACTTCAGAGGGAATCTGTTTGTGCAACCCAGACATCTTTTCGGAACTTGACAGAGCCCGTGCCGTGCATTACAAACAACTCAACCATGAGAACACCCCTCCAACTCGCTCGCGAACGAACTGGGCTGTCCCAGACCGAGGCAGCAACTCGTATGGGGATCGACCGGACCTACTACTCCCGGATTGAAAACGGGCGATGCAAACCCTATGCCAAAATGGCCAAGCAGATCGTGGATTTTTACGGCGCCCCGCTCACCCGCGACCAGGTCCTGTTCCCCGAGGAGTATGTCGGCATGGCCCTGCCTCCGCAGCCGGAGGACGGCGCTCAGTCCGAGGCCGCGTAGCCGTGCCTCGCGGAGACCCACCACTCGGCGTCCCGTTGTCCACAGTCCTCACCGGATTCGCCAAGCGCGGCGTCGCCGCTCAGGCCGCAGTCGACAAACTGACCGCTCCGAAGAAGTCCTCGAAAAAGGGCGCACACTACCCCATGCGCGAGTTGGCCGAGATGTCGCGGGAAAGTGCCAGGGTGTGGGATCGCTGGGCCGCCGTACCGAATCGGCGCGCTGAAATGGCATACGGCGCGCACACCCTTGCCGATCTGTTTCGGTCATCAGCCTATGTGCTGGATACGATGGCCGACAAAGAGCGCCAGGAAGACGAGCCTCCTCCCAAAGCCGCGCTCACCAAGCTGCAGAAGTAGCCTTTGACACTTCTCCGCGATCGGCGCTATGCTGCAGCGGTCAGGCATAGTGGCCTGTGGATTCAAACGCTCAAGTACACGCACTCAAGCCCGAAGCGATTCGGGCTTTTGTGTGCCCGGCCGCGATAGAAGCTCGCTGAATGAGATCGCGCCGTTCGGAGCGTCCGGAGCCGTCAGCACGGAGCGGATCTCCTTCATAGCTCCAGCCACACCCTCAAGCGCTTCCATTTCCTTGTCGTACTCCTCCGCCGTGATCGTGCCCCGCTCCACCTGCACCCAGTGCGCATGGTGGAAAGCTTCGCGCGCATAATTTCCAGCCCGGCCCGCATAACCCCGCTCCACCAGATATTTCGCTTCCATGCCCAGCCGGACCGCCTCGTAGGCGCTTTCGCTTGGCAGCTCCGGCTGCTCCGGCTCGTACCGGCGGCAGAACTCGTACCACTCCTCATCGCCCTCCATGTTGCTGACCAGGATCGCCAGCGCCTGGCTCAGCTCGAGGGCCGTCCGGAACTTGATGTGCAACTCCCCGCGCGCAAGCGTCACGCAGTCGGGCAGGGAGGCCAGCCCGAGTCCCAGCTTTTCTTTGAGCACTACAGTCCGCGGCTTGCGGCGGCTGACGTAGAGGTTCGCGGCCCGCCGGGCCTGGATCAATGCGGGCACGTCGCGCCCCGCCAATGTCGTCTGGAGAACGTCGTCGAGAAAGTCGAGCAGCCCCTCGGCCGGGACGATGTAGCTTGTCCCATACCGCACCCGCGGCATGGCTTCCATCAGAATGCTGGCCGCGCGCGGCATCAGGCCGAAGAGCCGGCCGACGTCAGAGGTGTGAAAGTGCGAGCAAGTCGAGCCGGCAACCGCCTTGCGGATCTCGGCAGCGTCCTTCAGCCAGGAAATCGGTTTGGCCATAGAAACCTCGAAAACGCAGGGAATTCAAGGGTAGGGATAAATGCGAGGTCGCGCACTCATCGGATTTCTACAAGATACTACTAATTATCATGACCGGGTGTAAAATGGCCGATCATGGCCTCACCGCACCCCAAACCCGCTCCCTGGCTGTTGACGGCAGGTACCTCGACAGCCTCCCTCGTCAATTTGGTTTTAGCCTCGGTTCCCTCGCCCAACACCCGCCGAAGCTACGCCAAAGGCATCGCCGATCTGCTGGCCTTCGCCGATGGCCGCCCCATCACCAGGGTCCTGCTGCTTGAGTGGCGCGCGGCCATGAAAGCCGCCGGCCGATCCGCTTCCACCGTGAACCTGCGAATCAACTCGGCGCGCGCCCTGGTCCGGGAGGCGCTGGGGTCAGGGGCTGTCGACGCCGCGCAGGCCTTCGATCTGCTGCGCGTGGGCAACCTGCCCGTCCGCGGGGTCCGCGTCGGCAACTGGCTGACAGAAACGCAGGTCGACGAGCTGCTCGCCGTCCCTGATCGCACCACGCTTCGCGGCAAGCGTAATTACTGCATCCTGGCTGTGCTGGTTGGCTGCGCGCTGCGCGAAGAGGAACTCTTGACGCTCAAACTGGAGGACATCCAGAGCCGCGCCGGGCGCTGGGTGATACTCAACCTGATGAGCAAGGGCGGGCGGGTGCGGACCGTCGCAGTCCAACCATGGGTCAAGCAGGCTATCGACGCCTGGGCCAGCGCCGCGAAGATTCGCGATGGCAGGCTGATCCGCCAGACCACGCTCGCGCCTGGCGGGGTTTCCTCCGCAACCATCTGGAATATCGTGCGTGCCGCCGCCGCAAAAATAGGCGTCGCCAACTTCGGGCCCCATGATCTTCGTCGCACCTGCGCCAAGCTCTGCCACACCAGGGGGGCCAACATCGAGCAGGTCCAGCGGATGCTCGGCCACGCCGATATCCGGACGACTGCCCGGTACCTCGGCACCGAGCAGGATCTGGTGAACGCCCCCAACGACCGGCTGGTCTTCGGAGCACCCTCGAAAAACCATTAAAATCCCCTCCAGCGCCTCCAGGAGCGATTCCGGGGTATCATCCCCTGTCCGAATCGCCGCGCGTGCGTCCTGGGGCATCCTGGCGCGGCGACTAGCCGGTTTAATCGCTCCAGACATGGGAATGCCGCCTCAATCCAGGATTGAGGCGGCGGGAAGAACGGCTCCGAGGCAACTGTACAAACGTATAGTGCCCCGGAGATTTAGGCTGCGCTCTTCAGCTCTGCCTGTAGCAAAGTTTGGTACTGGTCTTGTAGCTCTGCCATCGAACGGCCGCCCTGGCCGTAAGCGTTGCCGGGGAAGCTCGCCCAGATATTGCTGCAAGCCTGGATAGCGAGCCCGAAATTGCCCGACTCGATCAGCGCGATCGCACGCCGCTCCTTGATCTGCTGCAGCGCGATCGCGTCCTGGCTGGCGGGCGAGAAGTCCGTCAACGACAGCAGCGTTTTGTATGGGCGCCACCAGCGGAGCATGAGCTGGTACCTGCCTGACGCGTCCGAGAAGAGTCCCTTGGGAAACTGCGCGCAAGGTGGCCGAACAAGGATCGCGCCCCGCCCATTGGCAAAGGGATGGGTGGTGTAATCCGAGAAGACGGAGGGGCCGTCGACGCCGGTGACGATGACGTCGTAGCCTCGGTTGCCCGTCAGGCGGCTCGCGCCGGTCCCTTCGCTCCAACTGATCAAGTCGAGAAATGCTTTTTCTTTTGCGTCGATGCTCAATGGTTCAGACTCCTTAGAATCTTGGGTTGAGGACGCAGCTCAGATAACTGCTGGCGATGATCAACAGCAGGGTTATCGCAGCGCCCGAGAAGAAAGCTGTAGCAGCCAATTCATTCCGTGACCACTTCATTTCAGGCCGCCGGCTTCAGCTCCGCCAGCTCCACTTTGAGAGACGGCGCCTTGGTGTCGATTTTGAAGCAGAGCCCGATCATCGCTGTGAGTTTCGTTCGCAGGCGCGCGCCCATGGTCAGGGTCTTCAGCTTTCCGGCCGGCCCCTTCACCATGTTGTAGGTGGTGTGCTCCTCGAAGAACTCTTTGGCCAGCGTCGGCGTTTCCGTCTTGCCCAGGTACAGGCGCAGTTTTTCGACGGCCGCAGCATCGATCCACGTGAGCGTTCCCGTGGTCGTGGTCGCGGTATTATGTATTCCCTCGAGCCGCTTCGACTTATCGGTGTGCCGGCCGCCCCACTTCTCAACCATCGCCGTTAGCTCGACTTTGATCTCGCCGGCTGCGGCGCCCAATATCCTCGCGGTCGCGGCCAGAGCATCGGCGCGGGTCTGCGCGGCGGAGTACTTCGCGATCAACGCGTCGATCTGCTTCGGGGTGGGTGCCGTTTCCGGCGTAGGCGCGAGTTCAATTTCCTGCCCAACTTCGGTGGTTTCTGTCATTTCGGTTTTCCTCATTGCCTTCTAGCCCAAGGCTAGATGGCAATCGGCTCGTTACGGGCACCCCTTGTTTCCCGCGCGACCCGCTCCGCGGGTGCCCGGCCGGCAAGGACGCTCAGTGGCCGATGAGCCCGTTCCTGGGAAATGCCCACCCGAGCAGAGCGAACAGAGCTGAGGCTGCGGAAATCAGGGCCAGGGCCTGCCACCGGAACTTATTGAGAAGTGCGATGGCATCCTCCACAATCTTCATGCGGCTGGGCTGGCCGTTCCCGTCGAGCCCAACTTTAATCGACGATTCGCATCGGACAACGCGGCTGACCATGTCGTTCCGGAATGTGTCAACCTCGCCGCGGAAGCGCATCCACTCCCCATCGCGGAACGCTCTGAACTCCGCAAGGATAAGCTGGCTCATAACAATCTGAGGCGTGAGCATCAGGGGCGTGTTCTGAGCTTGCGACTCTGCCACCAGGGCGGTGACAAGCGTTTTTTCGTCGTTGATTAATTGGTTCATGGTGAAGCTCCTTATGCAGTCGTGAGCGAACCGATCAGGAAATAGCCGAGCTTGCCCAGGAAGTCCGACGTGTGGATCGTGGCCACGGGCGTGATCGCGCCACCGGAGAAGGTCGCATCGACGTAATAAACGTAGTAGAGCGTGCTTTGCACCAGGCTCGGGATGGTGACCGCTCCGGCCGGCAAGCAACTCACCGACAGGCTTCCAACCGTTGCCGTGAACGGCGCGACGACGATATCAGCGGTCGCGCCGGTGACAGCGCTGGTCAGTGTGCCAGAAGGCGCCACTACTACGCCGGAAGTTGCGGAGATCGAGAGCGTAATGCTGATCGTGTCGCTCACTGTGACCCAGACGCTGAATGTCCCGCGCGGGCGAAGCGAACGAATCTGGAAGTTGTAGGCAGAGCCGGCAATGACTCCGGCGACGAATGCCTGGAACATGCTCACGTCGACAATGCCGGCGCTCAACCAGGTCGTAGCTCCCACGGCCTGATACTGGATCTCAATCTGCGTGACGGTGTTGTCGGCAGGCGTGGTCCATGAGACGAGAGCACGCGGCGTGACGTTGCCATCCGCACCGATCAGCGCTGTGCCAGCGGAGCTGGTCACCGTCATGGATGACGGCGGCGCCGGTGACAGCGGAATCTGTGAAGCCCCCCAGGTGATGTCCTCCGGCGTCAGCTCCTCGGTGATGGACCAGGCGTAAACGGACGGGTCCGTTTCCTGGACGCTGGCGGTGCATGAGATGGCGAGCGCGCCATCCTCTCCGGAGGCGCTCCTCACAGGCTCGGCGACGAGTTGAATCTTATCGAATTCCAGATATTTGCCACTCCACCCCATCACTTCGAAACTGAAGTCCATCACGTCTGTAGGCACGGCCTGCCACGCGGCAAGGTTCATTGGGAAAGTGCCGGTGCCCTGTTGCCTGTTGCGCATCAGGTTGATCTTGGCCACGCGCTGCGCCTGGACTACCGAGATGACGCCGCGCAGGCTCAGCTCCTTCGGCAGCACAATGCCGCCATCGGCAGCGAGATATTGATTCGACGTGTAGCCATGCAGGGAATCGGGCTGGTACTGCGGGAATGAAGTCGTCTGCCAGGCGTAATTCCAGAGGTTGTTCGTCGTGCCGTAGTACCAGCCGTTGGTGTCGTACAAATTGCCGGTCAGGGCATAGGGATAGTTCGGCGCGGTGTAGGTGCCGTTGACGCAGTTGATCAAATCCTTGAGGCTGCGATAGGGACTCCAGGCGATTGAGTCGGTGAGGTTAGACTCGTCGAATGCAAAGCTTGGTCCCTGCCAGTAGGCGGGGAAGATGAACCACTCGCCACCGACGCGGCTGAGCCGGCCTGCGGCCGCCGGCATCATCGACGCCAGTGCATCACCGGGCGGCGTCGACGTGTCGTAGTGAATGTGCTGCTGAAAGTTCGATTCATTGCCCTGAGAGGTTGCGACCATCTGATCGCAGACGTTAGCAGCCGCGATGAGCTGGGCCTGGTTCACGGACGGATCGCCGAGGCCGAAGACGGGGTCGGCGATCACGTCGGCAACCTGGAGAGCCCAGTTGGTGCTGAATCCGTAAGTCGAGGTGCGTGGATCCCAAATGGTGTTTTTGCCGTTCACCGTGATGCGGATCTCCGGCTCGCCGGGAAACTGGGTCGTGTCGTATCCGATGTTCAAATACAGATATGCAACGCCCCCGCCGCGTGCTGTCGTCGGCCACTGGCTGTCGTTGGCAGTGAGCGAGGCCATGTAATCCCCAGGAGGTTGATCACCGAAGCGCACCTCGCAAAAAGCCTTGTTGGCAAAGTTGTAATGCGCGCCGCCAGGGCCGATGCCGTAGCCCAGGCCGTAGCCGGGAATGGCGGGGTCCTGCTGATCGGCGGCGCCGCTTCCACCGAAGGTGTACTTGCCCTGCACATCCGCGGTTGGAGTGGATGTGTAGCCGCTGCCGCCCGTCACCATTGTGACCGTCCATGCGCCGACGACAAAGTCTGTGCCGTAGCCGCCGGGCCCCGCGTTCGTGGCCCAGGCCTCGGCACCGGATCCGCCGCCTCCGGAGATAAACACGCGGAACCGCGTTGGCTTGATGTTCGAAAAGCCGGATCCACCCGTGGCAGTGATTCCGGTAATGACTCCGCCGGATACCGTGACGGTCGTTGTGGGTGGTGTGGATACATGGCCGCAGCCGATGTTCGCGGCGTTGCCGTTCTGCGCGAAATACAGTTGCCGGCCGTCCAGGTAGACGTTGATGAAACTGTCAATCGTCCAGGTCGCGACCGGGATTATAAAGTTCATGACGTAGTTGCCGCCGGAGCCCCCCGCGCCCGTGGTGGACTTGTAGGTGATGGTTCCGCCGACGCGCTGCTGACCGTAGATGAGCTGGCGAAGCCCCGCAGCGGTCCTGGTCGAAATGTTCATGCCCCGGTTGCCAGTGAGGGCCTCGGCGATTGCGCCGGCCTCCATGGAGACGCCAGCGCCGAGCAAGCCCACTTCGATGGTGCCCAGCATCCCGGACAGGTACAAGCTCGCGGGTATCAGCAAGGGATCGAGTATGCTGGCCGTGACGAGCGCTGCATCGGCTAGCAGGATGCCGGCTCCGTAAATTGCTTTAGACATGCCATGCTCTTTTCACCGATGTGATCGGGAGTCTCTTGAGACCCTGTTCGCCGGCGGCGACGATGTGCCGCCCGCTCAGGTGAACAAGCCCGGCGATAACCCGGCCGGCGTCTTCGAGGACAACCAGATCGCCGCGCTGTGCCCTCAGAGGGTGCTGCCACTCGACCAGGTCATGCTTCGTGGCGCACCAGGCGGCAGCGTCTTCGACGGTGCCATTCTCGATGCCGGTGACCTTGACGATTGCGGCCTTCGCGCCGGTCTCGTCGGAATAGAGGCCGCGAAAGTCGCTGGCAATATCGAAGCCGGTCATCGCCTGGATCCCTGCAGCGGCCATTAACGCGCAGTCCCACGTCCCCCACTTGAAGGGCGTCCGGGTGTTGTCAACCAGGAACTCATGGAACTCTTTCTCTGCCCATGATTCCGATCTTTTAAGGGTCATGCGATTCTCCATCAGGCCACCCAAATAAGCGCCTGGTCATTCAAACTTTCAACGGATTGGAAGAAAGTGTCGCCGGGGAAATAAAGCATCTGGTCCGCCGATGTGTAGCGGCGCATGTTGGCCCGTGACAGGTTCGAGAGCTTGTTCTCGAGGGCCAGCGTGATCGACAGCGTCTTGGTTCCGATCTGAATCTTGGGCTGATCAACAGTGCCCACGAACAGCGGGTATGGCGTGCCGAAGATGTTGCCGTTTAAGTCCAGAAGGCCGAAGTAGATCGTCACCGGCGCGCCTAGCTGGATGTCGGCCATGCACTCATCGAGCAACAAAGGATCGATGGCGGAGAGCGAGATCGAAGAGCCGTATGCCTGAACGTCCGTGCCTTCGACGATGGGCGAAAGCTTGCCGAAATCGCCCACGCCTGTGTACGTGTTTCCGGCGTAGACGAGGTTGCCGACGCCGGTCCAGCAATGCACAACCTGGCTATGAAAAGTGATGATCGCCATGAACAGCGGCCGCACGTAATTCGAGACCAGCGGGGCAACCATGGGGGCGGAGATGTTTCTGGGCATTACCACACCTCGGTTGCAGAGACCGAAAGCTGCAGCAGGCCGGTGAAGTCACCGTGCCAGCTACGGGCGTTGTCTTTCAGGCGGAACAGGCCGACCGTGTCGATCAGGTTGATGGCCGTGAGGTTCGGCGGCGACTTGCGAAGCGAGGGCCAGATAGCAATGGTCGCGTTGCCGCCGGCGTCCGAGTTCACGGCCTCGCAGACAACATGAAGCTGGTAGCCGATCTGGAGATAATCGCCGGCGAGAAGCTGGCCGAAGACGTTGGGAGTCCACCCGCTCGTCACGAGGGAAGTGGCCGAGGTGAGGTTGTTCGTCCCCGTGGTGTTGCAGATAGGAGCGCCCTCTGCCGCTCCGAGCGGAGTTGCGCAGAATGGATCGCCGATTTGAAACACGTTGCCGATGCCGCGAAGCTCGGCCATGAATCCGCGCCACGGAGAGGCAACCCAGCGATTCATCTTTGGCAGCGTGAAGCTCAATGACCAGCCGTCCGCTCCCGGCCAGGCGAACGTTTGATTCCGCGAGGGAACGAACGGAGATCCAACATTGGCCACCGCGTCTTCCATCGTCACGCTGATGTCCGCCATGCCGGGATAGGGCGGCAGCGTTATGAGCGTGTAAGTACTCGACCCAATGGTGATCACTGAGGACATGGGGACTCCGTTGTTATGCGTGGATCAGATTGGGCGGGAAGCTAGCGGCGCGAACTTGGGCTGCGGCGTGCCGAATCCTTCGCGGCTGCATTGCTTGCAGCGACGATGTGTGGAGCTGCCTGCCGGATGCCGCGCTGAACCGCAGCGTTGATTGCGGCCGGGTCGTTGGCGCCGCGGGCGTCGATGTTCCAGGCGTGGTTGGTGACACCGCCGCCGCTGCCACCGGAAAGCATCGCCGAAGTGTCGCGAGCATTGTTGATCTTTGAAGTGGATCCAACCTGCAAAAGCTCCGGACCTTTTTCACCGGTCATGTAGAAATCGCCGGGGCTCAGAAGACCGCCACCAGCCTTGGGGATGAGCATGGACGCCAGGCCGCTCCAGAAGCCGCCGCTGGTAGCTGCCTGGGTCGCCGTCGATACGGCAGTGCCGGCGCTCTTCAGCACACTCGCCATTCGAACCCACATGGGGTTTGCTTCCGACGTGCCGATCTTGTTGAGGCCGAGTCCCTTCATGAGAGTGCCTTCGGCATCCTGCAATCCGGTCTTCGCAACGCCTGTGAAGATCGCCTTGCCAGCCTGCTCGAACGGATGATCGCCGGCTTGTGGCTTGGTCGTCAGGACGTGAATGAGGGCGTTGTTCACATCACCCAGCGCACTGGTGACGGTCTCCCTGAACTGTGCGCCCCAGTCCTGGGACTTCGCGATAATGTCGGCGAAGGTCTTGTCGACCTGGCCGGTGAATGACGTGCTGAAAGTCGTTGCGCTGTCAGTCGCCTGCTGAATCTGGTACTTGTATGGGATCTGACTTATCTGATTGCCGACATCCATCATCTGCGCCTGACGCTCGTCTGAAGGAACTTCTTTCTTGAGCTTGGCAAGCTGCTCATTGAGCGGTACCAGCTCGGCGGCGTAGCTCTTCGCATGCAGCGCAACCTCGGCCAGAGCCGCTGCATGCGGGGTCAAAGCGCCCGTGGATTCCAGCGCCTTCAGCTTGACCTGGCCGAGTTCCCCGGTGAACTTCGCGTAGGCTTCATAACCCTTGGCCAGCTCCGCCGCGATCTTGTTCCCGCCCTCATGCGGATCCATGTTGATGAAATTCAGGACCCCGTCAGGGACGTTCTTGATGGCCGTGGATTTGCGGATCTCGTCGAACTGCTTCGAGCGAGCCTCGTACCCCGAATAGAGTTTGTCCTGGATGGAGTCGTATTCCGATGATCCTCGGCCGAACGCGGAAATCCTCGCCGCCCAGAACTGAATCTCGTCCTCAACAGACATCCCCCAAAGCGCCTTGGTTTTCTTGAACAGCTCCTCCATAACCTTGTAGGAATCGGCGCTCGCTGTACCGGCTTGGGTGAGCCTGGTGTTCTGGCCCTGGAGAGCCTCATGTTGCTGAGTCGCCCGGATGACAGTTACCTCATCACGGCTCGATGCCTGCATATCATTGACGTCGTTCATTTCCGGAGCGTAGTTCGCACCGTAGTTGGCATGCATCGTGTCGATCTTGCGGACCGCGCCTGAACCATCCAGGTACGTGTGCTTTCCCGTGCTGAGAGCTTCCAGCTCGTTGCGACGGGTGGCCAATGAACTGCTGAAGCTGTTTGCCTCGGCCAGCCGCGCCTCTGGCGTGGCCGCGTCCCTCATGTGGAGGCGGTGCTGCTCCTCCATCGTCTGCTCGTAGCCGTTCCGAGACTTGTTCCCCCAGATGGAACTAATCAGGCCGACATCTGTTTTCTGGAGAGCGTCTTCAATTAATTTGATGTCGTCGCCGAGTTGCTTCTGCAGATCCTCGGCGGCCTTCTTGGCTTCAAGGATGGCGATCAGTGGACCGTTCCTCTGCGGCTTGTGTTCCAGCTTGGCGTTCGTGTCCTCCAGCTTCGCGTTGGCCAGCTCTATTTCGGTGTTCGTTCTCTGCATGGAACCGTGGATCGAACCCCACGCCTCTTCGTGTTTCTTCGCAGCTTCCTCGGACTTTTGGGCGAACTCGACAACCTTCTTCGTGACTTCCACAACGGTGTTTATCAGGGCGAACACAACGACTGCATCGAAGGCCAGGTTCATGGCTGTGGTAATTCCCGGCAGCTTGCTGATGATTCCCTGAAGACCGCGTGGAATGCCTAGCCCCAGTTCTTCGGAAAGCAGGCGAACAGACTCGCGGCTCCTGTCCATCTGCTCGCGCATATCCGCGGCCATCTTCTTCGTCAGTCCCTGGGCTTCCCCAATGGCTGCTTTGAAGTTGGCGATCTGGAGCTCGAGCGAGACGTATGCTGCTGCTACTTTGCGTGAGGCCATGAGTGTTTACTCCAATGGACAGGGCGACCTGATGGCCGCCCTGTGGTGCACGGGAAGGTGGGGCTTAGTAACTCGGATACCACTTTGCTGTGGCCGGGTCGTAGGTCATGGTTTCGACCTTCGACAGCACCGCCGTAGACGCGATGGCAATGTTGCCAGCGGTAGTCGTGGTCCAGAGAGCATCTGGGATGAGCGTCACCTGGCACCCAACTCCGGCTGTCGTGCAGCCCGTGGGCGCTGTGATCGTCGCAATGGCCGTGGTGCCCGTGATGTGAACCGCCGGAGATACAGGGGCAATCGTTGTGGCCGATGCAATGGCTGTACCGATGGTCAACTTGGGAATGCCCTGCGTCGTGACCGGCTCATAGACATTGGACCCAATGAGGGTTTGCACCTGAGCCGACGTTGCCGCTGTCGCTGTGCTGGTGCCGTTGCCATATACGACACCCGTCAACCCTGCGACCTGGTTGGATGTGGTTGCGTTCGTTGCATTCGTAACAGCCGTTGAACCGATTGCGGACACCATTTGCGCTGCTGTCGACGCAGTATGGGCACTCGTGCCATTGCCATAGAGGACGCCCGTAACCGTTCCCGCTTCGCCTGTGCCACCTATCGACGCGGGAATCGTGCTGGCAGCTACAGTTAACGATGGAGTTGTGGTGCTCGTGGTGACGGTAGGAACCAGCCAAGTAGGCCACGAGACAGAAGGTGCAGAAAAACTTGTAACTTCGTTTGTGGCGCTTGTGGCGATGATCGAGGCTGTTCCAATCGCTTGCAGAACCGGGGACGCACCACCTGTCATTTCGATGCAATTCGACCCACCGTCAGCACAGAACTTAACTGGCATCGCTGTTGAGGTTCCTTGAGATTCTACCTCTAACATTGGGCCTGTTGAAGTGTTGCCAGTTGTGTCCTCTATGAAAAACTGAGCAGCAGTGGGGGAACCTGTATCCGCACCAAACACATACGCAGTATTGAACGTTGTTCGTGCGCCGCCTGTCCAAGTAAAAGTGAACGCATTATTCAGTGGCATGGATAAATTGAGATTCCCGGTCGGATTGCCGAGATAATTCCATCGTGTCGAGAGTGTGGATGGAAAGTCAGCCTGTACCAACGGCCTACATGATGCCGATCCAGGGGAACTTCCTGTCCCCGGTCCCGCCGCAATAGCATTTGCCGCACAATTGGGGCTCGTGAACTGCGGGCCAGTTTGGTTGTTCACAGCGGCAGTAAGACCGAGAAAAGCAGAAGTGCCACCCGAACCTACAGAAGTGAGCGGTTGTCCGTTCAAGTTGCAAATATAGACATTTGGGGCAACCCCGCATAAATCACCGCCAACAGCGCCCTGAAACGGGATGGTTTTTGCCGCCGTGCCATTTACTTGCCCCATCGACGAAAAGTTCATCAACTTTAGAAATTCGTTGGCGATAGTGATTGAGTTTGCGGCATTCGGATGCGTGCCGTCGTAGCCATTGCAGTTAGGTAAAAGATTTGAGGTGTAGCATGCCCCGCGCACATCGGCATTGGCGATTCCGAGGCCATCTCCTGATAGTTCGTCCGTCACTTGCTGGATATTCTGATCGAGCCCGTCTAACTGAGCGTCAGTGTGCGCGGCGTCCTTGTACATCGTCGCAGCATAGTCATAAGGCCCGGTATTCGTAAGTTGGTTTCCGTTTCCGGCAACGCCAATAATACGTAGTTTGTCCGTTGAATAGGCGCTGACATAGGTCACGGTCATGACGTGCAGACCATTGTTTAGCCCTGCGAAGCGCAGCGCATACGCAGATGTGCAGGACGCTACTAATGAGCTAGTTGGGCAGGTGTTCGGTCGTCCAGTTCCCAGCGGGGTGCTCCACGCCAGAAACGGCGTAAAAAGATTGCATTGGTAATTGATGCAACCGGCACCGCCGGATATTTGCGCAACCCCTTGTGGTTGTAGTTGAGTTACCGGAGATCCACCGAAACTGGTGATTGTTACGTTGAAAGCCGGGTAAGTGGTGGTGGTCGCGCCCACGATAAGGTAGCCGGTTGTGCCATAGAAAGAGCAGGTCCAGGTTGAACCGTTAGTGTTTGTTGCCAGCACGCCGGGAATTGATCCGACTGTAGTCCCGTTGTAATTGGGCAGCCATGTGTCGGAAGCCCATGTGCCGGATGTGGCACAAGCCGAACTCTGCCCGCTCTTGAGATTTGGAGCGAGTTTCCAAAGATAAGCCGCGCGTAGAGACGCAATCCATTCAGGTTCGGGATAGCTTGGAGGATTGTAGTTTAGTTCGTTTTCGCCAATGAGCAAGCTGCTAACCGAGGTCGCGGTTACTGGAGGATCGGCGTAGATGCGTAGGTTCTGATCATACAACTGATCCCCATTGTTGCCTTCGTTGGTGAGAGTCCACCCTTGCGCTGCCGCGATTAAAGGTGCGTATGCCTGTGCGCAAGGTTCAGTAGTACCGCATGGTCCATAACCAGCCGTGATCGAGTCACCATTCGCCGTCCAAGCCCGCCCGCGCAGTGTTGTGCCGTTGATGGCGTTAACGACCGCACTCGTTGCCGCGACGGTGCCTGCGACATTGATGCCGTTCGTCCCATTCGAAGTGAGGCCGGGGATGAATCCAGCGCCGGCTGGCCCGGTCGGGCCGGCAGGGCCGGTTTGGGTGACAACCAGCGCGGCCTCGTTAGGTGGGTACACGTCGAAGCTGCAAGCGCCGCCCACACTCGTGGCAGCGGTGCAGAAGCCGCTGGAGACGGCAGATCCAGAGCCAGCGGGTTGTACGCACGAGTAGCCCGGACCCAACAGCTGCCTGCCGCTTACGTTGTCTGTCACGGTGAGCGAGTAGCAAATATTGATGGGCAAGGTCAGCGCGGTGTCGGCGAGCTGGATAGTAAACACGCCGTTCGTGACAATCGTAGCAACGGTGCTGGACACCGACTGACCTAAACCATTCACGCGGAAGCCGAGCGGCGACCCGGAGTTATTGACTGGCGAGGCGTGTAGGGTGGCGTTCGCGATCAGGTTGCCCGTGGAGTCCTGCAGCTGGTTGCTGCTAAGGGACACGTAACCCAGAGGCGTGGTGGCGAACGAGGCGACGGCAAACGCGAGGGGGCACGCGCCCAGCAGGGCGGACCGCAGAAACTTATTCATGGGGACAACTCCGGGTGTGGATTAGAAAATGATTAGAGAATTGGCACGCCTGGCCGAACTGCGATCAGGGCAAATTTGGCCGCGAACGACTCCGCGATCTCATCGTCGGTGGGCTCCTTGACCTTGCGACCTAACATGAAATCTTCAGAGCTGAGCGGGGGATCGGGGCGCGCCATCGAGAAGTTGGCGGTAACTGAGGCCAGGATTCCGACCAGGTAGTTGCTGCGATCGAGGGCCTGCTTGTGCCGGCGCAGGAGAGCGGAGAACTGCCGCGGGGTAAGGGACCAGAAGTCAGCGTCGGATAAGTGTAGATCGTAACGCGCTGAACTCCACAATCCCATCCACCGCTGCGCGTTGGTTAGCTCTGGTCCGTCCTGGGGGCCGTGTCTTCGTCCGCCTCGGTGTCAGGTTCGGCCATGCCGGCGCTCCAACATGCGAGCACAGCGGACCATATCTCGGACAGGTTCTTGCGCGTCACGAGAGTCTTGACTTCGGCCAGGGTGGACTTCGGGTTCAGGGGAAGCATCGCGGCGTAAAGCATGGCCCGGACCAGGTTGATCGAGGGCGCGGAAATGTCGCGTGAGCGCAACCCGGTCAGCAGCGCGCGGTCGGTTACATCTTCGGCGACGGCGACCGCTTCGAAGGAAAAGAGCAGTTGGAACGTGGCCTCGCCGATGGTCAGGGATGTGGAAGGTGCTACGGGGTTAGTCATGATTCCTCTTCAGGTTTGTGGTATCCCCGGTCCCCAAACGCGAGGGACCGGGGGAACCCAGTTCAGTTGGGTTTAGCTGCCGGTCTTAATGGTCATGATCCCTTGCAACTTGATGTTGATCTTGACGGTCAGCGTCTTGTCAGCACCTATGCCGACCGGGGTAGGCATAGAGGAGACCCAGCCATTGAAGTCGTACACGTTTCCGCTCGTGACTTGTCCGGCGATCTTCTGCAATTGCACCTGATACTGGTTCGCGAGTCCGGACAGGAAAGCTGTCTGGAGCGCAATCAAACCGGGGTCACCGGGCAAGAACACACCCGTCGCGGTGAACTCACCGGGGTCCAGCACGGTCGGAATGGATTCCTTCGTGACGGTGCCGGCGATGTCGGAAGGCGAGCCTGTATTTGTGATGTCGTCAAAGCTCAGCTTCTGTTCTGGCAGGGTGAAGTCCTTAATCTGCAAGAGCGCAATGCCGGTGGGGGTTGCAGCCGGGGCAAGAGTCAACGCGGTCGGAGGAATGGACGGAGCAGCGACAGGCGCTGCAATGGTTGCGGGAGTGGCATTGATAACCAGGACTGCGCCTGCGCCTGTGCCGCCCTTTGAGAGAGTGGACATGATGTTACCTCGTGTGAAGCGGTGGGGGCTTAGCTCTGGTAATCGACCAGGACTGAGACGTTGGTTGTGGAGAGCAGGGCGTCGGACTGATACAAATCGGTGAGATTGACGACGTCGGCGAAGAAGACTTGTGGACCGCCGGGGAGAAATCCCTGGTAGCCGTTGAGCGCGGCCTTGACCGCGAGCCCGAGCTTGTGGGCGATGAGGTAGCTGCCTGGCCCGAAGCACGCGTGGCAGCTAAACAGAATGCGCGCGTGGGCCACACCGCTCGATCCGGTGAGCGTCATCTCGTCGTGATCGCTGACCGCCTGGTACACGATGGCGGGGAAGAGCGAGATATCGACGGGCGCGGGGATCGGCTGGATGCTGTCGCCGCCGGCGACGATGGCCACGATGGGCGTCTCGGTGAGCAGC
>Ga0302275_10002930_pt1 | contig 17556 bp, 16 predicted proteins | sample III_Bog_N2_2_FD_200229 | JGI IMG/M metagenome (GOLD analysis project Ga0302275, IMG submission 200229) | Peat permafrost microbial communities from Stordalen Mire near Abisko, Sweden - III_Bog_N2_2 | ecosystem: Environmental > Terrestrial > Soil > Wetlands > Peat | place: Sweden: Abisko...
CTGTGGCGGCCTTTCAGGCCTTGTATTCGCACCGCCATGCTGGAAGAAGAAAGCCATGGATTTAGCCTTGCCGGAACGGCTCAGGGGTTGCGATACGGCAGGCTGGGAAGCCTGCGCTACAAGGGTTGGCCATGGTTTTGCCGGTTGCACTATGAAATAGCCGGGCTGCGGCCAGAAACATCCCCTGGCACACCGCGCTGCTCGCCCAGATATTTGCGAATCGCCTCGCCCCGGGTATGGGCTTCGAGTTTTTTGAAGATTTTGGAAAGATGCGCGTGAACCGTGGCCGTGGAGATGCCAAAAAACTCGGCAATCTCCTTGTTGGACAGGCGCCGGCAGACGCAGGTCATGACTTCCTGCTCCCGATGGGTCAGCGGGGTCACGGCGGAATGGCGCCCCAAATTATGCAAGCCGTTCAGCATGGCTTTTTCCGCGGTCTGGCAGAGGACCATCGAACCCTCGATGGCCTGTTTTAAGGCCTCCAAAATCCGGCTCGCGGAGGAGGGCTTGGTGAGGTAGCCGCAGGCTCCGGCCAGCATGGCATTCATCACCGCCTCGGAGTCCGTCCGGGCGGAAAACATGATGATGGGCACGTTGGGATAGAGCATCCGGAGTTTGCTGGCGCATTCGATGCCGGAGATGCCCGGCATGAGGATATCCATCAACACGGCTTGGGGTGGCAGCGAACGCATGGATTGCAAGGCGTGCTGGCCATCCAAGTAACAATCCAACCGCCAATCCTTGGCGAGTTCCTTGAACAGGCAATGCATGGCCTGATGAATACTCTGATCATCATCGACTAATGCAATGCGCACAGGAGAAGCCTCCTCTCCTGCGGTCCGCTTCTGAGCTGAACGCTTGGCCTGCTGCATGTAACTGAGCATGCTGCAAATATAAAAACCTGTCAAATTACGATTTCATGCCGGGGCGCCGCTGGCAACAAAAGTCCGGCCCGGCCTGGGGGCATGCAACCGTTGAGGCTGGTGGTGAAGGCTGGCGTTCCCCCGGCGGATTGGGTTACCCTGCCCGCATGTATTCGCCAACACTGGAAGAATTTCAGACGCTGGCCACGCAGGGAAACTTGATCCCGGTGGCCCGCCGCATCCTGGCCGATTTGGAAACGCCGCTTTCCGCGTATCGTAAAATCCGGGGCACGGAGGAGTCGTTTCTCTTCGAATCGGTCGAGGGGGGCGAGCATGTGGGCCGTTATTCGTTCGTGGGCTGCAACCCCCGCGCGGTGATCCGGCAGGATGGCGGCCACCTCCAGGTTTTTGAAAACGGACGTGTCACCGAGAGTTTTGTGGTGGGGCGCGAGGTCAAGGACGGCCTGGAAGTGGTGGAGCGCGTGATGAGGAAATTCCGCGCCGTGGCGGTGCCCGGGCTCCCGCGCTTCACGGGCGGGGCCGTGGGTTTCATTGGCTACGAATTCATTCATGACGTGGAGCCGGTGGTGCCCCGGCCGCCGCAGGACGAGTTGAAAACGCCGGTGATGTATTTCTTCATCGCCGACCAGCTGCTGTCGTTTGACCGCGCGCAGCAGACCATCACGATCATCGTGAATGCGGTGCTGGACGACGCGGAAAGCCCGGCCGAGGCCTATGAAAACGCGACCAGCGAAATCGACCGCATCGTTTCGCTGCTCGAACAGCCCAGCCAGCATCAACCGCTGACGCTGCCGGCCGAGGTGCCGCCGATGGCTTTTGAATCCAACCAGACGCCGGAGAAGTTTTGCAAGAACGTCGAGGCCGCCAAGAAATACATCACGGGCGGCGACATCATTCAGGTGGTCGGCTCGCAGCGTTTTTCCGCGCCGGTCAGCGCCACGCCGCTGGACATTTACCGGGCCACGCGCAGCATCAATCCGTCGCCCTACATGTTTTTGCTGGAGCTGAAGGGGTTTGCATTGGTCGGGGCCTCGCCGGAGCTGCATGTGCGGTGCGAGGACGGCAAGGTGGAAATCCGCCCGATTGCCGGCACGCGGCGGCGCGGCCAGACCGATGCCGAGGACGCGGCGCTGGAGCAGGAACTCCTCGCGGATCCCAAGGAACGCGCCGAGCATGTCATGCTGGTGGATCTGGCCCGCAATGACATTGGCCGCGTGTGCGATTTTGGGAGCGTGCAGGTGAAGGATCTGATGGTGGTGGAACGCTACAGCCACGTGATGCACATCGTCTCGCAGGTGGAGGGGCAACTCTCGGCCGCCAAAACGCCGTACGACCTGATGCGGGCAACCTTCCCGGCGGGCACGCTGAGCGGCGCGCCCAAGATTCGCGCCATGCAGATCATTGCGGAGCTGGAGCAGACCGCGCGCGGACCCTATGGCGGCTGCGTGGGCTACTTCTCTTTCAACGGGAATCTGGATTGCTGCATCACCATCCGCACGGCCCTGGTCAAAGACGGCCGGGTGTATGTGCAGGCCGGTGGCGGCTGGGTGAATGATTCGACGCCAGAGGGTGAATTCCAGGAAACCGTGAACAAGTCGATGTCCATGCGCAAGGCCGTGGCGCTGGCGGAGAGTTTTGCCAGGGCTTGAGCCGGGTGGCGATGGTCGCGCTGCAACCTTCCCGCCGCCAGCGCAGGTGGCGGGGGCTCCGCGCGCCTCCAGAGCAAGGCAGCGTTTTAAGCGCTGTGCAAAGCGGGAAAGCATGCGCGAGCCTTGGGCAAAGCCACGCCGCAAAGTGCCTGCTCGCAGGCAAACGGAGTCGCAGCGCGTCTCCGTCCACCCCAAATTCGTGCCAGCAACGCCGTCAATCCAATTTACAATTTGCCCTTTTTGGCGGCGTTGTTAGACTGGCCGCCCGTTTCCAAATGGTATAACGGTATTTATGCGACATACGATTTCTATTCTGGTGGAGAACAAATTTGGCGTGCTCACCCGCGTGGCTGGGCTGTTCAGCGGCCGCGGCTATAACATTGACTCGCTCAATGTCGCCCCCACGCACGACGCCACGGCGTCGCGCATGACCATTGTCACCCACGGCGACGAGACCACCATCGACCAGATCATCAAGCAGCTCAACAAATTGCCCGACGTGCTCAAGGTTCAGGATTTCAGCAACAGCGAATATGTGGACCGCGAATTGCTTCTGGTTAAAGTGGCCGTGGATTCCAAGACCCGCGCCGAAGTAATGCAGATCACCGACATCTTCCGCGCTAAAATTGTGGACGTGCAACCGGCGTCGCTGACTGTGGAGATCACCGGCAACGAAAGCAAAGTGGGCAAGTTTTTAGAGTTGATGAGCACGTTTGGCGTGCAAGACCTGACTCGCACTGGCAAGGCCGTGCTGCCGAGGAAATAGACCGCAGATGCGGAATGACGAATCAAGGTCACAATCACGAATGTCTAAAGAGCTTGCACGGTGCAAGCGCGGCTTTTTGGCAGATGGCCCCAGTCGGTACCATTGGTCATGGGTCATTCTTTAGGCATTAGGAATTCGTCATTATCCCAGATTAATCACCCCCCGGCAAAAACCAGGTCCGGGGCGGCTTCCCGCCGGGCGCGCGCCTGGGCATACAGGTCCGGGCGGAAGATTTTCCGGGCCAGGGCGAAACTGATCACCGAGGGATCCGGGCACAAACCGCTGGCGCGCAATAACTCAATGGCCCAGGCGGCCTTGTCGCCGGAGGGCTCGTTGGCGTGGTCATGGTGGAAGCTGCAAAAATCACGAATGACGCGCTCCGTGCCGTGTCCGAAATCCATCTGGCCCGTCAAGCCCCGCCGGAGCAGCTCCCCGGGCACGCCCACAAATTCCGGCCGCGCGAGCGTGGCGGCGACCTGCGCATGATTATCGGCCTGGCAGCAAAACTCACAGGCCTCCAGCAACGCCGCGAGCAATGCGATGTGTTCCGCCGGCCGCCGCTCCGCAAACTCCGCCCGCACCATCAGTACCTTTTCCGGATGCAGCGGGTCAAGCTCCGCGCTCGCCGCCGCCAGCCAGCCCGCCCGGGCCTGCACCGCCACGGAATTCCACGGCTCGCCCGCGCAAAAGCCGTCGAGATGCCCGGCCTGCAAATGCGGCACCATCAGCGGCGGCGGCACCACCACGATCCGCACGTCATGCACCAGATCAATGCCATGCGCCGACAACCAGCGCCGCAGCAAATGCCGGTGCGAGGAGAAGGAATACACCACTCCAAACGTGAACTTCTTGTCCTGGCGCGCCCGCGTGATCTCCGCGCGCAGCGTCTTTCCATCGCGCACGCCCCGCTTCCACAGGTCGTTGGACAGGGTGATGGCGTTGCCATTGAGATTGAGCACCAGTCCGGTCACGCAGTCGCACGCGACCGACCCCAGGCCGAGCGAGGCAGCCACCGGCATGGTGGCCAGCGCGTGCGCGGCATCCAGCTCCCGGTGGATGATCTTGTCGCGGATGGTGGCCCAGCCGAGTTCGCGGTTGAGCTCCACCCGCAACCCATATTTTTCGTACAGACCGAGTTCCTGCGCCATCACCAGCGGGGCGCAATCCGTCAGCGGCACAAACCCCACGCGTAGTTTATCGCGGGGCAAACCCGGGGCGGCAAAATTATATTGGTTATTCATGGTGACTGCGGGCCGTACCGGCTCAGATAGCTGCCCACGTGCCAAATTCCAGCAGTTGGCGCGATGACTGCTTCCCCGATTGTGCATGGCAACCATGAAAGTGATTCATAGATGAGCGAACCCCTTGACAGCAGGCAGTTGCGGGCCTTCCGCGTGCTCGCGCGCACCGGCAGTTTCACGCAAACGGCGCGGGAGTTGCACCTCACGCAATCCGGCATCAGCCATTCCATGAAGGCGCTGGAAGGCGAAATTGGCTGTCGCCTTTTGGACAGGCTGGGCAAAAAAGTCGTGCTGACCCAGGCGGGTGAGCAACTGCTGCAACATGCCGAGAAGATATTAATGGAAATGGAATCCGCCCGTGAAACGCTCACCCAACTGGGCAAATGGGGCCGGGGCCGGCTGCGGTTGGGCGGCTCCACCACCGCGTGCCAGCACATCATTCCCGTCGTGCTCCGTGAGTTCAAGGAGAGCTTCCCGAAGCACGTGATTAATCTGGAGGCCGGCGACACCCCGGCGCTGGTCCAGGCGCTGCTGCAACAGCGGATTGACCTGGCGCTGACGCTGGCCGTCAATGAACCGCAACTGGATTTTCAGCCGCTGTTCACGGATGAGCTTTGTTTTATCGTCTCCGCGCTGCATCCCTGGGTCAAGACGGGACGCGTGGACCGCGCGGACATTTCGCGCCAGAATCATATTCTCTACAACCAGCAAAGCATCACCTTCCGGCTGATAGAGGATTATTTCCGCCGCGAGGACATCGCGCTTAAAGGGCTGATCGAGGTCGGCAGCATGGAGGCCACCAAGGAACTGGTCAAGCTGGGCATTGGGGTGAGCATTCTCGCCCCCTGGATCGCCAAGAAAGAAATCGAGGAAGGCTCGCTGGTGGCGCTGCCGCTGGGCCGCCGGAAGCTGCAACGCACCTGGGGCATTCTTTCGTGGCGGGGCAAACGGTTCACCCTGGCGGAGGAAACCCTGATCGGCCTGTGCAAGTCCGCCACCCGGCAACTGGTCAGCCAGAAACCGGAAACCCGATAACCGGCGAACTCAATAATAATCCGGCTCGTTCCCGGCTTGCCACTTGATGTTGCAACCCATGCTGGCCTTTTGATTGCCGGCAACGGAGCGGCCACCCAGCACGGCCTCCAGCGCAGCGCGCAGGTCTTTGCCGGTCACCGGCACGCCATTGCCGGGGCGGCTGTCGTCGAACTGGCCGCGGTAAACGAGCTTGCGATGCCCGTCAAAAAGAAAGAAGTCCGGCGTGCAGGCGGCATGATAGGCCTTGGCCACCGCCTGGGTTTCGTCATAGAGATACGGGAACGTGTAGCCCGCCTTGATAACCTCCGCCTTCATCCGGGCCGGGCTGTCGTCTGGATGGCTCTTCACGTCGTTCGCGTTGATCCCCACGATGCCCACGCCCCGGGCCGCATAATCGCGGCCAAACTGGGCCAACCCCTCGCGCAGATGGATCACATAGGGGCAGTGGTTGCACAGGAACACCACTACCAGCGCGGACCGGCCCCCGAAATCGGCCAGCGAAACGTTTTTGCCATCGGTGTCAGGCAGGGTGAAATCCGGCGCCACGGTGCCGAGCGCCAACATGGTGGAGGGAGTCAAAGCCATAGGTGAGTTTCAAGGGTTCGGTTTCAAGGGTGCAGTGGGAATCGCAGGGGGGACGTCCGCGCCACTCATATTGGCGCTGGAAAGGGCGGTTCGCAACTGTTCGCGGGGATAATCCGACAGGCGGCCGGGAGAATTGGTCGCCGTGAGGGACGACTCGCCGGAAAACCGGAAGGCGTCCAGTTTGGTGAGTAGTTCCGGGCCGGGCCGCAATCCCTCAACGAAGCCATCCCATTCCGCGCCTTGCGGCGCATCCAATCCGTTTCGCCAGACGCAATATTGCGCGAGTGCGTCGCCCGCGAGCGCCGCCTGGCCCAGATGCCGGGTTTGATAATCCTCATCCACCCGCACCCAACTGGCGTAACAGCTGATGGGAACATGCGCTGCATTCGTGCGCCCTTCAATGTCGGTCTCCCACAACACCTGTTTGGCCGCCTCGTCCCAGCGGCCATTTGTGTGCAATGGCCGGGCGGGCAGGGATAATTGGACTGTCAGGTGGTCATCCTGGCCAAATGGATCAGCTATCACGCTGAACACAATATCTTGCAAAATATCCGAAGGCTCCGGCCGCCTGGCATTGACATCGGTTTTGACCGATGCATTCCACTGTTTCAGTTTGGCTCGGTAAAGCTCGGTTCCAGCAGCGTAGCGGTCAAAGGAGGCTTCAATGGCGTCGTTGTTGGTAAGAAAACCCAGCGCCGCCGGCACGGGATGGTTGGCAGGCACACCCATTTTCCCGGCTACCCGTCTTTGAATGCGGTTCAGCCAGGTTTGCTGCCAGGCTTGCTTGTCGTTGCTGTTCCAGCCAACCAACAGGGCGGGAACTTCCTTTGGCTGAAAATAGCCGCGCTCCCACAGGTACTGGCTGAAGCGCACGATGAACTCCTCCGGGGCATTGGTTTGGTACCTGCCCGCCAACTGACCTGCCCAGATGTAAGCGGCGGCATTTTTGAGGTCGCGCCGGAACTCCCCGTCCAAATATTGGCGCAACTGTGGATAGCCCGGCTCCTGGCCTAATTCGGCCCGGCTCCAGCCCAGCATCAAATCCGCCATTTGATCCGCCGCCTTCAGTTTTCGTTCCATCAAACCAGCCAAATCATTCGTGCCGCGAAAGCGTTCCGCATAAAAGCCGGCCTCGCCCAAACTCGTGGTGAAACGCGTATAAGCGCCCGCGCCCCCGACATCCGCCGGCAATTGATTGGTGAACGTGGCGTGCGCCGAGTAGCGACTCCCCTCATGGGTCAGCGTCCCCGTCGGATAGCAGGCGGTGATGGCGGCCATCTCCGCTGCCCCAATGGAATGGTAATCGGGCGCGCCCGTGGCGTTCGTGCCATCCGCGCCATAAAAAACCAGCGTGCGCTCCATGCCATCGCCGGCGGGTTTGAGCTGCACAATGTATTCGTTATGCGGACAACCGGTGAGCAACAGGGCCACCGCCGCCAGCAGGACCGGCACCAGTCTGATTCCCAGTGTTTTCATACATCACACCGGTTGCTCCATCCCCTGCTCCGCGCTCAGCAGGCAGGCATCCAGCACCCGCTGGGTTTGCAGGGCCCACATCGGCCATTCCTCATTGAGCTTGCCCGTGAAAATCTGGTTCGCGAAATTCCGCCACATGCGCGTGTCCTGCGCCGTGGGATGTCCAAAGTCCAAGGGGTTGCCGCCTGGCGGACAGGGCGTTTCCCCGGTGACGGTGATGATTTTCTCGTTCACCTCAAAGGCCGGCTCGTAACCGTTGAAGGGGTGCACAAAATCCGGCAGCCGCAGCCACCCGTTTTGTCCGCTGACCTGCATCCATTGCTGTTTGGCCGCGCGAAAAGACGTGTAAAACTGCACGCTCAGCCCCTCGGGATAATACAAGGTGGCCGCAAACTCGATGGGGGCGGCGGGACGCCCGGGCAGGGCCTCTGACCGGGAAAGAATCCGGCCGCGCACGCTCACCGGCAACTGCCAGCGCAGGGTCCACAAGGCAAACCGGATGCTGTACCATCCCAGATCGCCCAGACAGCCGGCCGGCTCCAGGTCGCCATTGACGCGGATGTTGGAGCGGAAAAAAGTCTCGCCGGGATAAAAACTGAAGCCGGAGGCAAGGTGCCGGATGGAGCCCACGCTCCGGCCATCATCCAAAACCTCGCGCAGCCGGGCCAAACGCGGGCTGTGCATGAACATCACGCCATCCAGGAATTGCACGCCGTGCCGCCGGCAGGCTCCCAGCATGGCTTCCAGCTCCGCCACATTCACTGCGCAAGGTTTTTCGCACAACAGATGCTTGCCGTGCTGCGCCGCCCGCAGCACCCAGTTTTTCCGCAAGCCGGTGGGCACCGGCAGGTAAACCGCGTCCACCTCCGGCGACGCCAGTAATTCTTCATAGCTGCCCAGCGCGGTGGGAACGGTGGCAAACGGATGCTCCCGCTGGCAGGCCTCAATAAACTCGACGCTGCGCGCCACGTCCCGGCTGGCCACGGCCGCCACGACCGCGTTGCCGGAATTCAGGATGGCCTTCCAGTTCTTCCGGCCAATGCCGGCCGTGCTCAGAAAACCGATGCGAAGGGGGCGCATAACGGGTTACTTGTCCCGGCTCTGGCCGAACTTGAGCTTGACGGTCTCTTGTAAAAATCCAAAGAAACTCTTTTTCTTCTTCTCCTGGACGATCTCAATGCGCTCGCACTTGTGGCTGCACACGCGGCAGAGGTACAGCGCCTGGCCGCCCTGCCGTTTCATCACATGCACACAAGCGTTGCACATCACTTCCGTGCAGTTCGTGCATTTAAAGGTGACCTTCCGCTCGGGATGCCGGGAGCAGTGCAGTTCGCCGTTCATCTCGATGGCCTTGGGGGCGGCCGCCTCCGGCTGGATTTCTGGAATGGCAATCGTGGCATCCACGGATTCCACCAGCAGCTTCACATCCCCCAGCCGCAATTCCTGCCCCGGCTGAAGCCACGCCTCCCGCACCGGTTCACCATTGAGAAAAGTTCCGTTCGTGGAATCGCAATCGCGCAAATACACACCGTCATGGGTCAACGACAATTCGCAATGCAAGGCTGATACCGTGTGATGATTCAAGTATTGCTCGCAATCGGGATTGCGCCCCACATGATTGACGCCCATGCGCAATTCAATCGCCTGGATGCCCAATCCCTCAGTTCTGATCAAAAGTCTAGCCATGGTGTCACCTTAAGACACTAAAACTCTGCCTCATGTTAGAATATTGTCGAGAAAAAACACGGCCCGGCGCGTTGCTGCGGCAGGGGCGCACTAAAGTCCGGCATTACCGAGCGGTTGCAAACACGGACGGTACGGGTGAGGCGCTCTGTTTGCATGCGGAGACCGTTTCCCACCGTGCGCCCCGCTCCGCTCAGCCGGGCTGGTAGCCCGGCAGGACGGGCCAGTGGCCCGTGCCCCCCCTGCATGGTCCATGCTTTTGCCATTAGTAGGGCGCTTTAGAGCGGCCCTGTTGCTGCGGGTCACTGGGGGACTGCAAAGTAACTTGGGGTAACTTGGGGTAACTTGGGGGGGCAGGAATCTTGAGGGATGCGTTCAGGACGGTTTCACCGTAATATCACATTTTGCACCAGGAATCACTCACGCGTCGCGCATCACGCGGCACGCATCAGCCCCCACACTTTGCAACGCGGCCAGCCGATGAAAATGACCTTGCCGCGACATCAGCTCCGCCTGCGTTCCCAGCTCCACGATCCGCCCGGCCCGCAGCACCACGATATGATGCGCATGCCGGATGGTGGAGAAACGATGGGCCACAATCAGGGTGGTGCGGTCCTTCGTCAGGCGCAGCAGTGCTGCCTGCACCAGTTGTTCCGAGCCGGGGTCCAGCGCCGAGGTGGCCTCATCCAAAATGACCAGCCCCGGGTTGCGCACCAGCGCCCGGGCGATGGCCAGACGCTGGCGTTGGCCACCCGACAACATGGCACCGCTTTCCCCCAAAGGTGTATCCAACCCCTTCGGCAACGAACGCACGAAGTCCGCCAGGTTGGCGTCGGCCAGGATCTTCCAGAGGACGTCATCGGCGACCAGTTCCAGACCATAAGTCACATTTTCCCGCAACGTGCCGTTGAACAGCAAGGTGGTTTGCGGCACCACACCAATCTGCCGGCGATACGTGCGCAAATCCAGTTCCCGCAAATCGTGCCCATCCAGCCGGATGCACCCGGTGGTCGGCTGTCGGAAACCGATGACGAGGTTGATCAGCGTGGATTTGCCCGCGCCGGATTCCCCCACGAACGCAACCGTCTCCCCCGGGGCGATGCGCAGGCTGATATCGGTCAACGCCACGCGCCCGCGCGGGTAGCTGAAACCGACGTGGTCAAAGATGATTTCCCCCCGCAAGGGATTCGGCGCGGCGGGTTTGCCGGCGTTCAGTTCCAGTTGCCCGGCTTCCAGCACTTCCCCGAGCGAGCGGACCGCATCCGCCCCTTGGGCCAGCGCGGGAAACACGCTCAAAAATTGCTGCACTGCCCCGATCAGCATCCCAAAATAGGTGTGGTACATGACGGCATCGCCCACCGTGATGCGGTGATGCACCACCAGCCAGGCCGAGAACACCAGGCAGGCGAGTTGGAAACACATGAAGGTAAACCACGAACTGGAGGCGAAAAACTCGGTGAGCGTGTCCACCTGCAAACCGCGTTCGCGGATCCGCTCAAAGACGCTGCGCACACTGCGGGTCTCAATGGACTCCAGCCCGTGCGCCCGGGTGACGGGCAGCATCTGCAGCATTTCGCCGACCCGGGCATTCATCTGCTCGGTTTCCACGCGCATGGCCTGATACTGTTCCCGGAACCGGCGGTCAAACAGCTTCAGCAGCGCCACGCCCGCCGGCACGGTGACCAGAAAATAAATGGCGAGCAGCGGCTGCTTGATCAAGGCGATCACCGCGACATACACCATGACCAGCACGCCGTTCAAGCCGGTATGCATGAGATGGCGGCACAAGCCGTCAATGGCGTCCACATCGCGCAGGAGTTTGGTTTGCAGCGCGCTGGCTTGCTTCTCCTCGTAAAACGTGATGGAAAGCTGCTGCAGGCGTTCCACCAGGGCGCTGCGCAGGTTGAATTGCATGTGCCGCAAGGCCCCGCTCATCAGGCGCACAAACCAGGTGTGAACCAGCGGATTTTGCAGCAGCAACAGAAAATAACCCGCCGCGATGAGCCCCACCCGGCGAAACGCACCCGGGCCGCCTTGCGTCAGGGCGTCCACCATCATGCCCACCGCCAGCGGCAGCAGCGAAGCCGGCGACTGTTTGATAATATACAGCGCCATCGCGCCAAAAACACGGCGGGGCTGGTCCGAGAACAAATTCCAAAGGGTGTGGCCGGGACGTTTCGAGTCGAAACGTCCGTCGAGCAGTTTTTCCCAGGCGGCCGGCGGGTTATCCACGGCCGGATTGAAGCAGGAGCCAGGCGGCACGGCAAGGGACAAGCGGGCATTGATGGGAGTGGTCGCGCCACGACCACTCAGCGCAGGGCGAGGAGTCCCCCGCGAACCCAGCGCAAGCCGACGTTTCAAGGGTGGGGCAAAGCGGGAATGCGTTCGCGAGTCTTGGGCGAGGCCAGGCCCCAAAGTGCCTGCTCCGCAGGCAAACGGAGTCGCAGCGCGACTCCGCCCACCACCGGAGGGTCGCGCGGATATTGGGCGGTCCCGGATGGGGCTTGATCCAAGGTGGGGGCAAACCTCGTGATGAAACCGCGGGGAACGAAATCATTCGTGCGCCGATGGGCAGGGCATCGCCCCAAAGTGCCTGCTCCGCAGGCAAACGGAGTCGCAGCGCGACTGCGTCCACCCGGAGATGCGTCGGCGTTAAATCTAATGCGTGGTCGCAGCCACCTTCGGCGCGGCCGTGCTCTGCCGCTGGATCAGTTCGGCCGGGAGCCGGCGGGAGACGGCTTTTTCGCCCCGGATGAGGTTGACCATGGTTTCCATCGCGGCGATGCCCAGCCGGTATTTGGGCTGGCTGATCGTGGTCAGCGGCACCCGGTAAAACTCGGCGGCCAGGATGTTGCCGAAACCGGCCACGGAGAGGTCCTCGGGGATCCTCAGGCCCTGCTGCCGCAGCGTCTCCGCACAGCCAATGGCGACGAGATCGTTGACGCCCTGCACCGCCGTGGGCCGGCAGTCTTCATTGAGCATTTGCAGCGCGGCCTTGGTGCCGTCCTCCAGGGTGCTGCCGGCGGCGAACACGAGCTTGTCGTCCACCTCGAGGCTGGTTTCCCGATGGGCGCGCCGGTAGCCCTCGAACCGTTCATGGGCCCAGGGGGCGGCGGGCGGGCCGGTGAAATAGGCGATGCGGCGGTGGCCCAGCTCGATCAAATGCCGCGTGACCTGGTAGCTGGCACCCACTTCATCCACTTCCATGCTGATGAAATTTTTGCAAAAGGGGGCGGGCGGTCCGAGCAGGACGGTGGGGGTCTGCCGCGCCACAATTTCCTGATAAATGCGGGCCTCGGCCTCAAACCGGTAGACCGGCGACACCAACAGCCCATCGACCCGCCGCGACAGCAACCGGCGCAGGCAGTCACTCTCGCGGTCGGCCTGGTTCATCGTTTGCGCCAGCAGCACGTCATAGCCCAGTTCATGCGCCCGCTCCTCAATGGCGAAAATCATGCGCGCATAAACCGGATTGGTGGCGGCGGGGATGACGAGTCCGAAGAGCTTTGTGGTTTTGGTGCGCAATCCCTGGGCGCTGGAATCCGGCACATAGCCGAGCTGCAGCGCCAGCGCCTTGATTTTGGCCCGGGTTTTGGCGGAAACATCGGGTTCGTTGCGCAGGGCCTTGGAAACGGTCATCACCGAAACGCCGGTGAGCTGGGCAATGTCTTTGAGGCGTACCATGGTTGGATTAGAGATAGGTTCCGCGCCAGTGGAGTTTGCGGCGCAGGGCTTCCAAAAAGGAGCTGTTTTTCAAATGCACCAGCCGCACCGTGCTGCGGCTCCGGCGGATGTGGATTTCGTCGCCGTCATTCAATTCGCCCACGATCTCGCCATCCGCGTTCAGGTAAGCGGTGGCCACCGTGGTCACGGCTTGGATGCTGATGGTGGAGGACAGGGGCAGAATGATGGAGCGGTTGGACAGGGCGTGCGGGCAGATCGGGGTCAGCGCAAACACCTCGGCCGTGGGCAGCACGATGGCCCCGCCCGCCGCGAGCGAATAGGCGGTGGACCCGGTCGGCGAGCTGACAATCAAACCGTCGCAACGATAGCGGGTGATGGGCTCGCCGTTGACGCACACGTCCAGCGCAATCATGCGCGAAAGGGCGCCGCGGCTGATGACGATGTCGTTCAGGGCGACCGATTTGATTTCCTTGCCGCGCACGGTGCCGCTGGCCTCGATGAGCGCGCGGGCTTCGAATTTGAAATCCCCCTGCCACACGGACTTCAGGGCGGCCGCCAAGTCGCTGGAGGGCACGGCGGTGAGAAAGCCCAGGCCGCCGATGTTGACCCCCAGCATGGGCGTCTGGGAGCCGGCGATGTGCCGGGCGGTGTGGAGCATGGTGCCGTCGCCGCCAAAGACGAGCAGCAAATCCACTTCGCGGGCGAGGGCGGCGGTTTGGGGCAGGGTGGCGCACTTGAGCCGCGCGAGCCGGCCGGTCACGTCGTCGCACCAAACTTCGCGGCCGCTGCGCTGGATGAGGCGCGCGGCGGTGCGAACGCTCGCGGCGCAGGCGGATTTCTCCGCGTTGCCCACGAGCCCGATGCGTTGGAAATGGTCAGCGGACTTTTTCAATCAGCGCCAGGAATTCTTTGTTGCCGGCCGGGCCGAGCAGGGGAGATTCAACCACACCGCGCCAGCAAAGGCCAGCCTGCGCCGCGACAAAATCGCGCAATTCGACGAGCACCCGGGCATGCACAGCGGCATCCGTGATCACGCCCCGGCCCTTGTCAGCCTCGGCCTTGCCCGCCTCGAACTGGGGCTTGATCAGGGCCACGATCCGGCCGTCGGGTTTGAGCAGCGGAACGGCGGACGGCAGGATTTTCTTCAGGGAAATGAAGGAGCAATCCACCACCACCAGGTCGGCGGGCGGAGCCGCGTTCGGGGTCGGTGGAGTCGGTTCCCCGAAATCCTGGCGGGTCAGGTAGCGGGCGTTGGTCTTTTCCATGACCACCACGCGCGGGTCCTGGCGCAGTTTCCAAGCCAGTTGTCCCTGGCCGACATCCACGGCAAAAACCCTGGCGGCCCCGTGTTGGAGCAGGCAATCCGTGAAGCCGCCAGTGGAGGCCCCAAGGTCAATCGCCGTAAGGCCGGTGACCACCAGTTGGAAGTGCCCCAGCGCGTGCTCCAGTTTGTGCCCGCCGCGGCTGACAAATTTTTCGGGGGCGTCCACGGTGAGTTGGTCGGCGGGCTTGACCGGGTCGCTCGGTTTGCGGGCCGGGTGGCCGTTGACGCGCACCTGCCCCGCGAGAATAAGGCGCTTGGCCTTTTCGCGGCTGTCGCAGAGGGCGCGTTCGACGAGGGTTTGATCCAGACGGGACATGGCCGGATAGTGGGGAAATGATAGGTCGGCACGGGCGCAAAACAATGTTCAATTTGTTTGGCGCATTGCCCGCACTGTCAGCTCAGCCAGTCCGTTGGCGGGTCGGCAGGATGCCTGGGCTATTTCGAGGCTGCCTCCAGGTCGCGATCCATGGCCTTGCCGTCAAAGGGAAGCACGATGACTTTGCTGCCGTGGCCGTCGTTGCCGTTTTCCTGGTCTTTTTCCACATCAATCACGGCCAAGGTGACCGCCGCGACATGGCCATCCTCCAGATAGATGCCGGGGCGTTCCAGTTTGGCCCAGTGATTCGTGGTGCCGTCCGTGTAGCGGACAAAGTTTTGCGAAGGGGTATAAGCCAGACCGCGGTAGGTCCAGTCGTGAATGCCATCCTTGGACGTCAGGTGATAGGCTTTGCGGTCGCTCCAGTTGTTGACGGTCACATGATACAGGCCGCCGCTGAACCAGATGACCGGGTCTTCCAGGTTGCCCAAGGCGTGCTGGGGGAGGCCGGGCAGGCCGGGATAAATGCTCGGACCTTGCACCACATAAGGTCCGAGCACTCCGTTGGTGCTGATGAGGATGGCCCCGGAGCGCGGGATGATCTCGAAGCCGCCGTCGGGGCGCACCATGATGCTGGTGTTGGACATGCGGCCGAGTTTGGCGAATTCATTTTGCGCGACATGAATCAAGCCGAGTTTCTGCCAGGGACCGTCCAGCGACGCGGAAACATACACGGTGCCGGGCCGGGTTTCGCTGATCACGATGGCGTAACGGCCATCCGGCAATTTCAGGGCGGTGACGTTGTGCCCTTTGCCGCCTTGATCGTCCGGCCAGCAAAGGCCTTTGTCCTCGTAAGGTCCGGTGAGGTGGTCGCTCACGGCGTGAACCGCCTTGGATTCGAACCAGCCATTATGCCCGCGGGCCTGCTGCCAGCGGCTGGCGAAGAGGTGAAATCGGCCGTCCGGCCCTTTGAGAATCTGGCCGTCCCAATAATCCCATTGCTGCATCGTGACGTCTTCCAGCCCGTTTTGGGTGTCCCGCGGCCCGACGGCGGGGACGCCCCAGACGTTGGTGGACAATGTGCTGGTGATGGGCATCGGCGTAAAGTAATCGATAAAGGTGCGGGCCGTTTTGGGTTCCTGACCAGGGCTGGAAGCGACGACGCCAGCCAGCAGGGCAAGGGCAACCAGCTTGGAGCGCAAAGTCTGCTTGGCGCGGATGAAATGGGATGACATGACTTGGGCAAGGTAACGTGACGCCGTCGCCGTCGTAAAGCAATTTTTATGTGTCTCCGCGGGCAGGAGGGAAGACTGGCACGCCGCTGGACCGCCAGAATCCGAACGGGAAGTTTTATCAAAAAATGAGGGATGCTGGCAGGGATTCACGCCTTTATTGTCAAAAGTCAGGTCTGACTCATACGCCGTTTAACATGCGTAATATGAACATGTTGCGAGTTTTTCGGGCGGAATATGCCGCTCCTGCGGAGCGATCTAAAAGATATTGTTATTGGCTGGGTTCCACAAATATGTCGCGCCTACGGCGCTGGGGCAGCATTCTTGGGCAACTTACGCCAGTTCACGCCACTCCAGCACTTGCTGGATATCCACCTGCCGGTGGCAATTATGGGAGCCCTGGCCCCGTTCGCTGGGCACGCCCACGAAACGAATCAGGAATTGCTGGCCGGAATGGAGCCAATGCCAGCCATTCCGGCCAGTGGGGGCGGGTGGGTGGAACGTCTCGGGAAATCGTGGCTGCCAATACTCCACCAGGGAAAACATCCCGCCCAACAGGCGGACCACTTCGATTTCCACCCGGCCCGCGCCGGGGCGGGCCACATAGCGACCGACAAATTCTGCGGTTTGGTTGGGCTGAATGCTCATGGCTGGGGGGCGAGGGGAGCCGGCACCGGGTTCCCGGCGGCCGTGCGCGCGGGGATTTCGCTGGCGGCCTGGGTCATTTGTTCCAGCAATTTTTGAAAATCGTGGAAGCCTTCGGCTGGAATGATGATGGAATTGCTGCGGGCGCCCAAATCCTCGGTGATCCGCAAAAAGCGTCCGCGAGCATTCTCCTTGAGCATGACGAGAAAGGATTTGCGCTCGATTTGAATGCGCTGGGTGTGCAGGGAATTTTCCGGGGTGAAAGGGCGCGGGGCGGAAGTGTTGGCGCGGGGGGCGGAATAATTACGGTGGTAATCGTAATGGTCATTGTAATTGGGGTCCCGATAGGCGTTGCGTTGCAAAGGGATGGCCGAGGGCCAGTGGCGTTCGTTGGAGATCATTTCCGGTAAAAGGTTTATCTTCAGGCACAACCGCAGACGGCGCGGTAGCAGGCCTAATCTTTATTATTTGCATTGAAACTTATATCGAACGGGTAGACGCCGACAAGTGCCCCTTGGGGCAGGTTGGGGGCAGTGGATAAACGACGCCGCAAAGAGCAGCAGAGGAGCGGCGGTGAAACGCCTCCCAAAAGTATTCATGGTTGTCCCAGACTTGGTGTTTCCGCTGCGTTCTTTGCGCCTGCGTTTGTCCGCGTTTTTTGGTTCTTCGCTGTTTTCGGTGGAATATTGGCGCCGAATAGGAGGAAGCCAGTGGCTTGCGGAGCCCGTACACGTTCGAATCCGTTTCTGGAAGGCCACGGCCCGCAGGTTGGGAAACCTGTAGACGGCAGGCTGGGAAGCCTGCGCTACCTGGGTTGGCAAGGTGTTGGCCGATTTCATTATGAACGATCCGGGCTAGACGTTTTATAGACCTTTTAAGGTTTTGCCTTCTCCGGCAAACAGACGAAACTCAAGGTATCAAGTTCGCGATGCGGCGCTTCAGAGAGTCGTTCGTGAAATTGATGGCTGAATTTGCTGCTGGATGACGCAAGGCTTTGGGTCAACGGGTGGTTGACTTTTGGGATAGCCATGAAAGG
>Ga0302275_10002932_pt1 | contig 17556 bp, 9 predicted proteins | sample III_Bog_N2_2_FD_200229 | JGI IMG/M metagenome (GOLD analysis project Ga0302275, IMG submission 200229) | Peat permafrost microbial communities from Stordalen Mire near Abisko, Sweden - III_Bog_N2_2 | ecosystem: Environmental > Terrestrial > Soil > Wetlands > Peat | place: Sweden: Abisko...
AGCGACCTGCCGCCCGCCAAGAAAGCCGTCGTCCGCAGCCAGATGACCACCGCCATGTACCAGGAATACGCCGCCAGCATCGGGGAAGGCAAATGGTGCGGCAAAGCGAACAAAATCAAATGTGTTTACAGCCCTTCGCTCGCCGACCTCTGCCAGGACGCCTTCGCCGCCTGCGCCATCGACGAAGGCGTAAAGATGAAAGGCGAAGCCACCGTCATCGGCACCGGCGTCCGCCAGATCAACGCCAAATACAAGCTCGTCCTCACCGCCACACCCATTAAAAATCGTCTCCCTGATGTTTTCCGGCTGGCTTGGTGGGCCACCGGCGCACGGCCAAAGGCCCATGCCCGCTTCCCTTATCCCGATGAATCCGCTGCCCGCGAGGAGTTCGCCAGCACCTTCCTCATCAGCGAACGCAACCTCACCAAAGAACGCGACAGCGGCTCTGGAAAATGTTCGCCCCCATCATCCTCCGCCGCCGCAAAGCCGACTTCGGGGAAGACATCGTCACCAAAACCCGGCACGTCGTCCGCGCGCCCATGGGCCGGGAACAAGCCGCCGTGTACAAGTTCCATCTCGACGCCAAGTACCTCGACAAAAACGGCGGCCCGGCCATCGGCGCGCAATTACAGGCCCTCCGCGTCGCCGCCGCAAACCCCGCCAGCGAACTCCTCGTCCGACCCGACAACGATTTCAAGACCCTCGGCGAACCGCGCTCCCGCCACACCTACATCCCCAAACTGCACAGCGCCCTCAAGCTCATCCAACAATGCCTCGCCCGTGGCGAACAGGCCGTCATCTTTAGCGCCTTCCACGATTCCCTGGACGTCCTCGCCGCGCGCCTCACGGAGGCGGGTGTGCCCCATTGCATCGCCGATGGTCGCACCAGCCAGAAGCGACGCGGTCAGCTCGCCGCCCAGTTCAAGCTCGGACCCGGTCGCTCGCCCCATCAAGTCATGCTCGCCGGCGTGGAGTGCATGGCCGAAGGCCACAGCTTCCCGCTCTGCAACAACGTCATCCTGCTCTGTTACTCATGGGCCTACGACAAATTTGAACAGGCCATCAATCGCGTCCACCGGCTCAACTCTCGCTGGCCCGTCACCGTCTATCCCATCATTTGCGACCGCTCCATCGACCGCAAACTCGAAGCCATGATCCAGGAAAAAGGGGACGCCGCCGAACTAGTCCTCGACGGTCACCTGATCGGCGAACAATCCATGGAAGTCAACCTCGCCGAACTACTCGACATCGCCCGCAAAGAATTTGAAAATGGCAGTCATGCCGTGACAGTGGACGAGGAAGCGCTGGAAAAGGAATGGACCCCGTTGCGGTCCGAACTCAGCGCCGCCGCCACCGGCTGGCGCCTGAAAGGCCTGGAATTGATTGGCGTGAATTCATCAATTCCCGTGTCCACCAATCCTGTTTCCGCACCGGAGCAGGAACAGGCTGTCCCCGGACCCTCCCGTTTCCAGATCACCATCCCGCCAGCGTCGAGCAACTGTGCTCCGGTCGCAAGCATCCAACCGCCCGCCTGCTTGGACATTCAAGGCGAAGACATAACCTTGTTCGCCGGCCTGCCCCTGTTCGACCTCGCGTAAATGGCATTAAGGTGGGTTTCGAACCATCCCAAATCCTTCCCTCACACACTTTCCGCCGCCGCAATTTCCTCAAATTCAGGCAATATTTCAGCGTAGTTCGTGCTCAAAAACCGCACCACCTTGGCGTTCTTTAACAGATTTTTGATGTAGGTCCGGGCCAGCGTCAGTTTCATCACGTTCTCGGTATAAACCGCTTCCACCATTTTGAAATCTTTTTCCAGCGACTCCATTTCCCTTTCCATCCGGGCAACTTCATCAGCCGACAATCCCGCCTTCGCCTTGGGCTTCTCAGGATTAACGCGCAGATCCTTGCTCGTCCCCAAAATCAAAGCCTCGGCATAGCCAACCGCATAGTTGTCGGCATCCACCATCAACTCCGCAATTTCAATCTGGCGCAAACCCTTGACCTTCTTGAACAGCTGGATCGCCTTGGGCGATATATTTTTATCCCGCAATAAATTCGCCGCCTCGTCATTAATGCCGTCCAGCAGCGTGATTAATCCACGCACCACTTTTAACGGCATGTCCAGCGCCTCGGCAATGCGCTCTGGCTTCACTCCATTCCGCACGGCTTTCACAATCATCCGGTGACATTGAATGGGTGGCACGCGGTTGACGCGGTTATTGAACGTAAAGCACTCATCATCCTTGGCGACAAGACATTCCGCCTTTGTTTTGCCTAGTTGCTTCAAAGCCAGAAGCCGCAGATGCCCGTCCACCAGCAAATACGTGCCCGGTCGGTCCTTTTGCGGATACACCATGAGCGGCTCGATCATGCCGACCTCCTGGATGCTTTTCAAAATTGCCTGATAGCGCCTCAAATTGTGGTGGTCTTTGATGGTGCGAACCGGCAGCAGTACGTCCAACGCCAGTTCCACTTTATCCAGTTCAAAAACCATTTTCATCTCGTTCATAGTTTCTCCTTTCGATGTGCCGCCACCTTCTCGCCAAGTGGTTTTGGCATGGTGGGAAGTGATTCCGCCTTTAACAGATTTTCGAAATTGGCATCCGCCATGAGTTTGCTGAAGGCCGTGATAACGAACAACAGCCGTGTTTCGCAAAACCGGGCTTTTTTCACCATCAATTTTTGGCGCTGGCTTTCGCGCCGATACGCATTGACCAGGCTGTCTGCACTGGTCCGGTTCTTTCTTGGATTTCTGCCCGCTGAATCACGTTGCTTGCCAAAAAACTGACGCTGTTCCATCAGCTTCTTTACCGCCCGGATCGAAAAGTGATTGAGTTGTTTGGCCTCGTAAGCCTTCAACAGTTCGCGCTGCATCTCAACGTTTTCGGCCTTGGCAATTTCCATGGCCACCCCCAGTGGAACCCTTTCTTTTAGCGCCGCCTCCAACAACCGCTCTTCGCCGGCCTCCTTTAAGGTTATTAAACCGCTAATGGTGTGGTAGTCGACATCCAGTTTGCTGGCGATTTCTTTGATGCCGTAACCTCGTGATTGGAGCCGCATGATCTCATTGATCAACTCCAAAGGCGCAGGATTCCGGCGCGCCATGTTTTCGACGAGACTTCGCAGCAATCGGTCCGCCTTGCTGATTTCCACAACAATCGCAGGGATTTCCTTGAAGCCCAAGGCCGTGAACGCCTCAATGCGGCCCTGGCCGCACACGAGATCGTACCCCGGTCCCTCCTCCTCGTCCTTTGCGCGCAGGCTTACCTGGATTGGTTTCTTCAGGCCGAGATTCCGGATGCTCTGGACAATTTGCTCGAATTTTTTCTTGTCGCGGTGACGCGGATTCAGGATTCGAATACGGTCGATTTGAATCAATTGTACTTTGTCGCTCATGGCAAGTCCTGGATTTTGATGCGTTCCGTCAAAGCAAAGAAATAGTCCAAGGAATCAAACCGGTAGATATCCAGGTAAATTCCGTTTTCCTCAGCCACCCGCAGATTCTCCCAAGTCAGGTCCAGGCCCGGCAGCAGGTAATAATCCCGAATCCATTCGTTCACCGCATCCATCCGCGCCGCAATGGTGATGTCAGGTTTGTTGCCAGCATCCAACTGGATGAGCCAGCGTGACGCACCGCTGCTAGTAAAGGTATGCCGACACAGGACGATGGACACCAACAGTTCATCGTTCACCTCCAGCAATTCCTTTTCTGCAAGCCACACAGCCTTGGCTCCCAGTGCCGTGATCTGGTTGATGATCGAAGCGACGATTTCAGGATGCTGTTGCCGCAACCTCCGGTTTTCTTCCACGAAGCTGAAATTGATGCCTGGATCGTAACCGATGAGGCGATAGGCGCTGACCAACGTTCCGAAACGATGCCGAAATGCCGTGCTGGAAGGCAACCCTTCCGTCTCGTCGATGAGGATTCCGGAGATCCGACCATGCTGTTTTAATAGTTCGCGCAGTTTTTCCAGCATTTCATCGTTGCTGAGCTTTTTGCATCGTTCTACGATGATTTCCCGCGCCCGTAAGAACAGTTCCAGTTCAACGATCCCTTCGAATACGCCATCGGCTCGAATCCATTTATCAGGCGGGTTGATGACAAGCTTCTGTTTCAGTTTGTACGAGGTGCGATGATATACATTGTTGCCGATATATTTTTCGTTCGTGAGAACCTGATGCACGGTCACCCGATTCCATTCCCGTCCGAAGTCGGTCCGCACCCCTTGCAAATTCAAGCTGGACGCAATTTCGGATTCGCATTTCCCCTCGCCCACGAAGGCGTGGTAGATCCAGCGCACAATTTTGACCTCCTCCTCCGGCCCGGCCACCAGCACCACACGATCCGTCTGAATGCTTTTTTGTTCGCCCATTTTCAGCGTCCCTTTCTTCTGGCCGCTCTGGTCAACCAACATCCGCCGCAAACCGTACCCGGCCGTCCCGCCCTGCTTGTAACCCAATTGAATCAGCCGGCACGCGCCCTGAAAAACCTTTGATGACAGTTCCCGGCTATACTCGCCCGCCATCGCCCTTTTGACGCCTTTGACGATGGTCGACACCGGACTGCCATCGTTTTCAAATTGTTCCGCGCAATAGTGAACGGCCACGCCCGCCCGCCGGCAAACGTACTCGTAATATGCGGATTCATCCGCATCTTGAAAACGCCCCCACCGGCTCACGTCATAAACCAAAATGGACGAATATTGCGCCAGCCCGTTGCTGACGTCCTGGATCATTTGGGCGAGTGCATCGCGCCCTTGGATGTTCAATCCGCTTTTACCCTCATCGGAATACTCCCTGACAATTTGCAAACTTCGTCGTTTCGCATATTCGCGAATCGCGTCCATTTGATTGCTCGTCGAATATTGTTGGTGTTCGGTCGACATGCGAACGTACACGGCGGCGCAGTTCACCCAACGATCATTTTCTTTCCGGCTCATAAAGCATCATTCGGTTTGGTTTCATTGCCTTGCCGCGCCTTCGGCCACGTCGCCGGGGCGCTCCGTGATATAAATATCAAACCTCGGCGATGAGACCTATCAAATCTCCGTAGCGCAATTGTACCTCGGTAAAATCAGAGGAATGAGCGTGTCCAATATCTCGGATTTTTGACCCGCCATGCCCGGACTCGCTCCACTTCAGCCGGTCCACTTCCAAGATTGCGATTCGCCGGCTTGGCACGCCATTGCTTCTGACTCAAACTTTTGCTGATTTTTCGACAGCGTGCTCGGTTGCAATACTTCTGGTGAAACCAGGTTCGTGGATCGGGTTCAAACCACTTTTTGCAACCGAGACACTGCTTGAGCCGATGCTGGAATTGTATCCCCAATGTTCGGAACGTCGGGCCTTTCTATAATCTTAACCAATACGGAAATTGGGTATCACCGGGAGACAGTGGGGCGGCACTGGCATTTGGCGGATTCAATGCCGGCCAAAGTGCTCACCGGCTCAGCTTCTGATCTGGCGGCAAATCTAGCCATTTCGTCCCCCGGCTCCTCCGCATCGGCTATGATCCTGCCAGTCATGGGGGCCGGTTCAATCCGCAGCTGGAGGCATGATATTGAGTCAACACCAAATATTGCGGTGTCGTTTGGAAATGGATTTAATACCCTTAACAGCAAAATGGGCCTGACCATCGAGGAACTATTGCATTCAAGCCGACGGGAACTGCTTGACCTGTCTACGAGAAACCGGTTGCTTTCAATACCGGTGGATTCGGGCTCGGCGCGTATTGTGTCTGTCAGGGATGAGACCAGCGATCTGGTTTATCGGCTTTTGGTCGAAGAGAAAAGGGTGTTCTCATTTTTGCCCGCTTATTCGTCAAAGAGTCAAGGGTCTCACAAAGCTGGTGCCGAAGACCTGCTGTCAGCCGCCGCCGGATCTCCACCAGATCGAGGTGAAACCGAAGACATTGACGAAGAACCGGAGATCGCGAAGCGACACACGGACTGCCTTTTGCAGACGTCGCTGTCGTCCGAGGGGCTCCAGCGCCGTTTACTTGACCTATACCACGACAGCCGGGCGATGATGGACGAAGCTGGCGTCAATATTCTGTACCTCGCCCTCGGCCACATGAAATGGTACGAGGCCGACAAATCGGATACGCCGCGCTACGCGCCGCTTATTCTGGTTCCGGTGGAACTCTCCAGAAAAACGGCCTCAGAAAAGTTTGTGCTGAGGTGCACCGAGGACGAAATCGTGGAGAATCTGTCTTTATACGCGAAGCTCCAGGAAGACTTTGGCATCGTTTTGCCAGCATTCGATGGGGGCGAAGACCTTGATGTTACCTCGTATTTTGATGCGGTATCGAAAGTCGTTGCCAAAGTCCCCCAATGGGAGATTCAACGCAATGAGATCACGCTGGGATTCTTTTCGTTCGCAAAGTTCTTGATGTTCCGCGATTTGGACCCCAAGACATGGCCCGATCCCGCCCAACTGATTGACCAGCCGCTCATTGCCGGTCTTTTGCAAGATGGCTTTCCAATCCAATCGGAAAATATCTTCACTGATGACAGCCAGCTTGATGATCTGATTCCCGTGGCCAAGCTCGATCACGTCGTCGATGCCGATGCCACTCAGACGCTGGCTATCGAAAGTGTTCGACAAGGCCGGAGCCTGGTCGTGCAGGGTCCGCCGGGCACCGGTAAAAGTCAAAGCATCACCAATATCATCGCCACTGCGGTTCTCGATGGGAAGAAGGTCCTGTTCGTCGCCGAAAAGCTCGCCGCCTTGCAGGTGGTCCAGCGGCGGCTCCAGCGGGAGGGGCTCGGAGATATTTGTTTGGAACTCCATTCGAACAAGAGCAACAAAAAGGCAGTGATTGAGGAACTTGGCCGGACTTGGGCCTTGGGTCGGCCGCAGCCCAAAGACTTGGAGTCGATGATTCCCAAGCTCCAGGACAAGCGAAACATCCTGAATCAGTATGTGCGCTCCATTCATCAAGTCTTTGGGAACACTGGGCTGACGGCTTTCGCCGTCATTGGCCAACTTTCCTTGTTGGACAAACGTGGTCTTGAGGCCAACGAGCTGACCTTTAATGGAGCCGAGGACTGGACGGCGGATCAACGGCAGACCAACCATGCTCACATCGAAGAACTGGCCAATCGAATTGACCAAATCGGACTTCCAGCAAACCACCCGTGGAGAGGCACTTTACTCACATCCATTCTCCAAATCGACCTGGACCCACTCTGCAAGCGTATCAACCAGACCATTTCTGCGCTGGATGCGGTCGTTGAGACATGCACGTCACTGGCCGGAAAAATTTCGCAAAAGGTCCCCGCGACTTTTGCTGAAGTGGACGAACAACTCATTATTGTCGGCTTCGTCATCTCTGCTCCCGCCAAAGCGGACAAGGCCGCACTATGCAGTTCAAAATGGAATGCCGATCTGGAACCGTTGCGTGACCTTTTGACCGAAGGGAAAAGATTTACCGCGACCCAAACCCAGTTGGAAGGCAAAGTCATCGACGCCGCTTGGGACAAGGATTTCAGGGAACAGCGCCAGCAAATTGCGGCGCATGGCAAGTCCCTGCTTCGCATCTTCAATCGTCAGTACCGATCAGCGCTGGCAGATGCAAAAGGCGTCGCCAGGGCTGGGCTGCCGAACAGCCATGCCGACCGACTGGCCCTGATTGACGCCATAATCATCGGTCAGCAAGCGCTCCGCAAGCTGCGCGAACAGGACGGCCTCGGCCAGGAAGCATTCGGAACGCTTTGGAAAAAGGAAAAATCCGACTGGCCTCAACTGTTGGTCATCGTTGATTGGGTTGCCAAACAAACAGAAATTGGCCTGGGCAAAAATTTCCGGGTGATGTTCGCTGGCATAACTGATATTGCCGCTACTGCACAATTGGTGGAGCAAGTGGCTGGAAGTCTGGCAGTAGCGAAGGAATCAGCGCAGCGAATCTGTGGTGAAGTCAATGCTGATCTGAAAGCGACCTTTGGGGTCGGCGATTTCAAGGATATTGGACTACGGAGCATTCAGGACCGGTTGCGACTCTGGATGGAGTCTATTTCTCAACTGCCGGCATGGACCACCTATGTTCTGCGATCACAACTGGCCCGAGCCGCAGGCATTGGAAGCCTCATTGACTTCCTGGAGACCGGCAAGATTCTGACCAAGCACGCCACTGATGCCTACGACCGAGTTTACTACAGCCAGTTGCTGCGGAGCATCGTTCGGCAAAAGCCAGAGCTGGCGCATTTCGATGCCGAACTACACGAACGTCACATTGCCGATTTTCGCGGCCTCGACAACGAGCGGCTGGCTTTGGCGAAATATCGCATCTTGCAGGCGCACTTTGATCGAATGCCGCCGCAAACCGCGGTCGGTGCTGCCGGCATTGTGAAGTCGGAAATGGAACGAAAGCGTGGACACCGTTCTGTGCGACGCCTGCTTCGTGACGCTGGCTCGGTGGTGCAGGCAATCAAACCCGTGTTTTTGATGTCGCCCCTTTCGGTGGCCCAGTTTTTGGAACCGGGTGCGGTTGAGTTCGATATGCTTGTCATCGACGAGGCTTCTCAGGTGCAACCTGTCGATTCGTTGGGCGCGGTCGCCCGCTGCAAGCAGATTGTAGTGGTTGGCGATTCCAAACAGTTGCCGCCAACAAAGTTTTTCGCCCGCATGACGTCTGACGTCGAGGAGGAGGACGAGGATTGGGATGAGCCGCAGGCGGCCCAGGCGGCGGACATCGAGAGTATCCTCGGACTCTGTCGAGCTCGCGGATTGCCGGAGAAAATGCTCCGCTGGCATTATCGCAGCCGACACCATAGCCTCATCGCTGTTTCGAACCATGAGTTTTATGAGGATAGGCTATTCGTTGTTCCAAGCCCGTACCCGGCCAATCCCGAACTGGGGCTGAAATTTCAACTGGTTGAGGGCGGAGTGTTCGATTCCGGGGCTTCCGCCACCAACCGTGTCGAAGCCAGGGCGGTTAGTAAGGCCATTGTCGAGCATGCCAAGACTTCGCCGCACTTGTCCTTGGGCGTGGCCGCGTTTTCGGTTAAACAACAGAAGGCCATACGCGACGAGCTTGAATTGGCCCGTCGGCAGGAACCGGCCATCGAAGATTTTTTTGCGAACCACTCAACCGAGCCATTCTTCTGCAAAAACTTAGAGAACGTGCAAGGGGACGAACGCGATGTCATCTTCATCAGCGTTGGATACGGCAGGAACTCCAGCGGTTACATGGCCATGCGTTTTGGGCCGTTGGGGGCCGAAGGCGGGGAACGCCGGCTGAATGTGCTGATCAGCCGCGCGAAAAAACGCTGCCAAGTCTTCGCGTCCATCACTGCCGATGACATCGATTTGGAGCGGGCCCGCGGCCAAGGCGTCGCAGCTCTTAAAGTATTCCTGAACTACGCCCAAACTGGTCGCCTCGGCATAGCTATCGCCACGGGCCGCGAGGAAGAATCACCTTTCGAGCAATCGGTCCGGCGCGCGGTTGAATCGTTGGGGTATGAAGTCGTGCCCCAGGTCGGCGAAGCCGGTTTTTTCATCGACCTCGGCGTTCGAGATCGGAAGGATCCGGGCAGGTTTATCCTGGGCATTGAATGTGACGGGGCTGCGTACCACAGCTCAAGGTCCGCCCGTGACCGGGACCGGTTGCGGCAGGCGGTGCTGGAAGATCATGGCTGGGTCATTTACCGCATTTGGTCCACCGACTGGTTTCAAAAACCGGTTGACCAACTCCGCAAAATTTCCGCAGCAATCGAAGCCGCCAAGAACGAAGTAAGACCAAGCGTCGCTGCCAAACCAGAGCAAGTCGAGGAAATTGACCGGGATGCGGCTGCCTCCTCGTTCAACGATGACTCCCTGGCCAAACTTTCCCAGCCATACGTCGTAGCCGACTTCGTGGCCACCCGATATGAAACTGCCAGCCACATGGCTGAGCTTGTCCTGAATGTCATCAAGGTTGAAGGCCCAATCCATGAAGACGAAGTTGTCAACCGCGTCAAAACTTTGTGGGGATATTCCAGGGCCGGCTCAAGGATTCAAGCTGCCGTAAACGCTGGTATCAGCGCGCTTGTTTCGACTGGCAAATGCGATCGTGCCTATCGATTCCTGTTCATACCGGGTGCCCCGGTTCAGATTCGGAATCGGGAAAACGTCGCATCCGCTGAACTGCGCAAACCCGAGATGATTTCGGGGTTGGAGTTGCAAGCCGCGATACTCGCAGTGATTGATTTGGGCCACGGTGCGGCTGCCAGGGAAATCCCAGCCGCCGTTGCCAAACTGCTTGGCTTCAAAACCACCGCAGCGCAATTGCGCTACGCCGTTGAGAACGAGATTCACAGGCTTTCGCAGCAGAATGTCATCGTTGAATCGAACAGGATGTTGAAGCGAGCCTGATAATACCTGGCGAAATCGGACATAAGCCAAGCAAAAGCAATGGACACGCCGTCAACAAACCACAGCGAACTGCTGCTCGGTTCGGATCTCTTCGAGCCGGTGAAGCAAGCCGTGCTCGTGTTACTGGCTGGCGGTCGGCAGCCGTCCGCTTGGGATATGTTGGGGGAATTGCAAACGAAGCTCGGTCTGAAGGCGCGTTGGGAGCTGACTGCGGTGCTGGAAGTACTGGCGCAAGATACCAAGGAACTTACGCAAGCGCAGCGGGATTTTTGCGGGTCGCTGCGTAAGTCAGAGGATTTGACGGAAGCGTTGCGCGGCGCGGATGCACCCAAGAAGGAAATCAAGTCCACTATCAGCGTGGGTGAGGGCTTGGCGTAACCATGAACTCAACGCCGAGCAACTGAGGTCCGCTTGGGCGGCAAAAACCTTTTGGGTCAGTCCGCTTTGGTGATATTCGTCGAGAATTTGCGCCCGTTCGGCTGGCGTCCGGCGTCGGCGCTTACTCGATTCCTTTTTCATCTCCCAACTCTGCCACCCATTCCCTCGGCTTGCCTAGCCGGGGTTGCTAACACGGATACGTTTGACCCTTTATTGAAGAATACGAAGCGAAGGCAGCGGCGGGCAAGCAGGTGGTAACGGTGGTTGCGCACCATGAAACAGCCGTCGCGGCGTGAAACCGCCAGTGGCACCGAAGCGGTTGAGCCCTCACGGCTCAATCGCCTTCAACATTGGGGATTCTCGCATCCCCAAACCCAGCGACGAAAGGGCAGAAGTCCTTTGAAATCATCCGCTCGCACTGGCTGGATTGCTCCATTCACCTTGAAAGGTGTTTCAAATACGCATTCAACGAAAAGAAGCTTGTAGCCTTCGTTCGCATTTCTTGTGCAGCGTGATCCCAAAACGCAACGCAGACATTGTATCCGTCTGCAACCAAATCTTCGACAACTGGAATGAAATCCTTATCGCCTGCCACAAGAACAATCTCGGAATTAGCTTTATCAATCTTTGGTGCATCCTTTGCAATTTCGTAAGCAATAGCAACATCAACCTTTTTTTCTTTTCCGTAGCTCCGCTCGTACGTTTTGACCTTAAATCCCTTACGCTCGACCATTTGCCAGAATGTGTCCGAAGGCGGTGGTGACCCCCAAAGCTTCGCAGCTCCAATCTGTTTCTTGTCACCACATACAAGGCTATGAAGTTTGCCATAATCTGCCTGCCAAGAATGGTCGAATATGCTTCGATCAATAGCATCGTAAATATCAAAAGCCATGCCTGCCTCAACAGCCGAGACGCGCTGACCTTCGATGAAAAAGTTGGAGTTGTCCACGTATGTATATGATTTAATGATGCCCATATGGTTTCATGATGCCGTGCCAATGCGGCCTAGCTGTCAAAAATTGAGCCGCGTACCGCGAAAAAGCAATAACAATCTGCCCAAGAGGCATATCAGACACGGGGGGTGGAGAAGCGATACAGGCATTGAATGATTCGTGTTTCTAATTGTTGTTTGAACTGCTTGCCAGTTTTTCAGTTAATCGCTAATGTACATAATTATGGCCATCTCAGAAATTACCCCATCAGCGGTCAAGCTAGATAAATTGGTTTCCCGAGTAGCGGACGGGGATATCAAAATTCCAGCATTCCATAGGCATTTTGTGTGGAATCAAGGCCAAGTCATCGAACTGCTCGACAGCCTTTACCAAGTGCTGACACAATTTTCCGAGCTACTTCTCCAAACTTTCCCCTCAACTGCGGCATTTGAAAACGTATGACCATAACCATGTCAAAGCAGCGAATTTCTGATTTTCAATCGCACGCAAACAGCCATGTCCAAGAGATTCGCGAAGCGGGGGACCAAGCATGGCACCGTGTTTCCGTTAAGGGCGAAGTTGCCATCGTTCGCGACTTTCTCATCGGAAAGGGACGTGGCACGGATTATCTTAACCGCAACCTCGCCCATTTGCTCGGCGGCAACGGACGAGTGGTAAAATTCGCCAGTATCTTCCTCCATCAAATGCCATATGTTATTGGATTGAGAAAAGCCGATCGCGGCAAACAAACGAAACTGAGCCGTTGTGAATTGGGCGATTTACAAACTCTCTTCCTATACCTCGACCAGAATAAAAGCATCTGTCAAGCCCGTAGCGTCATTTTTCAGGCAAAGCTGAAGCCACACACCGGCAGCCACGTCATTGACCACCCACAGCAACGAGAACTGTATGACACCTGTCCAAGCTTCCAATATGAGTCTATCCTTAAAGGAGAAAAACGCGGGTTGCCCAGCGACCGTTTTCGAGAGCGGGCTCTGCAATATATTTTCGTGGGAAATAGGCCAGTTCAAGTCAGAACTATTCCCTCAGATATGGGACAGGGCGCAACAGAAAATTATGGGGAGCACCTCTTGCGGCTATTGAATGATTCTACCGGATTAGATGTTCCGCCGGATCAGTCCACCGACAATATTTGGGGACGCATTGTTTGGGATATGATTGAGTATGTAGCAGCAGCAGTCACTAAAAGGACCCCTACGCGAAAGTCTGGCCTCGACGAATTGTTGAAACATTTCAACCATTTTGAAAATCATGACAAATTTGCGATCACGGTTGGTGGTCGGCGATTAGGGAAAAATAAAGGAGGGTTCGGTTTGCAATTCATCATAGTATGGGATTCCGAACTCGGCGAAAAGCCCCCCGGCAAGACCAACATTCAGCCTAAAATCGAGGTGACACAAACAATCGAGCCAGGAATGCCTGGCGGTAAGCTTGATCTGGAGTCCGCTAATATTCGCGACATGTTAGCTGATTTGGAACTGGCTAGAGCTCAGGTTCAAACTGAAATTTTGTTTGAACTAGATCGACGGGTTAGGTACCGATCAGTTTCGGAAGAAGAGGCACACGCAATTTATAAAGTTCTACCCCGGATCTGTAGTTCCCTGCCCAACAAAACGGCATCGATTGCCTATCAATTACTGCGAAACTTGGAATCAAAAATGGCTTTAACGCAAAAGGTCTATGTTGGCTATTAAGTTCATGTCCTTTTTTAGAACACTCAAATTCGAACCTGTCTTGAGCTTCGAAGCGAAACCACCAACCGTAAACGTTTAAGCCGAGGCATTGTAAGGTAAATTCATCGAGGGAACCAAGATTGTACCAGAAAGGCCGTGCTGATTCGTTCACCTTGCCTAACGCCGAAAAGCGCCGCGCACCGGCCGCATTTCGGCAGGTCTGCATGGCGGGGAGCGGGTTGCAGGCGAGTCATACGCCGCCCACTCCATCAATGGTTTGTTGATAAATCCAAGGGAGCCACCGCCAGGGGTTGGTACGGCTGCGGCGTAATGTTGGAGTGACATCAAATAATCGAACTGGGTTCTGTGCCACGGTGCAATTCGGCCACGGCATTAGCCACTTGAAAATCTGTCGAAATTGTCGTGCATGGTTTGCGGGTTTTCTTCATGATGCAAGTATCGCGCCTTTCTTGATTGGCCGCGCTTTATGAATCAGCAAGACTTGATAATAAACAGAGTCATGCAAGCACCGATGGGTTCAGAAAGGGTGGTGAAACCATCCCTTTGCTTCCCTTACTGGCTTCCCACCGCCAGCCATTTTTAATCCCATGCCCCGCATTTTTGACAACATTGCCCTTGAACTACTGCCGTCACTGCGGGAAACGCTGGAAATATCAAACCGCGCAGATTTTTGTGTCGGGTATTTTAATTTGCGTGGCTGGAAGGCAATTGATGGTCTCATCGAGCAGTGGCCGGGGGGTGCCGGGGCACAGTGCCGTCTCCTGGTCGGAATGCAACGCCTCGCCCAGGAGGAATTGCGCGTTGCCTACAGCCTGTTGCCGCAGGAAAATGAAATCAGCCAGCAGGCGGTGATCCGATTGAAGCGGAGGCTTGCCGAGGAGTTCCGCGATCAACTCACCATTGGAGCGCCGAATGACGCCGATGAAACCGGCCTTCGGCGGCTGTCGGCCCAGCTTAAAGCGGGCAAGGTCATCGTTAAACTTTTTCTCCGCCACACGCTTCACGCCAAGCTCTATCTATGTTTTCGTGCCGACCCAAACAATCCAATCACCGGATTTGTCGGGTCCAGTAATCTCACCCTGTCCGGCTTGTCCTGTCAGGGCGAACTCAATGTGGACGTGCTCGACCAGGACGCCACGCAAAAACTGTCGTGCTGGTTTGAGGATCGCTGGGACGACCGCTGGTGTATCGAAATCACCAAGGAATTGATCCAGGTCATTGACGAAAGTTGGGCCCGGCCGGAATGCCCGCCGCCGTATCATATTTACGTCAAAATGGCCTACCATCTGGCGGAGGAAGCCCGCGCCGGCCTGTCCGAGTTCACCGTCCCGGCGGATATGCGTGGCACCCTGTTGGAATTTCAGTCCGCCGCCGTTCGCATCGCCGCGCGCCACTTGGAAAAACGCGGCGGCGTGATTCTCGGCGACGTGGTCGGTCTCGGCAAAACCCTCATGGCGACCGCACTGGCCCGCGTGTTCCAGGACCCGCCGCGCTCGCTGGAAAGCCTTATCATCTGCCCCAAGAATCTCGTCGGCATGTGGAAAGATTACGCCCACCGCTACCGCTTGATTGCCGAGGTGGTGTCCATCACGCAGGCACAAAACGAATTGCCCGACCTACGCCGTTACCGCGTCGTCATCATTGATGAAAGCCACAATTTGCGGAACCGCGACGGCCGCCGCTGGGCCGCCGTGCGCGATTATCTGGCGCGCAACGCCAGCAAGTGCATTCTCCTTTCGGCCACGCCCTACAACAAAGCCTACTTTGATCTCGCGAACCAGCTTCGGCTGTTCCTGAACCCCGACGATGTCGTTGGTATCCGGCCCGAGGAATACCTGCGCCGCGATTGCGATGGCCGCCCCGACGAATTTACCCGCCGCCACCAATGTGCCCTCAATTGCCTCAATGCCTTTGAGAAAAGCAACCACCCGGATGACTGGCGCGAGCTCATGCGGCTATTCATGGTCCGGCGCACGCGTAGTTTCGTCGAACGCAACTATGCTTACACGGAATGTCCCAAGTGCGCCACCGTTCTGTTGCCCACCCAAGATAAATGTACCCGGTGCGAGCAACCCAAGGCCAAGGAAGATCGCCGGTTTTTGATTCTCGAAGGCGGCAGCCGTTTCCATTTTCCCAAGCGCCAGCCCAAGACCCTGACGTTTCGCATCCGCGATAACGACCCGGACGACCAATACGCCAGGCTGTATTCCGACCAGGTGGTGGATACGGTCCGCGTGTTGCATTTGCCGCGTTACGGACTCGCCAACTATCTCAAGCCCACGCTCGACGTGCCGCCGTCGCAGGACGAGGCCGAGGTGATGGACAATCTGTCGCGCGCCGGCAAACGGCTCATTGGTTTTTGCCGGACGAACCTTTTCAAGCGGCTTGAAAGCAGTGGCCATTCGTTCCTGCTTTCCGTGCGTCGCCACATTTTGCGCAATTTTATTTTCCTCCACGCGCTAGAAAACAATCTGCCGCTCCCGGTCGGCACCCAGGATCAGGCGCTGTTCGATACTCGGGCCGAAGATCAGGACAGCGAGAGTTCGTTGTTCGGCTCGGATGAAGATGCCCCCGCACAACCCACCGAAATCACCGCCAGATCCCTCGCCGACTTCGCCGCCGCCGGGGCCGAAGGCTACCAGACCCTGAAAGCGGAGCATCACCGGAATTTTGATTGGTTGCGCGCGGATGTTTTTGTTGAAGGCCTCGCCACCCATCTGCGTCAGGATGCGGAACGGCTATACTCCATCTTGGAACTCGCGGGCCGCTGGCAGCCTGGTCAGGACAAGAAGTTGGAGGAACTTTTCAAACTTCTGGCCAAAAAACATCCGGACCAGAAAATTCTCATCTTTTCCCAATTTGCCGACACGGTGACGTATTTGGCCGAGCAATTGAAATCGCGCGGCCTGAAATCCATGTCCGGCGTCACGGGTGATACCGAGAACCCGGCCAACTACGCCCGCCGGTTCAGTCCGGCCAGCAACAAGGCACAGGACAAAGGCGCGCCCAACTACGTCGCCCCTGCCGATGAATTGCGCGTGCTCGTCGCCACCGATGTCTTGAGCGAGGGTCAAAACTTGCAGGATGCCGCCATCGTCGTGAACTTCGATTTGCCGTGGGCCATCATCCGCCTCATCCAGCGCGCGGGCCGCGTGGATCGTATCGGCCAGAAAGCTGAGCAGATTTTGTGTTATTCGTTCGTGCCGGCGGATGGCGTCGAGCGGCTCATCCAATTGCGCTCGCGGGTCCGCCAGCGGTTGAGCGAAAACGCCGAAGTCGTCGGCACCGATGAAACCTTTTTCGAGGACGAAAAACACGACACCGTCATCCGTGACCTGTTCACGGAAAAATCCGGCATCCTCGACGACCCGGCGGATGAAGAAGTGGACCTCGCGTCGCTGGCCTACCAGATTTGGAAAAACGCCTGCGACACCAACCCGTCGCTGAAAAAAATTATCCCTGATTTGCCCGGCGTCGTGTTTTCCACCAAGGCCCTGTCGGCCATCCCCGCCAAACCCTCCGGTGCCGCCGGCCCCCAGCCAACATCTGGCGCCATGGTTTATGTCCGCACCGCCGATGGCAACGACGCATTGGCCTGGGTGGACGAGGAAGGCCGCACCGTTACCGAGAGCCAGCACGAGATTTTGCGTGCCGCCGCCTGCGAACCGGCCACGCCCACACTTCCGCGTCTGGCCAATCACCATCAGCTCGTGCAAAAAGCCGTCGCGGGCATCCAGACCGAGCACATCACCACTGGCGGCCAGCTTGGCAAACCATCCAGCGCCCGTCGTCGCGTGTATGAACGGCTCAAAGATTACGCCGCCAACTACAAGGACAGCCTGTTCGACACCAAACCGCTCCATGTCGCGATTGACGAAATTTACGAGGCCCCGTTGACCGAGGCCGCCCGTGACCTGCTCAACCGCGAAATGCGCATTGGCGTCAGCGATGAAAAACTCGTCGCGCTCGTTCTCTCGCTACACGAGGAAGACCGGCTGTGCGTTCCCAAGGACGATGGCGAGGCCCGCGAACCCAAAATCATCTGCTCGCTGGGAATCAGGAAGGATGAACCATGAAACGAGGCAGGAAATCCACCATCGAAGTCCAGAGCGGGGCAGGGCGGATTGATAACCCCGGTTTTGAGTCCCACGAATCCGGGGGAATTAGCCTCACCT
>Ga0302275_10002936_pt1 | contig 17552 bp, 11 predicted proteins | sample III_Bog_N2_2_FD_200229 | JGI IMG/M metagenome (GOLD analysis project Ga0302275, IMG submission 200229) | Peat permafrost microbial communities from Stordalen Mire near Abisko, Sweden - III_Bog_N2_2 | ecosystem: Environmental > Terrestrial > Soil > Wetlands > Peat | place: Sweden: Abisko...
GCCGAAACTTTCGCCACCGCCGCCGTCACCGCCGCCGACCGCCGCTCCGGAATCACCACGCCATCCGCTCCCGCCGCATCCGCCGTCCGCAGAATCGCCCCCAGGTTATGCGGATCCTCCACGCCATCCAGCACCACCACCAGTGAGAACTCACCACGCCGCGAAGCGACAATATCCTCCAGATCGCTATATTGCTTTGCCGAAGTCGAAGCGACCAGCCCCTGATGCGCCGCATTTCCCGCAATCTCATCCAACTCTTCGCGTGTCAGCACGCGCACCGGAACCCCAATCTTCCGGCACTCATCGATTACCCGCCGCAGCCGAATATCCTTGCGCTCCTTCGCCACTCCCACCCATTCGAAGTTGCGCCCGCGCGCCTTAAGCGCCTCTGTAACCGTGTTAATTCCGTAAAGTATGTTCACGCCGTTTAGTGTATCGCGTAATATTCCCGCATCCCCGTGTTCCCCTGTGTCTTCCGGAAGCCCTAACTTGAACGCCGTCTACATCCTCTCCGCCGTCCGCACCCCCATCGGCAAGTTCGGAGGCTCTCTAGCCTCTCTCTCAGCCGCTGACATGGGTGTCGTCGCTGCCAAAGCCGCAATCGAGCGCGCCCAAATCGCGCCCGCACAAATCGAAGAGACCATCTTCGGCAACGCCCGCCAGGCCGGAGGCGGTCCCAACCCCGCCCGCCAGATCTCGATCCGCAGCGCCATTCCGCAAGAGGTCCCGGCCTACACCGTCAACAAGGCCTGCGCCTCCGGCATCAAATCGATCGCGCTCGCCTTTCACGAAATTGCCACGGGCAACCTCGACTGCGTCCTCGCCGGAGGCACCGAATCCATGTCCCGCCTTCCTTATTACCTCGAAGGCGCGCGCTGGGGCTATCGTCTCGGCAACCAAGAGCTAGTCGACGGCATGTACCGCGATGGATTCTTCTGCCCCATGGCCAAAATGCTCATGGGCGAGACCGCCGAACTCCTCGCCGAGCAATACCACATCGCGCGCGAAGAGCAGGATCAATTCGCCCTCACCTCGCAACAACGCGCCGCCTCCGCCCAATCCACCGGGCGCTTCGACGCCGAAATTGTCCCCGTAACCATCGAAGGCAAGAAAGGCACCGCCATCTTCGCTCGCGACGAGCACTTATTCCTCGATGCGACTCTAGAAAAGATGGCCAAACTCGCGCCCGTATTCTCCAAGTCCGGAACCATCACCGCCGCCAACTCCTCCGGCATCACGGATGGCGCCGCCGCAATCGTTCTCGCCAGCGAAAAATTCGTCCAGCAAAACAATCTCCCGCCACTCGCGCGAATTCTCGCCGCCACCTCTGCCGGAGTCGACCCTCGCCTTATGGGAATCGGCCCCGTTCCCGCCATCCGCAAACTCGAAGCGAAACACGGCCTCAAACTCGCCGACTTCGATCTCGTCGAACTCAACGAAGCCTTCGCCGCTCAGGTCTTAGCCTGCGATCGCGAACTCCATTTCGATCGCGACAAGCTCAACGTCAATGGCGGAGCCATCGCCCTTGGCCACCCCATCGGATGCACTGGCACTCGCACCACCGTCACTCTTCTCCACGAGATGCTGAAAAGAAAAGCTCGCCGCGGCCTAGCCACCCTCTGCGTCAGCGGCGGCATGGGCATGGCGCTCGCCATCGAAGCTTTCGATTGAGAATCGACGGAGTGCTAAGTAAATTCGATGGAGAGACGGGCGTCCTCAAGTCTGTGTCGTAGCTCGATTGTGTCTAAAGAATGTGGAAACCGCTTGCCCTGTTCCCACCCGCGAAGCTGCGTGAGAATGCAGCCCATGGCGCGAGCCGCGGGTAGAAGCGGAACCACAGCAAGCCCAACCGGGCGAAAGATAAGCTACGACAGGGAATCGTCCTCGCCCGTCCAACCCAACTCCCTGCCCGCGAGAATGCCATCGCTTTTCGCCCGTACCCTACTAGCAACGCACCCTCCGTCCTCGTATACTGAGGAAAGATATGGCGATCGCCGCCGCAGCCACAGTCACCAGTTCGGCTCGCACCCCAATGCCTCTCTCCGCCATCATCGTTGACGACGAACAGCTCGCCCGTGACGAACTTGCTTACCTGCTCAAGAATGTCGGCGACATCAACGTAGTCGCCCAGGGCAAAAATGGCCTCGAAGCGGTCAGTCTCATCCGCGAACATAATCCTGACATCGTTTTCCTCGACGTTCAGATGCCCGGACTCGACGGCTTCGGTGTAATCAAGAAGCTGCTTGACCGCAAGGTTCCGCTCCCCAAGTTCGTTTTTGCCACTGCTTTCGATCAGTACGCCGTGAAAGCATTCGAAGTAAACGCCGTCGACTACATCCTGAAGCCCTTCGATAAGAAGCGAGTCGCACAGTCGATCGAAAAAGCAAGAATAAAGATTGAAGCGGGCGCCGGTCCGGAACAGAAATTAGAGGCTCTGGTGCGAATGCTCGAATCGCAAAAGCCCCAGACTCAGACCGCGAAGATCCTCATTAAAGCAGCCGGAAGACTATTCCTCACCGACCCAAAAGATATCTGCTACGCAACCATTGAAGACGGGGTCATCACCGTCGCCACGACCGGCCATGCCGGCATGGAAGGCCACTCCAACTGCCGTACCCTCGAAGAGCTTTTCGAGAATCTGGACCCCAATCTCTTCTGGCGGGCCCACCGCTCTTTCTTGGTCAATATCAACCACATTAGAGAGGTGGTTCCCTGGTTCAAGAGTTCCTACCAGTTGCGCATGGACGATAAGAAACAAACTGAGATTCCCGTTAGCCGCGCTCAAACTCGCCGCCTGCGCGAGTTATTCAACCTCTAGGCGAATCCTCTGTTCTTTCAACGTTAAGTCCTGACGCGAGGCGCGAAGTCAGAAGTCAAATGGAGTGACGGGCATCCTGCCCTCAATGCCTTGGCAATTCGACCCAGCGCGTGAACACAATCTAAAAAAAAATGGGCGAACCAGAGACAGCTTGGTCCGCCCGGGGAGGGATTCTGTCAAGATGCGATAGCTTGCAGGGCAATCCGGTTCGGAATGACCAGCGTCGCGCCCTCCAACCGAATCAAATCTTTTCGTTTCATCTCGCTCAATAATCGCGTCACGGTCTCTCGTGACGACCCGATCATCTGCGAAATCTCTTCGTGCGTGAACTCCGTGGCCACCCTCAATTCGCCGTTCCGGGGTTCGCCCGCCACCCACGACAGCAGCAAGCGAGCCAGTTTCTCCGTCGAACTGCGCGCCAGCAACAATTCATGTACGTCATCGAACGACCTGCTCCAATCGCGCGCCAGCATTTGTGCGCAGGCCAGCGCCACTCGACTGTCCCGTTCCATCAGTTGTAGCAAGCTCTGCCGTTCGATGAACTTGACTTGGCACAGTTCGATCGTCGTTACTGTGACCAATGATGGACCGCCTGTTATTGCTGCGCTTAGGCCAAGTAACTGCCGGTCTCCCACAATTCTTAGAATGATGGTTTTCCTATCCCGTGCCTGCACCGAAAGCTTGGAACGCCCTGAGCAAGCAACGTATACTCCACGCGGAATTTCGCCTTCCGTTATCAATTTCGCGTTCGCGGGATAGAGTGTTAGGTGCCCCATTCCTCTGAATTCGTCGGTAAGCGTAGCTGGCAAGTTGCATAAGTGTGACGGTCGTTTCAGCGTGCAGGTTTGACAGTCGTTCGTGACCATCAGACGGCGAGGTGCACTCATCACGCACCTACCGAATTCTTAGACGAAGAGAGTAGCGGCCAGAGACAATACATCGTTGGACATATATGCACACCACCCGCCATCCAACGTCACGAACTAAGTGGCTGAAATGTCTGGGACTTACACTTGTGCGATCAAGAGCCGCCGAAGCGTCCTGTCAGAAAAATGGCTTTCGCGCCGAGATTTTGACAGATTTCCGCTACTCAGTAACTGGAGATATAGGGACACAACGACAGCGATTCAAGAACGAATCGTGCTTTACCCGCCCTCCGACCGTCTTTAACCATCCAGATAGTCAGTGCGCGATATTCCGAGTCGTTGCATTTTGTACTGCAGCGTGGTGCGCTTCAATCCGAGTCGGTTCGCCGCGCCTTCGGGGCCTGACAATGATCCTCGAGTCTGACGCAGAATTTCGACGATGTGGTCCCGTTCCCTTTGGCGCAACGTTGTATCGGCATCCGGTGGCGTTGCCGAAGTAACAATGCGCAGTTCGTGCAGTTCACCGAGAGGCGCCTTCAGCCGTTTTCCTTCCGACAGGATCACCGAACGTTCGATAAAATTCTCCAGCTCTCGAATGTTTCCCGGCCATCGCCACTTCATCATGGCTCGAATCGCCTCTTCCGGGATCACCTCAATGTGCCTCTGCAGGCGGATCGAACTCTTTTCCACAAAGTGACGAACCAGCGCCGGAATGTCCTCCTGCCGTTCGCGCAACGCCGGCATGTGCAGCGGAAATACGTGTAAGCGGTAGAAAAGATCGCTGCGAAATTCCTTTTCTTCCACCGCCCGCGCCAGATCCCGGTTGGTTGCGGCAATCAAACGCACGTCCACTCGAATCGTCTTCGTCCCTCCGAGTCGCTCAAACTCCTGATCCTGCAGAACCCGCAGCAACTTCGGCTGCAATTCCAGCGGGATATCTCCTATCTCGTCGAGCAATAAAGTACCTTTATCTGCCAATTCCAGCCGGCCTAGCTTTTGGCTGACCGCCCCGGTAAATGCACCTTTTTCGTGCCCGAATAGTTCGCTTTCCAACAACCCCGTCGGAATCGCTGCGCAATTTAGCTTGATAAAGTTGCGATCCGCCCGCCGGCTCATATTGTGGATCGCACGAGCAACCCTTTCCTTGCCCGTCCCCGTTTCTCCAGTAATCAGAACGGTCGAATCGGTGTCCGCCACAATCGCCGCGTGGTCGAGCACGCGCTTTAAAGCCACGCTACCGCCGATAATATCTTCGGGCCGGTTTACGCTACGCAGTTCGCTTTCCAGATACCGCTTCTGCTGCGCCAACCGATGCTTCAGCAAATCGATCTCCCGAAATGCATTGGCATTCCGCAGTGCTGTTCCAATCAACATTGCGACCTGTTGCAGGTATTCAACCTCCGATGGACCGAAAGCCTTTTTTTTCTCGCTGCTTACATTCAGCGCTCCCCAGACTCGGTCGCTCGCGATCAGAGGTATGCTGCAAACGGATCGAATTCCCGCTAGATGCATGGCCCGAGCCAAGGGCGCGCTCATGGTGCGCAAATCATCCGCCGAAAAGAACTGCGCGCTCTTCGTCTGGATCGCCCGTTTCGAGAACGATTGCTCCAATGGAAGTGCAGTTTCATGGTCAACCAACGACCCCCACTCCTGCTCCGATCCGTACATCTCAACACTATTCCCCTCCTGATCCAATAGAGCAAGAGCTGTCCGTCCATACCGTGCAATATTCCGGACGCTGTCGAGGAACGCCAGCAATAATTTGTCTAACTCCAGGCTCGAGCTGAGTTGACGGCTGATTTCAACTAAACTCTGCTGTTCCTCAAGCGCCTTATAGGCTTTCTCTCTCTCCAGTGATAGCGCTCCGATCAGCGCCACTCGCGACAGGAATTCCACGTCCTCGTCGCTAACTTGGCCGGGAACACTCTTACCCAATCCGAGTGCTCCAAATTGCCGCGAGCGTGTGCTGATCGGCAGCACTGTATAAGATCGCACTCCGTGATCGAGTAAGACAGGCTTGCATACGGGGAAACGTTGTTCCCGTTCGAGATCGTCGATGGCCAATGTTTCTTGATGTTTCCACGACCAACCCGTGGCTGCTAAATCGATCGGCAGGTCTTCGAATTCCCCACTCTCCCGATTCTTCTTCCAATAATTAGTGCGCATGCAGCCGCGATGCGGATCGTGTAGAGACACACTGAGAAACTCACTCTTGGTCAGGCTGAGTAAGGGAGGAGCAAATTCCTGAAACGCCTGCGACAAATCTCTCGATCGATCGACTAAGTCGGCGAGTTCAATAAGAAGCCGGTAGCGAGTTTCTTCGGGCAGCACTTCGGCCACGATTGGATCGGAAGCCATTAAGACGTCTCCTGCACCTGCCGCGTGCAATATCATTGGCAGCCGGATATGAGCAGGAACAGAGAAATCGCAGCTCGCCACGCTGCAAGTCTCGAGTTCTCTTCGGCATCGCGGGTGTCGGTTCCTTTACTCGGGAACCAATCGTATTCAACTCGTCAGAAGATTTATAAGTTCCACGATGCCGCACTAAAGATTATGTACGATTCCGTACAAAACATTCTTACTCTGCCGCTTAGCCGCAAGCAAGCTCTTTCTCAATAACTCCTTCTCCAGCAGGCTTTTCGTAAATACGCCACAACGCCCCATCCTTGCAACAACTCCGCAATTGCGCCGATTCGAGGATTCTGGGTAATGAAAAACCTATCTTTCCGTTTTGGGAAAACACGAAAGAGCGCCCGGTGCTTCGCTGCACTTCGCGAACAATGAACCAAATGTTTTTTTGTCTTTGTTACGGAGACCGAACGCTTCTTGCCACTCCTCCTCGAAGAATACTCTCGCCTGCCGTGCGCAAGTCACCCCGGAACGAGCTCCTCAGATGAAGTCACCCTCCTCACGAGATAAGACGAGCCGACGCGCCCCCTGTATCGTGTCTGCGCAGAGAATCATGAATAAGGGCGTCTGAAACATCCCATCGCCTCGATCTCACGTGGCAAACGAAAGTCTACTTTTCGTAGGGCTTCCACAGTAATAATCCGGTCCTCCACAACTTCTTCACAGAATATAAGCGTGGCTTCGCTCGTTCTTCGCCTCGCGCTCGAAGATCCTTGGTAAGCGGTGTGAATCATTTTCGATGCCCCCTGGGACACTCTTAGGGCAAGGTGCTAATCTTAAGTAGTTTTGGTTTTTGTTCGCCCTTGGTGAGACGAGGTTCGTAGTGGCCACTCTGGAAACCAGTATCGGTCGTATGCCCTCGAATATCGAGGCGGAGCGCTCCATTTTGGGCGCCGTGCTCCTCGATAACGCCGCTTTCAACGATGCGGCCGAGCACCTCAAGCCAGAAGACTTTTCCATTGATTCACATCGCCGCATTTATTCGCGCATGTTGGATCTCAACGAATCTTCTCGGCCCATCGACATCATTACCCTCGTCGAAGAGCTTGACCAGAAGAAAGACCTGCAAGCCGTCGGCGATGTCGGGTACATTTCGGGATTGCTCGATGGCGTCCCCGACCGTCCTTCGATCGAACATTACGTTCGAATCGTCCGCGACAAGTCGATCCTGCGCGGACTCATCGGCGTCGCCACCGCCGCTATTGCCAAGGCCAGCGAGCAAGCCGACCCCGCCGACGAAATTCTCAACGAAGCCGAAGCGGCCGTCTTCGCGCTCTCGGAGAAGCGCATTGGCAAGGGCTTTCAGGGTATCAAGGAGATCGTCCGCAACTCCTTCGGCTCGGTCGACGCCCTTTTGCAGCGCGGCCAGCGCATTACCGGACTCGCCACCCACTACACCGATCTCGACGAGATGACGAGCGGCTTCCAGAAATCCGACCTCGTTATCCTTGCCGCGCGCCCCTCCATGGGCAAAACTTCGTTTGCCATGAATATCGCCGAAAATGCCGCGATCGATGACGGCAAAGTTGTCGGCATCTTCTCTCTCGAAATGTCGAGTGAGGCCCTGCTGCAGCGCCTACTGTGCTCGCGATCCATCGTCGACGCGCATAAGATGCGCACCGGATCGCTTTGGGGCGATGACATGAAAAAAGTCGTTCGCGCTATGGAAGAACTCTCCAACGCCCCCATCTTCATCGACGACACGCCGGGCATCTCGCTCAGCGAAATGCGTGCCAAGGCCCGCCGCCTGAAACAATCCCAAGGCCGCCTTGACCTGCTGGTCGTGGATTACTTGCAGTTAATGTCCGGAGGCAGCAAGCGTTTCGAGAATCGTACTCAGGAAGTTTCGTCAATTTCACGCGGGCTGAAAGCCATCGCCAAAGAATTGCAAGTCCCCGTAGTTGCCCTATCCCAGCTGAGTCGCGCTCCGGAAAGCCGCGGCGGTGACCACCGTCCACAACTCTCCGACCTTCGCGAATCCGGCTCGATCGAGCAGGACGCGGACGTTGTTATGTTTATCTTTCGCGAAGAAATCTACAAGCAGGACGATCCCGACCTCAAAGGCCGCGCTGAGATCATCATTGCCAAGCAGCGCAACGGCCCAATCGGCAAATTCAACCTGGCATTCCTCCACAATTCCACGCGCTTCGCCAACATGATGGAAGGCAATAACGAGCCGGGCGAGTAAGCCGAAAGTAGGCCCACCAATGGACACCTCCTGCCTAAGCCCGGGGAGGCGTCCGCTCTCCTTGGGGACACCGTCAGCCTGTGGAAAAGGTTGTGGATGAGAAGGACGCCCTTCTCGGTCGGCGCGAACCGACCGGTTGGTGCCGGGATTCCGCCATCGATTGTCTTTTGCTAAAGCTATGTTTCTAAGTTGGTTACCTGATACTCTTGCTGCCAATGCCGGAACTGCTTACGAATCAGCACTTTCGTCACAAAATGTGAGATTTGCACATAAGTCGTATCCCTCCGGCCCGCATCGCTCGCGACCACTCGCAAGGCAAGCTTCCCACACAGTGCACCAAAGGGGACTCCTTAAGCCAGCCAAACCCCTCGGCACCCGGTGCTTTTTGTCACATTTCGCAGTGACGCGCCTCATAGCACAAGCCCTGCCCGCAACATAGGCTACTTCAGGTAGGCGGGACTGGACGTCCCTCTTATGATCGTCTCAGCGTGGTATGCGAGGGCGCTGGCTTTTCTTCTGTTCCTGCTCAGTCGTACCCGCAGACTCCCCTGCTTCTCTTCGTTTCAACCCCCTCAGGAATTTCGGCGCCGTCTCGCGGCGTTCTCGTGCGTAAAGTTCCGGAAGGACATAGTGCCGGAATTGAACTCCCACGAATTTGCGCCTCCTAACCTCGTTTCCCGGAGAAACTTCTATGCTGCATCTTGATACCGGTAACACAGGCTTCATGATTTTATGCACCAGCCTGGTCATGCTGATGACGCCCGGCCTTGCCTTTTTCTATGGAGGCTTGGTCGGGCGCAAGAACGTCCTCGCCATCATGATTCAGAGTTTCGTCTCCATGGGCTGGACCACCGTCATCTGGTATCTCTACGGCTACTCCCTCTGTTTCAGCGGGGACTGGCACGGCATCATCGGCAATTTCCACAACGCGTTTCTACGCGGCGTCGATCTCAACACTCCCTCGCCGAATGACACCATTCCCGCATTCGTATTCATCGCCTATCAGATGATGTTTGCCATCATCACTCCTGCCCTCATCTCGGGAGCCTTCACCAACCGCGTTACCTTCAAGGCCTACATGCTGTTTCTCACGGGATGGCTCACCTTTGTTTATTTCCCCTTCGTCCACATGGTTTGGGGCGGCGGCTTCCTGCAGAAATGGGGCGTGCTCGATTTTGCCGGAGGCATCGTCGTCCACAACATAGCCGGCATTGCGGCCCTGGCATCGGTCTTATATGTAGGCAAGCGCCATACTGCCGATCGCGGGCCGCACAGCATTCCGCTGGTCGCCCTCGGCACTGGCCTCTTGTGGTTTGGATGGTACGGCTTCAACGCCGGCAGTGAAATGCGCGTCGATTCCGTCACCGCTACCGCATTTCTGAACACCGACGTGGCCGCCTCGTTCGCCGCTGTCGCCTGGCTATTCGTGGCTTGGATGAACGAGAAAAAACCGAAGCTCCTCGGCCTCCTGACCGGTGCCGTCGCGGGACTTGCAACCGTAACGCCCGCTGCGGGATATGTTTCTCCCACCACCGCCGTCATCATCGGATTAGTCGCAGGTGTCGTTTGCTATTACGCCGTGGAGATGAAAAACAGACTGCACTGGGATGATGCACTCGACGTGTGGGGAGTCCACGGTGTCGGCGGATTTCTCGGCATCGTCATGCTGGGAGTCTTCGCCAACAAGCAATTCAATCCCAACGGTGCGAATGGACTACTCTATGGTGATCCGACGTTCCTCATGAAACAGGTAGTCGCGGTGACGTTTTCGTCAGTCTGGGCGTTCGTTTTCACCTACGCCATGCTGCGAGTGATCGATGCATTCACCCCGGTGAAAGTCACCGAGATCAGCGAAGAAATCGGCCTCGACGAATCGATCCTCGGGGAGCATGCTTACGAAGAAACTCCCGAGCCCATAAACGATCTTGTTCAAACGGAGATCCGCTGAACGCAAATTTTGAAACCTCAAGGCGCCCACCCTCCTGCTTCCGCACCAAGGGTGGGCGTCAACGAGCTTAGTGCTTCTGCAGTTTCTCTCCGCATCCGACTAAACTCCACTCGCACTTGACGGTTGCCGAAAAAACAGACAGAATGTCTGGCAAGTTGTCCGGCCCTGCATCGTTCCACACCTCCCCACGCAAGGCGGCATCCGGATCACCGATCCCAAATCACCTGAACCGCTTTCCCGACGTGGAGGAGAAATGCGCTTTCCTAAGACCCGCTTCAGCAAATTCGTTTCCAATTCGGCTGTAACCGTCGTTGCCATCGCCCTTTTTACCATGATGAGCGCAGTCGGTTCGGCCTCCGCCGCAACTTGCACCAATGCCAGTTTCAAAGGCGTTTACGGATTCTTCAGCCAGGGTTTCGTCAACTCCGAACCTCTCGCGAACATCGGCCTGGTAACTTCCTCTGGAACTGGCACCTTGACTGGAACCATCACCCGTACTCTCGACGGCGTTCAAGAAACCGCTTCCATCTCCGGTTCGTACACCGTCGCCAAGACTTGCGCAGGTACCATCACCTACACCGAAGGTTCGGCTACCTACAACTTCAGCATTGATCTGAATGAAAGCAACAAGGCCTTCCAGTTGATCGAAACCGATCTAGGTGCGACGGTGATTGGCTTTGTGCAACCGCTCGGCGCTGCAACCTGCGGTCTAAGTGGCAAAGCGGTTACCTACGCCTTCAACGGCTTCGGCGCCGAGGCCGGAGTCGGTTCGGTCGGATACGGTGGCCAACTCAAATTAGACGGCAAAGGGAATATCACGGGCACCATCGACATCAGCACCAAGGGCACCATAACTACCGGAGTCGCTGTCACCGGAACCTACACTCAGGCCTCCGACTGCACCGGAACAGTCGTTCTGAATCCAACTGGGTTCGCTACCATCGACTTCAACAGTTATGCCGTCAATGCCAACAAAGAACTGCTGCTGATCGACACAGTCGGCGGCATGACCGTCGGCGGGAACATTCAATAGCAGGCTGCGCCTTTCGGCCGAAACCAAAGGGTGGCCCGCCGCCCACCCTTTTTGATCACGCAATTCAGGGTCGATTGGGAATCGACGCCATGCACTCCACGTGCCCGTTCACTCCGTCAGTAGTTTTCTCCACGGCAAAGTGAAACCCCAGTTGGGTCTCTACTGCGGTCGCAGTCCCATCAACTACATAAGGATGAAAGCTGAACGTCCGCAGCGCCTCTTTGCTGGCCGCCGTCAGCATAGGATCCCCGGAGACCGGGACGCTGGCCGTAATCTTCCCGGTTTCATTGACCTCAATCTTGAAGATGACGTCTCCCTGAATCCCCTTTTTCATCGCTTCTTCCGGATATACGGGCATCGTCTTATGTTCGACGCGCCCCAGCATAATCTGGTTCGAAACCTGTACTCGCGCGGAGGAGCTGGTTTGCGCGGACACAACCCCAGACTCAACGAACGAGCAGCACCCGAGCAACGCAATCATGGTCCAGATTCGCAACATAACCGTCTCCTAAACTCCACCGTCTAAGCATCGATTGGGCGCGTCTCCTTTCGGAACGACACTCAGCCTTTGTCGTAAAGCGAATGCTAGCTGCTGCCCTCGCCCACCTTTAGCACCGCAAGAAATGCTTCCTGCGGAATATCGACGCGCCCAATGCGCTTCATCCGCTTCTTGCCTTCCTTCTGTTTTTCCAGCAGCTTGCGTTTGCGCGAAATATCGCCACCGTAGCACTTTGCAATCACATTCTTCCGGATCGCCGGCACCGTCTCGCGCGCTATGATCTTCGCCCCAATCGCCGCCTGAATCGCCACTTCAAACATCTGCCGCGGGATCAGCTCTTTCATCTTCGCCGCCAGCAGCCGCCCGCGATCGTACGCAAAATCGCGATGAATAATCGTCGACAGCGCATCCACCGGTTCTCCCGCCACCATGATGTCGAGCTTCGCCATCGGAGACGTCCAGTTACCCGACAAGTGATAATCGAGCGAAGCGTAGCCGCGCGAAACCGACTTCAGCCGATCGTAGAAATCCAGCACGATCTCATTCAACGGCAGCTCATATTGCAGCATCACGCGCGAGGCGCTGACATATTCAAAGCTTTTCTGCTTCCCGCGCTTCTCTTCGACGAGTTTCAGGATGCCGCCTACATACTCCTCGTTCGTCAAAATCACCGCGAGGATCACCGGCTCTTCCACTTTCGCGATCTCGCTCGTGTCCGGCCAGCGCGACGGATTATCCACCTCGATCACGGTGCCATCTGTCTTCGTAATCTGGTACCGCACCCCCGGCGCCGTCGTGATCAGGTCGAGATTGTATTCGCGCTCCAGTCGCTCCTGAATAATCTCCATGTGCAGCAGCCCTAGAAAGCCGCACCGGAAGCCGAATCCCAGCGCGACCGAACTTTCCGGCTCAAAGAAGAACGACGAGTCGTTCAACTTCAATTTTTCCAGCGCCTCGCGCAGTTGCGTGTGCTCGTGCGCGTCCACGGTATAGAGCCCCGCGAACACCATGGGCTTGATTTCTTCAAAGCCAGGCAGGGCCTGGATCGCGGGACGCTCGTCATCCGTAATCGTGTCGCCAATCTTCGTGTCGGCCACATTCTTGATGTTGGCGATAATGAATCCCACTTCGCCCGCCACCAGCTCATCAATTGCCACCGGCTTCGGCGTCAACACTCCCAGCGCTTCTACCTGAAACACGTGCCCGTTCGACCACAGCCGGATCTTCTGCCCTTTGCGCAACGTTCCTTCGAACACTCGCGCCAGCACCACCACTCCGCGATATGGATCGAACCATGAATCAAAAAGTAGAGCTTGCAGGTGCCGCTCCGGCACGCCCTTCGGCGGAGGGACGCGCTTTACAATCGCCTCCAGCACATCGGGCACGCCCTGTCCCGTCTTCGCGCTGATCAACAACGCATCGGTCGCGTCCAGTCCCACCGCGCTCTCGATCATCTCCTTGGTTCGCGGAACATCCGCGCTCTGCAGATCGATCTTGTTGATCACCGGAATGATTTCCAGCCCATGATTGATCGCGAGATAGGAGTTCGCCAGCGTCTGCGCTTCCACTCCCTGCGACGCGTCCACCACCAGCAGCGCGCCTTCGCAAGCCGCGAGCGACCGCGACACCTCGTAAGAAAAATCGACGTGTCCCGGAGTATCGATCAAGTTGAGCTGGTAAATTTGCCCGTCTTTCGCGGGATACAACATGCGCACCGCATGCGCCTTGATCGTAATGCCGCGCTCGCGCTCCAGGTCCATCGAATCGAGCACCTGCTCCTGCATTTCGCGCATGGCGAGCGATCCCGTCAACTCCAGCAGGCGGTCCGCCAGCGTAGATTTTCCGTGGTCAATATGCGCAATAATCGCAAAATTACGTATGTGGGAAGCTTCCATGAAGATACTTCGATTTTAACAGCCGGGATTGTGTGGCGCGGGCGCCACGCCGCGAACGTGCGCAGAAGGCGCCATGACGACCGCTGGCCCGTCAATGTCGTGGCCACGCGCGTACGACGTTATTTGATTGAGGCCAGCGCAAAGGGCAGAATCGCCGACGTGATCTCGATGCCCAGCGCGTACAGAACCAGGCGTCTCGGGCGCCGGAATTTCGCGAGCACGCAGAACGCTATCAGTCCCACCATGGTCATGGGAAAAGCAAATGCCCGACAAAGGCAAATGTACCCGATGAAAGAGAGAGGAAAGTGATTTCCCTGCCCGATGGCAGGAATCACCATAACCGCCCAGCTCACCGGCGCGGACAGCGCGATACCAAGCAGCACCTTCGCGAACTTCGTATAAGCATCTTCAGAGTTGCGCAGCAACAGCGCCAGAAAAAAGGTCGGGACGAGCAGCATCGCGATGATGATCAGCTCCAGGAACCAGTCACCGCCGGCGGCCATGCCGCTGTTGAACATATCAGGATCACGCCGCTCGGCGAGATAGCGCGTCGTAACCCACATCGCCGAAATGAGCAGCACGCCGGCGTAGCCCGCGACGATAATGCCGATCCTCAGCCGCGGCGCCATTAGCCATTTCGTCATAGCGGAATTCTACGGCTGCATCGCCGGTTGGCGGACGTTACTTCAGTGCCGACGGCCTGAACATCCTTCGCCGTTCGATGCTCGCCTACTCCTACACCGAGCATCCCAGCCGCCCGAATCCCAACCGCACCGCTATGGATTCACCACCTGTTTAACCGCTCCTTTGCTCTCCTTGATAAAGGCGCACCCACCAAATTGCGCCTTGATGGAATGGTTTCCGGCCGCCAGCGCCGTCGTAGTAAACGACGCCTGCCCGCCGTTCGCGGTCACGGCGGTCCCCAGCGCGCGGGTCCCGTCAAAGAACGTCACAACCACTCCGTTCGGCACAGGTCCTCGAGATGAGGTCGTCACTGAATCAAAAGTTACCGCTTCACCGGCTGTCGATGGGTTCGCAGAGCTCGTCACCTTGGTTTGCGAGCTGAAATCTGCGCTCAGGAAGACATCGGCTCCCCCGCCATGCGTCGTCACGATGTCCGGTTGCCCGTCCCCATTCAGGTCGGCTATGGCGACCGCACCGCCTCCGACATACAGATGCTGAAAACTGCCGTCCAAAAAGAGCGCTCCATTGCCATTCAGCACATCAGGAAAGCCGTCGACATTCAGGTCCCCTACCGCCGCCGCAAAGCCCGCTCCCGCGAACTGCCCGCCGAAACCTCCATCTACCGACCCTCGCGGGTCCGTGACGTAGAGATTGAAATACCCTTTGAAAGGATTCTTCGCGCGCTGGTCGACCAGCAGAATGCCGGACGCACCATCGACCTGCGTGATCGAAATCTGCGTCGGATAAAAGCCTCCGCTCGCGTACGTGACCGGCTGCTGGAAAGTGCCATCGCCGTTGCCAAACATGATCCCCATCACGGCTCGTTCCACGACCTTGTCATGGATATAGCCGGGATCAGTGACTATCGCCACATCGAGCTTGCCGTCATGGTTCAAGTCGGCCGTCGCTACGTATTCGCTTCCGATCTGTGTCGGGGTTAAAATTCCGCTTCGAAACGTGCCGTCGCCGTTGCCCGGCATGACGATCACTCCGGAGTACGAGAAGCCGACCCCGGATAAGATCAGGTCCGGAAAACCGTCGCCGTCCGCGTCCCCGACGGAAAGCCCAGTCGCAAAAAGATTGGGCGTCACCACCGCCGCCTGAAACGTGCCGTCACCATTGCCCAGGTACACGTCCACTTCGCTCGCATTGCCGGCAACAATGTCGGGGTTCCCGTCCCGGTTGATGTCGGCCACTTGCAGAGAATTTGGTGTCGCGCCACCGCCCGCGTATTCGACCGCTGGCTGAAACGTGCCGTCGCCATTGCCCAGCAGCACGTTGACGCTATCGGTGCAGCCCAGCACGAGGTCAAGCTTGCCGTCATGGTTCACATCCGTCACCACCAAAGCCGTTCCACACCCTCCAGTGCCTGCATACAGAACTGGATCCGCAAATTTGACTTTCGGGCCTTGCGCCGACACTAAAACGCAACCGAGAAGCCAGACCGGAAGGACAAAGTAACCTGATTTCATACAACCTCCAACGGAGTGGGGGGCGAACTTGCCCCGTTCAATCGCTCGCCGGGAAAATGATTTTAGGGGAGGAACCGATCGCACGCAGAACAGCGGCGAGTACTAGCGGAAGAATTATGCTCCTGAGGAACAGCTCCGTCAAGCTCAACAAAGCAGCTTCGCCAGCTTGCAAACAAAAAAGGGCGCGATCTCACGCGCCCCCCTTATCCATCCTGACTTATAACTCTCCGGTGACTCCCCGGCTTAGTCTCTTACTCCATCCATAAACGCCCGCAACTTTCGCGACCGTGATGGATGCCGCAGTTTCCGCAGCGCCTTCGCCTCAATCTGCCGGATGCGTTCTCTTGTTACCGCGAACGACTGCCCGACTTCCTCAAGCGTGTGCTCTGAGCCGTCTTCCAGCCCAAAGCGCATCTTGATGACCTTCTCCTCGCGCGGCGTCAGTGTCCGCAACACCTGCGAAGTCTGGTCTTTGAGGTTGACGTTGATCACCGCTTCCGCCGGAGACACAACCGCGCGATCTTCGATGAAGTCGCCCAGATGCGAATCTTCCTCTTCGCCAATCGGCGTCTCGAGAGAGATCGGCTCCTGTGCGATCTTCAGCACCTTCCGCACCTTCGCTACCGGAATGTCCATCCGTTTCGCGATTTCTTCGGAAGTCGGTTCGCGCCCCAGTTCCTGCACCAGCTGCCGCGAGGTGCGGATCAGCTTGTTGATCGTTTCGATCATGTGCACCGGGATACGAATCGTACGCGCCTGGTCAGCGATCGCTCGCGTAATCGCCTGCCGAATCCACCACGTGGCATAAGTCGAAAACTTATAGCCGCGGCGGTACTCGAACTTGTCCACCGCCTTCATCAGTCCAATGTTGCCTTCCTGAATCAGGTCGAGAAACTGCAATCCGCGGTTGGTGTACTTTTTCGCAATCGAAACCACAAGACGCAAGTTCGCTTCAATCAGCTCGCGTTTCGCGTGCTCCGCGTCCATGTCGCCCTGGATGATCTCGCGCTGCGTGCGCTTGAGCTCCTGGAACAACAAGCCGGCTTCCACTTCGAGCTTTTCGAGCTCTCCGCGGACCGTGCGCGACTGCTTCCTGTATTCCTTCTTCTGTTCTTCGCTGCGCGTCGCTTCCGCCCGCTTCTCCAGATTCTGGATCTGCCGGTCCAACGACCGCATGCCGTCGACCGTGCGATTTACACGGTCAATCAGCCGTTTGCGTTCGTTGTTCGTGAAGCCCAGCTTCCGCACCGCGTTCGAGGTGCGAACCACCGCACGCGCCAACTGGATGCGATACCGCCGGTGGTCGCGCGGACGCTTCTTCTGATTCACCGCCGCCAGTTTCTCGACGAACGGCGCTACCTTCTTGTAGAGCTTGTCAAGATTGTGGATCTTGGCTAGAAACTCTTTCAGGCGCTTGTCGACAATCTCTTCCGTGATTTCCTCTTCGTCGAACGTCACCAGCTCTTTGATCGAGCGGACGCCCTTCTCCAGGTCCTCGCCCAGGGCGAGAAGTTCACGAATGACGATCGGCGAGCGCGAAAGCGCCTTCAGGACACGGTTTTGCCCGCGCTCAATCCTCTTTGCGATTTCAACTTCGCCTTCGCGAGTGAGCAGCGGTACGGTTCCCATCTCGCGCAAATACATGCGGACGGGATCATTGGTTTTTTCCAGAGCTCCGGGGGTGAGGTCGAGTTCGACGTCCTCCGAAGCATCATCAACTTCCTCGAATTTTTTTTCCAG
>Ga0302275_10002952_pt1 | contig 17502 bp, 11 predicted proteins | sample III_Bog_N2_2_FD_200229 | JGI IMG/M metagenome (GOLD analysis project Ga0302275, IMG submission 200229) | Peat permafrost microbial communities from Stordalen Mire near Abisko, Sweden - III_Bog_N2_2 | ecosystem: Environmental > Terrestrial > Soil > Wetlands > Peat | place: Sweden: Abisko...
CGCCTCCGCAGATGACGGATCTGATGCCCTTGATGCTGAAGCGCAGATCGGTGCCGGGTCCCTTGATATGGACGCGGTCGGTCCGATCCATGAGGGACTTCAACGCCTTCATGCCGGGAACCATCCTTGAGTAATCCAGGGTGCAGACTCGGAAGAAGAACTCCTCAAAGGCCTCGGTGCTCATCTGGGCCTGCTGCGCCATCGAGGGAGTGGGCCACCGCAGGACAACCCATCGGGTTTTGTTGATGCGGTAATCAAGGGCCGGACGGAGCTTTGAGGCAAGGATCGCGACCTTCTCCTGCGGCACGTCGGCCATTTCCGAAATGTTGTGCGAACCGCGCACGGCAATATAGGCGTGAACTTTCTTCAGACGGGCGAGATCAATAGCCGCCATCGTCTCCGCCTGCGTGGAGGTGATGCCCCGTGCCAGTTCCCGGCTGATGCGATTCGAATGGATCACGACCAGGGGGTCGGCCTTTGCCGCCCGCGCGGCGCGGATCAGTGCTATGACGAATTCCTCGGGGGTCTCCGAGACATCGATGAGTACCCGTTCTCCAGCCTGAAGTCGGGTGGAGTGGCCGGTGAGGACTTTTGCAAGGGAATCGTGGCGGGGATCAGACATGGGGAAAGATTGGGAAAAATTTTGTCACGTGGATGGCAACCCACCATTTTTGTGCCTCTTCCTTGAACTTGGCAAGATCCTTGGCGGGATGTTTCTGAAACTGCGGGACGCTTCGAGGCAGGAATCTACTGAATTGAAGGGCTGAAACTTCGCGCGCAGAGGCGCAGAGTATTTGACAAGTGTTTGTTCCCACCATCACACAGCTCTCAGCGCCTCAGCGGGAAACCCTTTCCTTTTTTTCCTCAAAAGTATCCGCAGATAAATCAAAACTGCTCTCTCCTCAGCGGCTCAGGGCCTGAGAAAGTGGCAGTTGTATCCCCCGGGATTTTTTTGCAGATAATCCTGATGATAATCTTCCGCAGGGTAGAACTTGGTTGCCTTGGTGATTTCGGTCACCACGGGGTTGGGCCATTTCCCTGACTTGTCCACAGATTCCTTCACCTTCTCCGCAATCTCCTTCTGCTTCTCGCTGGTGTAGAAAATGGCCGAACGGTACTGATCCCCGATATCGTTTTCCTGTCGGTTCAACGTCGTGGGATCATGCATCCGGAAGAAAAATCCCAGAAACTGTTCGTAACTCAGCACCGTGGGATCAAAAACGACCTCGACGGCCTCGGCCTGACCGGTGGTGTGGGAGCAGACCATTTCGTAAGTGGGATTGGGAACCGTGCCTCCGGTGTAGCCGACACGGGAGCTGATCACACCCGGGATTTTGCGAATGATCTCCTGCATTCCCCAAAAGCATCCTCCGGAAACAATCGCCGTCTCCCTCTGAGTGGCAGGTTTCACCAGACCGGCCTTCACAAAGGGGGCCAGCAGAGCACCGTAACCGGCTGCGGCCATCTGCTCCACGGGAATGAAACGTAGCGACGCGGAGTTGATGCAGTAGCGTTGATGCGTCGGGCCGGGGCCGTCGTCAAAGACATGCCCGAGGTGGGAGTCGGCTGTTTTGGAGCGGACTTCGGTGCGATCCATGCCAAAGGAGGTGTCGGTTTTTTCGACCACCTCCTGTTCATTCACCGGCTTCGTGAAACTGGGCCAGCCGCAGCCTGAGTCGAACTTGTCGAGGGAGCTGAACAGCGGTTTTCCCGAAACCACATCGACATAGATGCCGGGCTTGTGATTGTCCCAAAATTCATTCTGGAACGGCGGTTCCGTGGCTGCTTTCTGGGTCACCGCATACTGGATGGGAGTCAGCTTGGATTTGCGTTCTTCCGGGGGAATTGGTTGAAAGTTGGTCATGGAAAGGGTGTTCGAGGTGTTGGTGGTGTTGGTGGCGGAGGTATTGGAGCCGGGCTGGATTGTTTTACCCTCATGGCAGCCGAGCAGGGTCAGGACAAGGACAGCGGCGGCATGGGGGAGGATCAGGAATCGTTTCATAAAGATGTGAGCATCCTCGGGAGAGTTTATTCCAACAAATCACGCACGTCTCAAAAAATCGTTTCACTTTCTCTTTTCCAAGCATTCCGTTTCACGCAATCCTGCCATTGATGCAACAACCGCGCCTCTTAACAGGATTTGAGGCAACCGTGGACCGGGTAGTCTACGATCCCGATCTTCCCGCGTCGCCCGATCAGCCGCATCCCTTCATCTACTACATCACCATTCGGAATGGGAGTGATCGGACGCTGACGGTCAAGGGACGCAAGTGGGTCGTGCGCGGCGAGAATGGAACAACCAGTGCGATGGAAGGCGACGGTGTGGTCGGCTGCTTCCCCCGCCTCGAGCCCGGAGAGAACTTTTCCTACAACAGCTACCATACCACCGCGGGTCGGGCCGTGGCGGAAGGGGCCTATCTCGGGATCACCGAAGACGGGGAGCCGGTCATTGCCAGGATTCCACGCTTTGAACTCATCCCTCCATCGGTGTGATGGTTGGTGACGGGCTCCTGAGAGAGGTTTTGATTCATCCCGGTAAGCTTTTGTTGGGAAACAAGGGGAAGATTTTCCCGCAGAGCGGCAGAGTCGCTGAGAGCTGTGTGGTGATAGGAACAAAAACTTGGCAAATACTCTGCGCCTCTGCGGTTGACAGCACTTGCCTCCCGGCAAGCAGTGCCGCCCCTGAAGGGGCTGTGACTTCGTCACAGGTCTTCCGCGCCACTTCCCGGCGGCTTGGTTCTGCGCGCTAAATTTCAGCTCTTCGATTCAAAGGGATGCATTCAAGCAAAAGCGTTGTTCAATTCTCCCTCACGGACGCCTTAACCCACTGGGCATAAGCTGGCTCAACAGCCTCGGGATGGATCAGCACGATTTCGGGGACTTCGTAGGGATGGAGTTCGGCAAGCCGCTTGATGCAGCGGGGTGCGACTTCCATTTCTGTTTTGAGAAGCAGGACGTTTTCCTCGGACTCTTCAATCGTTCCCTGCCATCGGTAGAGTGAGCGTGCCTGGGGCAGGATCGTTCCGCAGGCAATCAGCCGTTCCTCAAGCAACTGGCGCACCAAGGCTGTTGCCGCCTCTTCGCTGGCAAGCATGGTCAGGATCAGACGCAGGGAGGGAGTTTCGGTGCTCATCGATGGGCTTCCGTCAGATGGCACTTTTGAGAACCCTTTCGTAGGCATCCAGGGAGTGATCCAACTCAAACCGGGGAGCCATCCCAAGCGATGCACTCCGGGCGGCGAGCAATTGTTCCTGATCGAGAAGGAACGGTTTCAGGGCTCTGGCAAAGCCCTCCGATCCCTCCGAAAGATCAAACAATCGCGCGTTGGCCTGTGCGCCGTGCTCTTCCGCCAGATCCTGCAATCCTCCAATCCGGCTGCCTGCAATCGCCAGCCCGTGAGCCAAGGCCTCGATGGCCACCATCGGCAATCCCTCGGAGAGCGAGGGGATCAGCAGAATCTGGGATCCGCTGATGATTTCAGAAACCTTGGCGGCAGTGGCCCACCCGGTGAATTCAATCCTCTCCCCAATTCCCAGGCGAGCGGCCTCGGATTTCGCCTCCGGGAGAAGGGGTCCGTCACCGATCATGGTGCATTGCCAAGGGAGTTCCTTCAGCAGCCCCAGAGCGCGCACGGCGAGGAGGGGATTTTTCTGCACACTCATCCGGCCTGCAAAGAGCAAGCGGGGTGGCTGGGGGGATGACAACACGGGAGGAGTCGGAAGGGTAATACCGTTCAGAATGACTTCGGGAGTGAGACTATAGGCAGATCTGGCAAGGCCCGCCACAAAGCTGCTAACCGCAGTGACCGCGGCTGCCTGTTTCCAGATCGGGACGGTCAGGGGCTGAATCCATCGAAAGAGATTCCCGGTCTGCTCGGGCACCCCTCCCGGCACATCCCCGAGATGGGCTGTCAGCACATAGGGGACTCCGGTAAGCCGATGCGCCACCCAGGCGACCGCGCCCGTCGGCACGGCAAAGTGGGCGTGGATGATATCCGGCTTCCAGCGACGGATCTCGGCAAGGGCGGCGGGGATCGCCGCTGCAACCCAGAGCGCCATCTCGGGCACACTGCATGTATCCTCGCGCTTGCGGAAGGCTCTCACGCGGCGGATCTCCATTCCCTCTTCCACCGATTCAACCGGCAGATGAGGCATCCCGGCCGTCAGCACGCGCACCTGATGCCCGCGCCGGACAAGCCCCCCGCCAACCTTTGCCGCAAGCCGTCCTCCGCCCCCACCGATCGGAGGATGCTCGTAGTTGAGGATAAGGATTTTCATGCAGACCTCGCCTTTCTCCAACTCTCCAGCACGAGTTGATTCCAAAGAAAGAGTCGTTCATCGCTCTGACCGGCACGATGGGCGTGGAGTGCTTTTCGAACGACCGAACCGGCTGGGCCAGGGGGAATCTCCGGCGTGATCGCCCCTTGCCGCAACCAGGCACCTGTTGGGGTACCGAAGCCTTTTTTCTTCCGATACAAAATCGAGGGGGGAAGCACGGGTTCGAGGGCTTTTTTGAGAATCCACTTGGTTGTTCCACCACGCAATTTGACGGTCTGGGGAAGGCGGCGGGCAAAATTCACCACCTCCAGATCCAGGAAGGGGGAGCGGGCTTCGAGTCCATGCAGCATGCTGGCTCGATCCACCTTGGCCAGGATGTCATCCTGCAAATAGAGACGGGTGAAGAACTGGAGCGCCCGATCCACGGAATGGGCCTGCTCTCCGGCAGATTCCCAAGCCTCAATCGCCTCGCTGTAGAGTTCCTCTTCCGGGGTGCGGTCGCCGAAGTAATCGTCGATCTCCCGAGGCTCCAGCGATCCCATCCAAACCGGGAGGCGCAGAGGCCCCGGATAGGAGAGGCCCCGGAGGGAGCGCTTGATCTTGAAATCCAGGCTGATGTTGGCGTGGGAGACAGGCAGGCGGGAGGCCAGCAGACGGATGGCGGGATGAAGGGAGCGTGGGATGATGCGGCTGTAGAGATCCGCCGTTGCGAGCGCCTTGAAGGGATCATAGCCGGCAAAGAGTTCGTCACCGCCATCCCCTCCGAGGGCCACGGTGACATGACGCCGGGTGAATCCGGAGAGAAGCCATGTTGGCAAAATCGATGCATCCCCCATCGGCTCATCGAGCCGGGCCAGCAGGCCGGGCAATAGTTCCCGGGCGCGCCCAAGATCCAGGATCTCCAATTCGTGGGCACACCCGATGAAGGCCGCCGCCTCGCGGGCATGGGAGGATTCGTCAAAGCTCGGATCGGTGAATCCGACACTGAAGGTCCTAAGTCTTCCCTCGGGAAGATGACGCGCGGCAAGGGCGGCCACCGCGGAGGAATCGATCCCGCCGCTCAGGAAGACTCCGAGCGGGACATCGGCCATGAGGCGACGCTTCACGGCGGCATCGAGCTTTTCCAGCAGTTCGGCTGCCCAGGCATCGCATCGCGAAGGGGTGGCTTCCTCCTGCAACGGCTCCAGTACGAATTCCCACCACTTCCTTGTTTTCCAACGACCCGTCGCGATGTCGAGCTTCCCGCACCATCCGCCGGGGAGTTTGAAGATCCCTTCGATGGCCGAATGCGGTGCGGGAATATATCCATAGGCGAAGTATTTTTTCAGCGCGAGGGAGGATTCATTTCTCGGCGATGCCGGATGGCGGAGCAGGGCCGTGAGTTCCGAGGCAAAGGCAAAGACGCCCTGATGCTGAAACCAGTAGAGCGGTTTTTTCCCGAAGCGGTCGCGGGCGATCCAGAGCGTCGCCTGATCCCTGTCATGCAGGGCAAACGCGAACATGCCGTTGAGCCGCTCCAGCAGAGCCTCACCCCAGGCACGGTAGCCGAGGAGCAGCACCTCGGTGTCGGAGTGGTCGGTTTGAAAAACAGCTCCCTGCGCCAGAAGCTCCGACCGCAGTTCGGCGTGATTGTAGATTTCGCCGTTGAAAACAATGGAGAGCGATCCGTCAGCCGTGGACATCGGCTGGGCCCCGCCGGAGAGATCCACAATGGAAAGGCGCCTGTGACCGAGGTGAACACCCTGTTTCTCCTCAATCAGATACCCCTCGGCATCCGGCCCGCGATGGGCCAGCGCCCGGGTCATCTGTTCCAGAACTTCCCGATCACCCGGGTGGCGGGGAGCGACAAATCCTGCGATGCCGCACATCAGCGTGTCGGGAGATTCCTGGTCTCCTTCACCATGTAGATGGATTTGCCCTGCGACTCAAAGAACGTGCGGGTGATCATTTCCGCGAGGAGGCCCATGAGCAGGCAGAGCACCCCGGTCATGAATGAGAGCAGGCAGAAGGAGGGGACGGGGGTGGTGATCAGCGGCTTGTGGGCAAAGATCAGGAGCCCAAGCGCCCAGAGACCGAAGGCGAAGGAGGCAAAGAGACTCAGGACGCCGCACATCCCGAAGACATACATCGGCTTCTGCTGGTGGCGGTCGAGGAACTTCACGACCATAAGGTCAAGGATCACCTTGAGCACACGCTCGAGTCCGTATTTGGATTTTCCCGTCCGGCGGGGGAAATGATTCACGGGAATTTCGGTGATCCTGGCCCCGTGCCAGCGGGTGTAGATCGGGAGAAAGCGGTGCATCTCACCGTAGAGCCGCACTCCCTCGATGACTTCGCGGCGGTAGGCTTTCAGCGAACACCCAAAGTCATGGAGCCGCACACCGGAGATTGCCGAGATCAGCTTGTTGGCCAGCATGCTCGGCAGATTCCGCTGGAGCGCGTTATCCTGCCTGTCACGACGCCATCCCGAGCAGACATCGTATCCCTCCTCCAGCTTGGACAGCATCTTGGGAATATCCTCCGGATCATTCTGATAATCCCCGTCCATGGGGATGATCACCTCACCGGAAGCATGGTCGAAGCCGGCCATCATGGCCGCTGTCTGGCCGAAATTTCTGCGAAAATGAACCACCTTGGCCTCGGGATTGGCGGAGGCGATTTGATTCAGAAGGGCGGCGCTCCCGTCGGTGCTGCCATCATTGACAAAAATCACCTCATAGGGACGACCATGGCGTTCCATGACCTCCTTGATCTTGGCAAAAAGGGCCTCGATGGCGCCATGCTCGTTATAGATCGGTATGGTGATGGAAATCATGGTCTTTCGGTGAAGCAACCAGAAAAACGGAAGCCCCACCCAAGGTCAAGGGGCGATCAGGAGACGGCAACAAAGAACTCTCCTCTGTTGGAGGAGATCCATTGGTGACTCGGTGATGCGGCCCCTTTCCTCCGCCTTTGTGTATCGCTTGCGAGAAGCATGAAACGATTCCTGATCCTCATGCTTCGAGTGGCCAAGGTCGTTGCGGCGCTGGTCGCTTTGCTCCTCCTCGCGGGTCTCCTGATGATCGGCTGGATCAAGTGGTCGTCTGCCCGTGACTGGCAGAGGGTGCAGTCCGGGCTGAAAGCGAAGGGGGAGAAATTGACCTTTGCGGAACTGATTCCCCCTCCACCGCCGGACAGCGAAAATTTCTTTGCCGATCCGATCTGGCGGGGGCTGACCGATCTCGTGCCGACAAAGCAACTAGGAATTTGCGGTGAATATACTGACTGGGAGCCGCGATTGCCCGCGAACAAACGATTGATCAATCAATGGCAGACACCGCTCTCGGCTTCCGAGAAAGAGCACATTCAAAAGCTGCTTCCAAAAGAGACTCCCAAGGAGATCGATGAGATGGGGCGCGCCGTCGTGATCCGAGAATTGGGCTGGGAGATCCGCAAATCAACTGATCCTGAACGACGGAAGAAGATTGCGTCGCTGCTGCTGACTCTCCTTCAACCAGCCGAGCCCCTGCTTGCCAAGATCACCGAACTTTCCAAGCGACCATTAGCCGCCTTTCCCATCCGATGGGAAGATGGTGCGGCTGCTCCACTCCCGCAGATTGCCGCTCTTCTGAGCCTCGGGCAGGTTTTTTCTGCGCGAAGTCGTGCCGAGTTGGAATTAGGCAATTCTCCTGCTGCTTCAGCCGATGCGCTGACCTTGTTGAGGCTCTCGTGCGTGGAGAAATATGACCCGCTACTGATCGCTCATCTTGTCCGCCTTGCGATACTTCAACAGGCTCTTTCCGTGATCAATTCCGGTATTGAACGCAATCAGTGGACGGATGCCGAATTAGCTGATTTTCAAAAGCCCTTGGAATCTACGGATCTCGTTGTGGATTTCGTCTTCGTGCTGCGTGGAGAGAGGGCATTTTTTAACTATTGCACGGAGCATAAGCCGACTCGGATAGATAGGATAAACAACACGTGGGATAATCTGAAATATACATTCCTCACGAACTGCTTGTGGGAATCGTATGCCATTATTCAATCAGCCAACGCCAATTACATTCAACATGCAGTGGAACTGATACCCCAAGAACGCCCCAGGGGTTTAAATGCAACCACCTCGGTCTTCCGTGACAGCCGCGGGGACACGGAAAAGAACCCCCTGTTGTTGTTGTGGTATCAAGCGATCCAAGCAAACGGTGCACGTGCGATGAATACCTCAGTCAAAAAAACGATCGAGGCTCAAACGTAAGTTTCCCAGACACTGATCGCCTGCGCCCTGGAGCGCTATCGGCTCGCCCACGGCTCGTATCCTGCATCCCTTGATCTCCTTGTGCCCGAATCTCTGGGTACAATTCCCAAGGAACCGACCACCGGCAGGCCGATGCAGTATCGATTGCTCTCCGCGGGGAAATTCCTGCTCTGGTCACCCGGCTGGAAGCTCCGGACATTGGATGGAAAACCGGGTGAATTCAGCGGGGAGGGTGATATCGTCTGGAATTTACCGCTCCCGAGAGAAGAGAGAAAATCAAGCCCTTGATCTCCAGTTGATCTCAGAAATACTCACATCATGGCAACTTATCTCTACGAAACGATTCCGGCTCAGTCCGGCGAACCTGTTGAAACTTTTGAGCTCCGGCAGAGCATGAACGATGCCCCGCTCACCCGGCATCCCGAGACGGGAAAAGCGGTGCGCCGCGTGATCACCGGTGGCTTCGGCTTCGTCAGCAAGGGGAAGCCCGCCCCGGCACCCTCCCGACCCTCCTCCGGAGGCTGCGGCTCGGGTTGCGGCTGCCATTAAGGCTGTTTTTGATTTCTTCTGACGCATTCACAAAAAGGGGAAATTTTCGCGCAGAGGCGCAGGGACGCGGAGTGGAACTCATGATGAATGGGGATCAAGGAGATGATCCAAACGCAACGCGGCTTGGTTCTGCGCGAGATTCGGCTGCAACGACTACTGCTCCATTTTGGGGAGCGCGCCGGTCGCTGGACTGTCGAAAAGAAGCTTTCGTTCCGCGGCATCAAGTTCCCGGAATGATCCTGCGGGGAGGGTTCCCAGTTTCAGTCCGCCGATGCTGACGCGCAGGAGCCGCAGTGTGGGATGGCCGATCGCTGCGGTCATCCGGCGCACCTGCCGGTTTTTACCCTCGATTAGTTTAACGGCAATCCAGCAGTCGGGAACGTTTTTGCGAACACGGATCGGCGGGTCACGCGGCGGAATCTCCGGCTGGGGATCGAGCAGCTCCGCATGGCAGGGGCGGGTTGTGTATCCCTGGATCGACACTCCCGCAACAAGCCGATCCAGCTCTTTCGCGCCCGGAATCCGCTCCACCTGCACCCAATAGCAGCGGGGATGACTACGCTCCGGATCAAGCAGTCGGGTGTTGAGTCCGGCTTCATCGCTGAGAAGGAGCAACCCCTCCGAATCCGCATCGAGCCTCCCGATCGGATAGACGCCGGAAGGGAATCCGAACTGGGCGAGCGTTCCGTTGGACGATCCATCGGGAGTGAATTGGGAAAGAATCCCGTAGGGCTTATGGAAGGCTAGGATCATCGGGACGCTTCATGCAGTCTGCCGGCAAGCTTCCGATGCTTCCAGAAAGCCGGCAAGCGAATGATTCCGTTTCGCCATTTTCTTCTGTGTCGGAGGGCGGAATGAAGCTGATGCGGGCGTGGGAAAATGATGCGACCTTCAAAAATCGCCCATCTGGAACGCCATTTGCTTGCGGGAAAGGTTCCACTTCACGACATTATGGGTTTATAACCCTTCGTATACCCCATCATCCCAACCGTACCCTTCAATTCATGAATCATTCCCTGCCCCACCATCAGAGCAAAACCTCGCTCTATGATCCGGCAAACGAACACGATGCCTGCGGCGTCGGCATGGTGGCCAAGATCAGTGGAAAGCGCTCCAACGAGATTCTGAGAATCGGTCTGCGCTCCATTTGCAATCTGATGCATCGCGGTGCGCTGGATGCCGATGCGCGCACGGGTGACGGGGCCGGAATATCGACCCAGATCCCTTACAAGCTGTTCAAGCCCGAGGTGGAAAAACTGGGACAGAAACTCTTCCGCGACTCCGACCTCGGTGTCGGTGTCATGTATCTGCCAAGTGACAACGCGTATGACAAGGCCCGGGCAAAGGCGCTCACCGAAGAGGTCATCGCCAAGAGGGGTCTTTGTCTCTTTGGATGGCGTGTGGTTCCCACGAACAAGCAGATCCTCGGCACCAAGGCCCTGCTGACCCTGCCCGACATCGAGCAGGTGCTCATCGGCCGCCCCTGGGGAATGTCCGATGACGAATACGAACGCCGTCTCTTTCTGGCCCGCAATGAGATTGAGGAACGCGTTGCCGCCGACAAGATCGAAGGGTTCTACATTCCTTCCTTTTCGCACCGCCTGATCGTTTACAAGGGACTTCTTGTTTCCTCGTCGCTGGAGAAATTTTATCCCGATCTCTCGCATCCGGACTACGAGACGGCTCTCTGCGTCTATCACCAGCGCTACAGCACCAACACCTTCCCCACCTGGCCGCTCGCCCATCCCTTCCGGATGATGGCGCATAACGGCGAGATCAATACCGTGCGCGGCAACCGCAACTGGACCCAGGCGCGCGAGGCCGAACTGAAGGCTGATTTCTGGGGTGCCGACATTGATCTGCTCAAGCCGATCATCCAGCCCGGCGGTTCCGACTCCGCGAGTCTCGACAATGTGCTGGAAATCCTGACCATGTCGGGACGCTCCATCCTGCATGCGATGACCATGCTGGTGCCTCCCGCCTGGCGCGGGGACAAGGAGATTTCGCCCGAACTGTCGGCTTTTTACGAATACCACACCTGCGTCTGCGAGCCCTGGGATGGCCCCGCGGCACTCGTCTTCACCGATGGCATCACCATTGGAGCCTGTCTGGATCGTAACGGGCTGCGCCCCGCGCGTTACCAGATCACCGATGATGGCATCTTCAGCCTTGGCTCGGAAATGGGGGTCGACGGTCTCGATCAGGATACCATTGTGGAAAAGGGGCGTCTTGCTCCCGGCGAGATGATCGCCATCAATACCGCCGAAGGGGTTCTGCTTCGGGACAGGGAGATCAAGACCGACCTCGCCACCCGGCAGAACTACCGGAAGATGGTTGATGATCACTTCGTCCGCCTGCCTCAGGCGAAGCCGGAACAACTCACGGTTCCCCCGGGGGATCTCGACATCCTTGATCTGACCCAGCGACAGATTTCCTTCGGCTACACGAGCGAGGAAATCGACATGATCTTCAAGCCGATGATCAAGGATGGGGCCGAGGCCGTCGGCTCCATGGGCGATGACACGCCCCTGGCTGTTCTTTCGCTGCGCCCCCGCCTCCTCTACACCTACTTCAACCAACTCTTCGCCCAGGTCACCAATCCGCCGATCGACCCGATCCGCGAGCGACTGGTCATGTCGGTTTTCACCACCCTTGGCTGGAGGCGCAATCTTCTCTCCGAGACACCGGAGCACGCCGCCCAGGTCTCGCTTGATTCGCCGATCCTTCTGAATGAGGAACTTGAAGCCGTGAAGAACATTGGCGGCGAGCACAAATGCACAACCCTTTCCACCCTCTGGAAGGTCGCTTCCGGCCCCTCCGGCCTTGCTCCCGCCGTGCGCGCTCTGACCAAGGCGGCTGAGAAAGCTGTCGATGAAGGTGCCCGCATCCTGATTCTCAGCGACAAAGGTGTTGATCATGAGAACCTCGCGATTCCGGCGCTTCTCGCCGTGGGTGCGGTGCATCACTACCTGCGCCGTGTCGGCAAGCGGATGCGCGCCAGCATTGTCTGCGAGACTGGTGAGGGTCGTGATGTCCATCAGATGGCCTGCCTGATCGGATACGGCGTCAGCGCGATCAATCCCTACCTCGCCATCGAGACCATCCGGGAGATGATCGAGAAAGGAACGGTCGCCGTTGATTTCGCCACCGCCCAGCTGAATTACAAAAAGGCCCTTCAGAGCGGGCTGCTTAAGATCATGTCCAAGATGGGCATTTCCGTCATCGGCAGCTATCGCGGTGCCCAGATCTTCGAGGCGACCGGCATCTCCTCCAAACTCATCGAGGAATGCTTCACCGGAACCCCTTCCCAGATCGAGGGCATTGGATTCGAGGAAATCGCCCGCGAAAGTCTCGTCCGCCACGAGATGGGCTATGGCTCGCCCGTCCCCGTGGAGGAGGGCAAGACCGCGGAGCTTCAGCTCGGCGATCCCGGCTACTACCGTCCGCGCCGGGGTGGAGAGCTGCACGCCGTGAGCGTCCCCGTCATCCAGAACTTCCACAGCTTTGTCCGCACAAACAAGCCCGAGGACTACAAGGCCTATGTTGATGCCGTCATGGCTTCGACTCCTCATTCGCTGCGCAACCTGCTCGAATTTGTCGCCCTCCCTTCCGGCCCGGTGCCCATCGAGGAGGTCGAGACCATTGAGGAGATCCGCCGCCGTTTCACCACTGCGGGCATGTCTCTCGGGGCGCTGAGTCCCGAGGCGCACGAAACCCTGGCCATCGCCATGAACCGCATCGGGGGCAAGTCCAACAGCGGCGAGGGTGGCGAAGACCCGCGCCGTTTCAAGCGCCTCGAAAACGGCGACTGGGCCAACAGTGCCATCAAGCAGATCGCCTCCGGGCGTTTCGGTGTCAGCGCCGCCTATCTCGCCAGCGCCAAGGAAATCGAGATCAAGATGGCCCAGGGTGCCAAGCCCGGCGAGGGGGGGCAGCTTCCCGGACACAAGGTCAGCGTCTATATTGCCAAGCTCCGGCACGCCGTGCCCGGCGTGACCCTGATTTCCCCGCCGCCTCATCACGACATCTATTCCATCGAGGATCTGGCCCAGCTCATCTACGATCTGAAGCAGGTCAATCCCCGCGCCCGGGTCACCGTGAAGCTCGTCGCCGAATCCGGTGTCGGCACCATCGCCGCCGGCGTCGCCAAGGCTCATGCCGACATCATCCTGGTCAGCGGACATGAGGGGGGAACCGGTGCCTCTCCGCTCAGCTCCGTCAAACATGCAGGGGGTGCCTGGGAACTCGGTGTGGCCGAGACCCATCAGGTGCTCCTGCTCAACGGCCTTCGCAACCGCGTCACCCTCCGCACCGACGGAGGAATGAGATCCGGCGAGGATATCATCCACGCCACGCTGCTCGGAGCGGAGGAGTACAACTTCGGCACGGCCGCCCTGATTGCGATGGGCTGTGTCTATGTCCGCAAGTGCCATCTCAACACCTGTCCGGTCGGCGTCGCCACACTCGACGACCGCCTGCGCGCCAAGTTCAAGGGCAAGGCCGAAAATGTCGTCAACTTCTTCAATGCCGTCGCCGGAGAAGTCCGTGAGATCATGGCCCGGCTCGGATTCCGCACCATTGATGAAATGGTCGGCCGCACCGAGTGCCTCCGCCAGAAGAAGATCCTCGACCACCCCAAGGCCAACACGCTCAATCTCTCCCGACTCATCACCGATGTCGTGAAGGACGACCCGACAGCCGTTCGTTATGCCACGCGGGATCGCAACGATCCCGAGCATGACCAGCCGCTCGATGACATCATCCTTCAGGATGCGGAGGAGGCGATCCGTGACGCCAAGCCGGTCATCCTTTCCTACAAGGTCGACAATACCAACCGCTCCGTGGCCACCAAGGTCTCGGGCGAGATCGGCTACCAGTATGGCGAGGAGGGACTTCCCGAGGGTACCGTCACGTTGAATCTCACGGGCACCGCAGGTCAGAGCTTCGGAGCCTTCCTGGCCCCGGGTCTCAAGCTCATCCTCAGCGGCGAGGCCAACGACTATGTTGGCAAGACCATGAGTGGCGGCGAGATCATCATCCGCCCGCTCCCGGACCATCACTTCGCTCCCGAGAAGAACAGCATCTTGGGTAACACCGTCATGTACGGTGCGACGGCCGGGCAGCTCTTTGCCAACGGGCGCGCTGGCGAGCGTTTCTGCGTCCGGAACTCCGGCGGCACCGCCGTCGTCGAAGGCATCGGCGATCATGGCTGCGAATACATGACTGGCGGCACCGTTGTCGTGCTTGGTTCCACGGGCAAGAACTTCGGTGCCGGAATGACCGGCGGCATCGCCTTTGTCTATGACGAGGAGAACAAATTCCTGGGCCGTTACAATGACCAGCTCGTCGGGGCCGAACGCCTTGCCGGCGGCGAGGATGAGGCCATTCTCTTCGACCTTGTCACCAAGCATCAGGAAAAAACGGGCAGCCCGTTGGCGGCCCGCCTTCTTGCCGACTGGGCGGGATCGCTTGCCTCCTTCTGGAAAGTCACTCCTAGGGTTCCCGATGCCAAGCCAATCGAGGAGAAAAAGGGAGAGGAAGATGCTGGCAAAACCATCATCACCGAGGCTATAACGGTTTCCAAGGGAGCTTAGTCCCCGATTTCACCCCCCGTCCCATGGCAACTACCGACCGACTGGCTCCCAAGATCGTCCAGCAGCTGTCCGTTTTCCTGGAGAACAAACCGGGCGCGCTCGCCGCAGTCTGTGATGCCCTGGCCACTGCCCAAATCAACATCTTCGGTTTGACCGTCTCCGACACCACCGATCACTCGGTCGTCCGGATGGTTCTCAGCAATACCAGCCGCGCCACCGTGATTTTTGAAGAACACGGAGCCATGGTCGTTGAGAGCGACGTGCTGATGATTCAGAATGATAACAAGCCCGGCAGTCTCTCCCGTATCGCCCATTCCCTTGCGGAGAAGAAGATCAACATTGATTACGGCTATCTGGCTTCGATGCCCTCGGCGAAGAAGGGGCTCCTGATCCTCAGAGTGACGGATCCGAAGAAGGCGTTACCAATCCTAAAAAAACTCGATTCCCAGTAGGGGGGCTGGTGCTTTTGGCGGATAGCTGCGTTGTTGCTCGCTCGCCGTATGCTTGGATACGGCATTCGCTCACACGCCTTGCTCTCCATCCAAAATCCCTGCGCCGGGGATACAAATCGTTAGAAAACTCCGGCTGATACCCGTTATTCAATAGGATCAATAGGATAATATGCTATTCTAAAATACGTTGGGCAAAATAATAATCTGCATGACACGCCATTCTACATTAGCTATGGGCCTATCTCTTCTAATTGGAGTATATCTTTATCTATACTTCACTCGGACATCTTCGTATCCAGTTGCAGGTCAAGTCGGAGCCACTATACATGCAAACAGATCGCGCATTATTTTAACCCGAACAGACATAGAGCGAATTGGATTTGCACCGTTAATTTTCGCGGAAGGGAAAGCAGCTCGGTATTTCAACGTTAATTTTAAGCGCGAACACACATCTGATCGTCTTGCCGGTCACACTGGCACAGCATACATCAAGAAGAATGGGATTAATTAGAGGAAAGAAAATATGCCCAAACAATCACTGGAGCGAACACCATTAGATTCGTCGGTTTGCATGGGGATACCGTGCATGGTGTCGCTCAGTTCCAGACGTTAGCCAAGAAACATATGAATTCACTCGCGACAGAGCCAATCTGGTTGATCGAAGTTCGTAGCGTGCTACTCCATGCATATTTCCTTCTCGTGATGGCGATCGGCTTCTTCATTTCATTAAGAGGCTATAAGAAAGAACGATCGATTGGTTATCTAATGCTGGCATTGTATTTTCTATCCCCGTTTATTGTATGGGGCATGATAAAGATTTTCGGGCCGACCTTGCCGCCTGCCTCTGATGGGCATGTCGTGGTGAGGATATACTCACGCTTGGCGATACCAGAGACACTTCTAGTCATCGGTCTCGCTCTCATCGGGCGAAAGCAAAATGAGGTTAACAAGGAGCTCTAGGCGTGGCTCATCTTTGACGTTAGCCAATTTATGAACAACACACTAATCCCATTCGCCTTATTTTTTGGCGGAATCATGTTAATACAAAATTTTAACCGCAAAGCAATTAAGTTCCTATCCATTGAAGAGAAAGCAAAACTTATGGATTTTTCTTCTGGAGTGGCAATTTGGCGAATGGCTCCATTATTAGTTCTTATTTTAGGATTTTCCGCCTTTACATATTGGAAGCACTCATTCGAGTTCATAAATATTGCCTTGGTTGTCTATTTAGCACTCATAGTGGCAAGTTCAGTAATTTCTAATGTCGTCGTTCAAAGAAAATACCGACAAATGGGTTTCCCTGAATCATATCTGCGAACCACATTATATTGCTCGATAGCTACGGTGCTATTATTGTCAGGATTTATTGCTTCCATAGCATTACGATTTCCCAAAATACATGGCTAATTAATCACTGGAGCGAATCCTCGGGAGGATCAGCTTTTCCGCATTCGCGGATGACGGTTATTTTGTCTGCCGAGTCTCCCGGCTCAAGCATATGACAGCACTTTGCTCCGGCAAAGCTGTGCTGCCCCGCACGCCTTGTCTCGTGTCTCTCAGTTCAATCGCTTGCCAACTTTGAGTGCATGAGCTTGAGTGAGCCTGTCTCCTTATCCGGTGGCGGGTCTGCAGAGGATTTCTCATTCAGTCCTCGAAGCAGTGGCGGGTGGGTCTTCACCCCATGGCAAGGCAGGAAATCCTCTGATAGTTTCAATCACAGGGAAGGAATTGGTTTTGGTGCCAGTGATTGGTTTTCCTCCTGCAAAAGATCATGACCCCCCTTAAGAGACTGCTGATGGATGGATTGGATGCTATCAGCAGGACCATCCAAAAAAGGAAGATCCCGGAGATATTTACAGACGGGGATAATCCGTTTTTATCCGCCTTCGACCATTCCTCCATAGGCATGGCACTCGTTTCCTTGGAGGGGAGATGGATTCGGGTGCCATCATCTGGGTGCTTCTGAGTGTTTCCCTGGCGCACGATGAAATCGGCAATCCTCTTCTCTTTATCACCCAGATAGAGGATATCACCAAAGCCAAGCAATCCGTGGATTTATTGCGCATCTCGGACATCGCTTTAAGATCCGTTTCCCAGGGGATCCTGATCACGGATGCCCGGCGAATAATCACCTCGGCGAATCCGGCCTTTTCCAACATTACAGGCTATCGTGAAAAGGATGTCGTAGGAAGGCAATGCAAGTTTCTGCAAGGCCCGCTCAGTGATCCGGAGACTGTGGCAGCCATTCGAGCTTCCCTGAACAATGAAACCGATTTTTCGGGGGAGATTCTCAACTACCGTGAGGATGGCAGCATCTTCTGGAATGACCTGAGTATTTCTCCCGTCCATGATGAAAAGGGTGACCTGGTTCACTTTGTCGGAATAGCCAGGGATGT
>Ga0302275_10002955_pt1 | contig 17499 bp, 13 predicted proteins | sample III_Bog_N2_2_FD_200229 | JGI IMG/M metagenome (GOLD analysis project Ga0302275, IMG submission 200229) | Peat permafrost microbial communities from Stordalen Mire near Abisko, Sweden - III_Bog_N2_2 | ecosystem: Environmental > Terrestrial > Soil > Wetlands > Peat | place: Sweden: Abisko...
AAACCACTCGACTGACCGTCGCAGGGCGGCATCGACTGGAAGGGTGCGCCAGCCCAATTCGCGTTCCGCTTTTGCGGAACTGACAAACATCATTTTGCGCCCCATGCGGACTGCGTCGATGGTCGCGCGCGGCTCTCGCCCCAGCAGCCGCCCGGTCACCATCTCGTCCACCACGCCTGTCGCGAGGGCAAAGAAGTAGGGCAACTTGATGGTTGGCGATTTCAGACCAGTAATCGCGGCGAGCCGATCAAGAATCTGCTTCAGCGAAAGATTTTCTCCGCCCAAAATATAGCGCTGGCCGGATCGCCCTTTTTCCAGCGCCAGGAGATGGCCGCGAGCGCATTCGGTGGCATCGACCAGATTCAAGCCCGTTTCGACGTAGGCGGGAAACTTCCGCTTCAAGAAATCCAGAACAATTCGGCCCGTCGGAGTGGGCTTGATATCGCGCTCGCCAATTGGTGTCGTGGGATTCACGATGACTACATCAACTCCTGACTTTGCAGCCTCGATTGCGACTTCCTCAGCCATAAATTTCGAACGTTTGTAGTGGCCGATCATGTCGGCCAGCGCCACCGGACTCTGTTCGTCGGTTAAGTTGCCGTTGCTCGCGCCCGAAGTGAAGCCCATGGTCGCCACGCTCGACGTATAGACCACGCGCCGGACGCCTTGTTTTCGCGCCGCATCTAACAACGAGCGGGTACCCTCGACGTTCGAGCGATACATCTCTGCGGGATCTCGCACCCACAGGCGATAGTCCGCAGCGACGTGAAATACGACATCGCAGCCCGATAACGCTTTCTCGATCGAAGCTGCGTCGCGCAGATCGCCGACAACCTGGTCGGCGTTCAAGCCGGCAAGGTTGCGCAGGTCGCTGGTGGGGCGCACCAGCAGCCGCAAATCGGCTCCCTGCCCGGCTAGGACACAGGCAACATGACTGCCCAGAAATCCAGTGGCGCCGGTAACGAAAGCTTTCAAGAGCAGTTCTCAGTTCTCAGTGTCACAACTCGGAACGACCTCGACATAATTCCATTCTCGCCGTCTCTTCTGAGAACTGAGAACCGAGAACTAGCTTGCACTCTTCTCCGCCATGACCTTGGAATAGGTCGTCAAGGCGATCAGCGGGAAATACTGGCGATACAGGTGATACATCAGGTAGAACACGCGCGGGAAGCCGGTGCCGGTGTAGAACTCTTCGTCCCACGAGCCGTCTTTATTCTGCGTGCGCAGAAGATAGGCCATGCCGCGAGTCACGCACTCGCTGCGAGTGTCACCGACGGCGAGCAGGCCCATGATCGCCCAAGCGGTTTGCGACGCGGTACTCTCGCCTTGTCCGCGAAGATTGGGATTGTCGTACGAGCCCACGGTTTCGCCCCATCCGCCATCGGAATTCTGCACTGAGCGAAGCCACTCGGCCGCCTGCTGGATCATGGGATCATTGCGATCCACGGCCATGGCTTCGAGGCCGCGCAGCACCTGCATGGTGCCGTAGATGTAGTTCACACCCCAGCGTCCAAACCAGCTTCCGTCCGGTTCCTGTTCTTTGCGAATAAATTTGATTCCGCGTTTTACTGCCGGATGGCTGGAGTCGTATCCGTAGGTCGCAAGGCACTCCAAAATTCGACCTGTGATGTCGACGGTTGCCGGATCGAGCATGGCGTTATGGTCGGCAAAGGGCACGTACTGGAAGACCATGCGATCATTGTCTTTATCGAACGAAGCCCACCCACCATCTTTACACTGCATGGACAGCACCCAGTCGATGGCACGCTGCACCGACTCGCGCTGATAGCGTCCGTTGGGATGTTCGACGTGGCTCAGGCCCAGACAGACCATGGCGGTGTCGTCGACGTCGGGATAAAACTCGTTATTGAATTCGAAATACCAGCCGCCGGGTTCGCCCTTCGGATTCTTGATTTTCCAATCACCGGGCTTGCGCACCTGCTTCTGCAAGATCCACTCGGCGCATTGCACCATTCGGGGATCATTGGCGGGAACTCCCGCCTCGCCGAGGGCGAACATCGCATAGGCGGTATCCCATACAGGAGACATGCAGGGTTGCATGCGGAAAGTGTCGCCTTCTTCGATTCCCAACTTTTCGAATTCGTCCATGGCGCGAATAAATTGCGGATCATCGACCGAATAACCGAGGCAGCGCAGCGCGATGATGGCATTCATCATCGAGGGATAAATTGCGCCGAGGCCGTCGCTCATCTCAAAGCGTTCGAGCATCCACTTCTCAGCTTTGCGCAAGGCGAGCGAACGCAGCGGACGGATATGGACACGTTCGGCCCAATGCGTAAGCCGGTCCAACACTAAGAAGAAATTTCGCCATGAAATCAGCTTTTTTGCCCAGTGCAGGTGCATGCGCGACTTCTCGCGTCCACCCACAAAAAGTTCTTCCACACCCATTTGATCGGGAATTTTTTTGAACGGCTTTTTCGCGTAGCAAATGGAAAGCGGGACTAAAATCGCGCGCGACCAGGAAGAAATTTCGTAAATATTGAACCAGAACCAATTTGGAAAAAGCACGATCTCTGGAGGAACCGCAGGCACGGCATCGTAATCGTATTGTCCGAAGAAGCAGAGATATATCTTGGTAAAGGTGTTGACTTCGGTGACGCCACCCATCTCCAGGATCTTCTCGCGGGCCCGCACCAGCGCAGGGTCGTCGGTTTTGAATCCGGCCAGCTTCAATCCAAAATAAGCTTTGACGGAGGCGCTGATATTGGAGGGACCGCTGGCATAGATACTCCACCCGCCATCGGCGTTCTGGTGATTCAGGATGTAGCGAGCTGCCTTGTCGAATCTGGCTTGATTGCCAGTTCCAAGCAGGGTGTGGAGCAGGATGTAATCGGATTCAAGGGTAGTATCGGCTTCCAGTTCACCGCACCAATAGCCTTCCTCGTGTTGCTGCGAGAAAAGGTAATTGCGGGCGGCATCGACGGCGACAGCAACCCGGCTGCCCAGATCGTCAATCTTCCCGAATCGCATCTGCGGGGCGGAGGCGGTAAATCGCGGATTCAATTCCGGAATATTCTCCGAACCAACATTTTGCGAACTGTAATCCGAAACACGGTCTGACTTTCTGGGGGAAGTTTCTTCCATCAAATCTCCTGCTAGGACTCTAAGGCTACGGCCGGCGCCGCGGCAATCGTGGCTACGATTTCCGGTGGCAATCCAAAGCGTACATTCTCCGGCATGATTTCCAGTTCCTGCACGTCGCCAAACCCCTTGCCTGCCAAGTACTCGACTACTTCCTGCACTAGATGCTCCGGAGCGGATGCTCCGGCCGTCAAAGCGACAGTCTTCACGCCATCCAACCACTGCGGCTGTATATCTCGGCAGTCATCAATTAGATGCGCCTCGGTGCCCAAACTCCGAGCTACTTCTACCAGGCGTTTCGAATTCGAGCTGTTATCGGAGCCGACCACCAAGAGCAAATCGGCGTCCGACGCTACATGCTTCACAGCAACTTGCCTGTTTTCCGTGGCATAACAAATGTCTTGTGCTGCAGGCCCCTTAATGTTGGGAAAGCGCTTGCGCAGGGCGGCAATGATGTCGCGAGTCTCGTCGAGGCTCAGCGTCGTCTGGGTCAGGTAAGCAACACGATTCGGATCGGGCAAGGTCACGGACGCGACTTCCGCGGGAGATCCGACGACCTGGGTTACCGTCGGAGCCTCGCCCAAGGTACCAATCACTTCGTCGTGATCGCGATGGCCGATGAGAATCAGAGAATAGCCTTCCTTGGCGAACTTCACGGCCTCGACGTGCACCTTGGTGACTAAGGGGCAAGTGGCGTCGATGACGCGCAGTTTTCGCAGCTTGCTGGCCTCGCGGACCTCGGGAGAAACTCCGTGGGCGCTGTAGATCACGCGCTCGCCCTCGGGCACTTCATCCACGCTATCGACAAAGATGGCGCCTTTTTGCTGCAGTTCCTCGACCACGAAACGATTGTGGACAATTTCTTTGCGCACGTAAATCGGGCGCCCAAAGGCTTCCAGCGCGATACGGACAATATCGATCGCCCGTACGACCCCTGCGCAAAATCCACGCGGCTTCAGTAACAGCAGACTTTTGGCGTGCAAATTCCTGGTTTCAGACAAGTCGCATCCCCCACCCACTAGGGTACACTTTTCCGTAAGTAACAGATGCTGTAAGGGTATCGAAAGATGCACCCCAAGGTCAATGTAAGCCTTTGAGGGTGTGGGGATTAGCAGTGGATGGGGAAATGGGGGAGGTGAATGGCGGGGATCTCCTGGCCGCGGCAAGCCCTCTCAATCAGCCGCGAAAGCTCGGTTTTGGCCTTATGGATGGTGATGGTTTCCATGAATACATGTTAGCTAAGTGTGGTTAGCTAAGTCAATACAGTAGCATATTCGCGGCACGAGACTTCACCCATTGGCCTTAATCATTTGCTCGGCATGTTTGCGGGAAGTTTCGGTCAATTTCGCTCCTGACAACATGCGCGCCACTTCTTCGGTGCGCTCCTCGCCGGTAATCTGACGAACGGTCGTCTTTGCGCGGCCGGCTGATTCGCGCTTTTCGATGACGTAGTGATGATCGGCAAAGGTTGCGATCTGCGGAAGATGGGTCACGCACAAAACCTGACTGCTTTTGGACAGCGCTTTCAACTTCTTTCCCACTGCTTCGGCGGCGCGACCTCCGATGCCGGTGTCGATCTCGTCGAAGACTAACGTGCGTTGGGCGGCGGGGGATTTCTTCTTCCTGGAAGCGTTCGTCCCCGCTTCGACACTCGCCTTCAAGGCCAGCATTACGCGCGATAATTCTCCTCCCGAGGCAATTTGCTCCAGGGGACGCATGGTCTCTCCTGCATTGGTCGAAATTCGGTAGATCACCTGATTGGTGCCGGTATCGGACCAATGGGCTTCCTCTTCATTTTCTTCGACTGCAATGCGAAAGCTGGCGCGCATGGCGAGGTCGTTGATCTCCGCCTCAACCAACTTTTCTAATTTCCTTGCAGCCTCCGAACGCTTACGGGAGACGACGCGAGATGCCCTACGGTATTCGTCACCGGCAGACGCCAGTTGCGTTCGAAGTTCCAGCAACAACTGATCTTTATTTTCCATCTCCGAGAGTTTGCGTAGGACGTCTTCTCCAAACTGAATCGTTTGGACGAGAGTTGGCCCGTATTTGCGTTTCAGGCGGTCCAGCACGGCCAGGCGATCTTCAATTTCGGCGAGCCGTTCGGGAGAGGCCTGAATTCCTCCGGCGTAATCGCGCAGGGTTGCACCTACATCTTCGATACTGATCCGCGCAGACTCCAGCGCGGAGAGGGCCTCTTGAAACTTGGGCTCGAAGCGGACTAACTCGGCCACGTGTTTCTGAGCGGCGCGCAGGCTGGAAGAAGTCGAGGTGTTGCCTTCGTACAACAAGTCGAAGGCATTGATGGCCGCGCCGTAAATCTTCTCCGCATTGGCAAGCACACGCTTCTGCGCCTCCAGTTCTTCATCTTCACCGGGGCGCAACCGTGCTTCGACGATTTCACCGGACTGGAAGTTCCACAAATCCAGAAGCCGCATACGATCCTGCTCGCCGTGCTCGAGTTCGGCGATGCGGGCGCGAATTTCTTTCCAGCGCGCGAAGGCGGCAGCCACATCGTTCAAGTCGACGCCGGCGAAGGCGTCGAGCAGATCTTGACGCGCCCGCGCATCAAAGTTCGCAAGGGATTCGTTTTGTGCGTGGATTACGGCCAGGTGCGGGGCAATTTGTTTGAGCACAGAGACGGTCGCAGGCTGATTATTGACGAACACACGGGCCTTGCCGCCAGCCGCAATTTCGCGCCGTAAAATCAGCGAGCCGTTTTCGGAGTCGAGACCATTGGCTTCGAGGATGCTTTCAATGGCACGCGCCGCGGCTCCTTCATTCTCACTCTCATTCTCACTCTCATTCTCAAAGACGGCCGCGATCACGGCGCGGTCAGCGCCCGCGCGAATGACATCCGGCGACGCCTTTTCGCCGAGCAGCAGTCCCAAGGCGTCGATCAGGATCGACTTCCCGGCTCCGGTCTCGCCAGTCAAAAGATTCAGGCCCGCCGAGAATTCGATCACGACGTTGTCAATCACCGCGTAATTTTCCAGACGAAGTTCAGCTAGCACAAGGTTTCCGCGATTTTGCTGGACACAATCTTGGATCTTAGACTGGCTGCGATTCTACTCGCAGCCAACCCGTCGCAATTTACGCGCAGCATAGCATACGTGGGCTGGAGAGAGCGCCAGACCCGCTCCTGGAGCCCGGCCGCGTCGTTACCATGGCTTGTTCCAAATGCACTTTCGAGTTTGCCTCGTCGGCGGTCGATCAAGAAGATAGCGCTCATGCGTTCCTTCCCCTTGCCTGTAACCCTAGTTTTGGCGGCGTTGTGTCTTGTGCCGGTTCCATCCTGGGCGCAGCACCTGCGCTGCCAGCCCTGCGATCATAGTTTTGAAAAAGTTCAGATCGGCACTTCGGCTTCCGTCACGGTGGAAATCTCGAACATTGGCGATAAGATGCTGCGCATCAGTTCCAAGTCAGAGGAGGGCGCGAGTTTCTCCTTCAGTCCCTTTCCCACGCCCGTGAAACTTGAGCCGGGTGCGAGTACGCAGTTGACCGTCACGTTCAAACCGAGCAAAAAGGGATACGCGGACGCCACGCTCGTGCTCACGAGCAACGATCCGAATTCGCCGCGGACTCTGCATTTCGCCGGCACAGGATTCTATCCGTCCAGCGCATCGCTCGCGGTCGTACCCGCGACGCTAAATTTTGGCAATGTCACCGTGGGATCAAGTGCCACGCTGCAAGGAACCCTTACCGCCTCCGGCGCCGCGGTGACCATTTCCTCCGACCAGTCCTCCAGTTCCGAATACGCGATCATCGGATTCACCGTGCCGGTCACGATACCGGACGGTCAGAGTCTTCCCTTCACCGTGCAGTTCACGCCTAACGCTTCGGGCACTGCGTCGGCGAAGGTTGGATTCATCAGCAACGCTGTCGACTCGCCCACAATCGAACAAGTCACTGGCAAGGGAGTGGCGCAAGCGGCCCACAATGTTTACCTGACGTGGGAACCGGGCGAAGGGAGTCCGGTGGGTTACAACATTTATCGCAGCACGGTACAGGCGGGTCCGTTCGCGGAAATCAACAGCTCGCTCGATTCCTCAACGAACTATACGGACTACACCGTCGTTTCTGGAACTACGTATTATTACGTTGTGACGGAAGTGAATGCACAGGGTGAAGAGAGCGCGTACTCCAACGAGGCGCAAGCAATTATTCCGAGTCCGTAGATCGCCGCATGGAGATCATTGCATTGACGAATGCGGTACCTTCGCCGAGTCCGCTAGCGTACTGGTCTATAATCGCGGCAGGGGCTTTCCCTAAAAAACAATGCATTTTTCTTCCGTCCTTCTGTTGTTCGTTGGCGGCGAAATCGTAGATCTCGTCTTGCAGACCGGTCCGGTCGCCAAAGTTGTTCTCCTCTTGCTGATCGCGTTCAGCGTGCTCTCGTGGGCGGTCATTTTGTCGAAGTGGAGACTGATTCGGCGGGCGCGTGGACAGAGTGCGCGTTTCATTCGCGCTTTCCGAAAAGCACAGCGCCTGCAGGATATCGCTCCCGTGGCGGAGCAGTTTCGACCCAGCCCGCTGGTCGGTGTTTTCGAAGCGGCCGTTGCCGAGTTCAAGCGCCAGATGGGAACGACGGGCAATGTTCACAACCCGGTCGCCATTCAACGCGCCATGCAGATTGCGTCTTCCGAAGAAATCACGCGGCTTGAGCGCAATGTTCCATGGCTTGCGATTACCGGAGCGGTGACTCCATTTGTCGGCCTGTTCGGGACAGTGTGGGGCATTATTGATGCCTTTCACGGACTGGGCACCGCCGGAGCCGCCACCTTGCGCGCGGTCGCGCCAGGAATTTCAGAAGCGCTGGTGACTACTGCGGCAGGTCTTGCGGCGGCGATTCCGGCCGTGATTGCCTACAACCTGATCATTGGCGTGATCCGTGAAATGGCTTCACGCAATGACGACTTCGCGCTTGAGATGCTGAATCTGATGGAGCGGCAGCAGGTTCCGCAGGCCACCGAGGTTCGCCGTTAATGGCCTTCACCTCATCCAACGGACGGACGCAGACGGCGCTCGCCGACATTAACATTACGCCGCTCGTCGACGTGGTTCTGGTGCTGCTCGTCATCTTTATGGTGACGGCGCCGGTGCTGCAATCTGGAATCGAAGTCAACGTGCCGCATACGCGTACGGTCAAAGAGATCACGGAAGAAAGACTTGTGATCAGCATCGACAAATCGCAAAGAGTTTTTCTGGGGAACGATCCGATCAACATCAATCAGATTGGAACGACGTTAAAAAAGAGAATTCGGGATCCGCAACATCAGGCAATTTATTTGCGCTCCGACGAAGATGTTCCTTTCGGAGCGTTCGCCACGGTGATGGATGCCATCAAGCAGGCCGGCATCAGCAACGTCAGTATCGTTACTCAGCCTACAGACGCACACGGTGGCCGTCACTGAAATCCGTATGAGCAGCTTCGACTTCGATTCCGAACACGGCCACCTGCGGCGACCGCTGGCATGGTCTTTCGGACTGCATGTCGGGTTCGCAGTCTTTGTCGTGCTGTATGCGATTTTTATTAATGGATTTCACGGCACGGGCTGGGGCAGCGGCGGGGGTGGAGACGCGATGGGTGCAACTCTGGTGAGCGCAGTTCCCTTGCCCGCCAATCCCTCGGAATCTAAGAATGTAGTGGCGACGGAGTCGAAAGGGCTCTCCAAGTCGGAGCCTGCGGTTCAGGAAAAGGAACCGGAAGCGATCCCGATCCCCGACAAGAATGCCAAAACAAAGATCAAGCCGGCACCTGTAAAAAGCGCGACCGAGCGCAAGCCCGAGCCGGAACCGGAAGATACGAATCAGATTCCTTACGGCGAAGGCGGTCCGGTCAGCGGCCCGTACACGATGACCGCCGGGAACGCGAAGGGCGGCTTCGGATTTACGGGGAGCGGAGGAGACTTTGGCAGCCGATTTTCCTGGTATGTACAGGCTGTTCAGCGCAAGGTTTCAGAGAGTTGGTTGAAGTATGAAGTCGATCCGCGCATCACGGACGCCAAGCGGGTATACGTTGTATTCGACGTCGCCCGCGACGGACATCCATCGAACGTTCAGATCGAGCAGTCGAGCGGCGTGCCGACCCTTGATCAATCGGCTACCCGGGCGATTCAGCGTATTGATACATTCGGGCCTTTGCCCTCAGACTATTCAGGAAGCAAAGTGTCGGTAGAATTCTGGTTCGATTATAAGAAGTAGAAGTGTGAGGCGGTAACTGACCGTCCAGCCCAGCGGTAGGGGCACATCAGGTGACGCAGACAGGGAGCACAACTTTGTTTAGCTCGACGTTTAGTTCGACGATTCGCTCGGCCAGCCGTATCCGTATCCATCGTTCGACATGGATCACGATCGCGCTGCTGTTATTGTTCGCGGCAACCGGTTTCGCGCAGGATTGGATTCGCACCGGAACCGGGTTGGGCGTCGAACGGGTGCGCCTGGCGGCCGCCGACTTCAAGGCATCCAATGCGGACCCGCAGAATGCGGCGCTGCTCAAGACCTTCAACGACACGCTGTGGGACGACCTCGACAACGCAGGAATTTTCGAACTCGTTTCCAAGAGTTTTTATCCACTGCAAGAACCGGGACAGCCGAGCGACGTGAATTTTGCGGCATGGAATTCGCCGCCGCCTAACACGTCGATGCTGGCCTTCGGCAACCTGGGCGGGACTGCGGGCAAAGTCACAGTTCAGGGATGGCTCTACGACGTGAAGAACCAGGCTTCTCCGCAAGTGCTGGGGAAGCAGTACACGGACAATGCCACTCCGGATGCGGTGCGCGTCATTGCACACCGTTTTGCCGACGAGATTATCTTTCGTCTTGGCGGAGGGGTTCCGGGTATCGCGGAGAGCAAGATCTATTTCGTCAGCGAGCGTAGCGGGCACAAAGAGATCTGGATGATGGACTACGACGGCGCCAACCAGCAGCAGGTGACGCATCTCGGCAGCATTTCTCTGTCGCCGCGCATTTCGCCTGACGGGTCGCGTTTGGCCTTCAGTTCGATCAATAAGGGTGGGTGGGAGATCATGATGTACTCCTTCGACCTCAACCGGATGGTCGCGTTCCCGCGCTTCGGAGGCATGAATCTTTCGCCCTCATGGTCGCCCGACGGCAAGATTGCGTTTTCATCTTCGCGCAACGGATATCCCAATATTTTCGTGATCGATGGGTCGGGAGGAAACCTGCGTCGCTTAACCAACGACCAGGGCCCCGACGTTTCTCCCACGTGGAATCGCAAGACCGGATCGCAGATTGCCTACGTCAGCGGACGCACGGGTCTGCCGCAGATTTACACCATGGAATCGGATGGCACAAACGTGCAACGCCTCACCGATCAGGGGTACGCCGTATCGCCCAACTGGTCGCCGAACGGGCAATTCCTGACCTTCTCCTGGATGCGCAAGTACGGTCCCGGCGAACCCGGTTCGAACGACCTATACTTGATGGATATCGCCAGCAAGCAATGGGTGCAACTGACGCACGACGCAGGGCGTAACGACTTCCCCTGCTGGTCTCCTGACGGACGCCACATTGTTTTTCAGTCTCACCGGTCCGGCAGCGACCAGATATGGTCGATGCTCGCGGACGGAACAAATGTGAAACAGTTGACAACCAAAGGCGGCAATACGCAACCCAATTGGAGCTGGAAATAACTTCAGGATCAGTATTGATGATTCATGCGCAGCCGAGTTTCAGGAACGAGAGACGGCGTGCCGCAGGAGTAACGTAATGAGAGCGCCTCTTGGGCGCTGAGGATGCTAAGGTTTTTACAACGAAATAAGTCTGCAGCACAGTTTTGCGGCCGGCCGAAAGTGCGTCCTACCGTGAAACTTCTGATCGCGAGCCACAACACGGGCGCACAAAAATTGGAGGATTCCGTGAAGCACGCCACAAAGCGTCATGCAGCCATCGTCAGCAGATCTGCCACACTCGTACTCGCCCTAGGAACACTGATGTTCCTCGGTGCCTGCGCGAAGAAAGTTCCGCCGCCGCCACCCCCGCCGCCACCCGCACCCACATCCCCGACAGCCTCACTGTCCGCGAATCCGAACACAGTCGACCATGGGCAGCCGACCACACTCACATGGCAAACCACGAACGCCACAGATGTCAGCATCGATGGAGTTGGCCCGGTGGAGACGAGCGGATCGCGGCAAGTGACTCCGACGGACTCGACGACTTATCATCTCGTAGCGAAAGGTGCTGGAGGCACGCAGGACGCCACCGCACGGGTCACCGTGAACTCTGCGCCCGCGCCACCGCCCGTAGCAACCTCGAACGCCACCGAAGAAGAACTGTTCGCGCAGAATGTGAAAGATATCTACTTCGAATACGACAAGGCCGATATACGTCCGTCGGATTCGGGATCGATTCAGGGCGATGCGCAGTTCCTGCAGCAGCATCCGAACATCCACATCACGATCGAGGGACACTGCGACGAGCGCGGTTCGACCGAATACAATCTCGCGTTAGGCACGAATCGCGCGGATGCGGTCAAGAATGCGCTCATCCAAGCTGGAGTGGGTGGGGATCGCATCAAAACCATCAGCTACGGCAAAGAGAAGCCGTTCTGCACCGAGTCGAACGAAAGTTGCTACCAGCAGAATCGACGCGGACATTTGGTGTACGAGAAATAGGATGGGAACGGGGGCGGCTTCGTGGCCGCTCCCTTTTTCCCTTTCAGTCTTTGTGTTGAAGTTTTGAAGCTTCACGAATTTGAAGATCTCTGGAATTAGAAGTCGGGACGCAAGGCATTTATGAAATCGAATCGCAGTCTCTTTGTTCTCTCGCTCTTCCTCGCCGTATGGATCGGCCAGGCGCAAGCCGCGAATCGCGACATTGTCCAATTGCAGACGCAGGTGGACGCGCTGCAGCAGCAGATGACGCAGATGAAGCAATCATTCGACGAGCGCATGGGCGTCATGAAGAATCTGCTGGAGCAGAACACGGACGCCGCCAACAAAGTGACGGCGGCCATCACCACGCTGCAGTCTTCGCTCACTAAACAGCAGACGGATCGCTCCGCCCAGGTCGATCAGATCTCTGGCCAGATTCAGGCGCTCAACGACACGATGGACGAACTGAAGGTCCGCCTGGCAAAGTTGAGCAAGCAGTTTGAAGATATGCAGGCGACGCAGCAGTCGTTTGCTGCGCAACAGAGCCAGGCGCAGCAACAGCAGCAGCAAATGGCGCAGGCGCCCGCACCCGATGTGCTCTACAACAACGCCCTGCGCGACTATAACGGCGGCAACAACGACCTGGCAGTTCAGGAATTCAACGACTACATCAAGTTCTATCCCAATACCGATCTCGCGGGAAATTCTTATTTCTATATCGCTGAAATCCAATTCAAAGCCGGAGACTACGCCAAAGCAGTGACCAGCTACGATTTGGTGCTGCAGAATTTTCCCAGCGGAAATAAGGCCGCCGCGGCTCAGCTGAAGAAAGGATTTGCGCTGCTGGAAATGGGAAAAGAAGACGAGGGAACGCAGGAACTGAAGCACGTAATCCAGCGCTATCCAAGAACGAACGAGGCTACGCAGGCTCGCGAAAGACTGAGGAAGACGACCCCTTCGGCGAAGAGCCGCTAGTAATTTTTGTTGATTATTGGCGGCCTTGCGTATTCGGCACCGTGACGCCGCCCTCAATCTTCGGAATGCCGAAATGGCCGCCCAGATGGGACAAATCCATCGGACTGATTGATCCCGAAACCTCAATCAGATCGACTTCGCTGGCTTTCACCAGAAGCACCGCAATATTGCTGATCGCGTTATTATCCAGCCGAATCCACAGGTCGGTCGCGCCCTCGCCGCCGTCTTTATCAGTCTTGTTCATGACCTGTTTCCAACCACCGCTTCGGTATTCGTCCTTCACGGTAGCCAGCACCTTGGGATCATAGTTCCAGCGTCCGGCAAAGCGCAGGTTATGGACGGAGATTCCGCTCACGCCTGCGATCACCCGACGCAGGTCTTCGTTATCCGGATCCATTTTCGAGGCAAAGACAAGCATGGAGTGGTCGAGTGTGAACTCAGTCTTCGACGATGCGGTTTGGCGCAGCGCGTCGAGTCCGCGGAGAACGGTTTCGTGTTGTGGCTGCGCCTGTGTGAAGCGGGCAGCCGTTGCAGCGAGAAGGAACAGGAAAAAGATGCGGTATGACTTCATTTTTTTGCGCCTCAAAACTCTTGTGGAATCTGTAGCGATCGCTGAGCGGACAACTCCCCACAATTTAGGAACCCGTCCAAAGAAAATTAGTTGTCCCGAACCTACACCGTTTCTACGGATTCGCTAGCGCCGCTCGAGCACGACGGCAACGCTGTCTTCGTAAGAGACTTGCCAGTCCTTGGGGAGTTCACGCAGCAAACTTACCAAGGTCGAGTCTGCTGGCAATAGTACGATCCGGATGGCTTGCTCTTGCTCATCTCGGTCTCGCAAATCGTTATCCGGCACATGATCCGGCACTCTATCGAGCACTTTCCGCCAACCAGCCTCGCCTTGCGTCAAGATCAGATACCGTCGCACTCGCGCAGAACCGTAAAGATCGTGCCGATCATCGACGACGACTTGGCGCGCGGGGTAGAGGCGATAAATCAAATAACCTCCCCATGTGTCGGTGGAAAAAACCGGCTGCGGTCCGGGATGCTGTTGCAGAAAATCGACGGCTTTGACAGGAACTTTTTTCGGATCGAACTGAGCATGAATGAGGACTCGCGAACCGATGCTTCCACCATGGAGGCAAACGACGAGACCGAACGCCACCATCGTGATCGCCCAGAGATGGCCGCGAAGCTCCAATTCCTGGAGCGCCATTCGATCGGAAAAGCTCGAAATTCGCGCCGCGCCGGCGCGTAGCCACTTCCAGCCAGACGGCCTCTGCCCGAGTGAAGCAAGATTGGCGGAGAGCAGGGGCCCGGCGATGAGGACTAAGAGCATCGCCGAGATCGGCAAATTCCTTGAGGAATAAAATCCTGCGTATACGGCCAACAGAGCGACCAGCAAGTGGCTCAACTGCAGTTTGCCGGCGACTCCGGCGGGACGATTCCCAGCAAACGCAAGCACCGTGAGCATCAGGATTAGAGCGAAACTTCGTACCGCCCAATCGTGAAAATCGGGCGATCGGAATTCGTCGATCCGGTCCATCAGGAACTTGTCGCCCAGGTAGTGATAAATGTGCGAGTGCAGCCGCCAGCCGTATGGATTGGCAAATGTCGCCGCAGCCGATCCGAGCCACAGCAGCACCATCGCACGGAACCTGTGCTGAATCCGTATCGCCGCGAATGGATCGCGCTCCCTCACACTCTCGACCCATGCCGCGACGGTATAGATTCCGAGCAGTGCCATGCCAAACAACCATCCGCCATGCAGGTTGACCCATAGGACCATGGACAATGGAAAGAACCAGGGAAGCCAGCGCGGCACTTTTTTATGCAAGACATCCCATCTTTCCCACGTATCCAAGGCCACAAACCAGAGCAGGCTGAAGAGCCAACTCACGATGTGGGGGCGCGCATAGAGATGAATCCGGGCGGCAATTTCCGCGAGCAGCATGAGTACCACGGCCAAAAAAAGACTGGTGCCACGCTTGAGCAACTGCGACAGGAGGATTACAAAAATCGTGGCGACGAGCGCCGCACACAGGAACACAATTCCGTTCAGACCGGCCGCCCGGTGCAGGATGCCGAGAGCGACGTCGTACAGCCACTCCCAGGCGAACCAGGGCTGACCTTGCATAGTGGACGAAAAGGGATCGGTACGAGGAAGCGCATGGGTCGCGAGAATCTGCTCTCCGGTTCGAATGTGCCAGCCGATGTCCGGATCAGCAAGGGGCAGATTGGATAACGGCCCCGTGAGCACCGACCAGAAAATGAAAATAAAAATGATGTCGCGAACGGAGGGCAGAAGAAGACGCAACAAGGCCGAGTTGGGCTCTGTGGGTTTCATTGATCTGGAGATCTGACCTGACGATCTTAAACGGTGAAGCAGCAGTGTATGCGGAGTCGGAGTGATGAAGCCAGTGGAATGAAGAAGCATCAAAACCGGGCATCAAAAGTTTTCGTCTGAATGACGATTTCGTGAATCTCTATAGGTAGGGACCAAACTCAAACTTGATTCCGATTGGGGGTTCCATGAAAGTAGAGCCGATGCCGACTAAATCGAGCCCGAAAGTTCTAATCGTAGGCGCAGGTTTCGGAGGCTTGACTGCCGCGCAACGTGTCGCCCGCCTGCCGGTTCAAGTCACACTGATTGACCGCAAAAACCATCACACATTCCAGCCTTTGCTCTATCAGGTCGCCACGGCCGGCCTCTCGCCGGGCGAAATCGCGGCGCCCATCCGGTGGATTCTCAGATCTCGCTCGAACGTGGAAGTGTTGCTCGATGAAGTCGTCGATTTCAACCTCGAGCAGAAGCAGGTGATCACGAAAGAACGGGCGTTCGATTACGACTTCCTAATCGTTGCTTCGGGAGCTACCCACGCTTACTTTGGACACGACGAGTGGGAGCACCTGGCTCCCGGACTGAAGTCAATCGAAGATGCGCTGGAAATTCGCCGGCGTGTTCTGCTCGCCTTTGAGTTGGCGGAGCGGGAAAAGTTCGTGGATCAGACCGCGCCTGCTCTGCAGTTCGTAGTCGTCGGCGGCGGGCCTACCGGCGTCGAACTGGCTGGAACTTTGGCTGAAATCGCGCGCCATGCTCTCAACCACCAGTTTCGCAGCATCGATCCGCGGCGAAGTCGTATTCTTCTCGTCGAAGGCGGACCGCGCGTCCTGCCTGCCTACACAGAAGAGTTGTCACGCAAAGCCGAAGACCAGCTACGGCATTTAGGAGTAGAGGTTCGCACCTCCGCCATGGTCACCGGGATCGAACCGGGCGCGGTTTGGATTGGAACGGAGAAGGTTGCCGCACCCGTGGTGTTATGGGCTGCGGGAGTCGCCGCTTCCCCGCTCGGCGGCAAGTTGAACACTCCGATTGACCGCGCGGGACGTGTGCTGGTTCAGCCTGATCTGAGCCTGACTGCGCATCCCGAAGTTTTCGTGATCGGCGATCTGGCTTCGTTAAAGGACGAAGCGGGAAAGATGCTGCCCGGCGTGGCGCAGGTTGCGATCCAAGAAGGTAAATTCGTTTCAGAAATGATAGAGCGCGATCTCGAACAACAACCGCGCCGCGCGTTTCATTATCACGATAAGGGCAGTCTGGCCACGATTGGACGCGCCGCAGCGGTCGCGCAAATCGGTAAGATCCAGTTGTCGGGATACTTCGCGTGGCTGGCATGGCTGCTGATTCACATTTTTTTTCTCATCGGCTTTCGCAATCGCCTGATCGTAATGGTGCAGTGGGCCTCCTCGTATCTGACCTACGAACGAGGGGCCCGCTTGATAACGGGCAGCGACGAACTTCCAGGTTGGCTTCCCACGAACGCGCCACCGGCGAGCGAGACTGTGGAGGAGGTCGCTTCTGCAACGCCAATCACGACGCGGCGACGGCCAGCTTGAGGGCCTCTGGTATGTAAATTCAACCGGCCCAGGAGATTGCGGAAAAGTGTTTTTCGATTGCAGGATTCCCCCAGACGGCTCGAAGCCGCTTAGATTCTGCGGCAGTTCCGGCACGAGCGGAACTCGTGCCCTTCCGGGAAACAACTTGAATCGGGGGTTTTCCGTAACCTGCCTGCGGACCGATATAATGGTTTTGCCGTGAAACGCGCTGCTTTTTTCGTGCCTGTGCTGTTAGTGGCCATCGTCGCGGCACTTTGTGCGCAGGAGAGCGCAGCACCCGCACACGCCGCGCCCAACGCCGTCGCCGGTCATACGCTGGTCGTTATTCCGTTCGAAAACGCTTCTCCCACTCCCGGTCTGGAGTGGCTTGGCGAATCGTTCCCCGAAATTTTTCGCGAGCAACTTAACTCGCCGGTTCTCTATGTGACGAGCCGGGACGAGCGCCTGCGCGCCTACGACCGGCAAGGCGTTCCCGCAGGAGTCCACCCTTCACGAGCGACTCTTTATCGCTTGGCCGAGCAGATGGACGTCGATTACGCGGTGCTTGGCTCTTACCGTTATGACGGTACGCGTCTCACGGCGGTCGCACAGTTGCTCGACATGCGGGCTCAGAAACTTCTGCCGGCGGTGACCGAGTCTGGGGCGCTCTCAAATCTTGGCGCGCTGGAAACTGCGTTGGTCTGGGATATCCTTCGGCAGATACGCTCCGATTTTTCCGTACCACAGAGTACATACATTTCGAGCGTGGCTCCGATCCCGCTCGACGCCTTAGAGAAGTACGTGCGCGGCCTGCTGGCGCCGACTGCCGAAGAGAAAATCCAGAACTATCGAGAAGCCACACGCCTCAATCCCTCGTTCGCGCAAGCGTGGCTCGAACTGGGAAAGGTGTACTACGATCAGCACGCCT
>Ga0302275_10002956_pt1 | contig 17498 bp, 10 predicted proteins | sample III_Bog_N2_2_FD_200229 | JGI IMG/M metagenome (GOLD analysis project Ga0302275, IMG submission 200229) | Peat permafrost microbial communities from Stordalen Mire near Abisko, Sweden - III_Bog_N2_2 | ecosystem: Environmental > Terrestrial > Soil > Wetlands > Peat | place: Sweden: Abisko...
CACAGCACAATATACTTGTAGTCGAACAACATACTAAACTTGTATTTCCGCGGCACCAAAAACTTGTAAATCCACGGGATATAACCATGGCTACCCCAAATGAAAAACTTGCAGACGCCTTGGATGCACTACGGCAGCTACAGGCCGGAGGACGTCGCGTTTTTCAATCTGAGGAGATCAGTCGGATCCACCGCGAGCGACTGATAAAGAACGGATTTCTGCAGGGGGTTATGAACGGGTGGCTCATATCTTCCAGCCCTGAAGTTCGCGAGGGTGACAGCACACCCTGGTACGCATCTTTTTGGGAGTTTTGTGCACGCTATTGCAATCAACGCTTCAAGGATGAGTGGCACCTGTCTCCGGACCAGTCTCTATTGCTGTATGCAGAAAACTCCGTCATCCCATCGCAGGTCATCGTCTATTCAGCTAAAGGGATGAACAACCAGGTCTCGCTGCTGTTCGGAACGTCAATATACGACCTAAAGCAACCAAAGACGCCTATCGCCGCCGACATGGTGGCAAGGGACGGGTTACGGCTGTTCACCCCCGCCGCCGCATTGGCCAGCGTTGCCGAAGGTTTCTACAGCCGCTACTCGGTTGAGGCTCAAATCGCTCTCAACAGCATCAAGGACCCCTCAGACATCCTTCGATGTCTCCTCGAAGAGGGTAGGTCCTATGTGTCAGGACGGGTTGTTGGCGCATTCCGGCACATTGGCCGAGGAGACATCGCAGATGAAATTGCTGCGACCATGAAGGCTGCCGGCTATGACGTCCGCGAAAGTAATCCTTTCACTACCCCTCCGATCGTAAGCTCTAAGCGCGCAGCCAATGCGCCAATAGTGCTGCGTATCGAAGGCTTTTGGCATTCGACGCGCGAAGCCATAATCGACGCGTTCCCAAAAGCACCGGGATTACCTGGCAATGGTGATGCGTACCTTCGATCTGTCGATGGCATTTACAAAAGCGATGCTTACCACTCCCTGTCGATTGAGGGTTACAGGGTCACTCCGGCTCTCATAGAACGAATGCGCACCGGTGACTGGAACCCTGACAGTCATGAGGAAGATCGCAAAAGTCGCGACGCCTTGGCGGCGCGTGGCTACTGGCAGGCATTCCAACGCGTCAAGCAATCCGTTGGCGCAATATTGGAGGGAACACCACCCGGCTCATTGATCCGCGTGGCGCACCGTGACTGGTATCGCGAGTTGTTCCAGCCATGTGTGGCCGCGGGCCTCATTGAGGCTTCAGCATTAGCCGGTTACAGAAATGATGCTGTTTATCTGCGAACCTCGCGTTATGTGCCTCCCCGCTGGGAGGCAGTTCGCGACGCCATGCCCGGTATTTTCAACCTTATGGAAGAAGAAACAGAGGCCAGCGTACGAGCTGTACTTGGGCATTGGCTCTTCGGATACGTCCATCCGTACCCGGATGGAAACGGAAGGATGGCTCGGTTCGTCATGAACGCAATGCTCGCCTCGGGCGGCTATCCGTGGACGATAATTCGAATTGAGGATCGCACCAGATACCTTGAGGCTCTCGATAGAGCCAGCATCGATGGAAACATCGTGCCGTTTACTCAGCTTATCGTCGAGCGTCTGCAGTCAGGTCTTGAATGATCATTCCGGCCGATGGTGGACAGGGCGACAAATGAGTAAATCACGGTATCGGGCGAACCAAGGGAGAGGACGACCCCGACCGCCGTGCCGGCTGCCACCCTGCTGCCACCTGCGGGAGTTTGGCTGATAATCGCGCCACTCGGCGCTGTTACACTGCTCGCGGTGGACCGGGTGCCCGTGAGGTCCACGACCGTTGGGCTGCCCGCGACATTGCTCGAGATGCTCACGTCTGCCGACTTCGCTCCCAGAGCAGGCGGCGTGAACTCCACGCCGATTGAGCAGGTACCGCTCGGTGCTACCAACGTGCAGGTGTTGCCGGAAATGGTGAACGCGTTTCGGTTGGCGCCCGTCAGCGCCACTTCGCCCACGGCCAGCGTCGCGGTCCCTGTGTTCGTCACCGTGATTGCGAGCGCGGCGCTTGTCGTGCGAACCACCTGAGTGCCAAAGGGAAGGGATATTGGCGAGACGGATAGGGTTTGGGCTGTCGCAGACCATGAGTAGGTGAGCGCGCTGATGGCAATCAAAGCCGCAGTCTTGGTATTAATGGATACTTCCTTGTCTCTGAATCGTCGTTCCCGTCAAAGAAGGGCCGGATACGCGGCGCGCGAAATGGCCCAGAACGATCGCGCAGCCGCATACAGTCTATCAACAAGGTATTACCTTGGCATTGGCAATGTGCGCGTGAAAAAATAGGTCATCAAGAGGAAACCCCGCGAAGTAACGGAAGTTGGCGCCAAGGGTCTCGCGCACAAGGTAGGCGCCGACGAAGATGGATACCCCAACGCTGAGCGCCAGGGCGGCAGCGGCTATCCTGCAGAGAAGGGGATTCGATTTGCGTCCGGTCAACCACCGGATACCGTGAAGAGCGCACCAGATGACGACTGCCACGGCTATGCCGGCGGCGAACTCTCCTCGCCGTTTTGGTACACGCATGCGCAAGACTATTGCCGGAAGCCGACGAACATCCGCGGCTGCTCTGCGCCGCCCGCCGTCAGGTTGGCCGCAACGATGATATCGCCATCCGCGCTGACGCCACCGGTGTGTACATTGCCACTGGCGTCGGTAAGCGTCAGTACGCCGGTTGAGGTAACAGAATAGGTGCCGGATGTCGTGTTGCCGGTCGTGATGGTACCGCTGTCGTTCTCGATATAGGTGCCGCTGTAGGCGCCGGCGCCATCGAATAACAGCGTAAATACCTCGCCATCTCCGGTGGAGGCCGTACTGAAAGCCAGACTGCCCACGGTGTACACGCCATTCAGCGTCGCCAGCGTGACGCCGGTGCCCTGCGTCACGGCAACTGTGAGGCCTGGAGAAGCGCCACTGACAGTGTAGGTCTCAACGAGAAACTCGCCATTGGCACCGACATAGCCGAGGGTGCCGCCGCCACTGCTGAATTGGCCGCCACTCGTGACTGTGAGAGTACCCGCCGGGCCCGAATACGGGAAGGTACTCACCACACCATTCACGTCCAGACTGGTGCTGGTGCCACTCACGCTGCCGTCGGCGCCGAACGTCAGCTTACCCTCAAAAACCTGGGGATCGGACCCCTGATCCAGCCCGACGGCGATCCAATCACCGGCGAGCTCTGCAATGGTCCCGTTCTGCAGCGGGCTCACCCCCACCGCGAGCGCGGGGAGTCCGCCCCCATCCTTGGTGCTCGCATCCGCGATCCAGAAGAATTCATCGGCGTCTTGGCCGGCGATGGCGCCGATGTTGTTGCCTCCGGTGGTCAGGACCGGAATGGCATTCTTGGTCTTGACGGTATAGGGGCCGGCCGAAGATGAAGAATTGCCGGTGGTGGTAATGGTGCCGCCCGAGTTCTCGATCAACGTTGCGGTGTTGCCCTCGTGACCGGCGCCGTCGAAGGCGACTCCGATGCCAAGCTCGTCCTTATCTATATTGATGTTAAAGCCCGCGACATCGTAGCTTCCGTTCAGCGTCGCGACTGATTGCTTGTAAGTGCAATACACCAACACGTTCGCGATATTGGCGTTCGCGACCGTGCCCGAGCCGTTCTGAACAGCACAGGACTGCCCCGTTGGCGTCGTACCGACCTTTACATCGAATGCTGTTCCACTTTTGACAGCCCTTGGCAGTGTGAATGCGCCATTGCTGCTGACTGATTCATTGTCACTCTTGTCTAGTATGCGCACGGTCCCTGGCTTCTCCAGACCGATGACCGTGCCGCCGATTGTATATGTCTGCGCCTTGAGCGAAACGACCCGTGTGGCCCCCGCCGTTGAGGGCGAATTGGACAATTCAGCAGAGATCGCTGTCGTAATCGTTAGGAATGAAATCAAGAGCCAGCCGATGGCGACGCCAAACACGAAAGCGGCCCTTCTCATAATCCTCGCTCCCAGGATTATTTAACCCATTGACACCCCGTTTAAGTATACAGACAGACATTGCGGGCTTCCAGGCCAATTAGGTGAAAATCAGCAGTGCCTGAATTTCATCGGAAACATGGCATATGTCAAAGAAGGCATCGGTCGATCGCTGCCGCCATTGCCCCCTATTGGTCGTTGCGGGACTGGGTTCACGTACGGATATTGCTCAACCGGTTTGATGCGAATGACGCGCCATTTACGCCTTGCCTCCATAAGTTGCCTGCACCCTTGCGGGCCAAGCGCTCGCTGCCTCAGGTGGAAACATCGCAGCCACGGCGGCACCGAAGGACGTCGCGGTGCAGGGCGCCCGCGCCCCCACCAGTACCGACAGTCTGGCATACGCTGAAACACAGGGAGGCATTTTCGGCACGGTGGATCTGGTCACGGGCGCATTCACTGAAATCGCCGACAACGGCACGATGCTTGCCAGTGGAACGTCGTTTGCGGGTTTCGGCGTCGTCAACGCCACCCTTTACGGCGTCAACTACAACCAGCCGAATGGCACGCTTTACAGCGTGAATACCACGACCGGCGTACCGACGGCGATCGGCAGTTCAACCGTCACCTACGCGCTGTTCGGTTCCACGTCGAGCGGGGTCCTCTATGGCGTAGGCACGGATGGCAATCTCTATACGGTCGACCGGGCGACCGGCGTGGCGGCATTAGTGGCGCCCGTCGGCACCTCGGTCGGCGGCTCGTGGTATTGCCTGTCGACCGGCGCACAATCGCTGTATCTCGCCGACGGCGCGAACCTCTATACGATCGATACGGGCACCGGGGCTGCGACCCTGGTGGGCGCGTTCGGCGGCCCGGAGATTGGCGCCATGACATACGAGAATGATGTGCTTTGGGGTGGTCAGAACACGCCAACTCTCGCGGTTGCGACGTTGAACACCTCCACAGGGGCGGCGACGACCGGACCCGCGGTCACCGGCACGAATTCCGGCAATTGGTACGCCATGGCGCCGGACCCGATTCCGCTGGTGCAGACGGCCACCACGCTTACCCCGTCGAAGACGACTGCCCCGGACGGAACGACGATCACGCTCACCGCCTTGGTGACGCCGACCAATGGGACCACGACGCCGACCGGGAAGGTGGAGTTCTTCAATGGCGCCAGCGAGCTCGGCAAGGTCACGGTCAACGGCACGGGCCAGGGGGTCTTCAAGGCGAAGGATTTGCCGTTGGGCGCAAATTCACTCACGGCCCAGTATTTGGGCGACGCCACCCACGCGGTGTCGACGTCTGCGGTGACGACGGTGACGATCACTGCGGATGCGACTCAGACTGCCCTCGTTGCCTCGCCGACCTCCGGGGCGCCCGCCACGCCGATCACGCTCACGGCCACCGTGACGCTGAAATCGGGAACGATACCCCCAACCGGAACGGTCACGTTCAAGGAGGGCGCGAAGGTGTTGGGTACCGCGACCGTGGGCGTGAACGGCGAGGCCATCCTGATCATTTCGACGTTGAAGGCCGGAACGAATTCGGTCATCGCGGATTACGCCGGCGACTCGAGCGACAAGGCATCGAAGTCGAGTGCGGTGACGGTGACGATCACCTAACGAAGGCAGGCCTGACGGAGGCAGGCCTGACGGAGGCACGATCTTTTACGGCGTCGATCCCACCCGCGGCACCGGTGCATCGATGGTGATAATTGAAATAATACCGGCTGTCCTGGGTCGGCGTGAAACCGGGAACGCCTTCGCTCACCATTGCCGCGATATCCTGGGCCGCCTCAGGCGCCGGGAGCAACACGGAGGCGCCAATAGGCTCCAACGCGTGTACCACGGGGCGCAGCCAGTCTGCCAGCGCCGGTGATCCCGCAAACGTTACGCCCGTCGTCGATCGCGCCGGTCTCCTCGCCGCGGACCCAATGCGGGACCTGGGTTTTCTCGAGCGTGACCGTACAAAATACTTGCAGCGGCGAATCGAACAATCTACGGTCGAGACCCGATGGGAACCAGCACCAGCGGTCTCTTTGGAGGAGAACGATTGGCATTAAACGCGTCACAATCCTCGTGACGTGGGCTCCATGAGACGGCGCCAGAGCGAGGGCCTGATTTCGTGAAGATCGCAGTACTGTTTGGCGGAACCAGCGAAGAGCGGGATGTCTCGATCGCAAGCGCGGCGCAAATCATTCCGACGTTACGCCGGCTGGGCCATGAGGTGTGGGCCGTGGATACGGTGACGGGTCGCTTGGACTCCGCGGCCGAGCAACACCTGCTCGTCGCGGGAGTCGCACCGGAGCCGCCATCGGATGCGCAGATTGCCGACGTTCGTGGTCGGGCCGTTGCGTTGTCGCCTGCCGCGTTCGATATCAAGGAGGTGGATTTGGTCTTTCTCGCTTTGCACGGCGGTGCAGGCGAAGACGGTCGAATCCAGGCCATGCTCGATCTGGCAGGCCTGGCTTATACGGGCAGCAATCACATTGCCAGTGCTGCGGCCATGGACAAGGACATCAGCAAGCGCCTATTCCGATCCGTCGGTGTCCCAACGCCCGATTGGTTGATGGCTCCCGTGGCGCAGCAATCCGTCCAGACCCTGCTCGGCTGGCCCGTGGTCGTCAAACCCAACAAGCAAGGCTCCACGGTTGGGCTAACCGTTGTCCGTGAGCCCGCGCGGTTGCCGGGTGCCGTTGACCGGGCCAATGAATATGACTCGGAAGTCATGATCGAGGCTTTCGTCGCCGGCCGGGAATTTACGGTCGGCGTTCTCACCGGCAAGGCGCTGCCGGTGGGCGAGATTGTAGTCCCCGGAGACGTATTCGACTACCAATCCAAGTACCAGGCCGGAGGGGCGCGGGAAATCTTTCCTGCGAACATCACGGCAGCGGAATCCACGTTGCTCCAGGACTATGCGCTCCGTGCTCACGGCGTATTGAAGCTCGGCGCTTACAGTCGCATCGATTTTCGGCGAGACAATCAAGGCGGCTTCTGGTGCCTGGAAGCCAACTCATTGCCCGGAATGACGGCCACCAGTCTACTGCCTCAGGCCGCCAAAGCGGCGGGCATCGACTTTCCTGAACTGTTGGATCAAATATGCCGAGGGGCGCTCAAGGGGCGGTAGGCTTCCGGCACCATACCGGGAGTCTCAGGGTCGTGCATCAGCGCCGCGCGACAAGTCGATCCTTCGCCTGCAACGCCGCCAGCGCGGCGTGCAACTGTTGCTTCAGTTCGTTCACCTCTGATTGCTTCGCAAACTGTCTCTGTTGCCGCTTGAGATGGCGAATTTCCGAAGCCTGCTTCTGCACCTCGTTGAGCAGCATCGGCGCAAGTTCGTCGTAGCGCACGCCGTCGATGCGGCCCTGGTCGTCACGGACCACGAGTTCCGGATACACCTTGGCCACTTCCTCGGCGATCAGGCCGTAGCGCAGCGCACCTTGACTGTCGGCCTTGTAGTGAAAGGTCACCGGGCGCAGCTGTCGAAGTCTTGCGGTGTTCTCAGCCATCGGCTCGACGTCAGTCTTGAATCGTTCGGAGGACGACACCGCGCCGAGCTCCCCATTCGAGCCGATCACTACGGCAAGACCACTGACGGTGGTATTGCTGTAAATTCCCGCGATGAACGTCTTGGCTTGAGTGCCCTCTGTGCCGATCTTTATCAGCTTGTTGTCCCCGGCGGCGCCCTTATTCCCGATCTCGATGTTGTTGCTGCCGGTCTTCAGGTTGAACCCGGCCTCATACCCCAGGGCGATGTTGTTGCTGCCATTCGAGTTGAAAAGGGCGCTTGGCCCGTATGCGGTGTTGTAGCTGCCGGTCGCGTTCAAATAAAGCGCCTGAAACCCGCCGGCCGTATTGTAACCGCCGGTCGAGTTCGCATAGAGCGCCAGATCTCCGGTGGCCGTATTGGCCGCACCGGTCGAGTTTGTAAAGAGCGCCTGGTACCCGGTGGCGGTATTGTCGATGGCATCGCCGGCGCCGTCCGAGTCATTGGTATACAGCGCTTGATATCCGACTGCCGTGTTGTTGTTGGCAGTCACATTCCCATGGAGCGCTTGCGCCCCGGAGGCGGTATTGTAGTTGGCGGTCGAGTAAGAAGATAACGCGTTGGCACCCACGGCGGTATTGTTGGAACCGGAAGACAGCCCGCCACTTTGCTGGGTACCTACGCCAAGGAGCGCCTGAAACCCGACGGCCGTGTTGTTGCTGCCGCTCAAATTATTGGTCAGCGCACTTGCCCCATCGGCGGTATTTCCGGAGGCACCCGTGCTTGCAAAGTCGTTCCAATAGAGCGCCGTTGACCCGGTGGCGGTGTTGTTGCTGCCAGTCTGGTTGGCGCGTAATGCGCCGTATCCCAACGCGGCATTATTCGACCCACTGACGTTGTTTCCCATTGCGAACGCGCCAACGGCCGTGTTGGCGTTTGCGCCGTTTTGTTGGAGTGCGCCCGTCCCCACCCCGGTATTGGAAGTACCCGCGGCCGTGGCGGCCGGCCCATGGAGCGCGAAACTTCCCACCCCCGTGTTTGAATCCGGGTCGCTCGTGCCATTCCCCGACGGCACCTGGCCGTAGACCGCGCCTGACAAGAACGCCAGCGCCATTGCGTACGGTGATATTTTATTCATCGGTCCACCCCTGGATTGTGATTGGTTCCGAATGCGTCCGGGTCGAGCGGCGCCAAAATTCCATTGCACGCCTGACGACAATGGCTGTCAATAGGCGCCCGATTGCGGGTTTCTCGGGCAAGTGATCAACTCCCGGTTGAGAATGGCCGACGGCACCCCCATCTTCGCTCCATGATCCCGTTTTCCGTCCTTGATCTGTCGCCCATTACGCAGGGAAGCGATGCGGCCTACTCGTTCAGGAACACGCTCGACCTGGCGCGCCATGCCGAGCGTTGGGGCTACAGGCGCTTTTGGTTGGCCGAGCATCACGGGATGCCGGGAATCGCGAGCGCGGCGACCGCCGTGCTGATCGGCTTTGTGGCGGGTGGCACCTCCACGATTCGCGTCGGCGCCGGCGGCATCATGCTGCCCAACCATTCCCCGCTCATCATTGCCGAGCAATTCGGCACGCTTGAGTCGCTGTACCCGGGCCGCATCGATCTGGGCCTTGGCCGGGCACCCGGGTCCGACCAGCGGACGGCGCAGGCACTGCGCCGAAACTTGGCCTCAGACCCGGATGAGTTTCCGCGCGATGTACAGGAGCTCGCCGATTATTTCTCAGATTCGCCCCGTCAGGCGGTGCGCGCGGTGCCCGGGACCGGGCTCAACGTGCCGCTGTGGATCTTGGGTTCGAGCCTGTTTGGCGCGCAGGTTGCCGCGGCGTTCGGGTTGCCGTATGCGTTTGCCTCGCATTTTGCACCGGCGCAAATGATGGCCGCGATCGAGTTGTACCGGAGAGAGTTTCGGCCCTCGCGAAATCTTGCCAAACCGTACCTCATGCTCGCCTTCAATGTGTTCGGCGCCGATTCTCTGACGGAGGCGAAATTCCGGGCAACCTCGATGCAACAGGCGTTCGTGAATCTGCGCAGCGGCCGTCCTTCGCAGCTGCCGCCGCCCGTCGAGGGGTACACCGAGCGCCTGGGGCCGCAGGAGCGGGCGATCCTCGATCAGGTGCTGTCGTGCGCCTCGATCGGTACTCCCGAGATGGTACGCGCGGATCTGCGCAACTTCGTCGCGCAAACCGGCGCGGACGAGCTGATGATCACCTGTCAAATCTTCGATCACGCCGCGCGCCTGCGCTCCTTTGAGATCGCAGCCCAAGCGTTCACCGATGTGCCGCCGGTCGGGAACGACAGCTTCCGGCGCCCCGAAATGCGCTGAATTTGGGGGGGGTCGCCGACAAGGTGCGTGCTTCCCTTGGCAAAGACCATGACGTTCGATCGTGGCGCGGCGAAGAACGGGGGAATGACGCTGGTATCATAAGCCAATAGATTTGACTGAAAACAGGGCCGCACGGTCGATGTTGACCACAGGAGCCTGTGACCGCGGTCAGATGCGGAATGATTTTCCCCCTTGAACTTTGCCTGGCTTGGACCGACACTTTGTCGCAGTGAAGCGGCGTAGCTCGCGCCTTTCTCCGCCGCCGCTTCGGGAGGGTTCCAATGGACGGTTCACAACGCCTCGGGCCGATGCGCCATCGCACGACGCGGAGCGCCGCGTGAAATCCTCTTCGCCCGGTGATCCGGTGCTTCGTCTTTACGAGCTGCGTCTCGACAATGGCCGTTCCCTGAGCCCCTACGTGTGGCGCATCCGCTACGTCCTTGCCCACAAGGGCCTGGACTGCGAACAAGTGCTGCTCGGCTTCACCGAAATCGCGCCGCGATTCGACGGCCGATTCAAGACGGTGCCCGTCCTGCAGCATGGCGACACCCTGATGGCCGAGAGCTGGGACATCGCCAAGTACCTCGACGAGACGTTTCCGGGCAAGCCGGTCTTCTCGAGCCCCGGCGAAATCCAAGCGATCCGCCTCTTCGACCATTGGTTTGCGCTCGAGGTCTCCAAGCGCCTCATCGGCATGTACGTGCTCGACATCCACGATGCGGCGCGGCCCGAAGATCGTGCGTACTTCCGCGCGAGCCGCGAGGCGCGCTTCGCAGGCCGGAAGCTCGAGGAGATCGTCGCGGGCCGCGAGTCGAGGCTGCCGGCCCTGCGCGAGGCGCTGCAGCCGCTGCGCCAGCAGCTCAAGGATGGGCCGTTCCTCGGCGGCTCCTCGCCGAGCTACGCCGACTACATCGCCTGGTCGGCGTTTCAGTGGGTCGGGAGCGTCGCGACGCTTGCGCCGCTGGCGAAGGACGATGCGCTGCGGCCGTGGTTCGAGCGCGGTTTCGAGCAGCGCGGGCCGCAGTTCCAAGATCCGCGGCTGCATCCGCTGTTCGAGTAGCGCCTCGAGGGCCTTGCGGTCATTGCAGATCGCGCGGGATCGCCTCCTGCCACGTCTTGGTGCGCACGACCACGCCATCCCGCAGCAGCTCCCGCGTGTAGCGGTAGTAGAACGTCGCCGCGTCGCTGGTGATGGCGAGATGTCCGCGGTAGGTGAGGACCCGGTCGGACAGCCGTTCGATGCTCTCGGCCTCGCCCTCCACGGCGGAGATTTCCGGATGCGCGTCGGCGACGTGGTAGACGAGCTGCTCGGTGTGGTCGAACGAGCCCCAGGGGAACTGCACGGCGGCGTTGCCGTGCCAGGTCACGATGCTGCGCTCGTGCACCTCGTCGCGTTCGACCTTCCAGCTGCCGGGCCACGCATAGTCGCCGGGAGTCGTGATGCCCGGCGCCTCCTCGATCGGCTCCGGGCCCGAGAATGCCGGCGGCGCGCGGCCGTGCGCGGGCACGATCGGCAGCACGATCGCCGAGCCGTCGGCGGCGCCGAGCCGCAGCGAGGTCGTCATCGCATAGGGCGTCGGCCACAACATGGGCCACTGCGAATTCGAGACCGCCACGCGGACCCGATGGCCGCGAGGCCATACCCAGGAGCTCAAGTGCAAGTCGAGATCGAGGACATATTACTGGCCCGGCACCAGCGGTTCGGGATGTTCCATCGAGAGGCGCTGGGCGCCGGCGATTCCGGCGCCGGTGATGGCGGTCACGCTGCCGTCCTGCGCGACGTCTTCGAGTCGCACCACCCAGTCCGCGAGCGGCGCGTCCGCGGCAACGATCAGCCGTGCATGGGCCAAACCGAGCATCGACACCTCGGCGTCGAGCGGAGCGCTGTCGTAGGTCAGGCTGAAGGCGTCGACCGGCCGTTGATCGGGCAGCAATTCGCCCCACCAGAAGCCCGCCTCGGGGCCGGCGGACGGCACGTAGCGCAGATGATCGATGGCCGCCGCGGCCGGCGCCGGTGTGAGCTGATGGTTCGGCGCCAGGAACCAGGTGACGGGTTTGAGTCCCTGCGGCGGCCAGGACTCGGCACGCCACTCTCCCGGCACGTCCTGCGCGGCGGCGCCCGGAGGATGCGAGTGCTGCTGGTACATCACCAGCCGCGGTTCGCGCTCGACGCCGTTGTCGATGCCCTTGAGCCAGTGGTCGAACCAGCGGACGGCCTGGTCGCGCCACTCGATCCGGGGTCCGTACATGCTGGTGTTCGGGTAGTCGTGATTCCAGGGACCCACCCAGGCGCGAACCACCGCCGGCACTCGTTCGAGCATGCGGGGGATGCTGTCCCGGTAGCCGTCCTGCAGGCCGCCGATCAGGAAACAGGGGATGCGAATGTCCTCGAAGCGGCGAATCGGTGCGCGCCAGAATGCACCGTCCCGCTGGTGCCGGAAGTAGTCCAGGGACCAGGGCGTCGAATCCATCCGCTGCGCCAGCGTGTCCTCGTCGAGCGGGAAATTCGGGGCGGCGCTGCGGCCCTGATCGAGATCCATGCTGACCTCGAACTCATCGACGTGCATGATGCCGTCCATGTAATGCACGTCCTCCTTGAACAGCGCCTCGGTCGCCTCGACGGCGAGGATGGCCTTGAGCGCCGGGGGGCGGCGCATGGCCATCTGGATCGAATTGAAGCCGCCCCAGGAGATCCCGAGCATCCCGACGTTGCCGTTGGACCAGGGCTGGCGGGCCAGCCAGGCGATGACCCGCTCGCCGTCTTCCTGTTCCTGCGCCGAGTATTCGCGGGTGGTCGGCGCGCCGCCGCTCATGCCGAAGCCGCGGATGTCGACGCGCGCGCCGACATAGCCGTGGCGCGCGAAGTACGCATGGTTGCCGTAGTCGCCGGGCGCCGTGTCGTCATCCTTGCGATAGGGCAGGTACTCGAGCAGCGCCGGCACGCGTTCGCCCCTCCTCAAGTCGCCGGGCAGGTACAGCGTGGCGGCCAGCATCACGCCGTCCGGCATCGGTATCGATGCATGCACGATGCGCACGCCGCGGTCGGAGGCGCCGGCCGCGCCGGCGAGCAGCGCCAGCAGGGCCAGCAGGGCCAGCAGGGCGGAGGCGAGGCGGCCGTTTCGGTGATGTGTCATGGGAGGTCGCTTTGTGGCATTGTTGTCGGGCGCGATCCGCCGCATCCGAAAGGGGCCGGTGCATCTCGCGCAGCTGGAGTTTGACCCCGAGTGCGCGGTGCGGCAAGCACCTGCGGGATCCGAAGGAGGCCGCCGTTCGATGTCATGCACCCGGCGAATTCGCGGGATCGTACTCGCTGCACTGGCGTTGTTCGCGGCTTGTGCCGCGGCGGCCGGCTCGGACGGCGTGGTCGAGCCTGGTCACCCGCCAATCGGCCCGAAGCCGTTGCCGGATGCCGCGACGATTGCTCCACGTCCGCCCACAGCGGACGAATTGGCCGGGGGCAGCCTGTTCGAGTTCGTCGTGCACCATGGCACCACACACAATTCCTCAGCCGTCGGTGCCATTACCGGCGGACTGCTGCGCTGGCGCGGCGGCAGGGCGGAGTCCCCGTGCCCACGGACACTCGGAATGGAGCCGGGGTATGCCGACTTCGTGACGGCGCGCGTGCGCGCCATTGGGAGTTACGTGGGTGCGCCCATGGATCCGGACTTGCATTGCAAGCCCAATTTCACGGTGATGTACAGCAACGATCCGCAAGAAGCCATGGCGGCCGTACTCAAATGGGCCGGCCGTTCGCTCGGCGTGAAGCACCCGAATCAAACCCAGAAGCTCCTGGAGCAGAGCGCCATGCATCCCATTCAAGGCTGGTACATCACCACCGGCGGGGGCGGGTCCGTGCTCAATGCAGATAGCAGCCTCCTCGCGGGCGGGATCGATCTGCGGGCGCTGTGGCCCCTGGTCATTCCCACCAGCATGCGTGACATCGATGCGGGGCGCGGCATTCTCGACGTGATCCTGGTGATCGACAGGACGCAGGTCGCCGGCCTGTCCATCGGTTCCATCGCCGACTATGCGGCCCTGGCCGGCCTGACGCTGGTCCAGTCACCGGATCATTGCGATTCGCTGCCGAGCATTCTCGATCTCCTGTCACCCACGTGTCAGGCGCGCGACAACCCGGCGGGCATCACGGCCGGCGACCTGGCTTTTCTGAAGGCGCTCTATTTCCACAACACGGGTCTCGGGCGGACGCTGTCGCGCGAGGAGATCCAGCGAAATATGCTGGATCAATTCAAACGCGGCATGAGCGCCGAGACGAATTGACGATCGCGTTGACTACGGCCGCGGCGGGATGCCGCCGCTCGCCCTACGGCAGGAGCCGCAGTCGATCGCGGGTATTTCGCTCGACCGCCTCTCGCGTATAAATCAGCGGGAAATAGCGGCCGGCATTCCACAGAGGCACCAGATCGGCATAGTGGGCGCTGCCGGGCTGCCCGCTTTGACCCGGCGTATTGACGGCGACGGATCGATCCCAGTCGCCCGTGTCGATGATTTCCCGATAGCTCGCGCCCTCGGTCTGTTCCCAAGACGTCCACGCGTCGAAACCCGTGGCGTTCACCGTGTACTCGTCGCCCGGCCGGGGCAGCGGCTCGAGATCCAAAAGCTCGCCCGCCCCGGTCTGCCGATCGAGCGGGTGACGAAAGTGCATCGCGTGAAGCCTACCCCACGTCCACTGCGAAGGGTCGGGGCCCAGACGTCGCTCGAGCTCCGTGCGCGAGTCCTTCAGGGCATCGGCCAGAAGGGCGTCACGAGCGGCGAGGGGATCTTCCCCGAACAGACCCTGGTCCGGATTTTCGAGCAACGCCAGGACCACGTGGGGCGTCAGCGAGTCGTAATGCGCGCTGTGCGTCGCGGAAAGCCGTCGCCCGAGCGACCGGCAAATCTCCTCGAGCCAGACCTCGTAGAGGGCGGCTTCGGGCGATTCTCGGGTGAGCATGCCGTCCCAGCGCAGGAATCCCGTGAGCGCCGAATGGTCCCGCAATGGCGTCGATCGCAGCAGATTTTGCAGCTCGCGCGCCGGCAGCGACACCACGTCATTCTGCAGCTCCTGCATGTCGGCGATGGTGAGTTTGTGGCGGGTACGGTGGGCGCCTTCAAGGACCGACCGGATGCGTTCAAAGCGGTAGGGCGGCGCCCACTCGAAGCCGACCTGATAGGGATAGTGCTCGGGAATCATTTTGTGGTTTGCGGTGGCGACGAACCCCGCCGCCGGGTTGAAGACATGCGGCAGTTCGGATGCCGGCAGGAAGCCCGCCCAGTTGTAATTGCCGGCGCCGGGCATCGGCAAAAGGCCCGTCCAGCTTCGCAGGGGCGCAAGACCCACGGAGTGCTCGCCGATGTTGCCGGCGCGATCGGCATAGACGATATTTTCCGAAGGGACTTTCCAGCGCGCGACCGCCGCTTCGAATTGCGTCCAGTTCTGCGCGCGGTCCACCGCCAGGGAAGCCAGGTACCCCGCCGTTCCCGGCTCGCTTCCCACCCACCGCAGGGCGAGCGCGCGTTTGCCGTCCTCCCAGAGCACGGGGCCGTGACGGGTGAACTTCAAGTCGACCGTTTTGGCAGCCGCTCCCTTGATCAAGAATTCCTCGCGGCGGATGAGCATCGGCGACCATCCGGTCTCCGTCCGGTATTCCAGAGGATTGTCCGGATTCACTTCCTCGAGGTATAAATCCTGCTGATCCAGGCCAAAAATGGTGAATCCCCAGGCGATATGCTGGTTGTGACCGAGGGCGACTCCCGGCAGACCCGGCTCGCCCGCGCCAATGACATTCCATCCCGGAGCGACCAGATGAACCATGTAGCGCAGGGATGGCAACGCGAGGACACGGTGCGGGTCATTGGCAAGCAGCGGCTTGCCGCTCGCCGTGAGCGCTCCGGAGATCGTCCAGTTGTTGCTGCCTTCGCGCGCCCGGCCCGGGAACTCGATGCGCTGGTCGCTGCCAACGAGATTCTTGAGCAGATCGGGTGAGAGGCCGGTGAGATCGACGCCCGAAACGGGATCGAGCGCCACGGGGGGATCGAGATCCAAGAGCTTTGCGGCCTGCTCCGGACCGAGTTCCGTGAGCGCGCGGGCCGAGTTGAGCTCGCTGACGGCATTGCCGGTCATGGAGAAAGCCGCCATGCGATTGAGGCAGTCTGCGGGGCGCCAGGCGTCGGGAAGGAATCCGGCAAGTTGAAACTCGATGGGCAGGCCGGGACCGCCCGGCGCCCCGAGCGCCGCAATGTAGGCGTTGATGCCGTCGGTGAACGCCGTCAGTATCGCTTCGGTGTCGGGAGAGTAGCTCGCGTACTCCGCCCGCATGTCACCCCGATATTTGAGCGCGCGCGCGTCGATGTCGCGCTCGAGGGCGGAGGGTCCCAGGATTTCGCTGAGCCGTCCTTGGCCGGCACGCTTCCAAAGTTCCATCTGAAACAGGCGATCCTGGGCGGCGACGACGCCTTGCGCAAAGAACAGGTCATGCGGGTTCTTGGCGTAGATATGCGAGACGCCCCAGGTGTCACGCAGAACCCGGACCGGCTCGCGCAATCCCGGCATGCGCAGCTCACCGGACGTCGCGGATAGAGCCGCACGCGCGCCGGCGGCGAGCGCAGTTTCTGCGTATGCCTGAGCGGTCGTACACAGCGACATCAACAGCGATAGGAATGACAGCATCTTCACGACGGTACCCCGAATCAGCGCGGCCGCTCAGCCGCGCTTGATGAGCCCGTGGCGCTTCTTGCCCACCGACAGCCGGGCCACGCCGCCGTCGCCCAAGTCCGCGGCGGAAATGGCCGCCGTCGCGGACTGCACGGGATGGTCGTTCAATTTGACGCCGCCCTGTTCGATCAGCCGGCGCGCCTCGCTCTTCGAGGCCGCCATCCCCAGCGACACCACGGCCTCGAGCACCTGCACGGCCGCGCCGCCGGGCAGCGTCAGCGTGGGCAGCCCCGCGCCCGCGGCGCCGCCGAAGGCCGCGGCCGCCGTGGCCACCGCTGCGCCCGCCGCCGCCTCGCCATGGCAGAGCCGTGTGGCCTCGGTCGCGAGGATCTGCTTCGCCTCGTTGATGTCCGCGCCAGCGAGTTTCTCGAGGCGGGCGATCTCGCCCATGGGGAGGTCGGTGAACATGCGCAGGAACCGCCCGACGTCGCCGTCCTCGGTATTGCGCCAGAATTGCCAGTAGTCGTAGGCCCCCAGCCGCTTCGGGTTGAGCCACACCGCGCCGCTCGCGGTCTTGCCCATCTTCGCTCCGGAGGCGGTGGTGATCAGCGGCGTCGTGAGCCCGAACAATTCCTGTTCGCGGACGCGCCGTCCCAATTCGACCCCTTGCAGGATGTTGCCCCACTGATCCGATCCGCCCATCTGCAGGACGCAGCCGTAGCGCTTGTTCAGCTCCACGAAGTCGTAGCCCTGCAGGATCATGTAGTTGAACTCGAGAAACGTGAGGGGCTGCTCGCGTTCCAAGCGCAGCTTCACGCTGTCCATGGTCAGCATGCGGTTGATCGAAAAGTGCCGCCCGATGTCGCGCAGGAACGGGATGTACTTGAGCTCCGACAGCCAGTCGTCGTTGTTGGCCATGATGGCGCCGGTCGGGCTGTCGTCGAATCGCAGGAACTGGGTGAAGATCTCGCGGATGCCGGCGATGTTGGCCTGGATCTGATCGTCGCTGAGGAGCTGCCGGCTGTCGTCGCGGCCCGACGGATCGCCCACCTTGGTGGTGCCGCCGCCCAGCAGGA
>Ga0302275_10002957_pt1 | contig 17496 bp, 15 predicted proteins | sample III_Bog_N2_2_FD_200229 | JGI IMG/M metagenome (GOLD analysis project Ga0302275, IMG submission 200229) | Peat permafrost microbial communities from Stordalen Mire near Abisko, Sweden - III_Bog_N2_2 | ecosystem: Environmental > Terrestrial > Soil > Wetlands > Peat | place: Sweden: Abisko...
AGCCTGCAATAATACGCAGGGTATGCGCACGGTACTCACCGCAGAGAAGCTATGGAACGGGACGAGCCTGCTCCGCCATCCCATTCTCGTTATTGAAGACGGGCGAATCGCCTCCATTGCCTCACGCGAAACCGGCGATCTGCCCCCGCATGCCCGCATTCTCGATTATCCAGGCGCAACGCTGGCGCCCAGTTTTTTTGACGTGCACACACACGGCGCGGCCGGACACGACAGCATGGAAGCCACGCCCGAAGCTTTGGGCGCGATCGGCAAATTCCTGGCTTCGCGCGGGACGGGAAGCTTTTTCCCCACCACGGTCACCGCACCCATTGACACGACCCTGCGGTCGCTTTCAGGCCTGGCCACGCTGCTGAATCGCCCGGCGGCTGAGACCGACGGGCAAGCGCGGCCGATAGGCATTCATCTTGAGGGACCGTTTTTGTCGCATGCCAAGCGCGGGGTTCATCCGCCGGCGCTGCTGCTGGAACCGGACATCGCCATTTTTGACAAGCTGTTTGAGGCTGCCGAGGGGCATGTGCGCCTGATGACGCTGGCGCCCGAACTCCCCGGAGCAACTGAACTGACAGCGCACGCGACGGCTCGAGGCGTTCGCGTCTCTCTAGGCCATTCGAATGCGAACGCCGCCGAAACGCGCGCTGCGATTGCCGCCGGGGCCGTGAGCGCGACGCACACCTTCAACGCCATGCGCGCCCTTGACCACCGCGAGCCGGGCATCGTGGGTACAGTTCTCACCACGGACTCGCTGTTTGCCGAGCTGATCTGCGACGGCATCCATACCGCTAAGGAACTGGTAAAGATCTGGTGGCGCTGCAAGGGGCCGGAACGCGCCATCCTGGTGACCGACGCCATGAGCGCCACAGGCATGCCCGATGGCGAGTATCACTTGGGCGGTTTTGCGGTGCAGGTGGCCAATGGCCGGGCAACGGCAAACGGAGTGTTGGCGGGCAGTGTGCTCACCCTTGATCGCGCGCTGGCAAACTTTGTTGCATTCACCGGCGCGCCGCTGGAACAGGGATTGCGGCTGCTGACGGTCAATCCCGCGGCCATGACCGGGATACGCGATGTGGCCGGTTCACTCGCAGTGGGTGGGGCGGCCAACCTGGTCGCCGTAGACACGGCAGGGAACCTCGTTGCTTCCATCCAAAATGGCCAGTTGGTCGCGAGTTCTCCGCGAAGCTAGTTTGGCGCTCCGGCAAGCCGCCTGGCACGCCAGATGGCGCCTTCCAAAGAAACCACCGACTCACGGCCCACCGGCATCTCCGGCGCGGCAGCGTGCAGCCCGGCAAAAAAGGCTTCGCGCACCGTGGCCATCTTCTCGACCACTCCGCCGGTCCATGCCACAGGGACCTCGCCGTCAATTCCATGCTTGCGCCGCAGCTTGGCGCGCACCAGCAGCACAAACTCCACCAGGTCCGCCGCGGCCTGCTTCAATACTCCCTGGGCCACAGGGTCGCCGGCTTCGGCCAGTTCATAGATCGCGGGCGCAAGCGCGGCAAAGTCGGGTCCGGGCGTGCTGTCGCCGAGGTTGACCAGGTCGTCGATACTCGGCGTTCCCCAAATCTCACCCACTTTTTTCAGAATCTGCGTCGGCTGCTCGCGGTCATGGGCTTTCAGCGCCCGGCGCACGCTGTTCACGCCGATCCAGTAGCCTGATCCCTCGTCGCCCAGCCGCGAACTCCACCCGCCGGCGCATTCCCGGCTGCCGTCTGGAGCGCGGCCGATGGTGTTCGACCCGGTTCCTGCAATCTGCAGGATTCCCGGCCCCCCGTGAAATGCGGCGTCGAGGGCAATCACCTCGTCGCCCACCACCTCGGATCGTTCGACTTTCGCATCCTGAAAGACCTTGGTGATCCATTCCGTAACCCCCGGCATGGTGGCGCTCGCCACCCCGCACGAGGCCGCGGTCAGGCTTGAAATGCCCGCCTGCGCATAAACATCCTTGAGCAGCGCGCGCAGATTAGCTTCTGCAGCCTCCGCGCCCACGCGCAGGCGCTTGATGGAACCGTTTTCAGCATGAGCCACCGTTGTTTCGCCGGCAACAATAGTGGCGCGGGTTCTCGTTCCCCCGCCATCGATCCCCATGACCAGATTCCCCAGGCTCATTGTGCGCTTGCCCCTCGTCTCGTGTTACCGTTACCATCCTCGCGAAGTGTACCTGCCAGCACGTTCAGTGTGCCATCGATCTTTTCATTCGGCGGAATCGTCAACCCCAGAAGATGGGCTAGCCAGGGATATAGATTGACGTTTTCAAAGGGCGCAACGGTCTTGCCCGCAACAATATCCGGTCCGGCCGCGAAGAAGCTGGCCTTCATTTGAGGGATTTTTTGCGCGTCAAAACCATGCATGCCCAGCGTTGGAGCGCGATCTTCTTTTCCAGCCGGCGGCCCGTGCGCGCGAATGGCATACGGCCCCGTAGCGATTACCACGGGGTCGCCCTCGCGCGGATTCTGGTTATAGTTGAGGCCGGCGGGAACGTTCTTCAGCCGGTACACCACAAACTGCGACGAAGCCTTTTTGAGCTGGTTGTAGACGCGTACGCGATCCTCTTCGGTTTTCCCGTAAAGCAGCGGCCCAACGGCGTCAAAACCCGCCAGGTCGGCGAACTTGTCGAGCGTGATCCACGGCGGGACCACCTTGACCATCCCGTGATCGCTAACGACAACCAGATCAATGGGCAAGCCGGTCGAATCCAAAGCCGCCTTGAGCTTGCCCACCATTCCATCCATCTTGAGTTCGGCGGCCCTGGTCTCAGGAGCGTCGGGACCGAATTCGTGTCCTTCATGATCGGGTTCGGAGTAGTAGATGGTGATGAAGTGAGGCCGTTCGGCTGCGGGCAGCTTTAGCAGGGCGAGGGCGTTGTCGATGCGGGCCTGCTGGACTGCGTCGGTGGCTTCGGTTTTTCCATTGAACTGGGCGTACCAGGTGGGCCGGAACCCGGCGATCTCGGCCTCGGACCCAGGCCAGAACAAGCAAGCTGTGCGCATCCCCTGGCTCTCGGCCAGGCTCCATAGCGGAACCCCGCTGTACCAGGAACCGTCAGTGACTGCTTTGGCGTCGGCGATACCGTAGCGAGCCTGTTTGGTCTCGTCGTAGAAGCTGTTGGCAACCAGCCCGTGGTGCTCTGGATAGAGCCCGGTGACAATGGTGAAATGGTTGGGGAAGGTCAGCGAAGGATAACTCGGCAGCATCCCCTCCGGCGCCCATACTCCCTTTTTGCCGAGCGCCAGCAGGTTCTTCGCGCCGTCGCGCTTTGCATAGTCCCAGCGGAAGCCGTCGAGCGAGACAAGCACCACATAATGCCGGCTTTGCGCACTGGCGGAGTTGGCCCCGTTGGCAGTGTGGATGAGCGGAAGAGCCGGATTCTGTCCGGGAAAGGGAGTGGGTTCCTGTGCCTGCAGAAACAGACCCAGTACCAAGGCAATAAGGGCAAGAGCCGCTGGGCGAAAAGCACGCATACGCATCGAAAATCCCTCAGGTCCAGCTTATCGCATGAGAATCTCTTGAAAACTGGGTAGCATTATGCTACCTTATGGCCATGAGTCAGCCGGTCAAATTGTCGGATGCATTGGTGCTCGATGCCCGCATTGCGGGAGAGGCGCAGGAGCGCTCGATCGCAGGGCAGGTGGAGTTCTGGGCCAAACTGGGAAAATCGGTCGACCAGTTGCTGAACGGACGGCAAGTGCGGGCTTTGCGTGCGTCGGGGGCTGTGCAACCGCTCTCGGAAGCACTAGCCTCCGTCGATACTCCGGCGGGACGCAAGCGAGTTGAGGATGTTCTTGCTAGCCGTCCGTTCCCGCATTACAGGCAGTATGCCGGTCAGCGTGGCTTGTTGGTCCGAATCGATGAGGACGGAACCGAGACTGTCGGCCGTTTTGTGAATCGTGTGTTCACTGCGGTTGGAAATGGCGTGGCAAACGTGTCACGGGAGCTTCAGATTACGGAAGCCGGGTCGGGAAAGAAGAAGGTCGCTCGCGGGTCCAAAGACAAATCACGAGTCGATTCAAAGGCGCAAAAGGCATGGGCCTGACGCCACTGCTTGATCGGCGTCCGATTGTAGTGGCTTTGGCAGGACCGAATGGTGCTGGCAAGTCCATGTTTTTCGACGCGAATCTGGCAAAGACCGGGCTGTACTTCGTCAATGCGGATGTCCTGGCGCTTTCTTTGGGGATGGATCCGTATACAGCGGCGGAGATGGCGGACGCGATTCGCCGTCAACTCGTTGAACGCCGCGAGAGCTTCATCTTTGAAACGGTTTTCTCTGATCCCGTCGGGGATAAGCTGGAGTTCCTGAAGGACGCCGAGAGAATGGGGTACACGGTACTCCTGATTTTTATTGGGATTTCTACGTCGCATCTATCGGATGAGCGCGTCACGATGCGTGCATCCAGCGGCGGACATGACGTTCCAGCCAGGAAGCTGTTCGAGCGATTTCCCCGCACCATGAAGAACCTGAAACGGGCGTTGGGAGAGCTTTCCAACGTGTGGGTCTACGATCACACCGACCTGGACCGGGGATACTACTTGATCGCCACGGTAGAGAACGGGCAGGGAATCGAACTGCACGGCGCCACTCCCGACTGGCTTCGGTCTTTGCTGCCAAGCGAATGAGCTAATGTTTGCTTCAAATCACTTAAGTTGATATCCCGTGCCACTTGGAACCAGTATGGAAGTATTGTCGGATCCAAATCGTCCAACGATGAGGCGATAGGGTTTTGGTCTTGGAGGCCCGAACGAGAGGCCCATGTAACGAAGATCGAGGTCCTTCCCGATAAATGCGGGCCGCGACCCATCTGAGTCGAACGGTCCGTTAAAGACGAGCAACGTAAATGGATGAACTGATTTTGTGCGTTCGATGACAGCGACAGCGAAATCGCGGATTCCATCGCCATTGAAATCCCCCGTCGCGACATAGGGATGGTAATCCGGAACTGGACGCCAAACGCCGCCGTCGCCCGCCTTCATTTCCTGGATGTCTTCCGCGCAGCTACAGTCCTGGTTGGTCGCGGCACGGAAACTCGGGTGTTGCGCAAGCCACACCGCGAGGACCCTCTTCTCCTGTGGGGCCAGTGTATGCCCCGCCCACGCGGGAGCCACGAGCACAGTTCCGAAAACAGCTACGAGCACGATGCGGAGTTTGGACATGATGGGTCCATTCTGGAGACTTGGATCGGATCCGTCCAGTGCCCCGTCGCCGATGAGGCCGTCGCTCTCAGCTTTGGAGTTTGCTGCGCCGCCCCGTTTACACTGAATAGGTGATGGCGGAAGAGAAAGAAATCAAATACGATCCGGCGGCGATTGAGCCAAAATGGCAGCAGCGGTGGGCGGCCGACCCCGCGCTTTATGCTGCCGAGCCCGTTTCCTGCGGCAAACCCAAGTATTACGTGCTGGAGATGCTGCCCTATCCCAGCGGCAAGCTGCACATGGGCCACGTGCGCAACTACTCCATCGGCGACGCCCTCGCGCGCCACATGTGGATGCGCGGCTACAACGTGCTCCACCCCATGGGCTGGGACGCGTTTGGCCTGCCCGCCGAAAACGCCGCGCTCAAGAACAACGTTCCCCCGCGCAAGTGGACGCTCTCCAACATCGCCGCGATGAAGGCGCAGTTTGAGCGCCTCGGCATGGGGTTCGACTGGGCCACCGAAGTCACCACGTGCCTGCCCGACTACTATCGTTGGAACCAGTGGTTCTTTCTGCGCATGTACGAGCGCGGCCTCGCCTATCGCAAGAAGAGCAAGGTGAATTGGTGTCCCGAATGCTGCACCGTGCTGGCCAACGAGCAGGTCATCGACGGCCGCTGCTGGCGTCACGAAGACACCATCGTCGAACTCCGCGACCTGGTGCAGTGGTTCCTGCGCATCACCGCCTATGCCGACGAGTTGCTCGATGGACTCGACAAACTCGACGGCTGGCCCGAAAAAGTCCGCACCATGCAGCGCAACTGGATCGGCCGCAGCGAAGGAACGGAGGTGGATTTCTTCCTGGAAGAAATCCAGGGAATAGGGAATAGGGAACAGGGAACAGAACTGGATGACCTCATCGTCAAAGTAGGGCTTCAGGGCCTTGATGATGGCCCCAAGGAATCCCGCAAGCGCATTCGTGTCTTTACCACCCGCGTAGACACCATCTTCGGCGCGACCAGCGTGCAACTTGCGCCGCAGCATGCGCTCGTCTCCGAATTCACCGCAACCGACGCCGCCTTGAAGGCGCAGGTGGACGAGCTGCTCGACCAGCAGAAGAAGGCGCGCGAGGCCGGCGACCTGGGCGCGATTGAGAAGCATGGCGTTCCCACCGGCCGCTTCGCTATCAACCCCTACAACGGCGAGCGTGTGCCCATTTGGGTGGCCAACTACATCCTCGCCGACTACGGCACCGGCGCCATCATGAGCGTCCCCGGCCACGACGAGCGCGACTTCGAATTCGCGACGAAGTATGGCCTGCCGATCGTCGAAGTGATTCGGCCAGCGCATGAGACGGAAGGCGCGCAGAGCCTGCCCTTCATTTCGGAAGACGGCGTGCTGGTGAACTCCGGCGAATTCAACGGCCTCACCTGCGCGGCTGCGGAAAAGAAGCTCCAGGAGATTGCCGTGGTCGGCGGTTTTGGCGAATCCAAGATCACCTTCCGCCTGAAAGACTGGGGCGTAAGCCGTCAGCGCTACTGGGGCACGCCGATCCCCATGATTCACTGCGAAAAAGACGGGATCGTTCCGGTTCCGGACGACCAGTTGCCGGTACTGCTCCCTGAGCAAATCGAGATCACCCAGCAGGGAGGCTCGCCGCTCAGCCGCGTGCCGGAGTTCGTCAATGTCACCTGCCCTAAATGCGGCGGACCAGCCAGGCGCGAAACCGACACCATGGACACCTTTGTCGATTCGAGCTGGTACTTCTATCGCTACACCGACGCGAAGAACTCGAACGCTCCGTTTGATTCCGAAGTGGCCAAATACTGGTTCCCCATCGACCAGTACATCGGCGGCGTGGAGCACGCGATTCTTCACCTGATTTACTCGCGTTTCTGGACGCGCGTCATGCGCGATCTCGGCCTGATTGTCAACGACGAACCGGTCACCCGGCTCTTCACGCAGGGCATGGTCCTCAAAGACGGGGCCAAGATGTCCAAGAACAAGGGCAACGTGGTTTCGCCCGACGAGATGGTGAGCCGCTTCGGCGCCGATGCCGCGCGCATGTACTCCCTGTTTGCCGCGCCGCCCGACCGCGACCTCGACTGGCAGGAAGACGGCGTCGCTGGCGTCAGCCGCTTCCTCGGTCGCGTTTACCGGCTTTCGGTGAAGCACGCGGAGTTCGCAAAGACTGGTAAGGGTCAACAGAGCCCGCGGGAATCCCTCAACGCCGCGGCCATCAAGCTGTTCCGCAAGCTGCATCAAACCATCGCCAAAATCACGCAGGATTTTGAGGCTCGCTGGCATTTCAACACCTGCGTTGCAGCGATCATGGAATTAGTCAACGAAATTCAGGCGGCGGACGCGCAGCTCACAGCGGGCGAGATTCCGGCTCCGGTGGCGTATGAATTGCTGCGCGCGCTCGCGCTCCTGCTGGCGCCGTTTGCGCCGTATCTTGCCGCCGAGCTCTGGGAGGTTCTGGGCGAGGAGGGAGATGTTCTGCGCGTGTCCTGGCCAGGCAGCGATCCGGCGCTGGCGAAGGAAGACGAACTGGAGATTCCGGTACAGATCAACGGCAAGCTGGTCACCGTGGTGCGGGTGGATGCCGATGCGGATTCCAAGACCATCGAGGCCGCTGCGCTGTCCGATGAAAAGGTGCAGTCGCGCATCGCAGGCAAGACGGTAGCCAAGGTGATTGTGGTGCCCGGCAAGCTGGTGAACCTGGTGGTTCGATGACGCCTCCGTTGCGCGGAACCCAGTCGCTGGTTGGCCAGATGGGCTGGGTCACGGCAAGGCCCTCGCTCACCGCGATTGAGATAGCGTGGCGCTGGCTCTTTGGCATCCCGTTCCTCGCCGTGTGCTGGTTCCAGGCGCAGCGGATTCTTATCGCGCTGCCGCTGGATACAGCGGGATTCAACGACATCGATACGCAGAATCCGTGGGTCGCGGCGGTACAAATTTCACACGTGTGGGCGGCTTACGCGCCATACTTGCTGGCCGTATTGCGCTGGCTGTTTCCGGTGGCCGCTGTGGCCTGGGTGCTCGTCTCCGGCATTGGCAGGAGCCTCGTCTTCAAGCGCATGGAGCCGCGTCTGCCGTTTCGTCCCGTACCGATGATCGCTCTGCAGGCTGCGTGGCTGGCGCTGGCGACCGCGATGTTCTGGGGATGGTTCCGCTCCATCGAGTGGGTTGCGAACACGCACATCGCCACGCCAGGCGAACCGGACCTGGTCGGCTACTCAATATGGCTGATCTTTCTGTCATTGGGATTCTTTACGGCATGGGCGCTGGTGAGCTGGCCGCTCCTGATTGCGCCGCTCCTGATGCTTCTTGAAGAGCGCTCGGCGCTTTCCTCGATTCGCGAAAGCTTCAGGCTGGGCAAGGCCTTCACCGGCAAGCTGGTCGAAATCAACCTGGTGATGGGCATCGTCAAGCTGGCCCTGATTGTGCTGGCGATGGTTCTATCGGCCGCCCCATTGCCATTCAGCGACGAGCTGGGCTCCGAAGCCATGCACTGGATCGTCGCATCAGCCGTGGTTTTCTTCTGCGTGGCCAGCGACTACTTCCAGGTAGTGCGGCTCAAGGGATTGATCGAGTTCTGGCGGATGTTCAGAGCCAGGGAATCAGCTCGTCAACAAGTCAGCTAGGCAGCAGATCTGGGACCTTTTCAGGCACCACGCCGGTGCGAGCCTCCCGCGAGCGTCTGGCCCCACCGCAGGTGGCGTCTGCCCCATCGCATGTGGTCAGAACACCTTCAGCTTGATGACCAGGTATTTCTTCGGGTCTTCGCGGATGCTCTTCACCAACTGCTTCGCCTCTTCCATCGTCTGGTCGGCATGATCGTAGAAGGAGCGGTTCTGGACGAACTGGCCCAGTGAGCCTTTGCCCTCGTCAACGCCCTTCAGGATCGAGTCGAGATGGGTGACCGTGTCGTCCATTTTCTTGGCAAACTCCGGATCTTTGGCCAGCTTGCCAATAGCGCCGTGGCCGGCGTTGACGTCCGCTACCAGTTGGTTGGTGTTGGAGACGGCCGCGTTCAGGTTGTTGTAGAGCGAGTCGTCTTTCAGAAACTTGCCCGCGCTGCCCTTGCCGTCGTTCAGATCTGTGGTGATCTTGTCCAGCTTGTCCACGGCTGAGTTGGCGCGGTTGTAGAGTGTGTCGTCGGTCATCAATTTGCCGAGCGAGCCTTTGCCGTCAGCCATCGCGCCGGTAATAGTCTGCAGGTTGGCGGCGATCCCACTGATCTTCTTGTAGAGTTCGGGATCGTTGATCAACTCGCCCATGGTGCCGCGCCTGGTGTTGAGCGTGTCCACCAGGGTCTCCACTTTGCGAACCAGTGCTGTGATTTCCTCAATGGAAACCTGGCTGGTGCGGATCACATCCTGAATGCTGGGTGCTCCGCCGGTCTTCAATTCGGCGTTGTTGGCCGGCTCTGGCCCTTTGGCATGCGCCGAGCTGATATCCACGTAACTGTCACCCAGCACGCCGGCCTGCGCGATGCTGGCGATTGAATCGGTGTGCAGTCCGCCGATGAACTCCTTGCCCACATGCATGGTGACTTCGACCGGGGTGGGGTTACGTTCGGGAAGCACGCGGACGTGGATGACATTGCCAATGGTGACACCTTCAAGGGTCACCGGGGCTCCATCCTTGACGCCCGCCGCATTCTCAAAGTAGGCACGGAGGGTGATCTTGGGTGCAAACAACCCCCCCGTCGAGCCGGACATGAGAATGATGAGCACGACCAGGACCGCCATGGCCACCAGGACCAGCGCTCCGACTCTCAGTTGCGACCACTGAATCTCTTTCCGGCTTGGCACGGTGCTCCCTTAGTGTATTGATGCGGCTGACGCCTTGAGGATAGCAGAAATCGCGGCCTTATCCGCCATCTTCCAGCACCACGCTGGCCATTGCGAGCTCCGCGGTGTGGGTAAGGGAAAGGGCGGAATGGATCACGCCGAGACGGGCGGCTATCTCCGCGGCGCGCCCGTGAAACTTCAGGACCGGCCGCCCTCCCGGCTGGCGAACGACCTCGATCTCCCGCCAGCTCACGCCGAAACTGATGCCGGTTCCCAGCGCCTTGGCCCCGGCCTCCTTGGCGGCGAAGCGCGCGGCAAAGCTCTCCGCGGCATTGCGCTTGCGCCGGCAATACGCCTGTTCCGCCGCCGTGTAGACGCGATCGAGAAAACGCGCACCATAGCGATCCATGGACTGCTGAATGCGTCCGATCTCCGCCAGATCGATTCCGGATCCAATAATCATGCTGTCTATCAAACTACATCAATTTGGTTACATCATTTGGGATTTGTTGCGTTTGCGGATATTCCCGATGCGCCGGACGATGGTTCTGGAAACGGCGATAAACGCTTCTCCAATTACCAGTTCAGGGCGTCTGAAGCCATCGGCAGGCGCGCATGTTTGAAAGCCGGTCAAAGGCCGTGCGACTTCGGTACAGCCGTCACGCACTTGCCGGCTGCTCCGATAAGACCCTTGTGAGGTTGACCATGCCCGACCGCGACGCGGGACAAGCAATGACCATCCCCTGGGCAATGCAGATGAAGGCGGTTTCCTGCGCGGACCCGTCCCGGCTGGTTCAGACGCTCACCGGCGCCATTCTCGGTTGCGGCGGCTGGGTCCTGAGCCGCGGCGCCAACGATTCCGGCTGCGTGAGCATGTTATTCGAATTCGAACGCCAGGCTTGCGTCGAAATCTACAGCGTGCTGATCGCTGCCGGCCTCGAACTGGGCCAAAGCGCGCATATCCGGTTCACCGAACTTTGCCAGTGTACCCGCAGCCACGTTCGCGATTGCGGCACGGAGATCGCCAGCATCGACCTTGAGATTCAGACCTTCCCGGTCGAAATAACGCATGGCTCCCACGCGTCCAAGGCAGTCTGATCCCGTCTCGCCGAAGTGCGGCAGGAAGCTCTACCCGGCCTCAACCAGCCCATACCGTCGCTGCCAGGCCTCCTTCAGCCTCGCCCAGACGCGTGCCCGTTCAGCTTCGGTTCCTTCTTTGGCATGATCGCCGGCATTGGCAAAGCGCTCTGCCTCCTGCTTGGCCAGTTCCAGCAACTGCTTGTCGCGTACCAGGCTGGCCACGCGAAACTCCGGCAGCCCGGCCTGGCGCGTCCCAAAAAACTCACCCGGTCCGCGCAGATTCAGGTCCAGCTCCGCCAGCTCAAATCCGTCCTGCGTGCGCACCATCGCGTTCAGCCGTTCTTCGCCGAGCGGAGAAATGCGTTCGCCGGTCATGAGAATGCAGTAGCTCTTCGCCGCTCCCCGGCCCACGCGCCCGCGCAACTGGTGCAATTGCGCCAGGCCAAACCGCTCCGCATGTTCAACCACCATTACGGTTGCGTTCGGAACATCGACGCCGACTTCAATCACCGTGGTGGCCACCAGCACGTCGATCTCCCCGCGCTGGAAGCGGCGCATGATGATCTCCTTCTCGTCCGCGTCCAGGCGTCCATGCAGCAGCCCCACGCGCAGGCCGGCGAGCGGTCCGGTCCGTAGCTTTTCGTGCATATCGACAGCGGACTTCAAGCCCGATTTCGCTCCGGGATTCGCTTCCTGCACCGCCCTGGGAAAAAGCTCCGCCGTTTTCCCCTTGCGAACCGCTGGACGGGCAACCTTGCCGGGTGTCCCTGGTCTCGATTTTGAGACCTGGGATGCGGCGAAAGGCGGCGGCGTTTCAATTCCCGACTCGGGATCGTCGTGCGAGAAATCCAGTTCCGGCTGATCCTCCTTCGTCCCTTCAATGACCGGATAAACAATGTAAGCCTGCCTGCCCTTCGCCACCTGCTTGCGTACAAAATCCCATACTTCGTCCGCGCGTTCACCGGGAACGCGCCGGGTCACGATGGGCGTGCGTCCCGGCGGCAGCTCATCCAGAATGCTCACGTCCAGGTCGCCGTAGAGCGACAACGCCAGCGTGCGCGGAATCGGCGTCGCCGTCATCACCAGCACGTCCGGCTCAGCCTGATTCGGCTTCTTCATCAGCTTGAACCGCTGCAGCACGCCGAAGCGATGCTGCTCATCCACCACCACCAGCCCCAGCCGGTCAAACTCAACCTTCTCTTCGATCAGCGCGTGCGTCCCGATCACCAGTTGCGCCTCGCCTCGATTGATGAGGCCGCGCGCGTGCCGCTTACTCTCCTCGTCCAGCGAGCCGGTCAGCAAAACGACGCGATAACGGCGCGAAGATCGCTCCAGCAGCTTGCGCGCGGCCAGGAAGTGCTGTGTAGCAAGAATCTCGGTGGGCGCCATCAGCGCGGCCTGGTAGCCGTTTTCCATGGCCACCAGCATGGCCTGCAGCGCGACAATCGTCTTGCCCGAACCAACATCGCCCTGCAGTAAACGCCGCATCGGGCTTGGACTCTTCATATCGGCAACAATCTCACCCAGCGCCCGCTTTTGCGCCCCGGTGGGATGAAAAGGCAGCACCTCGCGGATGGCCTCCCGCACCTTGTCGTTGGTGGCAAACCCAATGCCGGCACGCTCCCGCATCCGCCTGCGCTTCAGTTCCAGGCCCAGCTCCAGAAAGAACAGCTCTTCAAAGATCAGCCGCCGGTGCGCAGGCGTAGCCCAGCTTTGCAACCGGGCAAACTGAGTGCCCTCGGGAGGATAATGCACCTCGCGCAGCGCCGATTCCCGATCAGGAAGCGCGAGCCGCGCCAGCATTGCCTGTGGCAGGCACTCCGGCACCGCCCCATGCATCCCTTCCAGCAGGTGAAAAATCACCTTGCGCTGCCAGCGCGATGCCAGCCTTGCCCCGCCCAGCGACTCGTAGACCGGCGTAATGCGCCCCACCTCAAGCAGGCGCGTCTCGGCATCGTCGCTTGCGTCCGGCAGCAGCTCAAACTGCGGCTGAATCATCTTCAAATTGCTGCTCGACCGCGAAGGCTCGACCCGCCCGTAGACTGCCACCGTCTGCCCTGCGTGAAACTTCCCTTGCAGATAGCTCCCGTTGAACCAGATGCACTTCATCGCCAGCCGCCCCTGCCCAATGGTCAACTCGAAGATGGGCGCTTTGCGCGTTCGCAGCAGCAAGGAGCCGCGCACCTCGGCAATCACGCTCGCCATCTCGTCGGGCTTCAGTTCATCCAGGCTGCGCGGGTTCTGCCGATCCTCATAGCGGAAGGGCAGGTGGTAGAGCAGGTCCTCGGCGGTGAGGATGCCCTTGGCGGCGAGCAGCAAAGCCACTGCTGGGCCAACGCCGCGCGCGTATTTCACTTCATCGTCGAGCCGAGCCACACTTTGGATGCTACAACCGTGCGGCGGTCTGGGGCGAATGGGAGGATCAGACGGAAGCGGCCATGGGCTCTCACTGGACGTCGAGGAATGTCGCGGACCAGCCTGTTAAAGGTCCGCTAAGCCGCGTTCGGTTCGTAGACGCGCACCTCTGCTTCAATAGTTTTGGCCAACGCGAGCCTGGCTTTGGTCAAGTCGTGCATCTGTTGAAGATTGAGCCAGAACTCCGGGCTGTTATCGAAGAAGCGGGCCAGGCGCAGAGCCGTATCGGGAGTGATGGCGCGCTTGCCTCGAACAATTTCGCCGATCCGTGTCGACGGCACGCGAATGCTCATGGCAAGCCGGTGCTGACTCAAACCCAGCGGCTTCAGAAACTCCTCTGCCAGCATCTCTCCCGGCGATGTCGTCACGTACTGGTAGTTCCAGCCATGAGCGGGGCGCACCAGGGGCACACTATTTTTTCCCTTTCCGTTCTCCGTGATAATCGACGATTTCAACGTCATAGGCTCCATCCTCCTTCCATACAAAACAAATACGAAATTGATCGTTGATGCGGATGCTGTACTGACCCCGCCTCTTTCCTTTCAATGGTTCCAACATGTTTCCCGGAGGCTCCCGGAGATCGTCCAGACGGGTAGCTGCATCCATCCTGTTGAGTTTTCGCCGAGCCACGACTTCTATGGAGCGCCATCGCCGATTTGTGCCGACCTGAGCCAGTTCCGCAGTGTCGTGGTCCTTGAAGCTCCGGATCATGGAGATAGGATAGGCTGCAACGCGTTCAACGTCAAGCGTTAAGAACCTCGAGGAGGACGGTTCCGGCCTGCCCGGCCCCCGCCGGGAACCATTCCCCGGCCGCCCACGTACCCCCTTACGGACCAGTCTGCGCACCACGGCCTTTGCTACACTTGCAGAGACCGTTCCCAAGCTTCACCAAGACCCAGTTTTTCAAAAGAACGCCGGGAGTATTCATGCCAGTAGTCGAACTCGCGGGAGTCACCAAGGCCTACGAGAACAAGGTTGCCGTCAACAACCTGAGCCTGTCCATCGATGCCGGCCAGATGTTCGGCCTGCTCGGGCCTAACGGAGCCGGCAAAACCAGCTCCATCCGCATGATGATGGGCATCACCATTCCGGACACCGGCAGCATCAGCCTCTTCGGCAAGCCCTTCGATCGCAAGAGCCTCGAACGCGTCGGCTACCTGCCCGAGGAGCGCGGCCTCTACAAGAAAATGAAGGTCATCGAGCAACTGGTCTTCTTCGGCCAGTTGCACGGGCTCACCGCGGAAGAAGCAAACACGCGTGCCACCGCGTGGGCCAAACGCATGGAGATCGCCGACTCGCTCACAAAGAAAACCGAAGAGCTCTCCAAAGGCATGCAGCAGAAGATCCAGTTCATCGCCACGCTCTTGCACGATCCCGGCCTCATTGTCATGGACGAGCCCTTCAGCGGACTCGATCCGGTAAACGCGTTGCTGATGGAGCGCACCCTGCTTGAGCTAAAAGATCAAGGCAAAGCGATTCTTTTTTCAACCCATCGCATGGACCAGGTCGAGAAGCTCTGCGATTCAATCTGCCTCATCAACAACGGCCAGGCCGTGCTCCAGGGCAATTTGCGCCAGATCAAGGCGACCTACGAGCGCAACCGCGTCATCGTTGAATTCCAGGGGAGTTCGGCCTTCCTGAAAAGCGACGAGATTGCCGAAGCGCAGAACTTCTCCGGCCACGCCGAGATCAAGCTCAAACCGCACGGCGACGCGCAGAAGCTGCTCCATGAAGCCGCAGCGGTCGCGACCATCTATCGCTTTGAACTGGTTGAGCCTTCGCTCGAAGAAATATTCATCCAGACTGTGGGAGGCAAGGCCGATGCGTAATACACTTCTCATTGCCAAACGCGAATATCTGGAACAGATCAGAGGCCGCGCCTTCAAGATTTCCACCATCGCCATGCCGCTCATCATTGCAGCGCTGCTGGGCTACAGCCATTACATGGACCGCAAGGCCAACACCGGTAAGCACATCGCTATCGTGGCCGAGGATGCGGCCCTTGCCAACCAGGTTCGTCAGCAGTTGCTTGACGACAAGGACGCTCAGTACAAGGTGGATGTGAATGCGCCGGCAAACAGTGAGCAGCGCGCCAGCTTGCAGGAACAGGTTCACGCAAAGGCACTTGACGGAGTGCTGGCCATCGATTCCTCCAATCCAGACAAGATCTCCGCCACCTTCACCTCGCTCTCTGTCGCCGATGTCTCCGAGAACGGCGGCCTGCAAAATGCCTTGAATCGCGGCGTCATCAACGAGCGCATGATCGGCAAGGGCATGACCCAGGCCGATGCCGACACCATGCTGGCCAAGGTTTCCATCGATGCTTTGCAACTGGACAAGGACGGAAAGATCGGCAAGAGCAAAGGGGGCGCTACCGTCATCAAAGCGACCCTGATGCTGCTGCTGATTTCCATTCCCATCATGCTCTATGGGCTTGACATGGCGCGGGCCATCGTCGAAGAGAAGACATCGCGCATCTTTGAGGTGATGCTGGCCGTGGCCAAGCCCGCCGATCTGCTGGCCGGCAAACTGCTGGGCGTGGGCGGCGTCGGCATTACGCAGATCGCCATCTGGGTCATCGGCGCCACTCTATTCATGGGCACCGCGCTTGCCGCCTCGCTGCTCACCGGCGACATGGCCATTCGTTTCTCCTGGGCCGAGGGCATCTTTTTCCCCATCTACTTTGTGTTGGGATTCGCTCTCTTCAGCGCCATCTTCTCCGGCCTCGCGGCAAGCTGCGAAACGTCGCAGGATTTGCAGAAATTCATGTGGGTGGCGATTGTTCCGCTCTACACCGCCATGGGAATGCTTCCGGTCATGATCAAAGACCCCAACTCCGCCTGGAGCATTGCCGCAACGCTCTGCCCCTTAACCTCGCCCTATGTCGCCGTCTCGCGCATGGGCATGACCACGGTGCCGCTCTGGCAGAGTGCCCTCTCCGTTATCCTGCTGGTGCTCGCCATCTGGGGCACGCTCTGGTTCTCTTCGCGCCTCTATCGTATCGGCATCCTTATGTACGGCAAGCGAGCCACGATCCCGGAAATGCTGCGCTGGCTGCGGTATAGCTGAGCAAGCCAGCGCAGCTAACTCCGCCCGCCCCGCTAACTCCGCTAAAATCAGACAGTGACCGTTGACCCCATGAATAGCCGGGTGCCCCAGGTCTCGAATTTGAGACCTGGGAGTCGCTTCACCCTCGGCCAGCGCATTGTTCTCGCCTTGGTCCCGCGCATTGTCTGGGCCCTCTTGCGCATAGTGAGCCTCACCTGGCGCTTCGAGGTGATTGCGGAACAAGGTGTAACACCCATTCTCTTCGGGCTGAATGCGGGACCCCGGATTTTCTGCTTCTGGCATCAATGCGTATTGCCCTGCACGGTCTACTTCCGCCGCTCGCACGGCATCATCCTCATCAGCCGCAGCTTCGACGGCGAATTGATCACGCGCATTCTTGAGATGTTCGGCTTCCATGCCGTGCGTGGCTCCAGTTCCCGCGGTGCACGCGAAGGGCTGCTCGGCCTTAAGCAGGTAATCGAGAGCGGAAAGCCCGCCATCTTTACCGCTGACGGCCCGCGCGGCCCCATCTATCAAACCAAGATGGGCCCCATCAAACTGGCGCAAATCACCGGCGCGCCCATCGGCTGCTTCCACCTCGAACCCGAGCACGCATGGGTTCTGCGCTCCTGGGATCGCTTCCTGATTCCGAAGCCATTCACGCGTATTGTGGTGAGCTGGGCCAAGCAAACAGGCGTTCCCTTCGATCTTTCCGCCGAGGAGTTCGAAGCGAAACGCCAGGAACTGAACGCCGCCATCGAACGCGCCCGCTTCAACGCCTATTCCCACTTCAAGAAGGCGCAGCCATGAGCGGCTTGCCTATTCATCAGGCGTCAAGAGATGTTCTCTCTACAAATGCTGCCATCCTGAGCGGAGTGAAGCGGAGTCGAAGGACCGGCGGTTGCTTTTGTTTCCTTGCGAATCAACTTTCCCGGCCCAGACCCGCAAGCGCGGTGAAGCCATGAGCGCCCTCCGCGTCGACGACTTCGACTTCGAACTGCCACCGGAGTTGA
>Ga0302275_10002963_pt1 | contig 17463 bp, 13 predicted proteins | sample III_Bog_N2_2_FD_200229 | JGI IMG/M metagenome (GOLD analysis project Ga0302275, IMG submission 200229) | Peat permafrost microbial communities from Stordalen Mire near Abisko, Sweden - III_Bog_N2_2 | ecosystem: Environmental > Terrestrial > Soil > Wetlands > Peat | place: Sweden: Abisko...
TTCCGGTCGAATCAGTATAAACAGGATAGCCTTTACGGGCGCGGCGATTCGATTCGGGAGCATTCCGGTGAGGATATTCAGGCGATCGCGATCTTCCGGCTCGAAGACTCGGAACCAATAAAGAAGCACGAAAAGGACGATGAGCGAAGCGCTTCCGCCCAATGCAATGCCCCACAGCGGGGTCAATTGCATGGCGATAAAATGCGCGGTCAGCGCTGCCACGGTGCTGATAAAGACGACCTTTGCCACCTGCAACCAGGGAAGTTTCACCTTATAGAGGTAGATGCCGGCGGCCCACATGATACCGATCGCCGTAACTTGAGCGGCTCCACTGCCGATGCATGCGCCAACCGCGCCATGAGCGGGAATGAGGAACCAGGCCACGCCGACATCGACGATTCCCGCCACCACCGTAGCGGCAATGACATAGCTCTGCCGCTCTGAAGTTTGCAAGAGGCTCCTCACGGGCCCAATGAAGGCCTTCGGCAAGCACAGCAGGGGCGCAAGCGTGGCCACCATCAGCGCGCCCCGGTACTTTTCACCATAGAGCAGAAGCAGCGCCGGGGCGGCCAGGGCGGCGGAGATGAAGTGCAGTGGAATCGACGACACGGCAAGGTATCGAAACGCGGAAGCCGTGATTTCAGGGAGTCGGGATTTGTCGCGCCCATACTGGGCATAGATGGTCACGCTGGCCGCCGCGGCGAAGATCGTCGCGCTCAGAAGCAATCGTTCGGCCATGCTGAACGCGACTGAATAAAAAGCTATCTGGCGGATATCCGAGCACAGGTGCTTCAGCAGAAAGAACTCCGAGCGTTCCCACACAATCAATGAGGCAATCATCGTGGCGACACTCTGAAAAGCAAAAATGATCATTCGCCTGCCCAGCCCATCCGGCTGAATGTGAGTTGTTTCCCAACCGAGCACTCGCTTCATGGTCGGAAAGAGCCGGATAAGAAAATCCACAGTGCGCATGATGAGGGTTGCTGCGCCCACCCCGACGACGCCCCAATGCATCACCACTGTTGCGGTAATTACGGCAAGATAAGCCAGAATCGAAATCACCGAAGCCGGCATGTTCCTCGACATCTCCTCGGTTGCCGCGTTGGCCATCGCCGAGATGTTGTTGACCATCGCCGGCCAGATGCTGAGCACAATCAGGGCAGCGGCCAATCTGTATTCCGGAGAGGCGTCTCGCAGCGCCCAAGAAAGAATCCCGCCGGTGGCCAGCGTGGCCAAGCCGATCTGCAACAACATGGTGCGGAGATAGATATACCGCGCTGTTCCGCGATCTCCCATGCCGACAAACTCGGCCATGTATTTCGCTGTGGTTGAGGGAATGCCAAGTCCGCCCAGATTGCCCGCCATCGACGCGACAAACGAGACATAGATGATATAGCCCATCTTCGACGGGCCAAGCGTTCGTGCGATGGCGATTGAAGAAATCAGCGTTGCAACAGCGCTGACCACATTTTCGAGGCCGTACCAGCCTGTGTTCCGCGCTATTGTCCTGGTGTTCGACATGAAGAACCTGGCCCCGATCGCGAGCGAGTCCGCGCGCGGTTCATTACGATTTGATCACCCGGCGGCCACCGGCGACAATTAGCGCTTGAACCGGCAGCCAAATCAGCGCTTGCAGCGGGTTAACCCAGCCCCTGCAGCGCTGTACGGGCGTCCTTCGCCGTCGGCGAATCGGGCGCGAGCGACAGGGCCTTTTTCAGGTGAATCGCCGCGTTGCTCTTGTCTCTCATCTTGCCGTATACCATTCCCAGGTGATACTGCATCGATGCGTTGTTCGGGTCCGTTTTGATCGCGTCCTCCAGAAGATCGCGAGCAAATGCAAATGTTCCCTTGTGGTAGTAGGCCCACGCCAGGGTATCGGCGGTGTCGGGTGAGGTTGGCATGCCCTGACGGGCCGTTTGCGCGAGGCTCAAGGCCACGTCCACGTTTTCGCCGTTCTCCAGCATCCTGTAAGCCAGATTGTTAGCGGCGAGGTACTGCTTGGGATCGAGTTGCAGGGCATGCTTGTAATTGTCCTCAGCCTTGCCAAGGTCTCCCTGCGTTTCCTCGAGCACTCCAAGAAGTGCAAGCCCCCGGGGATCGGCCGGATGCGAGCTCAGCCATTTTTCCCAGGCGGTAATGGCGCTCGGCACCTGTTTGCGCTGAACTTGAATCTGCGCGTACAGCAGCACCGCATCCCCATCGGAGGGGTTCAATTGCATGGCCTTTTCGGCTGGCGCCGACGCCTGGTCAAAGTTCTTGCCATCAATCAGCAATTGGGCCTGCAGATCGTAGAGACCGCTGTTTGAGGGGCTCTTTGCAATTTGAGCGTTGAGCCGGGCCATCGCCTTGGCTGGCTGCTTCTCGTACAGGTCGTAACTGATCAGCAGGCGCATGGCCTCAATGGAGTTTGGATCCAGATTCAGACTTTGCTCCACCAGGGCGGTACCCTCCGGAACTTGCTTCTGGGTCAGCTTGAGCTTGCCCAGTTGCAGATAGGCCTGCGGGCTGCGCGGAGCAACGGCGATTGCGGTCTTGAGGTCGGCTTCAGCTTTGGCCAGCTGGTTGTGGGACATCTCCACGACCGAGCGCCACACATAACCGCCCGCAAAGTGTGGCGTCGCAGCTATCGTCTTGTCAGCCACATCGGCCAGCAGGTTCATGTCTCCGCGCTGTGCTGCGATACGCGCCAGCTCCTGCTGTGCGTCCACAGCTGCCGGATTCAGCTTGGCTGATTCGCGAAAGCTTGACTCGGCCAAACCTGCATCTCCTTTGGCCTCCGCAGCCTTACCCAGCCAATACTGAATGAAGGCGTCCTTGGGGTAGTTCTTCGCAGCGTTCTGCAGCGCAATTACGGCGTCAATTGTCTTGCCGCTATTCAGAAGCACGATTCCATTCAATCCCTGGGTTTCAGGATCCTTGGAGTTAACCTTCATCAACGAGGCGATCAAGGCCTGCGCCGTTTGATAGTCCTTCAGTTGAAGCAGTACGCGGATGTATGCCTTCTGCAAGCTCGTGTTCTTGTAGTTTTTCGTCGAGATGCGCGCAAACTCCACCTTGGCTTTGTCCAGCTGTCCGGTGATGGCGTAGTAATCCGCCAGCAAGCGCACGCCCTGCGGATTGTCCGCAAGATCCAGAGACGCCTGGCGGAGAACATCCTCGGCCTTGGCCTGCTCATTCTGCGAAAGATAAATCTGGGCAAGGCTGGTCCGCGCCGCAATGACGTTCGAATTGGTCTTGATTGCATCCATGCTTGCCTGCTCGGCCTCCGGCCAGCGTTTGTTCCGGGCATAGAATCCCGCAAGCAACAGCTTGGCGCTCACCGATTTTGGATCCAGAGCGATTGCCTTCTTCATCTCCGCTTCTTCTGCGGCATTCTTGGCCGGATCGCCCGACTCAAGCAGCGCCAGATCCTCGTGGAACGCCGCCCGGTTGGGATCGAGTTCCAAAGCACGGTTCATTTCGGTCAGCGCCTGATCGGTCAACCCTTTCTTGCGCGCAATGGCGCTCAGCAGGGCATGCACGTCGGGGTTGTTCGGCTGCGCCGCCAGCACCGCTTTGGCCTGAGTTTGCGCGTCGTCGGTTCTCCCCCCGTAAAGAGCCAAGTTTCCAAGGTCGATACGAGCCTTGTAGTTGGTCGGCTGAAGGTCGACGGTCCGAGCCAATTCGCCGTATGCCGCGCCGAACTGGCCCAGATGCTCCAAAGTCTGCCCCAACTCGTAATGCGCATCGGCAAAGGTCTTGTCGATCTTCAGAGCATTCGAATACTGGATGGCCGCTTCTCTATATTTGCCCTCGGCGCTGTATCGCTTTCCGCTCTCAAAATACTTCTGCTTCCGCACATTGGGATCGCCATGGCAACCCCCCAGCAGAGCCACGGATACAATCAGCATGCCTGCGCAAAAGGATCCACGCCGATTCACCGGATTCCACCGGCCACCGAAACTCGATTGAACCGCTTTCAAGAAATGTTTCACTGTCTTCACTTCCTCACTGGCTGCCTCTGATCCGCTTGCAGCCTGAATCCTCTTGCTTCCATCCCCGTTTTCATCCCCTCAGCATCCAGCTAATTCGGGATGAAGCGCGGAAGGCTCGGTGCAAATTGCGCGGTAAATGCCTCCGCCCGCGCTCTTGCAGCCGACATGTCCTCCTGCGGACCGATCGGCGTTATCACCCTTACCAGCGCCCCGTCGGTGCGGTTCAGGCGCATTGCGTCCGCTGCCAGATAGAACTTGGCCAGATATTCGCTGGCCACGCTCCGGCCGTGCGCCTGATACCAGTAAATAACAAAATCCCTGCTCTCTCCATTGGAAATGATGTATTCGCCCACACGGTGGGATATTCCATCATCGTCCCTCAGATCGACATACTGCGACGACTCGAACTCCCATCCCGCGCCCGGCAGGCAGTTCTTGGGTGAATGAATGGTAACGCCCGTTCGCTGAGTTGGGAAGTATCCGATAAACAAGCCGATGGACGGTGACCCGCCGCCTGGGGAGTAAACTCGCGAAAGAAAATCTCCGGCCCCAAGTACATCGAGTGCCTCCTGGGCGATCGGCTCATCGTGGCTGCGCCATTCCCCAATCGCCGCCGGAAACTGCGCCAGAGGCTCGCTTGCGGGAATCAGGTCGGAGTTCCCGCGGGCCTGCAGCAAAATCGCCACAGATGCCAGCAGCAGGGCCACCACCCAGAAACGAGCGCTCTTCATGCCTGCCTCCGAGCGGCCGGAAGCAGCCGCATGATGCGGTGCACGATGAAAAGACAACCCAGCGAAATCAAGAATATTACCCACCCTGAAAACTCGTGAAAAAACCCCAGAGCCTTATCCGGATCCCAATACTGAACGCACAGGCCGGTGCCCAAAATGCGTACCGCGTTGGCTGCAATGGCAATCGGCAGGCTGGCCAGGGCAAGCACAGCCCGGCGCCAGAAGGACTTTTCAAGAAAATAACCATAGAAGACTGCCAGCGTGAACAGGCTCATCAGTGAGCGAATGCCGCTGCAAGCCTCAGCAACCTCCAACTTCATTGCGGGAAGTTCAATCACGTTGCCCTCGCGCAGAACCGGAACGCCGAATAGAGGAAGCAGAGCGCTGGCCATCTTCGAAGCGAGAATCTGCAGTGGAAAGGTAATCTGGTTGAAGATTATAGCTGGAATCGGGATTGCGAGAAGAAGTACCAGCACGGGGAATCGAAGCTCCCTGAGCAGTTGCCAGCCTCCAAACGAAAGCACCAGCCCAGCGAGTACTATGATCAGCGAGACCCGTGACAGGAAAAGTTCCGCTCCGAAAACTCCCAGCAGCAACACGGCAAGCCCCAACGCGACCACCGCAATTCCATTCCAGGTGGGAGCAATTCTGGTCTCAACGAGGGTCTTCCTTTTTTCCCATACCAGGTAGGCTGCGAAGATAGGCACCAGAAATCCATGCGAGAAATCGGGTATTTCGTACCAGTCGGTCACCAGCTTTCCCAGCACGCGATAGTAAACCGCCGCCGTCAGCGCGCCTATAACCACCCAACCCCATGTAAAATAAGAACTTCCTATGAACGAAGGGTTCCTGGGAATCGCTGGATCTTCTACGTCTTGGGTCATATGCTCCGTAAGGGAACCTGCTTGAGTCTCGAATTCGTTGCTATTTCTGTTGCAATTGGAGTGCCGAAAGGTGCACCGCTGATTTCAGGGAGATTCCACGTCAGTTTCCTCGAAATCGGGAAGCCGGCTTCCCTTGTGAGTGGAAAAGTTTTTCCACTGCGAAGGGAAATCAATGCCACAATTGCTCTCGCAGGATGGGAAAAACTTTACCACCTATGGGGTGCACGTCTACAACCGAAGTGTACTAAAAAGAGGATATACCGCGTGGAAGCCCCTTTCTCCGGACTGTCCTCAGGTTTGGACCCCGCATTGCTAATGAATGGGGTGGATCCAGAAACTCCAATGGCAGACACAGCGACTACATTCCAGAACGGAAAGCGGCACGCAAAGACGCTTGCTCCCATCGAAGCGCAGATTCAGCGCGCCATTTCCCGCATCGCCGAGAGCGACTGCCCGGTACTGATCGTGGGCGAGCATGGCGTTGGCAAGCGGTCGATTGCCGCGCAAATCCATGCGCAGTCGCATCGCTCGCGCAGTTCCTTCCTGCAGATCCAAAGCGCCGACGCCACTGTGGATGGCATCTTGTCCGCATTCTGTTCCAAGGGAACGGTTTATCTTGCCGAAATAGGGGATCTCAGCCTTAGCCTCCAGGAACTGATCGCCCACACCTATTTCCGATCCATGCAGGCGCAGAGCGCGCGCCTCGTTTGCGGAACCAGCCGGGAGCTTCTCGATGAAGTCAAGTCGTGGCGAATGAGAGAAGACTTCTTCCATCTGGTATCGGCCGTCACGCTCCGGATCTCCCCGTTGCGTTGCAGGAAATCTGAGATTCTCTCGATTGCCGACGAACTCCTTACCCAGTATGCCAAGCAATTCGACCGCCCTAAGCCGGTTCTCCGCGAAGAGATCATTGGCTTCATGATGGAGCATAGCTGGCCTCAGAATCTCCCCGAACTGGAGACCGCGATCAAGACCTTTGTCGCGATTGGAGACCAGTCCATCTCGCTTGCCGCGCTGAAAGCGGTTTCGCCAACAATGAAAACCAATGGGCACCACAAGCCTCTGTCTCTCAAAGAGGCTACGCGGGCCGCATCCATCCAGATTGAGCGCCAGTTGATTTCAGAGGTTTTGGTCTCAACCGGCGGCAATCGCAAGCGGGCGGCGGACGAACTGGGCATCAGCTACAAGGCCCTGCTCTACAAGCTCAAGCAGGTTGGAGCGGAGAACCACCCTGCATCCGACAGGAACGGAGTCGCACTATGAAGTTGAGAGTTCTTTTCATTTTGGCATTTCTCGGCGTCGCCCTGGTTTTGCCAGTCCCGGCTTTGAATGCTCAGGACAAGGATGCAGCCGGCAAGCCTGCCGCTGTCCCCGAACAGCCCAGTCTGGCGCCCCCGCCCCCGGCGGCCGCGGCCCCGTCCGACAGCTACGTCATCGGCGCATCCGACGTGATTTCCATTACGGTTTGGAAAGAGGCGACACTGTCGGGAAGCCTTCTGGTGCGGCCCGACGGCATGATTACCGTGCCGCTGCTGGGCGACGTTCAGGCCTCCGGCTTAACGCCGCTGGTGCTTGGCGATCAAATCGCCGCCAAACTGAAAAAATACATACAGGATCCAAAAGTATCGGTAGTAGTCACCGCTATCCACAGCAAGGTGATATTCCTGCTGGGTGAGTTTTCCAAAAAGGGATCCATCGAAATGACTCCGGGCATGACGTTGCTTCAGGCGATCGCCAGTGCCAGTGGGTTTTCCGACTTCGCCAATGTGAAAAAGGTCTATATCCTGCGCGACGAAGGCGGGAAACGTCTCAGAATTCCGGTGCACTACAAGGAAGCGCTGAAGGGAAACAGCGAGTTCGATCTGGTACTGAAACCCGGCGACACGATTGTTGCTCCTTAAGGCGTCCCCAAAAAATGAAGACGACCCAGCATATCCTCGCGATCCTGTTCGCCATCAGCGCTTCGGCAACCGCGCAAGTTGTGCCCGAAGCAAGCGGCGGCAAGGGTCTGCCGCTCACCGGCAATCTGGATTATTCCGTGCGCTACTCCCAGACCGCGGACTTCGGCAGCACTCAGGGCAACTGGGAAACAAGCAACGTGTCAGGGTCGGCGAGTTATGCGAACGCAAAACAGCGGCTGCCGTTCAGTCTCGCCTATGGCGGCGGCTATAGCTGGTCGACAGGAAACGTAGGTTATGGAAGCGGATTCTTTGAGAACCTGACGTTATCGCAGGGCATTGTCGGGCGTCACTGGAGATTCATGGCCGGCGACAATGCAGGCTTTCACAAGCAGGCGCCGACCACCGGCTTTTCGGGCGAACCCGGCACCGGGGAGCCGATTGGCGTCTCCGGTTCGGGTACCCCAGTGACTCAGTCGATCTTGACGGTCAACACCGAGACGATCAACAACAGTGCAACTGGAACCTTCGCACTCGACCTTGGCCGCGCTTCGACCCTCAGTGCCGGTGGAGTTTATTCTCAGCTAATCTATCCCAACGGCGACGGCCAGGACACGAATGGACTGTCGGCGACTGCAACATATACCCGGCGGCTCAATGCGCGCAGTTCGATTTCGGGTGAGTACATGTTTTCCCAATATAGCTATCCCGCATCCAATCTGACCGGCCCCCTGGGTTCCAATTTTACTTCTACCGGCAATAGTACGGGTCTTAGCTACCATCGCCAGTGGACCCGCGGTTTTTCGACGAGCGCAATGGGCGGGCCGCAATGGATTGGAAGCTCTGACAGCACACTGTTGCCTTCCTCCACCAGGTTCACAGCAAGTGCGTCGGCAACTTACGAACACAAGTCCGAGTCGGCCAGCGCCAGCTACAGCCATGGAATGAACGGCGGAGCGGGATATTATCTCGGCGCGGAGTCCGACGTCGTCTCCTTGAATTTCTCTCGTGAAATTGGAAGAAAAGCCAGCCTCGGTCTCACAACTTCGTACATGCGCACCGGCGGCCTCACCACTAGCGGAGCGATCGATGGGGTGTTTGGCGCGGCGCAGGCTTCAAGGCCGCTGGGCCGGTACATGAGCATGTTTGCATCTTACACAGCAATCGATCAGTGGTCGAATACTCCACTTCCAAGTAACGCCCTCAGCGAATTGTATTCCGTAATTGCCGTTGGATTCGGATACTCGCCGCGAGGAATACATCTCAGGCATTGATTGAATAAGGAGTCGTATGTTAGGGCATCGTGAATTGACAATGGAAGACTACACCGGGATACTGAGGCGGCGCTTCGGGTTGATCGTGATCTCCTCGATCGTCATGCTCATAGCCGGCGATGGCATCAGCTACGTCCTGCCGCCGCAATACACGTCGCAGACGCTTATCCTGATCGAGCAGCAGACGGTCCCGGCAGACTATGTAAAGCCGGTGGTCGAGGAAGATCTTGGGTCGCGCCTGGCGTCGATGAAGGAGCAGATTCTGAGCCGCTCGCGCATCCAGCCGATCATCGAGCGCTTCAACCTCTACTCCGGCACCAAGACCACCATGGATGACCGAATCGCAATGACCCAGAAATCGATCGGGATCAAGCCGATCCAGTCGAATCAGTATCATAATATGCCGGGATTCTTTATCTCTTTCAAGGCGCAGGACGCGCGCACCGCGCAGCAGGTATGCGGCGAGATCACCTCGCTCTTCACCAGTGAGAATCTGAGCGAGCGTCAGCAGTCCGCCGAAGGCACCACCGACTTCCTCAAGCAGCAACTCGCAGATGCCAAGAGAAATCTCGACGACCAGGACGCCAAACTCGCGGCCTTCGAACAAAAAAACATCGGCAAGCTGCCAGGGCAATCCATCTCTCTGGGCGGTGCAAGCATTGTGATGGGAAGCCCAACCGAAAGCACCCTGCAGGCGCTGACCACCCAGCTTGATGCCGTAACGCAGCAGTTGAGCCGCTCTCAGCAGGACGTAACTTTCCTTCAGGCCTTGATCGCCCAGCAGACGCACGAATTGCAGCGCGTCACCGACCCGGGTGCGGGCGCTTCAGTCGATGAGCGCCGGGCGGAACTGAAGAGATTGATGGCTCAGAAGCAGGAGTTGGATGCGACTTATCAGCCGGACTATCCCGACGTGGTCGCAATCAATCGCAAGATCGCGGATCTGCAGGCGGAGATTACGCACACCCCCACCGAGGCGGGTCCCAAGGCGGCAGTGGCCACTCATGCCGATGACTCCCCGCAGATGTTGGGGCTCAAAGCTCAACTTCGTTCGGCACAGCTTGCCATGGACAACGGAAAGGCGGAGCAGGCCCGCCTGCAGGCCCAGGTCCGCACCTACGAGGAGAGAATTGAGGCCAGCCCGCTGGTCGAGGAAGAGTACAAGCAGATTACTCGAGACCACGAAACTGCTTTGCAGTTCTACAACAACCTGCTGACCAAGATGAACGAGTCGTCGATGGCAACCGCGCTGGAACAGCGCAACCAGGGCGAACAATTCCGCGTCATGGATGCGCCCAACCTTCCCGACGGGCCTTCCTTTCCGAACCGTATGGTGTTTGCCGGTGGCGGCCTTGCAGCCGGATTCGTAGTGGGCCTCTTGATCTCGGCTTTGCTTGAGTACCGCGATACCTCGCTGCGCAACGAGAGGGATATTTGGGCCTTCACAAAACTGCCGACAATGGCCATCATCTCGCACATTGGCGGCCTGCCCCAAACAGCGAAATCGCATAGCCGATGGAATCCATTTTCAAAATCGCATAAACCCGTTGAGAACGCAGGCGATTAACTATGTATAAGTCCTTTTTCGGCCTTCGAGCCATCCCTTTCGGCGCCAGCCCCGATCCGCGGTTCCTTTACATGATGCCGCAGATTCGGGAGGCGCTCGCCTGCCTGCAATACGGCATTGCGGCGCGCAAAGGGTTTGTCGTCTTGACCGGAGAAGTCGGAACCGGGAAAACAACCCTGCTCAGGGCGGTCCTCAGTTCGTTTGCAAAGGATCGGGTCTCCACTGCATTTGTCTTCAATCCGCGCCTCGATGTGCTCGACTTTCTTGAGTTCGTGCTCACCGACTTTGGCATTCCACCCCAGGCGCGAACCAAGTCCGGAATGTTGCTGCAACTCAATCGCTGGCTTGTCGAGAGATATAGCGAACGAGGATTGTGCGCCATTGTGGTCGATGAAGCGCAAAATCTTTCCCTCGAACTTCTGGAAGAGATTCGTTTGCTCACTAACCTTGAAACCTCGACGGACAAACTGGTGCAGATAGTTCTCTCAGGCCAGCCCGAACTCGAAGTCAAGCTTCGCGACCCCAGCGTTCGCCAGCTTCGTCAGCGCGTAGCGCTTTGGTGCAGAACTAACCCACTGACCGCCGAGGAAACGCATGCTTACATCGCCGAAAGACTGCGCATCGCCGGCGTCGGCTATCCCCTGTTCGGACTCGACACAGTAGGGCTCATCTATCGCTACTCGAAGGGAATTCCGCGGCTCATTAATCTGATTTGCGAACATGCATTGATCAGCGCATATGCTGAGCAAATCAAGCCCGTCCCTGCGCGCATCGTCCGCCTGGTCATTTCAGAGCTCGATCTGGAAGGACTGCCCACCCCCGAATCTCCCGTGGCGCTTCAAGGTTTGCCAGACAATGATCTGACGGTAGCCATGGTCAACACCATCATGCCCCTCGCCGATAGCGGGGATTACCTGAAGGAACGAGACATATGAGCCGCATATACGAAGCACTTCAAAGAGCAGATCGCGAGCGAGCTGCTGCCCAGGGATCTGATTCAACTCATGTTGCCGAGCCAGCAATCGCTTTCGCCATCGATGAGCCACCGCCAACGAAGATCGAGGTGGCACTCGATAAGGTTTCGCAGTACCCCTGGAAGCCTAACGCCCTCTCCTTCCCCACGCTCGAAGATCGCGGCGCGGGCGTCGAACAGTTTCGCGGCCTCCGTTCCCGCGTTTACCAGGCGCGTTACGAAGCCGCGTTGAAAACTGTCCTCGTCTGCAGTGGCATGCCGGGAGAGGGGAAGAGCTTTGTAGCGGCGAATCTGGCCATGAGCCTGGCGCGAAACAGTGTGAATAACATCCTGCTCATCGACGGCGATCTGCGCCGCCCGACGCTGCATAACCTTCTCGGAGCACCCAACGTGCCCGGACTTTCGGAGTATTTGAGCGGAATCGCTCAACTGAATGAAGTTCTTCAGCGCGACAGCAACTCAAAGGCCGGTGACACAGCCTCCGGAGGCGCTCTCTCCAATCTCACTTTTATTCCTGCCGGCAAGTGCGGCGACAACTCTTCGGAACTCGTCGCCAACCACCGCATCGAGGAACTGGTCGCGACTCTTTCGGTGCATTTCGACTGGATAATCATCGACTCACCCCCGGTGCTGGCGGTCACCGACGCCGTGGAACTTGCCCGCAGCGCCGATGCGGTTCTGCTGGTTGCCCGTGGAGCAAGGACGCCATTCGACGTTGCTCAGCGCACCCAGGCGGCATTCAGCAACTCGCGTATCCTCGGCTTCGTGCTCAATGCAGTCAAGAACCCCCCGCGCAGAGGCTCTTACTACTACTACTACAGCAACCAGGATTCTGGCAGCGAAAACAAACAGCGAAGGGAAAAGCGCTACTAGGAATGATCAGGCTTTTCAATGTCTATTATTCGACCCGTACCCTGGTGCTGCTGCTGTGCGAGACGCTTCTCGTCGTCGGCTCGTTCCTGCTTGCCACCTGGTATCTCATCGGGCCGGATACTTACATTGCTCTGATCTACGAAGACGGGCTCTGGAAAATCACCGGAGTCACCGTCCTTACCCTGCTCCTTTCCTATTACTTCGACCTTTACGAACCGCAGCGCATCTCCGGACGCTGGGAAATCTACTTTCGGCTGCTGGTCGTACTCAGCGTGCTGTCTTTCCTTCTCGCCGCGCTAGTCTATTTCTTCCCCGACCTCGATATCGGCCCCAATGTTCTCGTCGTCGGAGTCACTATCCTTGCCATCGCTTTGGTTATCTGGCGATGGGCCTATGAATTGGTTATTGACCTGTCGATGTTTCGCGAGCGCGTCTACGTGCTTGGCAGCGGCGAACGCGCTCGAACCGTGGTGGATACATTGCGCATCAGGCGCGACGCCGGCATGGATGTTGTGAATGTCGAGAGTAACGGATCGCTCAAGGAACTTCGCGAACGGTTTGCCGCGGACCTCCGCGGTTTCCGCGATCCGAGGTCACGCATTGATCGCATCATAGTAGCCATGGAAGAGCGCCGCGGGTCAATGCCGCTTCGTGAACTCCTCGACCTTCGCCTGAGCGGGGTTCTGATTGAAGATGCAATCTCCCTGATGGAGCGGCTCTATGGCAGGCTGCCGCTGGATGGGCTGAATCCAAGCACTCTCATTTTCAGCGATGGTTTCAACGTCAAGGCGTCGCAGCAGATTGTCCGGCGGCTCGTTTCAATCACTGTCTCATTCGTCGCGCTGGTCATCTGCCTTCCAGTCATACCGTTCATCATCCTGGCTGTGCGACTCTCTTCACCGGGTTCCATTTTCTTCCGCCAGACACGGGTTGGGCTGCGCGGACGCCCATTTACTGTCTGCAAATTCCGCACCATGCGACAGGACGCCGAGGCAGCGGGCGCGGTGTGGGCCACCAAAGACGATCCTCGGGTTACCAAGCTTGGCAAATTCATGCGCAATACTCGCCTTGACGAGATTCCTCAACTCTGGAACGTCCTGCGCGGTGAGATGGCGTTTGTCGGCCCTCGCCCGGAACGTCCGGAGTTCGTGCAGTGGCTCAGCAGCGAAATTCCCTTTTATGAACTGCGCCACATCATCCGCCCGGGGATTACCGGCTGGGCGCAGGTGCGATTTCGTTACGGCGCCAGCCTGGAAGAGACCAAGCAAAAGCTTGAATACGACCTTTACTACGTCAAGCACCTGTCGCTCGGCCTCGACCTGCTCATCATGTTTGAAACAATCAAGACCATCATTCTGCGGAGAGGAGCCCAGTGAAGATTGTCTTCCTCTTGTCGCTTGCCGGCATTCTTTACGCCTATGCGGGTTATCCCCTGGGGATTTGGCTGCTTGCAAAACTGCGGCCCCGCCCATGGCTGGTCGACAGAATCTCTCCCAGTGTGACGATCGTGCTCGCTGTGCATAACGGCATTGCATTACTCCCACGCAAAATCCAGCATCTCCTCGGTCTCGACTATCCCAACCTTCAGCAGATCATCGTCGTTTCGGATGGCTCGACCGACGGCACAGCCGAATGGCTGGCTCGCCAGCAGCACCCGCTCCTCAAGGTCATAATCCTTGAACAACACAGCGGCAAAGCGGTGGCTGTCAACGCGGGTGTGGCCCAGGCGACGGCGGAGCTGATTCTGTTTGTTGACATCCGCCCTGAAATCGCACCGGGCGCAATTCAGCAATTGGTTGGCAACTTCGCCGATCCCAAAGTAGGCTGCGTGGCCGGCGAACTCACCCTGCGCCACGACGGCCACGACGCCGCCTCCGCGGCCGTCGGCGGTCTCTATTGGCGATACGAACAATGGATCAGGAAGTGTGAAGCGATCGCCGACTCCCCCGTCGGAGTCTATGGCGGCTTTTATGCTATTCGCCGCCGCCTCGCTGTACCCCAGCCTACGGGAATGATCCTGGACGACATGTTTCAGCCGCTCTCCATTATCCGGCAGGGCTATCGATCTGTTCTCGATCCAAAGGCCTATGTCTACGACACATGGCCTAAGAAAGTCGAAGGCGAGTTTCATCGCAAGGTGCGCACTCTGGCGGGTAACTTCCAGCTCATCCAGCTTGCACCGTGGACGCTGACCCTCAAAAACCGGGTTCTCTTTCAGTTTGTCTCGCACAAGGCGATGCGCCTCGTGGTTCCTTATCTGCTGGTTCTTATGCTTGTCTCCTCGGTGGCGCTTTCGCCCGTCTCTCCCGCCTATGCGGTACTCGCCGTTATGCAGATTCTGGGGTGGACCGGGGCTATCGCCGGCTTAAGCAACAGGTTGCCCGTCATGCATCGTATCGCGGCTCCAGCCAGTGCGCTGCTGCTGCTCAATGCAGCCGCCGTCGCCGGGCTGTATAAGTTTCTTATGACGCGCGGCCCACTCTGGAAGATCTGGAATTCGACCGAAACGGCGGCGCCAGATTGTGATGCGGAATCGGAGGATTCAACGCCTCCCGCGCCCGCCCCAGTTGCTCCTGGAGTGGACATAGGCAGGGAACTTTGCAATGATTCAAAACGTTGAGAGGTACGCAAAATCGTGATGTCCTATTTGCGGGTTGTGTCAATTTCGTTTTTGGGAATCGTTGTCATGGTGACCGGCTTTGCGCTCGTCACCCACATCGTCAAGGCGGCAAAGACCGAGCACATCGCCGCTCCTGCTCCATTATTTCCCCCCGGCTCCGTCTGGACCCAGGACATCAGTCACGCGCCCGTCGACCCGCAATCGGCCACCATGATCAACTGGCTGGATTCCGCGGGCGGATGGGGATTTGGAAGGATGCAGATCGACTTCGCCATGCGAGTGCTGTATGCCAACGCCAGTACGCCGTATGTACCCTTTCGCAAGGCCGATGGCTTTATGGCTGCGGACTCGGATTCTGTTACGGAAGTCCCGCTTCCTGTCGGAGGTGGCTTTGAAGGGCACCAGGGCTATGAGTGCCCGGATCATGGCGACTGCCACCTGATCGTCGTTGATCGTGCCCACGGCAAACTCTATGAGACCTGGTTATCCAACTTTGCCGACAATGCAGTTAACGCTCCCTTTATCGCGGTATGGGACTTGAACCGTGTTTATCCGCCGTCGGGGCGTGGAGAGCAGTGCACCAGTGCAGACGCCGCCGGCTTCCCAATTGCGCCCTTGGAATTCAATGCCGACGAGATTGCTTCAGGAAGCATTAATCATGCCATCCGATTCACTCTTCCCAATCAGCGCATGCGCGCGCACGTCTATGTGCATCCCGCCACGCATGCCAGCAACCCCACTGGTCCCCCAAACGCGCCTCCCTTCGGCGCGCACTTTCGTTTGAAGGCTTCCTTCGACGTCTCGCAATTGTCGCCAGAAGCACAAGTCGTTGCACGAGCCTTGCAAAAATACGGCATGTTCCTGTCCGACGTTGGCAATATTGCCTTGACAGCTGAGAGCGACATGGACACAAAAACAAAATACGCTGACATCGATTTCGACTCCCACTCTCTAAAGGCGCTTAAGGTAACTGACTTTGAAATCCTCGATATGGGAACTCCGATTCATTTGACGTATGAATGCAAGCGTAACCCGTGACAGGCTGTAAGGTTTCCATGACGCAACCCTGGCGCATTGATGGCTTGAGCTATGATTGTGCCATTCTGTGGTAAACCATACTCAGTGCGGTCTGCAGGGTTCTTTTCATAAGCTAGATTGTTAAAGGAAGAACGGAATGAATGCTCCTGACAAAAACCTGCCCTTGCTTTCGATTGTTGTACCTGCGTACAACGAAGAAGCCACACTCTCTGAGATCGTGGCGCGTCTGCTGGCGGTTCCCGAAGCCGGGGAAATCGTCCTCGTCAACGATTGCTCCACCGACGGGACACCGGCGATTGCCGACCGGTTGGCTGCGGAGAACCCCAGGATCAAAGTTGCCCACCATCCGGTGAACCGGGGCAAGACCGAAGCGCTGAAGACGGGATTCGCGCTAACGACGGGCCAGATCGTCATCGTACAGGATGCCGATCTGGAATACGACCCCGCGGAGATCGCCGACGTGATTGCGCCCATTGTAGAAGGCCACGCGGATGTGGTTTACGGCTCGCGATTCCTGGTGCGCAAGGCATCGCGCGTGCTTTATTTCTATCACTACATCGCCAACAAAGGACTCACGTTTCTTTCCAATCTGTGTACGAACGTCAATATGACCGATGTCGAAACCTGCTACAAAGCCTTCCGCGGCGAGATTATCCGCAACATGACGATTACCAGCAGCGGATTCGGATTCGAAATAGAAGTTACAGCGAAAGTGGCAAAACTCGGCGTCTCGATCTACGAGGTACCGATTTCCTATCACGGGCGCACTTACGAGCAAGGCAAGAAGATCGGTATGAAGGACGGCATCGCCGCCCTCTGGTATATCGTCCGGTTCAACTTCTTTTGCAGCCTGAAGGATTCTTTCCGCGCTCTTCCGGAGGCTGGTAGCGCGCAGCGTGCCGCCAGGGAGAAGGGGCGCTAGCATGAGCGATGGGAATGAAGCTCCGCCTGAGAGCGACACCAGGAACGTCAGTTTGCCGCGGTGGCGCTTTCGAGCCCTGCTTGCGCTGATCGTGGTCGGGTTCGTACTTCGTATTGCAGCATCGATTCACGCAGGATTGGCCGCGCCGCCCGAGCCCGGCTCCGATGGCAGCGAATACGATTCGTATGCCTGGAATCTCGCCCAGGGTAGGGGATTCAGCGGAATCAGCCCCGACGTGAAGACGCCCGACGGGCAACTTCTGGAGCATCCCACGGCTTATCGCGCTCCTGCAACATCGGTGTTCTGGGCGGGCCTGTACCTGTGCTTTGGACATCGATACAGTGTTCTACGCATTTCCGAGTGTGTTCTGGGCGCGTTGACCATCCCGCTTATCTACGGAATCGGGCGCAGGTGCTTTGGCAATACCGTCGCGCTTTTTGCGGCCGCAATCTACACAGCCTGGCCTGCAGCGCTGAAGTATTCAAGTAATTTGGCATCCGAGCCACTGTATACATTCTTATTCTGCTGCTTCATCCTGCTCGCTCTGGAATTTGCTCATCGACCGAGTTGGCCCCGCTCTATTATGGTTGGTGCCCTTCTCGGTCTTGCCATGCTGACCAGAGGCAACGCGATACTCATGGTCGGGCTTACGGTCCCGTGGGCGCTCTGGCAATTTCGCAGGGCTCCGCGACTGATCGTCCGCGGCTTA
>Ga0302275_10002974_pt1 | contig 17438 bp, 14 predicted proteins | sample III_Bog_N2_2_FD_200229 | JGI IMG/M metagenome (GOLD analysis project Ga0302275, IMG submission 200229) | Peat permafrost microbial communities from Stordalen Mire near Abisko, Sweden - III_Bog_N2_2 | ecosystem: Environmental > Terrestrial > Soil > Wetlands > Peat | place: Sweden: Abisko...
CAGGTCTGACGGCTTCAACCCCGTCTTTTCGCCCGCCTTGTTCTTGTTTTCTTTGCTCTCGCTCATCGGCTTTTGATGGTATCAGTTTATCGCCGTCGCTTCCGCAGGCGCCATCACCCGCACCCATCCAAACCCCCGCTCCTTTTCGTACAATAGAACAGCCAGAGGTCGATTCCCTTGAAGCGCAACACCATCGTCATTACCGCAGTCCTGTGCATTCTCGCCATCTTCGCCTGGGCCGGATGGGCCAACTGGGAGTATCGCCAGCAGGCCGCCGCCCGCCTCCTCGCTTCGTCCGCCAAGGGCGAACTCATCCCAGACGCCAACGGCGCGCCCCAGTATCAATCCCCCTTCACCGGCAAGCCGGCGCCCGCCTTCGCGCTTGAAGATCTCAGCGGCAAAAAAGTCTCCCTCGCCGACTACAAAGGCAAAGCCGTCCTCGTCAATTTCTGGGCCACCTGGTGCGGCCCCTGCAAAATTGAGACGCCTTGGATCATCGAGCTCCGCGAAAGGTACGCAGCCCAGGGATTTGAAGTCCTCGGCATCGACACCGAGGGAGACGACCTGAAAAAGGACGACAAGGCCGGCTGGGCCAAAGACAAGGCGGCCGTCGCCAAGTTCGTCGATCAGGAAAAGATCAACTACCCCATCCTCGTCGACGGCGACTCGCTTAGCCAGGAGTACGGTGGTCTCGACGCCATGCCCACCTCCTTCTTTGTCGATCGCAAGGGAACCGTCGTTGCCGCCCAGATGGGGCTCACCTCCGAGAGCGATATCGAGTCCAATATCCAGAAGGCTCTGGCGAATTAGCGAGTCCCGAACCGCCCCCGGCGCATCCAACCAATCTAAGAAAGCAATTCGTCTGCGCCCTTCGCACAAGTCTCTTGTGAGCCGTGGTCACAATCCGGCCCATCAAAATCAAAATCCGTTGATTCTACAAGGTTTATGTTCGTCCGTAAGTCCCATCCACCCGCAGTCAACCCGAGTTCAACCCCTCGAGAGGAGAACCCCGGATGCGTCAAGCGTTGAATTCCTACCCGGCCAGCCTCATTCCGCCCCAGCCCATGCCTGAAGGCGCGCAGGTTTTTTCAAAGCGTGTGCAGCAGCTCCTTGATGGCAAGCAGAAAACCGAAGCTTCCGTGACCCAGGCTCTCGCCGGCATGGAGGCAATGCTCGACGCCATTGCCGCCGGACTCTACAGCCTCGCTTCCATGCTCGTCGGCGAGGGAGAGGACTCGGTTGCCCTGGTTGAGACTGCCGTTGCCAACGCCGATGTCTCGGCCTGCGCGGATGCCGTCGAGTCCCGCAAAAGCAGCCGCAAAGCCCTTGTCAGCGCCGCCCTCCAGTTGATTGAACGCCGTCACCCCGGCGCGCTCGCCGCTCCCGTGGTCGTCGAATCCTCAGGCTCCTGCATCGACGACGACGATCTTGAATCTGCCGGCGTCTCCAGCGATGAGCTTCAGCGCATGATCGCCGGCCCTGACCGCGGTCGTGTGCGCGCCTGGCTTCAAAAGCTTCCCGCCGATCTGCGCACCGTCTTTGTGCTCCGCGCCGTTGCCGGTTTCTGCGCCTTCGAAACCGCCGAACTGCTCGCTGCCCACGGTGGCCCTCGCGCCGCCGGTTGGAATGCCGACTCCGTAAGCTCCGTCTTTCGCCAGGGCCTTTGCTCGCTGGCCTCGCAACTGCTGCAGGCCTCAACCCGCGCCAGCGATTAACCGCACCACCGGCCGTCCTCGATCCGTTCGCCCGCCAGCCCGCTCTCCATTCATCTGTGATGTAGAACGGGGCGGGCTCCGCCCCATTTGGATACAATCCATTTAAGAACCTTGTGGCATTTTCAGAGCATCTATTACGTACGGCCAACTTTCAGCCAATTGTTTTTCTTGAGCGAGTTTTGAAAACCTTGATTTCGTCTAAATCAACCTTGAATTCGTTTAAATCGGCGTCGGCGGCTCCAATTTCCCGCCGCATCGCTGCGGGCTTGGCCGCCCTCGCCTTCGCGGGCCTTGCCCCGCTGGTTCAAGCTCCCGCGCAGTCACTCCAGGTCCCCAATCCCGCCGTGCCCACAGCCCAGAGTTTTCAGGGCAGCGTGCCCACCGGCGAGGCAACCGCCCAGCCCATCGATCTCTCTCTCGACGACGCCATTCAGCGCGGCCTCCGCAACAATCTCGGCGTCATCCTCTCGGGAACCCTCACTGAGTCGGCCCGCGGCGCACGCCTCACTGAAATGCAGGCCCTGCTGCCCTCGGTTGACTTCAAGGCACAGGAAAATCTCGCCCAGGTCGATCTGCCCGCTGAAGGTCTGCGCATTCCCGGTTTCCCCAAGGTCATTGGCCCCTTCGGCTACACCGATGTCCGCGCCTCGCTCACCTGGTCGCTGTTTGACGTTGCCTCCATGCGCAACTACCTCGCCGCCAAGCACAACTTCACGGCCGCGCAGTTGACTGCCGAAGACGCCCGCGACCTGGTTGTGCTCACCGTCGGCAATGCCTACCTGCTCGTCCTCGCGGACGAAACTCAAGTCGCCAGCACTGAAGCGCAGGTCGACACCTCAAAAGTCTCTCTCGATCAGGCCGTCGCAAACCATCAGGCCGGCACCGCTCCCCTGCTCGATGAGCTCCGCGCCCGCGTCGACTATCAGTCCCAGCAGCAGCAGTTGATCGTGGCCCGCAACTCACTTGAGAAAGACAAGCTCGCCCTGGCCCGCACCATCGGCCTGCCCCTGGCCCAGGTCTTCAATCTCTCTGACAAAGCGCCCTACGCTGCATTTGATCAAATCGATGTGGACGCCGCCATTCGCGAAGCCCACGCCAACCGCAAGGACCTCGCTGCCGCGCTCGAGCAGACCAAGGCCGCCGAGCTGCAGCGTCAGGCAGCCGCCGCCGACCGTCTGCCCACCTTCACCTTCAACGGCGATTACGGCGACATCGGCGTCAACCTGGCCAACTCGCACGGAACCGGCGATGCATCCGGCGCCATCAGCGTTCCGCTCTTCAAGGAGTTCGCGCTCCGCGGCGAGGCGCAAACCGCGCAGGCACAGCTTGACGTGGCTCGCGCCCAATCCAGCGACAAAGGCGCGCAGGTCGACGCCGATGTCCGCGACGCCCTGCTCGACATTCAATCCGCGCAGAAACTCGTTGAAGTGGCGCAGTCAAGCGTCTCGCTCGCAACCGAGGAATTGAAAGAAGCGCAGCAGCGCTATGCCGCCGGCGTCAGTGACAACCTCGGCGTCAGCCAGGCGCAGCAGTCCGTCGCTCAGGCCAACAATCAATATGTCGCAAGCCTCTACCGGCACAACGTGGCCAAGCTCAGCCTGGCCCGCGCCTTGGGCGCCGGTGCAAGTTACAAGAACTATTTGGGAGGAAAGTAATCGTGGCGGATTCCAGTCCAACACCTACCCCGAACGAACCCATCGCGGAAACTGAGATCGTACAGCCGCAGTCCCGCCGCAAGGGCATCCTCATTGTTGTCGTCATCGTGCTCGCGCTCGTCGCCGCCGGTTTCTGGTGGCGCTCCACCTACAGTGAAGACACTGACGATGCCCAGGTCAACGGCCACCTCATCCAGGTAAGCTCGCGCATTGCCGGCCAGGTGCTCAAGGTCGACGTCCAGGAGAATCAGCTCGTCAAGTCCGGCGACGTCATCGCCGAACTCGATCCCAGCGACTACCAGGTCGCAGTCGAGAACGCGCAGGCTGCCCTTGCCAGCGCCCAGGCCAACGCCGTCGCGGCCGATGTCGCCGTTCCCATCTCCACGGTGAACACCGGCAGCAATCTGCGTTCGGCCAGCGCTGATGTCAGCGGTACGCAGGCCAGCGTGCAGCAGGCCGAGCAGCAGCTTGAGGCCGCAAAGGCCCTCGTCACGCAGGCCCGGGCCAACAACACCAAGGCGCAGGCTGACCTCGAGCGCTACAAGCCACTGGTCGAGAAGGACGTCATCAGCAAACAGCAGTGGGACGCGGCTGTAGCCCAGGCCGATGCCACCAAGGCCGCTGTTGCCGATGCGCTTGCCAATCAGCAAGCAGCAGCTTCCGGTGTGCAGGCCGCGCGCGATCGAGAAACGGCTGCGCAAGCCGGCTTGAAATACGCTGAGACCGGCCCCCAGCAGGTTGCCGCGCAAAGCGCGCGCGCCAAGCAGGCCCAGGCCCAGGTCATGCAGGCCCAGGCTCAGCTCGATCAGGCGAAGCTCTACCTCGGCTACACCAAAATCGTCGCCCCCGCCGCCGGCATCATCACCCGCAAGAGCGTTGAGGTCGATCAGAACGTCTCCGCCGGCCAGAACCTCCTCACTCTCGTCTCCCTCGATGACCTCTGGGTCACGGCCAACTTCAAGGAGACGCAGTTGAAGAGCATGTCCGCCGGACAAAAGGTCGAAATCCACGTCGACTCGACTGGCAAGGACTACTCCGGCAAGGTCACCCAGATCGGCGGAGCCACCGGCTCGGTCCTCAGTCTGTTCCCGCCCGAGAACGCCACCGGCAACTACGTCAAAGTCGTGCAGCGCGTCCCGGTCCGCATCGACTTCACCAACCTGGCCAGCGAGGATCCCAACAAGCTCCTCCGTCCCGGCCTCTCGGTGGAACCAAAAGTAAGCGTGAAGTAGCGCGACAGAGAATCAGGTATGAGAGTAGCGCCGGTCTCCTGACCGGCTGTCGTGGCGGCGTTCACGTCGCCACATGATTCCTCTGACGACCACGCCATTTTCTGATCGCGCTAAGTCGCCTCGTCGACGAGTGGCTCCCACAGTTCCACCCGGTTCCCCTCCGGGTCCGTGAACCACGCGAATTTTCCGTACGAAGCCGATTCCTGCTTGGGATCAACGGTCGCACCGGCTGCGCTGAGCTGAGCGAGCATGCCTTCGAGGTCGTCCACGCGATAGTTGATCATCGCGCGCTGCGCGGGGTCGCCGAAGTGTTTGCTGGTCTCGGGAAACAGCATCCATGTGGTCTGCCCGGTACCGGCCGGGACTTCGTCGGTCCAGAGGAAACTTGCGCCGCCGTAGTCGGCGATCTCGATACCGAGGTGCTGGGCGTACCATGCGGCTAACGCTTTGGGGTCGCGGGCTTTCAAAAAGACGCCGCCAATTCCAGTGACTCGTGCCATGAAGGTCTCCTTGGGGGTGAGCAGGGAAATTCACGCAGCTCTCTCCGCTGCGTTACGAGATCATACCAAGGATGGGAAACGACGCAATGAAAAACGTCGCGGGTACCCCCGGGTCCCTCGGGGTCCCCACGGACAGGTCCTCGTCCGTGGGGTGAGGTATCTAGCCTTTGGGGACCGGGGATAGAGTAACGCCCACGTAAGTACCCTGACCCCTGATCTCTGATCCCTGATCCCTGACCCCTGACCCCTGACCACTGTCCACTGTCCACTGACCACTGAATCCGTCCGGCAAACCCGCCTCGAGATTGATTTGCTCTCCGCTGACGGGGTGCTGGAATTTCAGAAATTGCGCGTGCAGAAAATATCCTCCATCGCCGGGCAAGCCGGGGAGATTCTCAAGCGGCTGGCCGTTTAATCCGTACAGCGGATCGCCGACCAGGGGATGGCCGATGGATGCCAGATGGATTCTGATTTGATGAGGGCGGCCCGAGTGCAGGCTTACCTCAAATGTCGTGGTGCCTGTCGTGCCAGTTGTGGTGCCTGCCGTGTTGCTCGCGCTGCGTGAGATCACCTTTGCCAATGACTTCGACGGTTTGCCGCCAGACTTCGCCGCCCACACTTGACCGAGGCGCGGGTGCGGTACCAGGCCGATGGGTGTGAGGATCTCGTAGGCGTCGTGCTCGGCAATGTTTTGAGCCAGCGCCCGGTAGATCTTTTGAATTTTGGGTGTGTTCCAGTTTGCGAAGAGAGCTGAGGCCGCCTGCGGCGTCTTGGCGAAAAGGACGATGCCGCTGGTAGCCCGGCCCAACCGGTGCACAGGGTTTGCGTTGGGAGTTTGCTTTTGCACCAGGCGCAGCAGGGTGTTTTCCATAAAGCCGCCGCCGGGCAGAGTGGGCAGCCCGCTGGGTTTGTTCACGGCCAACAGATCGGGATCATCGAACAGCACTTCGAAGTGCTGAGGGGAGTCCGGTTCGATCCAGGGCGGACGGTTCCAGACAAGGGTTTGGCCTGAACTGACCCGTTCGCTCCCGGTTGCGGTGACGCCGTTGAGGGTGACTTCGCCGTCGTTCAGTTTTTGTTGCCATGCTTGCGGGGATGAATGGGGATAAAGGCTTGCCAGGTGCGAGAGCAGGGTTTGTCCGTGGGTTTCGCTGCTGATGATCGTCGTGTAGGCATAGCCCCGGTTGAGCATGTACTTCGAGTGTAAGCGAAGGCATCTGCAGAAGGGTGCCCCCGGTCCCTCGCCTTTGGGGACCGGGGATAGAGCAACGCCGATTTCTGTCCACTGACAACTGACCACTGACAACTGACGACTGAAAACTGACCACTGACAACTGACTACTGACTACTGACAACTGACAACTAGTAATCGAAATCATCCCCGATCGGCATTCCAGGAGGAGCTTCCACCGGAGCCGCCGGAACAAACTTCGCCGGATCCTTCTCAAACTCCTCGATCCGGCTGATCAGCGCCGCACGATGAATCGCCTCCGCCGTATCGGTCAAGGGCGCCGCCGTCGTCCACTGAATCAGCACATCCGCAATGTGCGCTCGCGCAATCGCCCGCGCCTGGCTTGATGCCTCGGGGTTCACGCACAGCGCCAGCATCGCCTCCAGCCCGCGAAACTCCACCGCCCGCTCCACCTCCGACGACATCGTATGCCCGCCCTCTGGCCGGTAAGCCGTCGCCGTCGAAATCGCTTCCATCACGCCCCGCAACGAAGGCGACCCCTGCACGCGCATGTGGTACTGCACCAGCCGCGAAGCCCGCGCCGGATTCAGCAGTCCTGTCAGCGTCAAATCAGCAGCCGACTCCGCCGCCGCAATCGGATCGAACGTCAACCCCGTTTCCGATGCGAACGACTCCCGCGTCCGCGGCAATCCCGTCGGCCGCGGCGGAAGAATCTTGAGCAGCGTCTCAGGCAGCGTCAGCGTCTCCGGAGCCAGCGTCTTCAGCACCGCCGCCAGCGCCTTGTTCTGTTCCGCCGGCGCAACAATCTCCGGATTCATCTGCCCGTCGCCGCGCAGTTGATAGCGATAGTCCAGCCCGCCAATCTCCTTCACCGCCGCCTCCGTCTGGTAGCGATGCAGCAGGTAGAGCGGCACCAGCGTATCTTCAAGCTGCGCCATCGGCGTCCCGTCCTTGATCGCGTTCTCTCCAAACCGCGCCAGCGCCGCGCTCCTGATCCCGAGCACCCGGTTCAACTCGTCGGCCGCATCCGTGCCGTTGTCCCACAAGTGCGCGTGAGGATGCGCCCCGCCCATCGGCCGCGCGTCCTCGTCCGAGATCAGCACCACCCCGCTCTTTTCTGACACCGCAAGAATCCGGTTCAGCCCCTCCGCGTCTTCCACCGCCTTGCCTCCGCTGTCGAATTCGCGGTAGCCGTAGTCGATCGCCGTCTTGTCCCACACGCCGATCCCCACACCGTAGCTCTCGGACAAGTCCGGCACGCCCTTCCCGTCCAGCGTGATGTACGGAAACGGATAATCCATCACTGACACCGTTTCGCCCGGCGCATGAGCAAAGCTGCTCGCCGCAAAATTGTGTTCCAGTCCCAGCGTGTGTCCCGTCTCGTGCGCGGCCAGTTGTCGCGTGCGCTCAAGCACCATCTTCAACATCGGATCGCTCGCCGCCGGCAGCGCCTTGCCATCCACATAAGGCGACAGCAGCCCCTCGGCAATCATGTAATCCTGCCGCGCACGCAGCGACCCCAGCGTCACATTCCCCTTGATAATCTCGCCCGTCCGCGGATCGACCACCGCATCTCCGTAGCTCCATCCCCGCGTGTACCTGTGCACCCACTGGATGATGTTGTAGCGCACGTCCATCGGGTCGGCATCCTCCGGCAGCAGATCCGCGCGGAACGTCCCCTTCGCCCATCCCGCGGCCTCAAACGCCTCGTCCCACCACCGCGCGCCCTCCAGAAGCGCCGTGCGCATCGGCTCCGGTGCGCCCCGGTCCACGTAATACTGGATCGGCTTCTCCGCCTCGCATGCCCGCACGCAGTTCGGGTCCTTCTTCGTCAACCGGTGGCGAATGATGAACTGCTTGTCCAGCGGCTCGCCCAGCGGCGTCGTGTAATCGCGATAGCTCTCAGGAAAATACCCCGCTCGCGGGTCGAACCTGCGCGGCGTAAATCCCGGTCCCGGCAGCTCGATCAGCGACTGGTGTTCGCGCACTGTCATCGCATGCGGATCCGGCGCAACGTTCCCCACAAACTCCGCCTTGCTCGGGTCGTCGGTCGTGAACGTCAATATCGCTTCAACTTCCGTGTTCTTCGGGAAGGCCTTCGTCCCATCCAGCGCAATCGAACTGCGCGACGGGTCCAGCCTGTACGCTCCCTGCTTCGCCCCCGCCAGCACTTCGGCAACCCGATGTGCGTCGCGCACAAAAAACTCCGTCGCGTCCACCAGCACCGCGCCGCCCGCGTCCTCGGCCTCCACCGTAAATCCCCACAACACCGACTCCGGAAACGATTGCTTCACCGCCAACTGTTCAGCGCGCTCATTCGACGAGCTCCGGAACATCTCGTTCGGTTCCACCAGCAGCACCTTGGGCCCGATCCGCTCAAAGCGCACAATCGCACCCTCTGAAACCTGCCCGCGGTCCAGTCCCAGGTCGTTCGACCCCGTTCCCCAGGGCAGCGAGTGCATATAAAGCAGGTCTTTGCTCAACTCCGGGATCTCCAAATAGAGCTTTCCGCTCTTCGAATCCCAATCCAGCGGCAGCATCCCCCCCATCCGCGTCATGCCCACAGTCTTCGCAGCAATCGTAGGCAAGCCCGCAGGCTTAGCCTCAGCGGCGGTCGGGGTTCCTGGGTTTTGCGCAGCAAGCAGGGAACTGGCGAGGGCGAGCAGGGCAAGGGGAAGACATTTTGACATGCGTCAGTTGTACACGACGCCAGCCCACCCTGCCACCAATTCCAGCCAAACTCAGTCCCTAAGTCCCTCAGTCCCTAAGTCCCTCAGTCCCTAAGTCCCTCAGTCCCTTAGTCCCCGCCCTTCTGATCCCTGATCTCTGATCCCTGACCCCTGTCCGTCTGGCACAATGGAAGAGACAGACCATGAAGACTCAAGCAGAGACCCACTCCCGTGCCCAGGACCTGGTTGACCTCGAAAACCAGCATGGAGCGCACAACTATCATCCCCTCGACGTCGTCATCGAGCGCGCCGAGGGTGTCTGGGTGTACGACGTCGACGGCAAGCGTTATCTCGACTGCCTGGCTGCCTATTCTGCCGTCAACCAGGGCCATTGCCATCCGAAAATCCTCGCCACCCTCCACGAGCAGGCTGCCAAGGTCACCCTTACTTCGCGCGCCTTCCGCAACGACCAGCTCCCCCTGCTCTGCAAGGATCTCCACGACCTCACCGGCTATGACATGGTGCTCCCCATGAACTCCGGCACCGAGGCCGTTGAAACCGCCCTCAAAACCGCGCGCAAGTGGGGATACAAGGTCAAGGGAATCCCCGAAGGCCAGGCCGAAATCATCGTCTGCTCCGGCAACTTTCACGGCCGCACCATCACCATCGTCGGCTTCTCGTCTGACGATCAGTATCGCGACGGCTTCGGCCCCTTCGCGCCCGGCTTCAAAATCATCCCTTACGGCGATATCGATGCCCTGCGCCACGCCATCACGCCCAACACCTGCGCATTCCTCGTCGAGCCCATCCAGGGCGAGGCCGGCATCCAGATTCCTCCCGCCGGATTCCTTCGCCAGGCCGCCGAACTCTGCCGCGAGAATCGCGTCTTGCTCATGGCCGACGAAATCCAGTCCGGCCTGGGCCGCACCGGCAAGCTCTTCGCCTACATGCACGAAGGCATCACGCCCGACGTTCTCATCGTCGGCAAAGCCCTCGCCGGCGGCTTCTATCCCGTGTCAGCCGTCCTCGCCTCGCGCGAAATTCTCGGCGTCTTCAAGTCAGGCGACCACGGCAGCACCTTCGGCGGCAATCCCCTCGGCTGCGCCATCGCCCGCACCGCCCTGCGCGTCTTGATCGACGAAAAAATGGTCGAGCGCTCCGCCGAGCTAGGCGCCTGGTTCCTCGCCCGCCTGCAATCCATCAAGAGTCCCGCCATCAAACAGGTCCGCGGCCGCGGCTTGTGGATCGGCATCGAGCTCGCCCACCGCGCGCGCCCCTACTGCGAAGCCCTCAAGGAAGAAGGCGTCCTCTGCAAGGAAACCCACGATCACGTCATCCGCATCGCCCCGCCGCTCATCATCACCAGGGAAGAGCTCGACTGGGCTTACGACCGCATTGAAAAAGTAATCATCACCCTCGGCGCAAACTAGCATAAGGTCTCTGAAGTTCGCATACGAATTATGCTGTCATCTTGAGCACCTAAGTTGACTGTCATCTTGAGTGGAGTTTGGCCGCTTTTTGGCCAGACGGAATCGAAAGATCTGCAGTTGCTTTTCGCCCATCTCAACAACAATGCGGGTGCCCCCGGTCCCTCGCTTTTGGGGACCGGGGAAGAAGACCTTCAGCCCCCGCGAATGCTTTTAATCCTTGGCGCTCCCCGCCTTTTCTGAGAGAATTGCCCCCATCAAATGCGTGAGGTTCCTATGAACTACGGTCTCATGGCAGTTGCTGTGGTCTGCGCGTTCGTTGCCTACATGGCTTTGGGCGGAGCGATTTTCGCGGCGGTCCCTTCCCTGAAGGCAGAGTTTGCGAAATACCCCAAGGTCTACCGCTCGCATGAAGGGCAAATGAGCCACTTCCCCGTGGGAATGTTAGGCATCTTTCTTTCCATCTCGGTCATGTCTGTCCTTTACGCCATGGCTTATAAACCGGGATCGGGCTTGGCCTCGGGAGTCATCTTCGGAGTTTTGTTCAGCCTGTTTTACCTCGGTTCCTTCGTCCTCCACAATTACGCGAATCTGAACATCGGCCTCAGACTCACCGTGTTTTCAGCGGTCGCATTCATGCTGGAATGGACGGTGGTTGGCATTGTTCTGGGACTCGTCTATCGACCTAAGTAGCGAAGTGGTCCTCTCGAGCCGGGTGCCACATCCTCGGCCGTAGAGTGACTTTGTGATTCAGCCTGGCAAATGGGAGAACCAGCATCATGGATCGAGCGGCGTGTTTGAAGCGATGGCAAGCGAGTAGTGCAGCGGGAGTTCCCATCGTCGGCTGTGGTGCGGGCACAGGGATTTCCGCCAAATGTGCCGAGGCTGCAGAAGCGGATCTGATTATCATCTACAACTCCGGTCGCTACCGCATGGCCGGGCGCGGATCCCTGGCGGGGCTCATGCCTTATGGGGACGCGAACGCCATCGTTGTGGAGATGGCCCGTGAAGTTCTGCCCATCGTTCGCCAGACACCGGTATTGGCCGGCGTTTGTGGGACGGATCCTTTTCGCATCATGGATCTGTTTCTTCGCGACCTGAAGCAGATGGGCTTTTCCGGAGTGCAGAACTTTCCCACGGTGGGGCTGATCGATGGCAGCTTCCGCGAGAATCTCGAAGAAACCGGCATGGGATACGCCGGCGAAGTTGAGATGATTGCGCGAGCGCACGATCAGGACATGATTACCTGCCCGTACGTCTTCAATGAAGACGACGCGAAGGCAATGGCAAAGGCAGGCGCAGACCTTTTGATCGCTCACATGGGATTGACGACGAAAGGAACCATCGGCGCCAAAACAGCCCTGACTCTCGATCAATCGGTGGACCGCATTCAGGCCATCCGCGAAGCAGCCATCTCCATCCGGCCCGAGATTCTGGTGCTTTGCCACGGCGGCCCAATTGCCGAGCCCGAGGATGTTGAGTACGTCCTCAGCCGCACCAAAGGCGTCTGCGGATTCTTTGGCGCCTCGAGCATCGAGCGCCTGCCCACCGAGCGCGCCATTACTGAGCAGGTAAGGCACTTCAAGAATTTGAAGATCCAAATGGAACACAGATAAAGGAGCAAGCATGTCAAAGCTCGCAGGCCGCCGTTTCGTATCACCCGCCTCCGTTGAAACCCAGGTCTTTGATTGGGGAACCATCAAGTGGCTCAGCGAACCGCGCGTCACAGGCACGGATCGCTTCACCATGGGTGTTGTCCTCTTGCAACCCGGTAAAGGCCACGTGCGCCACAACCACCCGGGAACAGAAGAAATCCTCTATGTGGTCTCCGGGCAAGGCCGGCAGATGATCGATATCGACGGTGAAGAGTGGGACGAGATCGGGGCCGGAGACATGATTCATATTCCCGCGGAAATCTACCATTCCACGGTGAACACCGGCTGGGAGCCCCTCAAGTTGGTTGCCGTCTATTCACCACCCGGCCCCGAAGCGCTTCTCCGTGCAATGCCGGAGTGCCGTGTGGTTGCCCCCGGCGAACTCCCGGAAAGTTGATGTCATGAGTCCCAAAACCGTTGCGCTGATCGGCACCTTCGATACCAAGGGTGAAGAGTTCTCCTTCCTGCGCGAGCGGATTGAGAGCGCGGGCCTGCGAACGCTGATGATCGATGCCGGCGTGCTTGGCTCTCCAGCATTTAAAGCTGACATCTCGCGAGAAGAAGTGGCCGCCGCGGCAAACGAAAGTCTCACCGCGCTAAGAACGGAAAGAGACCGCGGCCGAAGCGTCGCCGCCATGGCGGTCGGTGCCAAGGCGATACTCACGCGGCTTTTCGAGCAAGGTGCGATTCATGGAGTGGTTTCATTGGGTGGTTCTGCCGGTACGGCAATTGCGACTGCGGCCATGCGCGCGCTCCCTTACGGCTTCCCAAAGTTGATGGTTTCCACGGTAGCATCTGGCGACGTCAAGCCGTACGTGGGAATCTCCGACATTTGCATGATGCCTTCCGTGCTCGACATTGCTGGTTTGAATCACGTCTCCCGCCTGATCATCGGCAACGCCGCAGGCGCGATTTGCGGAATGGTTGCAAAGCAGCCTGCCAGCGCCCTCCACGAGAAACCAACGATCGCGGCAACCATGTTTGGCGTCACCACACCTTGCGTCACGGCCGCACGCCACGTCCTCGAGGAGAAAGGCTACGAAGTCCTGGTCTTTCACGCCACCGGAGCCGGCGGACAGGCGATGGAACAATTGATCGATGACGGCGCCATTCGAGCTGTCCTCGACATCACCACCACCGAGCTTGCAGATTTCGTGGTCGGCGGCGTCTTCAGCGCAGGACCGCACCGGCTCGAAGCCGCAGGCCGCAAGGGGATTCCTCAACTCGTCTGCCCGGGCGCTATCGATATGGTGAATTTCGGGCCTTTGGAAACCGTGCCCGCGCAGTTCAAGAGCCGCAACCTCTACGTTCACAACCCCAGCGTCACTCTGATGCGAACCACCCCGGAAGAGTGTGCGGAAATCGGCCGCTTCACAGCCACCAAGCTCAACAACGCAACCGGTCCCGTCACCGTCCTGATTCCTCTGCGAGGCGTTTCTGCCATCGACAAGATCGGCGGGCCGTTTTACTCCCAGGAGGCGCTCGACGCCTATCGCAGCGCCGTGAAATCGTCGCTCAACCCCACCGTCCGCCTCATCGAGCTTGACGCGCACATCAACGACGAAGAATTTGCGCGTGCTGCCGCCGATCTGCTGACAGAATCGATTAGTGCTTCAGGGGCATAGCCCTGCGAGTTCACCAACGGGCCGCGCCTAGCGGATAATCGCTGTCCACGGGCACCGTCTTGCCCTACACTCGTCTATGCAGTTCAGCACGCCCGATCCACGGTTCCCGCACCACTTCCCAAGCACTTTCATTTTTCCAACAAGGAGATTCCCCACCATGTTTACCCCAAAAGGAAAATTCGGCTGGTTCGAACTGATGACCAGCGACACCAAGGCAGCCGGCAAGTTCTACTCTGACGTCGTCGGCTGGACCACGAAGGACGTGTCCGGCGGCGGCATGCAGTACACCACCTTCAACCTCGGTGATGTCGGCATTGCGGGGATGTTGCATCTCCCCCAGCACACAGGCTGGATCGGCTACATCGCCGTCGATGACGTCGACGCCCACATCGAGAAGATTGTTGAAGCCGGCGGCAAGCTCTGGAAGCCCGCCACCGACGTTCCCGGCATGTTGCGCTTCGCCGTCATGAGTGACCCTCAGGGAGCAGCCATCGTCGTCTTTACGCCCAACCCCGCCATGGGAAATCCGGTCCGCCCCGCGCCGCCCGCTAACGGCACCATCGGCTGGCACGAGCTCTACACCACTGACATTGATGGCGCCTTCGACTTCTACAACAAGCTCTTCGGATGGACCAAGGTCAACGATATGGATATGGGCCCCATGGGCGTCTATCGCATCTTCGACGAGGGCGACCACAAGCAGATGGGCGACGGCGGCATGATGAACAAGCCACCCCAAATTCCCCTCGCTTGTTGGAACTTCTACTTTTGCGTCGACGCCATCGGCGCAGCCATCAAGCGGGTCGAGGCTGGCGGCGGCAAAGTCCTCAACGGTCCCCAACAGGTCCCCGGAGGCGGCTGGATCATCCAGGGCCAGGACCCGCAGGGAGCCATGTTCTCGCTGCTCAGCAACAACGAATAGATGAAGGCAGGGAGCAGCAAACAGAGAACAGGGAACAGGACGACGCGGTTCTATATTCGCGGAGGGAGCAGGGGCGGGGTACCCACAACGTGGGTCGGAGGCCCCTGAGTGAAGTGAGACGATTACGCCGGGCTTCAGCCCCGGGCCTTCCTCTGCTCCCTTGCCTTGCAGAGTTTGCGCTCAGTTTCTTCTTTGGGGGCACGACCTCAAAGCCTGCGGAATGACTCTCGCTGTCGCGCCTTGTGTCAGGGCACGGATTCATCCGTGCCAAAAACCCGCCCCAAAACCCGAAGACCCATCCACGCGGCGAAGCCGCGCACAAACACCGCAGCCTCCAGCAAGGCTGAACGCCCCATGTGCCAGGGAGCCCCCACGAACTCGGGGTCCCTAAAGAACGATTTCTGTTCGTTGGGGTGAAGGCACTGGCCCCCGTCCCTGAGACGAAGCTCCCACTCCTGACACCTGCAATCGAAAGCAGCAATCTCCGCGGAAGCGGCGATTTGCCCAGAACCAGGCCCAGCACGCGAAAACATCCCACGAGCCGACATCACGGGATCGATCTCGCCACAAAAGCTATCAGCGATTGCTTTTGATATCGTTGCTCTGCATTCTAGAGACGGAACGGTTGCGTTGAATTTGTGGGACGTCCCATCGCCGCCTGGAGATTTTCATCGGGAATCATATCCGGAGAACTCCAAATATCCTGTCACCTCTTCATCTTGCCCAGGTACTTATACGATGAGGCATAGAGATGACCACGAAAGCATCAAGCAACAATGACGCGCAACTGGTGGAATGCACTCTGGCTGGCGATCGCGCCGCGTTTACAACCATTGTCAAGCGGTACCAGTCCCTGGTTTGCTCCATCACTTACAATGCCACCGGAAGCTTGAGTCTGAGTGAAGATCTGGCGCAGGACGCGTTTCTTGCCGCGTGGAAACAGCTCTCAGAACTGCGCGAGCCCGCGAGGCTCCGGTCCTGGTTGTGCGGCATCACGCGGTTCCTGGTCGGCAAGGAATTCCGGCGACAGGGCCGTGAGCCACTGCACGCCGCCGAGCCACTGGAAGAAATCCAGGAGCCGTCCTCGCCTGAGGCATCGCCCCTTTTACAAGCAGTCAGCCGGGAAGAGGAAGCGATCCTGTGGCGAGCACTGGAACGGATTCCCGATACTTACCGCGAGCCGCTGATCCTGTTCTATCGCGAAGAGAAGTCGATTGAGCGCGTGGCAGCCGAACTGGAGCTGAGCGAGGACGCGGTGAAGCAAAGGCTCTCGCGGGGGCGCAAGCTGCTGCACGAAGAGGTGGTTGCGTTTGTTGAAGGAACGCTGAGCAGGACCGCGCCCGGACAGAGCTTCTCGAATGCGGTGCTGGCGATGCTTCCGGCTGTTCCTGCGGCAACCGTGGGTGCGGGCCTAGCGGGAAAAAGCGCGGCCATGGCCAAGTCGGGGTCGATGACCGCATGGCTGGCTCCGCTGACGCCGTTTTTGGGCGTGTTCGCCGCGATGATGGTGAACTGGATTTCCGTGCGGTCGGCGCCGACCGCGCGTGAACGCCGTTTCCAGCGCCTCTGGCTCAGTTGTTTCTGGACATTTGTGCTGGGCTGGGTCGAGGCCGGGCAATTTGCCGTACGGGCTCTGCGCCACGGATATGCGTGGAGCGAACCCACCTATTGTGCAGTGATGGTGGCCTTCTGGTGGTTCTACGCGATGGTGTGCGGGACATTCGTCGTACTCTTTTTGCGCCGGACTGTGGCGATGCGGCGCCAGATAGCGCAGGAGCCTGGGACGCCGGAGAGCAGCGGAGCTCCCACGACTCTTGCCACAAGGGTTGTGATGGTGGCTGGGATCTACGTGGCGATGTTCTCCGCGCTGATCTATCTGGCGTTCAAGGCCCACGACTGGCTCGCCTGTACCATTCTGTCGGGAGCGATGGTTGTGTTGTGCGGGTGGAATTTGATCTATGTGAGCTGCCGGGATGCCCTGGCAGGCACGAAGGCGGCAGCGCGGGGACTGGTGCTGGGATTTGCGGTAATTCTGACGGTACTGAGTTGGCGGATGGAAGGCTGGTTGGCTGTCTTTCGGGGTATCGACTTGGCCGGGATGCATGGGCTGCTGCCGGCGTGGATGATTCCGTCGGCGACACTGGCGCTGGTGACTTGGATTGGGGTGGTGGCGGCTTTGACGAGACCGCACCGCGCCGATAGGTAACATGACCGAATTCGACAACAGTATGAGACGGTTCAGGTGTCTCAATGCGCCCGGATCAATCGGTCCTCAGCGAAGCGGAGAGGATCGGGAACGATAAAACGCCCTGGCGTCCCGGAGGCGAGTTCACCGGTTGCCCCGGCCCGGATCTCGAAACTCGGAATCGATACCAGCCCACCCGAGCCTCGTCCCCTTGTTCCCTCGGCCCCTCGGTCCCCGGTGCCCTGACCCCTGATCCCGACCCCTGACCCCTGATCTCTGATCTCTGACCCCTGACCACTGTCTCCACGTGATCCAAATCACGAAAACCGCCGAAAACCGCGCGCAAAAAGCCGCAAAAACTCGTCAAAATCCGTCTTTTTTTGCACATTAACCCAACACGCGTCGTGGTGGTCCTGGCCGATCCGCTCCAAACCATTCATGTGGTCTACGACGAATGCAGCCCCTCAAACGCAACAAGCCTAACCCTCGCGTCCAGGCTGGAGTTTTCGAGAAGAATCGTCGCGGTGGTCCTCGTCGCTTTATTAAGTGTCGTGAAAATGCGCGCACCACAAAATCCGGTCCCTTGTTCCCTTGGTCCCTCGGTCCCTGCTCCGTGTTCCCTGTTCCCTGATCCCTGTTCCCTGATCCCTGTTCCCTGGCA
>Ga0302275_10002979_pt1 | contig 17424 bp, 16 predicted proteins | sample III_Bog_N2_2_FD_200229 | JGI IMG/M metagenome (GOLD analysis project Ga0302275, IMG submission 200229) | Peat permafrost microbial communities from Stordalen Mire near Abisko, Sweden - III_Bog_N2_2 | ecosystem: Environmental > Terrestrial > Soil > Wetlands > Peat | place: Sweden: Abisko...
ATCGTCGATGCATCGCTGGCCATGACCTGGTATCTAGCCGATGAAGTGGACTGGGAATACGGCCTCTGCGTCTTGGATTGTCTGGACGACAGGGAAATACGCGTTCCGGCCCTCTTTGTCTATGAGCTATCCAATGCTCTGGTGACAGCCCATCGAAGGAATCGCATCACCGCTGAGGATCTGAACGGGGCATTCAAGGACATCTCTACGCTCAAGATTGCCATCGATCCTGCACTACAAACGTCTCCATCCAGACTCTCGACGCTGGCGCTGAAATATGGGCTGACTTGCTATGACGCGGCCTATCTGGATTTGGGACTACGCACAGGATTCCCCATTGCAACCTTGGACAAGGCGCTGATCCGGGCGATGCAGGTCGCCAGCGTAGATCTTGTGAATCCGTAGCCGCTCAGACGTTTCTCCAACAAAGCCCATCACCCTACTTCTTCTTCACCGCATCCGCCTGCTTCGCCACCCGCGGCACCGGGTAGTAGCCGGTGCGAGTGCGGACAATCAGCTTGCCGCGGCCCTTGCCCTCGGCTGTAACTTCGACGCGGCGGAAGCCCGGCACGGTGGTCGGCCTGGTGGAGTGGTAGCCAATCGTGTACTGGCTGCGAATATCCCGCGCCACCTCGGCGGCGATCTGGTCAATCTGTTCGATATTTCTTGGAAAGAAGGCCATGCCGCCGGTCTCGGTCGAAAGCCTCTCCAGGACCTGTCGCGCGTGCTTTACCTCGGAGCGGCTCATATCTTCGTCGCCAAATAACAAACCAATGGTATAAATGACCGGTCCGGACAATTGCTGGACGCGCGTGATGGTCTGCTCCAGGTTGTAGTCTGAGGCGTTGTCGTCGCCGTCGGTGATAAGGATAATCACCTGCTTGGGGCGTTTGGCGTCAGTCGCCAGCTTGTCGGCCGAGGCTACCACGGCGTCATAAAGCGCGGTCCCCCCACGGGCCTCAAGGAAGCTCAGTCCCTGGCGCAGCTTGTTCACATCTGAGGTGAACTCCTGGTCGATGATAGCCGCGTCGCTGAAGTTCACTACGAAGGCCTCATCCTGCGGGTTAGAAGCCGCAATCAGGTCCAGGGCGCTCTTGTTCACCGAGGGGCGCTTGCGGCCCATGGAGCCGGAGCTGTCCACCACCAGAGCAATGGAGACCGGCAGGTCAGAATGCTGGAAGCTGATGATCTTCTGTTTGACGCCGTCCTCGGAGACTTGGAAGTTTTCCTTATTCAGGTCCGGGACCATGCGGTTGCCGTCCAGCACCGAGCAGTTGAGTTCCACCTCTTCCACGTCGGTATGCAGAACATAGCTATCGCCCACTTTGCGCACAACCGGAAGTGCTGCCGGCTCGCCATCGGGCGAGCGCACCGGGTCGCGATCCACGGTGAGCGCCGGAGCCGGAATTTGAGCCTGTGCCGGAGTTTGGGCCTGCGGCGCGGACGATTGTTGTGCCGCCAACGACAGGGTCGTTCCGGCAAAAAGTAGAGAAATAACCGCTAGAGTCCAAAGGCGCATAGGAACCGGTGCGAGCATGGGCGATAAATCGAGGCCATCTATTGAAGACTGACCTTTCCTATCACTTTACGCTACCTGTTACGCCGCGTCAGCCGCCGGGTCTGCCCGCGCAGGTTCGCGCGTGACCCCTGAGATACAATCGACGCATGCGCGCAACAGCCTCAAATTGAGCAGAATCAGACTGTCGAGCGCATAATCCATCGCTGCATCAGGGAGTTAGACCTTCCGTATGGCTCGCATTTATCCCTTCCGCGCCTGGCGCTACAATCCCTCCGCCGTCCGTCTGGACGATGTAGTCACCCAACCCTACGATAAAATTTCACCGGCGATGCAGCAGGCCTACTACCAGCGCAGCCCGTTCAATCTGGCGCGCATCATCCTGGGCCTGCCGGAGCCGTTCGATGACGAGCAGGGAGAAAATGTTTATTCCCGCGCGGCGCGTGACTTCAGCACCTGGCGCGCGCAGGGCGTACTGGCGCAGGAACAAGACCTGTGCATCTTCGCCTACTCGCAATCTTTCCAGGTTCCCGGAACCGAGCTCATCAAGGAGCGGCGCGGTTTTATCGCTCTCGGCAAGCTGCACGACTACGCCGAGCAGGTCGTCTTCCGCCACGAGCAAACGCTCAGCAAGCCCAAAAGCGACCGGCTCAACCTGCTCAAGGCCACGCACGCGCACTTCGGGCAGATCTTCATGCTCTATTCCGACCCTGCAGGCAGCATCGAAAGCCTTTTGTACGACGGAGCCGGGCCGGCCGAGGCGGAAGTCACCGACGAGTATGGCGTGCTGCACCGGCTGTGGAAGATCAGCGATCCGGCGGCCATCCTCGGATTAACCGCGGCCATGGTCGACAAGAAGCTGATCATCGCCGACGGGCACCACCGCTACGAGACGGCGCTGAACTATTCCAGGGAACACGCGACTGCCAAACCTGAGACGAGTGCAGCCGAATTGCCGCTGCCGGCTTTTCCCGAGGCCGCGGCGATGATGACCTTCGTCAACATGGACTCCGACGGCCTGGTGATTCTGCCCACCCATCGCGTGGTTCACAGCTTGGCGAAATTTGACCCGGCCGCCTTTGCGCGCGCCGCTGAAAAGTTCTTCCAGGTCGAAAAGCTTCGCGAGGGCGACGCAGCCAGGTCCATCGAAATCCTCGGCCGGCAGCAGGGCACGGCCTTTATCGCCGTCACCAGCGCCGGTGCGCTGCTGCTGCGTGCCAAGCCGGAGCCGGTAGCCGCCGCGCTCGCAGACCTGCCCGAGAGTCAGCGCCTGCTGGATCTGAGCTGCCTTCACTCCATTGTCCTCGATCGGCTGCTCGGCCTGGACGCCGAAAAAGTTCGCGAGCAGACCAACATTCGCTATCTGCGCGACGCGGCTGAGGCCGTAGATCAGGTGCGCCGCGTCGAGGCTGATGTTACATTTCTTACCAACCCCGTTTCCATGGCGCAACTCCGGGAAGTGGCCTTTGCCGGCGACGTGATGCCGCAAAAATCCACCGATTTCTTCCCCAAGCTGCTCAGCGGGTTGACGATTTATGCGCTGGAATAAGCTGGGAAAGGCGAAAACTGATTTGGGTTCATAGGGCAAGAAACCGAGGAGACCAATGCCAACGATCAGCAGGTTTTACGGAATCTTGATTCAGATGTATTTCGGTGATCATGTTCCACCGCACTTTCATGCGTTGTATGCTGAATTTGAAGCGTTGATCGACATTCAGACCTTCGAGGTCATCCGTGGAGATTTGCCGAGACGCGCCATGGCGCTCGTGTTGGAATGGGCACAGCAGCACCGAGACGAATTAAGGAGGGATTGGGAATTATGCGTACAGAATCAACTACCAACGAATATTCTCCCATTGCCTTAGCCGAGGAGGTAATGCCCGGGTCTCCCTGGCGTGTAACCAAAGTAGAGGCCCTTCCAGGTTTTCGGCTGCGGGTTGCATTTGCCGACGGTCTCACGGGGACGGTCGATCTGTCTCGCCTGATTCATTCGCCGCAGGCCGGAGTATTTGCAGCGCTGGCCGATCCGAGTCTGTTTGCGCAAGTTACGCTGGAATACGGCGCAGTGGCGTGGCCCGGCGAACTGGACCTTGCTCCAGATGCGATGCACGCCGCAATTCAGGAGCATCGGGTGTGGTCGCTCTAGAAGCGGGGTAAGTTTTTGCCGGTCAGGCTCACAATTCGGCCTATTCTTGCTGCTTGTAATCAAGTGCTCAATCGGCGCAGGCTGGTTTCGGCGCTCGTGGCCCTCACCTCAATCTTGCCGCTCGCCGCGCAGCCCGCCCCGCCCGCTCCTCCATCCCGCTTCGTCGTGGTGCTGGACGCGGCCCACGGCGGAGACGACACCGGCGGACGCCTCGCTAACAATCAACTGGAAAAATCCTTCACACTCGCCCTCAGCGTGCGGCTGCGCTCGCTGCTCGCCGCGCGCGGCATCCAGGTAGTCACCACCCGCGACACGGATGCGACTGTCGAGCCGGGCAAGAGAGCGGAGATCGCCAACCACTCCCAGGCCCTGGCCTGCCTCAGCCTGCACGCCTCCCAGAGCGGCTCCGGCATTTACCTCTTTGCTTCATCGCTCGCGCCCGCCGCTCCCGCGCGCTTCCCTGCTTGGAAGACGGCGCAGGCCGCCTGGGTGACGCGCTCGCTCAAGCTGGAAGGAGTGCTCAACTCCGCGCTGCTGAACGCCGGCATGAGCGTGACCCTGGGCCGTGCTTCTCTGCCTGCCATGGAGAACATGACCTGCCCGGCAGTGGCCGTCGAGATTGCTCCGGAACAAAACGCCAGCCACGAGACAACCTCAGGTCTGGAAGACAAAAACTATCAGGCGCGGGTGGCCGCGGCACTGGCCGCCGCGCTCCTCGAATGGCGAACGGATGCCTCGCGAACGGAGGCCCGTCAGCCGTGATTCCCCGCCATCAAAAAATTCTCTTCGTCCTTCTGCTGCTGGCCTCGCTGGCCATGGGCGCAACGCTGTTGCACTTGCGCCAGCGCGCCCACCAGCGGATGATCGCCGGCCAGGACTCCGCGCCCACCAGCGCTCCCGATGTCGCTCCCACCGAACAGGCAACCCTGCTGGTGGCCAACGACAGCGACGGTTCCCTGTTGACTCAGCTTCACTCCCTGCCGCTGCCCGCCGACCCCGGCGCACGCGCCCGTGCCGTGCTGGGTAAACTGCTGGACCTCTATGCCGCTCCTGATGCCGCCCACCCCGTCCCCGGCGGCGCAAGCTCTGTCGCCCAGGTCTTTCTTCTGCCTGCGCCGGAGATTGCAGGCGTTCTTCCTGCCACAGGCAAATTAAAAATCAACGATTCCAGAGCCGTTGTGAATTTGCCCCGCGAATCCTCCGCCAGAACTCCCGGCGCTGCATCGCAGGACACGCGGCAAACCGGCGCGCTACTGGCGGTCGTCAACCTGACTTCGAGCTTTGCCGCCAACCATCCTTCCGGTATCGAGACTGAAATGCTCACCGTGCTCTCCATCTGCGGCACCCTGCACGCCAACCTGCCCCGCATCACCCAGGTGCGCTTCCTGGTGAACGGCCAGCAGCGCGCCACGCTCGCCGGCCACGCCGACCTGACCCGCACGTACCTGGCCGGCGATGTCGTACCATCGGATGGAGCGCAACCATGACCAGCCCCGGCCTTCCGGCTTCATTTCCGCTGGAATTCGCGGTATGATTAAGAAGGAGCAGCCATGGCACGCCCTGTCGCACACATCACGGCCCCCATCGAACCGCTGGAATCCCGGATCAAGCGCCTGCGCATCCCCAAGGCCCGGCAAAAGGAATTGCTGGCAATTATGGATGAGGCATGGGCTCGTTTGGCCTTTGACCGGGTAAAACGCCCGCATATCACGACTCCGCGGGGAGAGAAGCTGGAAAGTGCCTCCGCCACCCGTTAATCACAATGCGGTCTTCCTGAATATTCCTTATGACGAAGAGTTTCAGAAACTCTATCTTGCATACATTGTAGGGCTCTCTCAACTCGGGTTTGATCCCTGTATCACGTCAGGGATTCCCGGTGGAGAACGCAGACTTGACAGGGTTTTGGCGCTGATTCAAAGCTGCCGTTATTCCATCCATGATCTATCGCGCATTGAATTGAGTGCGGCCCCGCCAGCCACGCCTCGATTTAATATGCCGCTGGAACTGGGCCTGACAATCACATGGGCCAAACTGAACCCCAAGCGCCACACCTGGTTCTTATGGGAGTCAACTCCGCGCCGTCTGCAAAAGTCAATGAGTGATCTGGATGGCACCGATCCCTATATCCACTCCGGCACAGTTGAGGGAATTCTGAGCGAACTTCGCAATGCATTTGTGCGAGACGGCGCTCCATCAGTTCAAAGAATGATGGCGGCCTACCGCCTCGTGGAAAGTAATATCGAGAGGATTTTGGCCGGTGCTGGCACGCGCAACCTCTATGCCGCGAGTGTATTCCGAGAGTTGTGCTTAGTAGCTCTGGATGCAGTACGTCGCATCAATTTCCAGACGCTTGCGGCCACAACAGCAATTATTAACCAAGCTCAAGATGACTACAAAGGTGGGAAAGTAATTCCACACAACGCAGCCGCATACAATACCATCAATGCTGCCAAGGCCGCTCAGAAAACTGCCGTAAACGCCATGGTAACGTATGAGAAGTTGAAGGCCCAAAAAGCGTCAGCCCGAGTGCTGGCAACAGCGAAGGCGGGTGTGGCAACAGCACTCGCTGGCCAGCCAACACTCATTGCCTCAATCGTAGGGCTCTACAGCACGGGAGGCAAGTAATGGGGATTGTAGGAAATATTTCAAGCAATGATGAATCCCTTGGCGCAATCCCCCCCACCATCGGCGTCTTCGATTCCGGATTCGGCGGCCTCACCGTATTGCGCGCGCTGATGGCCCGCATGCCCCACGCGCGCTTTGCCTTCATCGGCGACACGGCGCGGCTGCCCTACGGCTCCAAATCACGCCGGACGATTGCCCGTTATGCCGCCCAATGCGCGCAATTTCTGGTCAACCAGCAGGACGCCGAGTTCCTTGTCATCGCCTGCAACACCGCCAGCGCCCTGGCCCTCGACGCCATTCAGAACTCAGTCACGGTTCCCGTGCTGGGCGTGATTGAGCCCGGCGCCGAGGCTGCCCGCGCCGCCTCCCTCACCGGCGACGTGCTGGTTATCGCCACCGACGCCACCGTGCACAGCCACGCCTACGCCGCCGCCTGCCGCGCTCGCGGATTGCGCGCTCTGGAGAAGGCCTGCCCCCTGCTCGTCCCGCTGGTCGAGGAGGGATGGACCGAAACCTTTGCGGCGCAAGCCGCGTCTGTCTCACCGCAAGTGGCCGTAACAGCCGAGGTCATCCGCATCTATCTGGCTGAACTCACTGCCGAAGCCGCCGCCCAGGGCATGAACCCCGACGTTCTGCTCCTCGGCTGCACGCACTACCCGCTGCTGCGTCCGCTGCTGGAACGCGCTGTGCCCCCTGGCATGAAAGTCATCGATTCAGCCGATGCCACCGCCGAGGCCGCCGTGAAACTTTTCTCCCAGCAAGAATCTACGAAACGTTCGCCGTCCGCGAAGGACCAGAACCAGGTCCGCTGCTTCGCCACCGATTCCGTCGAAAAGTTCGAGCGCCTCGGTTCCCGCTTTCTCAACCGCCCCACAGGCAAGGTCGAGCTCGTGGACCTCGGCGGCTGATATTCTTATTAGACGGTAGGTCCGCCATCCCCAACACACGGACCTGGAGGAAGTTAGCAAGCATGATTGATCTGGCAGGTAAGACGGCTGTAGTCTTCGGGCTGGCCAACAAGCGTTCCATTGCCTGGGGCATCGCCCAAAAACTGCATGAGGCCGGAGCAACTCTGGCCATCTGCTATCAAAATGACCGCATGAAGCTCGAGGCGCAGAGCCTCATCGACGAATTGTCTGGCGCCAGCGGTTTCCAGTGCGACGTCTCCAACGACGACGAGATTGAAACCCTCTTCGCCGCCCTCAAAGCAAAGTACGGCAAGCTGGATATTCTCGTCCACGCCGTGGCCTTTGCGCCTGCCGCGGAGTTGCGCGGCGAGTTCATCGACACCACCCGCGAGGGCTTCCGCATCGCTCACGACGTCAGCGTCTATTCGCTCATTGCCGTCACCCGCGCCGCCGCGCCGCTCATGACCGAGGGCGGCAGCATCCTGACGCTCAGCTTCTATGCCGCGGAAAAGGTTGTCCCCCACTACAACGTCATGGCTGTGGCCAAGGCCGCCCTTGAATCCACGGTCCGCTATCTCGCCTTTAACCTCGGCTCCCGGAACATTCGCGTCAACGCCATCTCCGCCGGCCCTATCAAGACTCTCGCCGCGCGCGGCGTCGGCGATCTGGGTGACATGCTCAAGTCCCACGCCGACCGCGCCCCGCTGCACCGCAACGTGGACCAGAATGAAGTCGGCGGCGCGGCCCTGTTTCTGGCCAGCGACCTCTCCAGCGCCATCACCGGAGAAATCATGTACGTCGATTGCGGCTATAACATCATGGGGTTCTAACCACCTGCGGCGTGGCCAATTGCCTTTGGCGGGTGGATTGGACTAACTTCTTTTTGAGGGCATCACATGCAAGGACGTCTGGAACTGATGATGGGGCCGATGAGGAGCAACAAAACCGCGGAGCTGTTGCGGCGCGCCGAGATGCGCCGCCAGTACGCCAGCCAATATGTCATGGTGCTCAAGCCCAGCGACGACACCAAGGGCGGCCCGGGCGTGGTGGAGAGCCGCAATCCCCTCGGCCATGGCAAGATGACTGCCGTGGAATTCAACTCCGCAGACCCATGGGAAGTTCTTAAAGTAATCGCCGCCACGGAAAAGAACATCGGCAAGAGGGTGGAGTGCATCGCCATCGACGAAGGCCAATTCGTCTCCGATCTCTTCGCTTTCGCGCGATACCTTCTTGACGCGGGCCACGACGTTCTGGTCGCCGGTCTCGACCTGGACTTTCGCGCCCTTCCCTTCGGAGAGATGCTCAACCTGTCGTGGTATGTGAACGCCTATGGCGGCAACAACACCGAATGCATTGCATACTGCGCATGCGGCAGCCGTGCCTTTTACTCGCAGCGGCTGATTGAAGGCAAACCCGCCTCCTACGACAGCCCCATCAAAGTCCCCGGCGACTCCTACGAGCCGCGTTGCGCGGAGCATTTTGTGCTGCCCGGTCGGCCGCACTAAGAGATCGAAACTACTATATGTTTTATCGCCGGAGCAGGCCAGCAGACCTGCTCCGGCAAGTTATGTAGCTACTTTTTGGGCGTTGCGCCCTTATCCTTATTGTCGGGATTGCCGGGCGTCAGATTCCTTCTGTCCAGAAGAGGCAGGAAATCGGCGGCGTTGAACGGATACCGTTGCGTCGATTGCTGGCCCGTTGTGCTCAGGGTAACGTCGACACGGCGGTTTTTTGCCAGCACAAAGACGGGCAGTTCGTTGAGTAACTTCTCCCGATCCGCGGCTGTCAACTCAGGATTCTCCTTGATCGCCTCTTCCACCTGAGCCGTGGTAAGTTCATTCTCCTTGCCAAGGCCGAGCAATTCAATCTTGGCTTCGGGAACACCTTGATCCACCAGGAAGAGTTTGACGCGAGTGACACGGCGCACGGAAAGCGCCTGGTTGTATTCCACTGATCCGCGCACATCCGCATGGCCGGTCAGGGTCAGGTGGGCTTCCGGTCTTAATTCGAGGTACCTCTTGAAGTCCTTCGCCAGGGTGGTCAGAATTTTCTCCTGACTGTCCATTAGGCCGCCTTTGGGTTTTTCGATCCTTGGCTCATCCGTCTGAAAAAATACACTCCGCAGCGCCAGGCGAGCTTCGAGTTGCTCCACCTCCGCCGCGAACAGGGGCGGCGGGGCCGTAACGGTCACGCTGGTGTTGGCGGTTGCGGTCTGGCCCTTATCGTCGGCCACGTTGCAAGTGATGCCTGCAACGCCGGCCGGTGCGCCCGTCGAATCGAAGGTGGCCGAGGCGCCGTTGCCGCTGATGGTCCCGGATGCAACCGAGTAGCTGTAAGTCAGCGGGCGGTTCTGAGGGCTCGCGCCTACAGCGGTAATCACGCTCTTGTCGCCAATGTTGACGGTGCCGGGATTAGCCGCGCAACTGATAGTCGGCGGTTCATACGCCTTCACGGCATATGCTGCCGTGGCGTCCGCATTCTCGCTTGGCTTGTCGCCTTCGGAGACATGGCACTTGAGAGTGTAGGCGCCAGGAGCCAGGTTCGTAGTATCGATCTTCGCGGTGCTGGAGACCCCGGTCACCGTTCCGCCATCCACTTGCCAAGTGTAAACCGCCGTCTTTACGGGGCTCAGATTCAGAGCCGTGCCCGAGGCTGCAATCGGTTCTCCGGGAAACACAGACCGCGGGCTTACCGAGCAGGAATAAGATAACGGCTCGGGAGGCGGCAGTGAGGGAGCGGCATGTCCGCCAAAGAGGAAGACAATTCCGGCTGATAGGCGCATGTCATTCTGCGACGCGGTTGACCCGGTGGAGTAATCCTGGAACCGGGTCATCAGGTATTCGGCCTGAATGAGGCGAATGGCAAAATGGCGTCGCACTCTGACGTCCAGGCCGCCTCCAGCGGTCCAGGCAAACGTATCCTCGGAAGGGAGAAGCGTGCAGCTGAATGTGCAGTTGGAGAGTGTCACTTCATTGGCGTGCATTTCGCCAAACAGAGCCTGGACAAAGGGAGTGACTCTACTGTGGTTGCGGAAGGAAATGCGCGGGCCGAAAAGATAGCTGAAGGCGCCCACGTTTTCATTGTCCACGTCAACGGTACCCGCATATCCGCCCTGGAATCGCATCTGCGAGTTCGTGTAGGCGCCAAAATCGCCAACGATCCCCAGGTAGCGGTTGAAATTCAAAGCCAGGGACGTGCTGCCGCCATTCATCCACATCAGCCGGTTTCCGGCGGCAGGCGCTGGCACAGCGCGCAGATAGGAGTAGCCCAAAAACAGTTCCGCCCTGGGAGTGCCGATGTACTGGCCGCTCGCATACGGCGAGGCTGTCGAGGTTTGAGCAGCGGCCTCGCCCGCGTGGAGCAAGAACATAGGCATAAGAAAAATGGCAAATGCCGCTATGGCAATCATCCTTAATCTCGATCTCATTGTCGTCTCCTGAACTGTGCGTCGAACTTATCAAAAGCCTCAGCGCCGGGCTAACTCGACGCGAAAAGAACACGTCAGACCCCGCATTTCCTGAACCTGGTTGAGACCGCCCTGAGAAGGGCGGTCTCAACCAGAACCTTACGGGGCAGGCACATTGATGACGGTGTCCACCAGTGTGGTCGACGCATTCAAACTAATCAGTCTGCCGTTGATTGTCGTGATCGTGGTATGCCCGGCTGTCGAAACCGCGATACCTGCGGACCCGTTCGCGATGACGGTTCCCACGAACGTACCGCCTCCCGACTGGTTGAGGTGCGGTACATCGCTCCCCACCGCCCAGAAAACATTCTTGGCCTGGGCGCCGTTGATCAGGATGACATTTCTAGGGACTGCCGCCTGGCCTACGGTGAGAGTTGATGCCATCTGGAAGACCCAGTATGCATTGGGATCGCCCTGAGCGTCGAGAGTAAGATCCCCAATCGTTATGCCGAAGGAGCCCGGCACGGACTGATAGATGCCAGGAGCCAGGGTGCTACTGCCCAACTCGCCCTGGCCACCGCCTCCGTATACGAGGCTGTGGGTTGTAAAATCCACGCCGCCTGGGAGGCCTTGAAGAGTGGTGTAAGCGGTTGTAGCTTCCAACAATGCTGCGTCTGCGACGGCGATATCAGCAGCGGTTCCTTCAAGCGGGCAGAAAGTCGAGGTGGAAACCAGCGGTGAGTAGATCGTTCCAGTCACTAGCCCTATATCGGCTCCCGGTACTTCCGTATACGTGCATTCCGCCACGCCGCCAATTAAAACGCTGTTATCGTGGAATCCGGTATACGAACTATAGCCGGTCGCGGTGGTCCCGCTGTCTCCATGGATGACCGACAGAATTCCCGTGTTGGTCATCCCCGCGGTGCCTGCAAAACCGCCAAACGCCGTTATGGTTGGCCCAAGAACTGGCGCATGATTCGCTGTCGTACCTGTCGTGAACGTCCAGGGATTCGGTGGAGGACCGGTGTTCCCCAGAGGATTGCCCGCCACGTCCGTTGCTCCGTTGGTCACTGTTGCTGTGTAGACGGAACTGATGACCAGCGGGTTGGTGGGCGTGAGAGTGGCAATGAATGTCACCGGGTCATAGGTGATCGTTGCCGGTACCGCAGTTCCAGATGCAGTGGCGCCCGGATAAAGCAGGAAGGTTGACGTGGTGAGGGTTAATGGATTCATCGCCTCGGTGAAGGTTGCGCTGACCGCCTGATTGATGGGCACGCTTATGGCCGCGCTGACGGGGACCGTCGTAACCAGCTCCGGCGCGGTGGTGATCACCGTCGCACCGGTCTGGAAGCTCCAGTTGTAGGCGGCGGCCATTGGCTGGCCGGCCAGGTCCTGAACCCCGGTGGTGATGACGGCATTGAACGTGGAGCTTGGCAGAAGATTCACTGATGGCACGAACACCAGCTCATTTGAAATCCCTGAGTAAGCAACCAGACCGGTCACGATAGTGGAGTTAGTTGTGTCTGTCAGCGTAAAGTTTGCCGCGACGATCGTGGCAGGGTTCATCGCCTCACTGAACGTGGCGGTGATTACCTGATTTAGAGGCACGGCCATGTTCTCGGGTGAAGTTACAGGGTTGGTTGAAGTGACCGTCGGCGCTGACGTGAGTGGGTTGCCGGTGGTGAACTTCCAGGAGTAATTCGCCGCCAGCCCGCTGCCCGCCAGGTCCTCAGCCCCGGTAGTGATCGTGGCCGTGTATGCGGTGTTGTATGCAAGACCGCCAATCGGCGCAAATGTTGCTGTAGCGCTCCCGGCGGTATAGGTTATCACTCCGTTTACGGGAGTTCCGCCGATCGTCGTTACCAGCAGGAAGGTGGCCGAGTTGAGCGTGTTAGCGGTCATTGCCTTGCTGAATGTTGCACTGATCGAGGAGCCGACGGTCACAACCGGGTACGGGGCCGTAGCGACCGTAATCGGCGATGTGGTGAGGACCGTTGGCGGGGTGTCGGGAGCCGGAGAAGTTAAGAAGCTCCACTGGGTAAGGGCTACTCCCTGGCCCGCCAGGTCCTGGGCTCCGGTGGAGATTTGGGCCGAATACAAGGTGTTGTACGCAAGATTACTTTGGGGCGTAAAGATCGCGACGCTGCCCGCGCAAGCGACTGTTCCGGTTACGTTTACCGGGCCAGGGGCTGCAAGCGTGAAGGTAGTTGCAGGAGATGTGAGCGTCGAGCAGAGCATCGCCTCGCTGAAGGTCGCGGTCAGCACCTGGTTGATGGGTACGCCAATGGCATTATTCACAGGAACAACAGTCACCGTAGGCGGCGGGGTAATCGTGGTAAATGTCCACACGTAGTTGCCAGCCAGCGGAGTGCCTTGAGCAAGGCTCTTTGCCGCGGGGGTGATCGTGACCGTGTAGGTGGTGCTGTAGGCCAGAGTGCCGCTCGTCGGTGTAAACGTGGCAACTGTGCCAGCGCCATTCAAAACGGCGCTTCCAGGCACGGCAATGCCGCCCTGTGCTTCAACCGTGAAGGTTCCAGTGGCGGCAATCGAGGCTGCGGTCATCGCCTGAGTGAAGGTCGCGCTGATTGTCGCGCCTGCGCCTGTTATGGGAACATTTGCAGCGTATGGAAGGGGGGTTACCGACAACACGGCTGGGACGCTTGCGGCTACCGTGGTAAAACTCCACGCGTAAGGGCCAATCAGCTCAGCGCCGCCCGGGGTCGCGGCCCCGGTGGTGATCGTGGCCGTGTAGGTGGTTCCGTAGGCAAGGGCCGCGCTCGGCGTAAACGTCGCCACGGTGCCGGAGTACGCCACGGTTCCAGTTACGGCAGCGCCGCCCTGGGCCACGACCGTGAAGGTCGTCGGGCTAATCGAGGCTGCGCTCATCGCCTCGCTGAAGGTCGCGGTGATTGTCGTGCCTACGGCAACATTTGCGAGGCCTTGAGTGGGGGTTACTGACACCACGCTGGGGAGGGTTACCGTTTCTTGACCGCAACCGGCCACAAAGGCGACCAGCAAAGTCGCCAGAAAACACATGAATCCGATCCTTAATTTGCGCATTTGTAACCTCTCGTCCAACTGTGGTGTCACCTTGTCCAAAATCTCTTCATTTTGCCGGCTCGGATGGAACTGCCGACACAACATGACACTGCCAGAAATACCAAGTTAAAAGTTGGAGGTCTGTATCATAATGCTCTAAAGTCACTGGATTTGAGCAGCAACAATTACACGCTTTTTTGAGCAGAATTGACCATGTCTTACAGACAAGAATCTCCGGCGCGCGTGAATCGGCGCCCTCTGATGGAATTGCAATCACGCTTGTAATCTTGTTATTACGACTGCTTTATGTCGTTGGAATCGAGAGCCTGCATCTTCTGTATCTGTTCCCAAACCGCCGGTTCAACGGGAATACCGAGCTTCCGGTTCTCCGCGCGAATCTGCAACACCTGCTCTCCCGGATAACGGATTTTCTTGCCCTCTTCCGCCGGCCGGCTCTGATGCAACGAAGCGATAATCTCGTCGGCGATCTGAGCCAGTCGCGCTTCATCCCCCAGCGCCGCGGGATTGATGGTAATAAAAACCTGCGAGAGGCCGGCCTCCAGCAGCGAGTCCGTCGAAAGCTGGTGGGTCGCCTTGCCCAGCGAGGTCATCGCGGCCATCATATCCAGCACCAGGGAAAGCCCTGAACCCTTCCAGTAGCCGATGGCGAGCGGACGCTGTGTTTGCTCAATCGCCGCGGGATCGAGCGTCAGCTTGCCCGCTGCGTCGAAGCCTCCATCCACGGGCAGCATCTTGCCTCGTTTTCTGTAACTCTCCAGCGTGCCATAAGAAAACTGCGACATCGCCATGTCCAGCACCACATGGCCGCTCGCGCGCGGAATCGCAATCACCAGAGGATTGTTTCCCAGCGCCGGCTCCACGCCGCCCCATGCAGGCAGGTTGGGCATGGTGTTGGTCCAGCAGATGCCGATCACTCCCGCCTCGGCAGCTTGCCAGCCATACGTGCCGCCGCGCATCCAGTGGTTGGTGTTGCCCAGCGCCACGCAGCCCACCCCATGCTCGCGGCTCAGTTGTATCGCCCGCTCCATCGAGGACTGCGCGTTCAGATTGCCCGGGCCTCTGCGCCCATCCCACCGCTCCAGCGCGCCAAAGCCGGCCAGCCGTCGCGGCTCCGCATTCACATCGACGTTTCCATTGCGGATCATCGCAACAAAACGCGGAAATCGATTGACGCCGTGCGTGTACACGCCGTCGCAGGTGGTCTCGGCAAAGAGTCGTGCACAAGCCTGCGCCCGCCCAGCCGCAAAGCCCAGCTTTCTCAGAACGCTTTCCAGCGTCGCCTGCACTTCGTCAAAAGAAATTCGATTCATAGGGCTTCAGCATTTCGAAAAAACTCGCAGACAACACATCAGGCCGGACGCCCCACCTTCGCTGCGTTCTGTGCGGCTAAGGTGGGATATCTATAGTTAAAGTTCTTTACCTATAAACTGATCCCTGACCCCTGATCTCTGATCCCTGTCTCTTTCAGCGTCACGGTAATCTTCCGCGCGTCGCCGCCGGCCGATGCAATCACGATCTCCCCGGTAGCTTTCTTGCGGATGCTCTTGAACTTTTCGCCCCACTCCACCAGCACCAGCGCATTCGGAGTGAGCAACTCGTCCAGCCCCAGCGTCTCCAGTTGCCGCTCGCCTTCCAGCCGATAAACGTCCAGGTGAAAGAGCTTCACCGGCTTGCCCGCGCGCGTGCCGTCGTACTCATGAATCAGCGTGAAGGTCGGGCTGGTCACCTCATCCGCCTCGGCGGCATCCAGCGCCTGCGCAATGCCCTTCACCAGCGTGGTTTTGCCGGTGCCCAGGTCGCCGCGCAAAATAAGCAGTTGCGGCGGCTCCAGCAGCCTGGCCAGTTTGCGGCCCACTTCAATGGTCTCCGCGCCGCTCGTGGTGGTGAACTCGTGCTTTCGGACCAATGCGGCGGGGGCGGCTTGACTCATTTCGTGGCCTCATGAGGGGCTGCTGCATGCAATGCCCCCTGCAACCAAAGATACCCGGTCCGCCCACGTGAATCAAAGCGAAAAGCCTGTGCAAGATGAGGAATACTATCCGTGGCCAGCAATGTGTGCTCGTCGTCACGGCGAACGGCCAGATCGGCAGCCAGCCCGTGCAAATAAACCGCCGCCTCCACCGCCTGTGCCGGCTCGTTCGGATACTGCGCCAGCAAGCCCGCAATCAGCCCGGTGAGCAGATCGCCGCTGCCGCCCTTGGCCATGCCGGGATTGCCCGTGGTGTTCACGGCCACGCGTCCATCGGGATGCGCAATGAGCGTCCGCCAGCCCTTGAGCACCAGCGTTACGCCGTTGCGCTGGGCAAACTCGCGCGCCACCTTGAGCCGGTTGGCTTGCACCTCGGCCACCGTGATGCCAGCCAGCCGCGCCATCTCGCCAGGATGCGGCGTCAGCACCAGCGTGCGCCCTTTCGCCAACTTCGACAGCAACTCCGGCTCCGCTGCCAGAATGTTCAGCGCATCGGCGTCAATCACCGCCAGAATCTGTGTCGCCTCAAGCAGCCCGGTTACGAATTTGGCCGTCTCCGCACTTTGCCCCATGCCGGGACCAATGGCCAGCACTGTCTTACCAGCCGTGAGCGCCTTCATAGTTTCCGGAGCAAGATTTTCTGCCGAGATCGAGCCTGCCGCAGTAGCCGCCAGCGGCCAGGTCATCAGCTCCGGCGCAACGGACGCCACCAGCGCCAGCGCCGGTGTGGGAACAGCCGCCGTCACCAACCCCGCCCCGGCCCGCAATGCGCCCAACGCCGCCATGGCCGGTGCGCCGGATTTGCCGCCCGCCGTTCCAAGCGTCCCGCCCACCACCAGCACGTGCCCAAAGTTGCCCTTGTTGGCCGTCGCCGCGCGCGGCTTCTGCGTGAGCGCCAGCGCCGTGCCGGCCCACGCCAAATTCAGCGCCGAGACAATCGCCTCATCGGGCGAGCCGATTGCCGCAACCACGATGGGCTGCGACCAGTGCCGCGTCAACTGCCCAAAGACATGCGCCGGCTTGGGCGCTGTAAAAGTAATCACCGCATCGGCAGGAAAAACCGCTCCGGCAACGGTCGCGGCAGTCTCGTCCGCCGGCCAGCCTGAGGGCAGATCCACAGCTAAAAATGCTGGGTGCCCCATCCTCGCGACGTTTTTGTTTTTGTCGCTAGGGTGGGAAGGATCAGACTCCACACTCGCCTTCACCCATTCCAGCGCCGCCAACGCCAGCCCTTTCAGCGGAGGCTTGAAGCCGGTGCCCACCACTGCGTCCACAATCAGATCAGCTTCCAGCGCGCTGTTATGCCGGGCAAGCTCTTCGGCAGTTTCAATAATATGAACCAGCCCGTGCGCCGCACTCGTCAGCTCGCGCCAAGCTGTGGCCGCGTCGCCCGCGAGCCCATCGGGTGAGCCCAGCAGCAGCGTAGTCACCTCCAGCCCGGAGGCCGCCAGCAGCCGCGCCGCCATCATGCCGTCGCCGCCGTTGTTCCCGCGTCCGCAGAGCACCGTCACCCGCCTTGCAGCCGGAAACTGCTCCCGCGCAAAGGCCGCCACCGCCCCCGACGCTGCCCGCATCAGGTCAATCGACGCCACCCCGAACCGCTCGGTGGTCACCCGGTCGCAGGCCTGCATCTCGGCAGCAGAAAGAATGTGCATGGAAACATGGTACGACAGTGGACAGTGGTCAGTGATCAGTGGTCAGCCGGGCCGGGCTTTTGCTGACCCCTGATCTCTGATCCCTGACCCCTGTTCTCACTTCGCCATCAGCACCAGCAGCCACCCGTTCAATCCCGCA
>Ga0302275_10002981_pt1 | contig 17420 bp, 18 predicted proteins | sample III_Bog_N2_2_FD_200229 | JGI IMG/M metagenome (GOLD analysis project Ga0302275, IMG submission 200229) | Peat permafrost microbial communities from Stordalen Mire near Abisko, Sweden - III_Bog_N2_2 | ecosystem: Environmental > Terrestrial > Soil > Wetlands > Peat | place: Sweden: Abisko...
GTTGTTACAAAACCTCGGTTGAGTTTTTCGGCAAGCTGTAAAGCCTATTTGTTTTGATGGCTTTATCGGCACCCTAGAGCCTCGCTGATTTTGATGGCTTTATCGGCACCCTTCGACTGCGCTCAGGGCAGGCTTTGAAGTCGTGCCCTTTCAGAACGACAACCCGGCGTAGTTTCTAAAGTCGTGCCCTTTCAAAACGACAACCCGGCGTAGTTTCTCCGCACCCTGTACAGGCCTTTCAATTCAGGCTGCTCTTCAGGGCTTGAAGACCCCTTCCGCTTCTGTCCCAGCCTTCAGCGAATTCCGCGGAAGTTGGCTGGCGGCTCGGATGAGGGCGGAGGCGGGGGTGGCGGCGGCGTACCCGGGGTGAGCTCGATGTAGTCGAGGGCGGCGTGGTCCTGGGCGTCGGGAGTTCCCTCAACGCGAAGAACGTCGCCGGGCTTGAGCTCGACGCTGGGGATGGTTCGGCGGGTGGAGTTGTCTCCGTTGGGAATGATGGAGGGAAGCGTAGCGTCGGCAGGCCAGGAGGCGATGGATTTGCCGTTGACGCGGAAGGTGAATTTGGCGACGCCATCGCGGAGGTCGAAGTATTGGACGGCGATGTTGTAGTAGCCGGGCTTGCCGGTGAAGGTCCATTCTGCTGCGCAGGTAGCCATTCCCGCAGGGGCTAAAGCCCCAACGTCATTTTGAGGAGTGTTCGGCACGACTGAAGTCGTGCCCTGACACGTCACGGCTTTGCCTTGTGATGCGTCTTCCCATGGGGTCACGTCGATGACCTTGTAGCCGGTGAGATTTGCGGATTCGGCTTCGAGGCGGCCGGGGTAGTTTCCGGCGCGGCCCTGTTCGTCGGGCAGGCCGGTGAGGTTGTGGAAGTACTGGACGACGGCGTCGCGCCAGACGACTGCGTGGCCGGCCTGGTACTCGAGACGGGGGAGAACGTCGGCGTAAAGTTTGGGGTCGATGCGATCCTTGAGGGTTTTCCAGTCCTGGACAAACTCGGCGGCCTTGGCGGCGCCCTCGTAGTGGCTGTCGTAGATTTGCTGGATGACGGTGTTGCCGTTGTTGAGGGCGTGATTGTAGGGCAGGTGGTGGAAGAAGAGCATGAGCTCATCGGGGGTGGAGATGGGCAACTCGTAGAGCTTGGCAATCTCGGGCGGATACTGACTGACGAATTTGGTGCCAAAGCCGGCGGTTCGTTCCATTCCGACGCCCTGCGCATCGGCGTTGTGCCACTGTCCCCAGCCGTTGCGCTCGCTTGACTCGACGTTGGGACCGTAGTGACTGCCGGTGATGTCGGTGAGGGTTTGCAGGCCGAGGGGTCCGGTGTAGTTTTCGTAGGCGGGCCACGAGTCCATGAGCATGGTATCGACGGTGTGGACGACCTGGTCGTCGTTGGAGATAGTCTGGCGGGTCCACTCCTCGGCAATCTCTTCAGGGTCGAGACCGGGGTCCCACGCGAGGCGGCCCATGGCATAGAGGTTGGCGAGGGCAAGTGGCGAACCGAGCCAGGCATCGCGACCGACGTTGGCAACGCCTACCATTCCTCCGGTGGGCTGAGTGAAAGCCAGGCCGGAAAGGATTGCCTGGACCTCGGTTGGGTCATAGAAGGGAACGTGAAAGTCGAAGTCGAGGACTTCTTTCCACATGGGGGCGAGATAGACGAGATGCCGCTGCTGGCCGGTGTACTCCTGCGTGATCTGGACCTCCATGGCCTGGGGGGTTTGGCGGAGGGCGGCGAAGAGCGGGGAGACGGGCTCGCGCACCTGAAAGTCGATGGGGCCTTCTTTGGTTTGGATGATGACGTTGGGATCGAATTTACCGTCGAGAGGCTGAAAGATGTCGTATGGGGCGCGGGCTCGGTCAGCCTTGGGATTGGCAAAATCGAGGTGATGGTTGTAGACAAAGGAGCGATAGAGGACGACGCCGTGGGGAGCGAGGGCAGCGGCGAGCGTGTTGGCAGCTTCAGCGGGGGTGCGGCCATAGGTTGAGGGGCCGGGCTGGCCTTCGGAGTCGGCTTTGACGGTGAAGCCGGCGAAGTCTGGAATGAGGTCGAAGATCTCTTTTGCCTTGGCAATCCACCAGGCTTTGACGGCGGAGTCGCGGGGATCAGAGGTGGGTAGTCCGCCGACGGTTTGAGGACTATCGACGGCAACGGAGATAGCGACGTGGACGCCCCATGGGCGCATGGCATCGGCGATGCGGGCAATGCCTTCGAGGTTGGGGTGCTTGAGGAGTTCGGGGCTGGCGTTGACGTTGTTCAGGTTGCAGGCATTGATTCCGATGGAGGCAAGGAGGCGGGCATATTCGGAGACAGGAGCGAGGTCTGTGCGGACTTGGCCGCCCTCGAAGAAGATGCTTCGGCCTGCATAGCCGCGCTCGATAGAGCCGTCGGGGTTGTCCCACTGGTCGACCCAGCGAATGTGGAAGGCGGGCTCGGAGCGTAATTCCAACTGGGTGATGTCGTGTCCCGTGGCGATGTAGCGGAAGAGCGCAAAGACGGCATAGATGAGGCCAGCGTGGTCGGCCCCTGCAACGACGAGACGGGGCTTGTCTGCGGCGCGGTCCCAGTAAACCCAGTAGCCTTCGGGGGCGAGATCAGCGGGGACTGGAGCTTTGGGAAGCGCACGGCGGACTTCATCGACCGTACCGAGGATGGCTTCAACTTTTTGCGGGGTAGGTGAGGACTGAGATGTGCCGCCGAGGAGGCGGGTGTTTCCGTCTTTCATTTCGCGGAGGGCGGCCTGCTCCATGATGCCGAAGCCGAGGACGCGCGGCTCGAGGGTGAAGACCGGTCGCTGTTCCATGGTGGAGGCGCGTAGCCATGCCTGATCTGCTGTCTGGGCAGAGAAGGGAGCGGGGAAGATGAGGAGGCTCGAGGCGAGTGCTGCGATTCGGATGGAAACGGGGATAGACATGGGGGAACCTCAAGGCTGCGACAGCCATCGCCTTCCATTTTGTCACCCCGGACGAGTCTTGGCATCCTGGAGAGGCTTTCGCATCCGGGTTGTTGTGTCTGTGAGGGGTTGTAGACTTGGTGGGTTGTTGAAACGGGGAGGCTCCGGAATATGTCCAGTACCATGCAGGCGGTGGTGAAGGCGAAGGCAGCACCGGGGATTGAGCTTCATGAGGTTCCAATTCCCTCACCCGGCTCAGGGCAAGTGCTGGTGAAGGTGCAGGCGGCGAGCGTGTGCGGTACGGACCTGCACATTTTCAACTGGGACCCGTGGGCGCAGGGGAGGATTCATCCGCCGCTGATTCCGGGTCACGAGTTTGCCGGGGTGGTCGCGGGCTTGGGCCGGGGCGTGACGACCGTGAAGGAAGGCGACCTGGTGAGCGCGGAGATGCACGTGGCGTGCGGAAAGTGCATGCAGTGCAGGATTGGCGAGGCGCACATCTGCCAGCATGTGCGGATTCTCGGCGTGGATGAGGATGGTGCGTTTGCCGAGTTCGCGATTATTCCGGAGAGCAACATCTGGAAGCTGTCGCCCTCGATTCCGCACGAGTACGCGAGCCTGCTGGATCCACTGGGGAATGCGGTGCACACGGTGCTGTCAGGGCCGATTGCGGCGCAGACGGTGGCGGTGACGGGCTGCGGGGCGATCGGGCTGTTTTCAATTGCGGTGGCCAAGGCATGCGGCGCGGCAAGGGTGTTTGCGGTGGAGGTGAACGAGCATCGCAGGGCGGTGGCGGCGCAGATGGGCGCAGACGTGGTGTTGAATCCGGCGACAGACAACGTGGTGGAGCGGATCAAAGACGAGACGAATGGGACAGGAGTGGACGTGTTGCTGGAGATGTCGGGCGTGGCAACGGCAATTCGGACGGGGTTTGCGGCGCTGCGGACGGGCGGGCGAGCGTCGCTGCTGGGGATACCATCGAAGCCGTTTGAGCTGGATTTTGCGAGAGACATTATATTCAAGGGCGCGATTGTGCTGGGGATCAACGGGCGGAAGATGTTTGAGACTTGGTTCCAGATGGAGGCGCTGCTGGCGACGGGGAAGCTGAACCTTGAGCCGGTGATCACGCACCGGCTGAGGCTGAGCGAGTTTGAGCAGGCGATGGAGCTGCTGAGGACGGGTGAGGCTATCAAGGTGGTGCTGAAGCCGTGAGAGAAGAGCTCAGGGTCCAGGGTTCAGGGTTCAGGGTTCAGCAGGAGGATTCACAGCATCTGGATCAGGATCTGGTCGCCGTCGAGCTGGTAAATGGCGATGAAAGTCATGTATTCGGGGTGGGAAGCGTTGCCGAAGCTGGCTATGATGCGGCCTGCAGGCTCGCAGAATGCAGAGCCGGCGGGGAGGGTCTGTTCTGTCTCGCCTTTAATCTGAAGCGCTTTAGGAATTCCAGTCGATGACGGCGGGGCGGAGGCCGCGGACGGCGTTGGAGAGAAAGACGGCGTCGGCATGGCGGAGGTCGTAGAGTGTGAGGCGGCGCTGCGAGGCAGTGGGATGGGTTTGGAGAATCAATTGGCGGTGCACGCCGGGGATGAGTCCACATTCGACGGGCGGAGTGATGAGGCGGGCGGCACGTTCGATGAAGATGTTGTGGTTGGAGCACTCGGTGACTTCGCCGCGGTCGTTGAGGAAGAGGACTTCGTCGTAGCCTGCCTGCTTTGCAGCTGCGAAGGCTTCGATGTAAAGCGGACGGTGAGTTGTCTTGTGGAAGAACATGGGATGGAGCGGGTCGGTGCGGTGGGGCGAAAGGGTGACGCGGAGCGGCTTGGGATCGGGGGCTTTCTCGGGGAGGATTTCGCTGGTGATGTGGAGCGCGCCATCGGGCGATAGGAGGAGGCGGACCTTGCGCGGGCGGCGATCGTGGAAGGAGACTTCTTCAGCGACGAGGGCGGCGCGGACCTCCCAGCGTTCACAAGGGAAGCCGAAGTAGGCGGCAGAGTCGGCGAGGCGGCCGAGGTGCAGCTCGATGAGCGGATAGCCGCCGTCCCAGAGGAGAGTTTCGATGAGGGAGAAGTCGGCGGGCAGGCGATGGTCGGGTTGGGTGAGAAACTGCGCCTTCAACTTGCACTCGGCCCACTCTGCGGCGGGATCGGAGTCGATAACGATACCGCTGCCGACGCCCATTGAGCCGGTGTCACCGTTGAGGGACAGGGTGCGGATGGCGACGCTGAAGATGGATTCCTGGGGCGAGAAAAAGCCGATGGCGCCGGTGTAAACGCCGCGGGGCGCGGACTCAAGCTGGGAGATGAGCTGCATGGCGCGGACCTTTGGAGCGCCGGTGACGGAGCCGGAAGGAAAGAGGGCGCGCAATATCTGCTGGAATGTGACGCCGGGGCGGAGTTCGCCGGTGACGGTCGAAGTCATCTGCCAGAGCGTGGGGTAGCGCTCGACGGCGAAGAGATCGCGTGTTTCGACGGTGCCGTAGTTGCAGATGCGGCCGAGATCGTTGCGGAGGAGGTCGACGATCATGACGTTCTCGGCGCGGTTTTTGGGGTCGTGGCGGAGGAAATCGGCGGAGGCTCGGTCTTCGGCGGTGGTGCGGCCGCGGGGGGCTGTGCCCTTCATGGGGCGGGTGGTGATGCGGCGGGTCTTTTCCTCGATTTGGACGTGGAAAAACAACTCGGGGGAAAGCGAGAGAATGCGCTGGTCTGGCTCGGTGTGGAGAAATGCGGCGTAAGGCGCGGGCTGGCGGGCGCGCAGGCGGCGATAGAGCGCTGCGGCTGAGCTGGCGGGTGCGTGAACGGGCGCATGGACGTGGAGGGGACAAGTGAAGTTGAGCTGATAGATGTCGCCGGCGCGGATTTTCTCAAGGATGGCGTGGACGCGGAGTGCGTAGTCGCGCTCGGTGCAGTCGAGGAAGCACTGGAGAGTGGCTGGTGGTTGCCCTCCGATTCCGCTGGGAGACGCGGAAAGGCCGGGGCACGGAGGATTGGCGCCCTCCGGTGCGGAAGGAAGACCGCGCAGGGGCGATTCTCCGTGGAGGAATTCGCCGGTGTGGTGATTGAAGAGCGCAGGTCGGTTGTAGATGCCGAACCAGGCGAGGGGTTGTGTTGAGGAAGGCTGAGAAGGCTGGAGGTTTGCCGCGATGGATTCAACGGCTGCGGCGGTTGGCTCGAAGAAGGCTCCGCACTCGTAGGCGAAGTATCCGGCGGCGTAGAATCCGGCGGCAACGGCGGACTCGATCTGAGCAAAGAGAGCGGGGAGTTCGCTGCGGTGGTGCGCTTTGAGGATGCTCAGGGGCGCGGAGAAGAGGCGGGTGTGGCAGGAATCGCGGCGGGGAGCAATGGAGGGAGCGTGCGAGCCGGGCATGGAACTGGCCTGCGAGCCAGCCGCGGGATCGGACGGGACGGGACGGGCACATTCGAGCAGGATGCTGGCCGGGGTTTGCTCGACCAGAGAGTAGAGTTCCGCGGGTGGGGAGTGCCAGCGGTTCATGGTGAGGGGTGGATCGAGCTACGGGGCGTTCAGGGCAGTCACAGTCAGGGCCATATTCGCAGTGTTGGTGATGGCGGTGACACCATTGCTGGATTGTGCTGCCACGATTACTGTGTAATTGCCGGCGGGAGTAGCACGGTTGGCCAGAGGCCCGTGATTGAAGTAGTTGTAACGCGGGTTGCAGGCGGTGGTGCCGAGAAGAGTGACCAGGGCAACGAGAGCCAGCAGGGACAGGCGCTGGAGCCAGGCGCGGCGGCGTACGGACCAGGCAAGCCCGCCAAGGACAAAGGCACCAGGGAACAGGATGGCCAGGGCTACAGGAGTGGACACGGGCCGGGGGACGGAGGCCAGTGACTGCGAGCCAACCTGGGTGGTGAGGGACATGGTGCTGGTAATGCCTGCGGTCGCGTTGGGAAGTATCTCAATGTTTTCAGGCGTAAAAGCGCAGGTTGCCTGATCGGGAAGCCCGGAGCAGGAGAGGGTAACGAACATCGGGGCGGTCAGACTGGCAGAGTTGACGGGCGTGACGGTCGTGGTGACGGTTCCTGACTGGCCGGGGGTAAGCGTCATTGTGGTCGGAGCGACGGCGACGGTGAAGTTGGGGACGGTGCTGGTCTGGGCCTCAACTCGCGCGACGTGGGAGAGCGACGGCAGGTGGGACGCGTCGCCGACGTAGGCGGCCTGGAGCGCATGAGGGCCGGCGGCCAGATCGACTGTGAGGTGGGCGTCGCCATTTGCGTCGAGGGCTGCGCCAGCAAGATCAACACCAGCATCGCGAAGGGATACGGCGCCAACAGCGGGCAATCCGTCTTCGCCAAGGACAGTGACGGTGACAGCGGCCTGGGTACGTCCGTGCAGGTCGTGGGTTAGGGCCAGGATGGTGGTCTGAGTGGAAAGGCTCGGCGCAGACTGGGCGGCCGCGCCGAGCGCGGGAACAAACAGCGCAACACAGAGTGCTGCAACCAACTCAAGCCGCACGCCGCGGCGAAGAAAACGTCTCACTTGCACCTGCTCCAGAATTGCAGAACTCGGATATCGCCCGGTTGCCGCAGTGTAGACCTCTATTGTATCCGGCGGGGGGTGGCAGGAGCCAACAGGTACGGGCCAACGGGATACCTCTTGGACGCAGGAGGGGGGGAATGGGCGCGGGCTGGAGCTGTGGATGGAGACAATAAGGGCTTGCCGCGGCGTCGAGCGCTATGCTGTGGGGTTGAGGAGAAGCGCCATGACCGAGAATTCTGCCCGCCCGCAACTTGCGCACCTGACCGCCGCGCTGGATGAGCTGAAGGCCAAGGGCACCCATTTCAAGTTGCGCATTCTGGACGACCAGCAGGCGGCGGTGTGCCACTACGACGGCAAAGAAGTAATCAACCTGGCCAGCAACAACTACCTGGGGCTGGCGAACCATCCGAAGTTGATTGAGGCGGCGCTGGCGGCGACGAAGGCGTTTGGCGTGGGGTCGGGCGCGGTAAGGACGATTGCCGGAACGATGCGCATCCACATGGAGCTGGAGGAGAAGATTGCGCGGTTCAAGAATGTGGAGGCGTGCGTGGTGTTCCAAAGCGGGTTTGCGGCGAATGCGGGAACAGTGAGCGCGATCCTGGGCAAGGACGACATCATCCTGAGCGACGAGCTGAACCACGCAAGCATCATTGATGGGGCACGATTATCGCGGGCGAAGATCAAGGTCTTCAGGCACAAGGATGCGGCGCACTGCGAGGAGCTGCTGAAGGATGTTGCGGGCGAGCCGGGGCACAAACTGGTGATTACGGATGGCGTTTTCAGCATGGACGGGGACATTGGGCCGGTAGACAAGCTGGCGGCGCTGGCGGAGAAGTATGGGGCGATCATGATGGTGGACGATGCGCATGCTTCGGGCGTACTGGGGCTGAAGGGGCGCGGGAGCGTGGACCACTTTGGCATGCATGGCAAGGTGGATGTGCAGGTGGGGACACTGAGCAAGGCGATTGGGGCGCTGGGCGGGTATGTGTGCGGGAGCCGCGATTTGATTGACTATCTCTATCATCGCGCCCGGCCGTTTTTGTTTTCGACGTCGCATCCGCCGAGCGTGGCGGCGACGTGCATTGCGGCGTTTGAGATGCTGGAGAACGAGCCGGAGCGAATTGAGCGGCTGTGGGGTAATACGCGGTATTTTCAGGGCGAGTTGCGGCGCGCGGGGTTCAACGTGGGCGGGGTGACGACGCCGGCGACGGAGACTCCGATTACGCCGGTGATTGTGGGCGAGGGGCGGATGGCGATGGAGTTTTCGCGGGCGCTGTTTGATGAGGGCGTGATGGGGACGGGGATCGCGTTTCCGACGGTGCCGGAGGGGAGGGCGCGGATTCGGCTGATTTTGACGAGCGAGCATACGCAGGGGCAACTTGATCAGGCGCTGGAGACGCTGGAGCGGGTGGGGAAGCGGATGGGGATCCTGGGGTAGTTTTGCTGGAGCAGCCCCAGAAGCATGCGCCTGCACCATGTTGGCGGTAGAATCGGAGGGACAGACCAGTGATGGAGGCTCAGATGTCGATGCTGAAGAATGCCGCTTTTGACGAGTTCGTTAAGAGCCAACAGGAACCTGCCCACCCTGAGATCGATTGGAATAAGAAGCGGGATGAGTGGCTCGAGCGGCTCGACGAACTCTATGGTCGGATTCACGAGTTCCTAACTGGCTACGTCGACGAGGGCCAGATACAGATTGAGTCTCAGCCAATTGACCTCTATGAGGAGAATATTGGCGCCTATTCAGCAAAACAGCTTACTGTGAAAATTGGGAGGAAGCGTGTTCTGTTTCGGCCTGTGGGGACCTTATTGATTGGGAGCAAAGGACGAGTCGATGTAATTGGCCCGAGGGGTACTAGCGTCCCAATGCTGTTAATTGACAGCAAAGCAAGAAAAGCGTCGGACTTGATCCGAGTTCAAGTTGGTGTGGACGGCAAGCTGCCAGAAGTCCCAAAAAGGGGGCCGGGAGAGGTTAGCTGGGAATGGAAGATGATCACACGGCCGCCGGAGAGGAGATTCATAGAACTTAATCCGGAAACCTTCTACGAAATGATTTTGGAAGTTGCAAATGGCTGATGAAGCTGCTCCCGGGAGTCGTGTCGTATCGCTGAGAGAAATTGCCGAATATCACGAGGATGCGGTCTCTTCGCTCCGCTTCTATTTCAATGACGCTCCGAACTTGGAGCGCTTCATCGGTTATGCCCCCGCACAACGCTTCGAAGAATTGGAAACGCGAATTGACGAGACCTCGCTTCGATCGATGCTCATTGCTCTTGCCAGCATTGAGGCAAGTTTTCGGTTAGATTACGAATTCAGATGCCGAAAAAGGCTCAAGGACAACCTATCGAGAGCGTTTCGCCAGATTTACAAAGTTCGACAGGAACACGTGGGTCTTGATGAGGACCTCTTCGAAGCCTGGAAACTTCACATTCCAAAGTCGAAGGCGCTGATTAGCGAATTAAGGGCAGCATTCAGGTTGCGCCACTGGCTTGCACATGGCCGATATTGGCAACCGAAGTTGGGCAGAAACTTCGACTTCGATTTTATCTACGATCTAGCAGTAGCAGTATTCGAAGAGTTTTTTGAGGCGAGTCCGTGATCCAATGATTGCTCATCTGCGGGGAAAGCTGATCTACAAGCAACCGGGCCAGGCGATTGTGGAGGCCGCGGGGGTTGGGTATGACGTGGTGATTTCTGTGCCCACGTTTACGGCGCTGCCAAGCCTGGGGGCGGAGGCGAGCCTACACATTCATACGCAGGTGAGCGAGGACCAGATCGCGCTGTTCGGGTTTCTGGAGCGCGAGGAGAAGCGGCTGTTTGAGCGGCTGATCACGGTGAGCGGCGTGGGGCCGAAACTGGCAATCAAGATGCTGAGCGGGCTGTCTCCGGAGCGGACGGTGCAGGCGATTCGCGGGCAGGATCATGCGCAGTTGACGCGGATTCCGGGCGTGGGGAAGAAGCTGGCGGAGCGGCTTGTTGTGGAGCTGAAGGACAAGCTGGACGACTTTGCCGTTGCGCCGGTGCGGGGCAGTGTGCAAGGCGCGGCGGTGGACGATGTGCTGAGCGCGCTGACGAATCTGGGCTATCAACGACCAGCGGCGGAGAAGGCGATTGAGCAGGCTGTGGCGAAGGATGCGGCACTGGCTGGGGATTTCGATGGGCTGTTCCGGGGGGCGCTGAAGGTGATTCGGTAAGAGGGAGACGCGCATTCCTAAGCGGTTCGAGCAATAGAAACCTGGCACAAGGATTGAATGTCCTGAAGACATTTTGAATTCTATCCTCAGAATTTACGTCTATTAGAGAGCAGGATTTCACTTTCCCAACCTAGCGTCTGAATAACTTTAAGGGACGGTACATTTGCATTTCATCGTGGCACTTTTTGCGTTTTCGATTGTCTGCGGCATCGGGCGAGTTGAATCGTCATCCCCGCCCGATGGGCCGAGGCTGGCAGGGGACGTTGCTGTTGCGAGACTCTCCGTTTCGGATTCAGCAGTCGAAGTTGCCACGCCTGGTCCAGACGGAAATCCGGACTCGGACGCGCAGGCCGCTGAACAGGGCGCTCAAAGCGCGCAGCAGAGCGGCCAGCAAGGGACTCAAACATCGGCCACAGATGCCACAACGAAGCTGCCTGTGGCCAAGCCTGTGGCGGCTGGACCGGTGGATGCGAACGGGAACGAGATTCCGCTTGAGCGTCGACAGCCGACGCGCATTCTGGGGTTCATGCCGAACTTCAGGACGGTTTCAGGCGGGGCCAAGCCGCCGCCGCCGAGCTGGAAGTACAACTTCAACGTGGCGACACACCAGGCTACAGACTATTCATCGTTCATCTTTCTCGGCCTCACATCGCTTACGGCCGAGGGGTTGAACCAGCATGCGGCGCTTGGCAAAGGAGTTGACGGGTTCTATGCGTACAACTGGCGCGGCTTCCTGGATAAGACGGATAACACCTACCTGTCGGCCTTTTTCTACTCAAGCCTGCTTCACGAGGACACGCGCTACTATGCCCTGGGCCACGGGCATGGAATCCCACTGCGAATTCTCTACGTAATCAGCCGGCAAGGCGTAGCCCGTACGTATGGCGGACATCAGACGCCTAACTTCGCTGGACTGGGCGCCAAGGTGACCACGCAGTTTGTGTCGCGCTACTACTATCCGGCGAGCGCGAGTACGTTTCCGGTGCTGGCGACCAAGTTTGGATACTCGGTGATGCGCGACGTCATCTTTTCGAGCATCCGCGAGTTCTACCCTGACCTGGCCGCGCACTTCGTGAAGAAGCACCGTGAAAAGATGGAGCGGCTGGCGGCGAAGGATGCGGGAGATGATGGTTCGGCGGACTATTCCGAAGGACGTTGAAGGTGATACGGTAGCGCACTGAGCTGCCGCTGCCCCATTTGGGCGGCTCTATTCTTCGATGGAGCGTTGCGCCATGCGGTTCAAATCCCTAGCTTGTTGCGCGGTTCTGTTTCTTGCGTTCATACACGCGGCGTTTGGCTCCGTAACTCCTTACCCGGCTTGGCCGGGCGCGGCTCCAAGTCTCGCTTACACGATCCGCGTGGACGGGCAGCCGGTGTTTGTGCATCGCTTTCCCACTTACAACCAATTCCAATGGATGGATCATGCCAGTTTCTCGATGAGCGGCAAGGTGCATGTATCTATTACTTCGCTGGTAAACGAGCGCAATATTGTTACCTGCTCGATCAGGCCTTTGGCTTACGGCATTCGCCCGGTGGTCAAGGGCAACACAATCAGCTTCGATCTGGATCAGCCTCGCTACCTGGTGATCTTCTTCAATGAAGAGCCAACGTTCCAGAGCCCGGGGCTGCTACTGTTTGCCGAGCCGGAAGAAAAGAATCCGCCAAAGCTGGGCGATGACCATGTGACGAACATTCTGGACTACAAGGTGGATAACTCAGGCAAGACGCTGGAGACGGAGAAGATTAACCAGGCTATCCGCGATGTATCCGCCAAGGCCGGCGGTGGCGTGCTCTACTTTCCGGCCGGGGCTTACCTGAGTGGAACAGTGATGATGCAGAGCAATGTCCGGCTCTATCTGGAGGCTGGGGCTATGATACGCGGGTCGCGGAGGAACGCCGACTACGTTTCGCCGCCGATGCCTGCAGGAGCGCGGCCGCTGCGGGCGTTCTTTGTATTCAAGGATGTTGAGAACGCCGGCATCACGGGGCAGGGCGCGATTGATATGGAGGGCTACCCCTGGCTGTGGCACGACTTTCAGCCGGACACTGGGGATGGAAAGTCGCGGTCGGAAGAGGGGCTGGTGAACGATCCGCACGGGACCGGGGTGAAGGGCTACATCGTGGACCATTGCCGCAACATCACGTTTGAAGGGCTGATGCTGCTGCGGTCGGCCTATTGGACCGTCACGGTGAGCGATACGGAAGGATTCACGGCGCGCAACATCAAGATTGTGAACAGGAAGCAGCAGTACCACGACGATGCATTCGACTTTACGGGCAACAGCAAACATCTGCGGGTGGAAGACAGCTTCGCCATGACTATGGACGACACGTTCGCTTTCTATGGCGGCAAGCGCTCTACCGTTGAGGATGTGGTGGTGAAGGGCTTTGTGAATTACACGTATACCTCGGCGCTGGCGATCGGGTATGGGGGCGCGCCGAACATCAGGCACCTGCGATTTGAGGATGTGCACTTCGTGGCTGATCAGAACAAGTTTGCGGTGTGGATTCAACTGACGCCCGCGTACTTTACCGGCAAGGGATACACCTCGGGCGCTCGGCCCAGCGACGATATTGTGCTCGACGACTTCAAGTTTGTGAACACAACGTTTGAGAATGACGGCGGGCATATCTACATCGATGGCGGGAAGGCGCCGCTGACTGGCTTTGCGTTTGAGAACTGCACGTTTGGGAAGGCGACGCGGCCCGGCGAGTTGATGGGGACGAACGTGGCTCCGATTCTGTTCAAGAACGTGACGATGGGCGGCGTCGCGATTCGCAGTGAGGAGCAGCTTAAGCGGGCGGGGTATGAGGTTTATACGCCGGTGAGGTTTGAGCCGTGAGGGGATGTGGCGAGGGGATTTCGTAAAGCCATTTTCAATGGGCTTGACATAGGTGCGGCAGTGCCGCACCATGAAGGCGTGAGCAGAATTCTGCCTACGATCGTTGAGACGAGCGTGTTCGCGCGCAAGGCAGAAAAGCTGCTAACTGCAGACGAACACGAAGATCTGCTGTTTTATCTGTCAGCCTACTACGCCGCAGGCGATGAGATTCCCGGCACAGGCGGTGTGCGAAAGATCAGGTATGCGACAGGCGGGCGCGGGAAATCGGGCGGAGTTCGAGTAATTTACTACTTCTTCGATGAGGTGAATCCACTGCTTGCTCTCTTCCTCTACGGCAAGAACGATCAATCGGACCTGACTCCGAAAGAGAAGAAGATCGCGACATCGCTGGCGGCGGGACTGAAGGCAGAGGCGAAAGCCAGGAGGAAGGCACAATGAAACGCGAGAGTATTGGCACCGAACTGATTGCCTCGATGGAAGAGGCTCTGGCGATTGTTCAGGGCAAAGTGAAGCCTGCCCGTGTGACTACGTTCAAGCCTTCGATTGCGTTGGACGTGAGGGTCATTCGCATTGCGACGGGGCTGAGCCGGGCGGAGTTTGCGCGCAAATACGATTTAGATGTGCGGGCATTGCAGGATTGGGAACAGGGGCGACGCAAGCCCGATCGAGCGGCGCGGGCGTATTTGAAGGTGATTGCGCATCAGCCGAAGGCGGTGGAGAAGGCGCTGGCTAGCTGAGGGGCGGTGCTGAAGGAGATTCGGTGAGGGGCAGCACCGATGATGAAGTCATGAAAGAACAAAATCACAAAAAAACTGCGCCCCAGGGCAGATAGTGCTGCTCAAACGATTGTGACCGGGGTTGCTGGGAGCACAAGCTGTACACGGGGGTCCTCGCTCAACTCAAGCGTGATCTGCTTCCACCGCTCTTTGGTTTCATTTCCGTCTGAACCAATCGGCCAGTCGATAACTGACGTATGGCGCTTGAAAGGTTTGTCATCGCGCAGGGCCCGGAGCATCACATCCAAGAGTGATTGAACGGGAATATCAGCCCTACCGTAGATGGTTCCTCTGCCTGGCTGGGTACCGAGGGTCTGCGTCCCAACTCCCCAAATTTCACTATCATTCAGGCCTGAAGAATGCACAACCGACAACTCCATGTGTGGCGACGGATTGAATGCGCCCGGCTTGGGCCGGGCTTCAGCTTTTCGAATGTTGCTCTTCGAATAGACAAAACGAGTGACGAGCTCGCTTGATGCGAGAATGCGCGGGCCGGATAACTGCTCTGGAGCATCCCCTCCAAGCTGCCTACGTCGTCTGCGCTGTATCCAGTTGAAGCAGTGCGAAAGCAATTGGCGCGGGAATGTCATCTTCTATCCAGTCTGTTCCTCTATTTGAGCGCTGACCGAGCACCCAAGCGAATGTGCAGCGGCCCGTTCGCCCGACGCTCACTGTCAGTGCGTGTCGCTTACCAAAGAACCAATCGAGAGAGATTTCGCCGTCAGGATCGGCGTTCAGTTCCGGCAGCGGAGCCGTTGTCGGAAGTGCCTTGATGAACATCTTTGCGAAATCGTATGCGTCGGCGCTCACTGGCTCAGCCCCGAAGCCGTCCCATCCCGCGTGCGATGCCTGACGGTAAAGTGAGTCGAGCTCATCCAAGAGGCGCTCACGGGAGTCCCTTACAGTATGGCTCGTAAGCAAATGCTCTCGGATCTCCTCCTGCATCTTCAGGAGGCGTCGTGCCGGTTCGCTCTGAGCATTTGACCTCGTGGGCGTGAGGAGGCCAAAGATCGGTCCAGCTATTGCCTGCATTGTGCTCATTGATACATCTCCACACATTTCTCTGTAACGCTTGCGTAAAAAATCTCGTTCTTGAGTTCGCGGAGCCGCAGAAATTGAAGCGGAAGGTCTGGATCGGTTGGATCGAGGTTGAACTCATTGTATGCGTCGATATCAAGCAGCAACGACATTACGTTCGGGTCAAACTGTGGTTCAAGCGCCTGTACGATCACGGCCGCAGAGTTGCGAGGCTTGTCCTCGACGTGGATTCTCGTTAGGAAGTCTCTGATGATTGGGGTTACAGGCTTCGGGAGCATCGGTGGCGCCGCAAGGAAATCGCCGATATTCCTGCTTCCTATCACTGTCATCCGGTTGATGTACCTGACTGCTATTCTCGACAGCTGCTTCGGCCTTGCGAGGTTGAGGTAGATTCCCCAAAGGCGGAAGGCCTCACCAAACACTTCGTCCCAATTTGTATAAGGTTCGAGCCTGCTAAATGTAAATCCGTCCACCCTGAATTGCACCACCTCTGGTCCAGCTTGATACCGCCAGCCCAGGTCGGCCCTTCGCTGGGCGGGTGGGAGTTCCTTTCCGCTTTCGATCCCAAATCGGGCTTCAAGAGAGTGAATTGACCCTACTTGAGAATATCTCTGACCGATAGACGACGTGAGACCGGCAAAGGTATCGGGCGAAGCGGCAAGCTCACGAAGAACACGAATGTCTATTACGGCTTCGACGATTGGAGCGTTCTTAAGATGATCTCGTGGCCGCGCCATCTTTTCCTACCCCTTAGCACTGGATCGGCCTCTTCGGGCTACCAGTGTACGTTTCGGAACCAGTCGTGGCGGATCGACGAACTGCTGAAGCGCCTGCTCAATAAAGCGGCCGCCAACTTCGGCGGGGGTCCTGCCATAGATTCCACGCTTGGCAAGCTCTTCAATCATATCGACGGACTGCCTGGCCAGCGTTACCTCGAACTTGTTGCCCGGCGATGAGTTTTTCGGTCTGGCCATCGAGTTCTAGATTCTACCCGCTAATTATCGGGTCTATTCTATCAAGAAAGCAAGCGTTGTTTGTTCGATTCGGTCAGCGCCAAAACTGGCTTCCCTTTGCTTTGCCAAGGGCCGGTGCCCAGAAGAGGCTTGTTCGCGTTACACTCCAAATTGCTATGGCTACGAAACTGAAACCGGCATCAAGCGCTCCTGCGCACCTTCGGCCTGAGGGGCTGAAGTTTTTGCGCGGGCTGGAGAAGCACAACGATCGCGAGTGGTTCAACGAGCGGAAGGCTGTATATGAGGCGGAACTGAAGGAGCCGATGCTGGCGATTGTGCGCAAGGTGACGGACGCGATGATGGATTTTGCGCCGAGCCATGTGAGGCCGGCGGAGAAGAGCCTGTTCCGCATTTATCGGGATACGCGGTTCAGCAACAACAAGCTGCCTTACAAGACGCATGTGGCGGCGTGGTGGAGTCACTCGGGGCTGGAGAAGACGTCGGGCGCGGGGTACTACTTCCAGGTGAGTCCGAAGGGCGTGGTGATTGCGGCGGGGGCGTACATGCCGGAGAAGGAGCAACTGGCGGCGATCAGGACGTGGCTGGTTGAGAATCATGTGGCATTCAGGAAGGTCATCGACAGGCCGGCAGTGCGCAAGGTGTTTAAAGAGTTTGAGGGCGAGGCGTTGACGCGGCCGCCGAAGGGGTTTCCGCCGGAGCATGCGGCGATGGACCTGATCAAGCAGAAGCAGTGGGGGCTGAGCACGACGCTGCCCGCGGAGACGGCGCTGGAGGCGAATTTTGCGGCGACGCTGGTGAAGCATTTCAAGCTGCTGGCGCCGATGGTGGATGCGTTGAATACGCCGATTGCGGCGTCGTTGCAGCCGAAGAAGAGAGTGATGTTCGGGCTGCATTAGAGAAATGTGGAAGCATGACGTTCCTCAGGGGCTAAAGCCCGACTCATTTTGCTGACTTTATTGGCCCGGCTGAAGCCGTGCCGTTGTTACAAAGCCACTCGATTGGTTTTTCAGCAAGCCCTCAGGGGCTAAAGCCCGACTCATTTTGCTGACTTTATTGGCCCGGCTGAAGCCGTGCCGTTGTTACAAAGCCACTCGATTGGGTTTTCAGCAAGCCCTCAGGGGCTAAAGCCCGACTCATTTTGCTGACTTTATTGGCCCGGCTGAAGCCGTGCCGTTGTTACAAAGCCACTCGATTGGGTTTTTCAGCAAGC
>Ga0302275_10003034_pt1 | contig 17224 bp, 10 predicted proteins | sample III_Bog_N2_2_FD_200229 | JGI IMG/M metagenome (GOLD analysis project Ga0302275, IMG submission 200229) | Peat permafrost microbial communities from Stordalen Mire near Abisko, Sweden - III_Bog_N2_2 | ecosystem: Environmental > Terrestrial > Soil > Wetlands > Peat | place: Sweden: Abisko...
CACGTCGTATGATCCCGCCTATCGCAAGCTGGCCTATCCGGGCGGGGATGTTCCCTTGGAGACGGGCGTGTGTTCCGATGTGGTGGTGCGGGCTTTTCGGGGACTGGGCATTGATTTGCAAAAGGAAGTCCACGAGGACATGGTGCAGGCCTTTGACCAGTATCCGCACAAATGGGGATTGAAGCAACCGGACCCGAACATTGATCATCGCCGGGTGCTCAACCTGATGACCTTTTTCCAGCGCAAGGGGTGGTCCGTGCCCCGCAGCAAACAGGCGGCGGACTTCCAGGCGGGCGATGTCGTCGCATGGAATCTGGGCGGCGGCGTCACTCATATCGGAATTGTTTCCGATCACCCTTCGGCCGCCGGCACGCCGCTGGTGATTCATAATATCGGACGGGGCGCGCAGGAAGAGGATGTGCTGTTTACCTATGAAATCATTGGCCATTATCGTCCGCTGAGGAAGTCATGAAAAGATTCGTTGTTGTGGGAGCGATTGTTTTGGGCGTCTTTTCGCTGGCGAATTTGATGCGCGCGCAGGACCTCAGCGCCGCGTACACGCTGCCGCAATTGCAGGCGCAAATCGCCGCCCAACTGGCCCAACCGCGCTTTGCCGGGGCGCTCTGGGGCGTGAAGGTCGTCGCGCTGGATTCCGGCCAGACGATTTTCGCGGAGCATGCGGACCGTTTGATGACCCCGGCTTCCAACACCAAGCTCTACACCGCCGCGCTCGGTTTGGATCAGTTGGGCGGCGATTACCGTTTTGAAACGCCGGTTTATGCATTCGGGAAAATTGGCCGCAACGGCACGTTGCGGGGCGATTTGTGCGTGGTGGGGCAGGGGGATCCGAGTTGGAATCAAAGGCGGCTGGGGACCAACTTTTGGGCCATCTTTGAGCCCTTTGTCCGCGTCATCATCCAGGCGGGCGTGCGGCGCGTGAACGGGGATTTGCTCGCCGACACCACTTTTTTCCACGGACCACCGACCGGCGCGGGTTGGCAGATTGACGACTTGCGCGCGGGTAATGTGGGGTTGCTTTCGGCGCTGTCGCTCAATGACAACCTGGCCCAGGTTCGCGTGGAACCGGGGGCGCAACCCGGCTGGCCCTGCCAAGTGACGCTCTTGCAGCCGGGCACGGGATTGGTGCTCAGCAATTTGACCACGACGGTCGCCCGGAATTTAACCCCGCACATCGAACTCTTTCCGGTGCCAGAGACGTCCGTCATCGACGTGCTGGGGCAACTCCCCGTGAACGCAGACCGCGGCGTGCTGGACGTGGCGGTGCCCCGGCCGGCGGATTGGTTTGCTGCCGGGTTGAAGCTGGCGCTGGCCAGATCGGGGGTTCTGGTGACCGGACGCGTTCGTGTTTTTTCCTGGCCGGAAACACCCGGGCGAGACGCCAGGGCCACTACCAAACTGGGGACGGTGAGTTCCCCGCCGTTGCGCGAGGTGGTGGCCGGTTTTATGAAGCCGTCGCAAAATCTGGAGACGGATTTGTTGCTGGCTGCGGTGGGCGAAAAGCTGCGCCCCGCCGATGCGCCGGCTTGGGAATCCTCGGCTGCCAGCGGGCTGATAGCCCTGACCAATTTCCTGGCCAAAGCCGGGGTGCCGGCGGCGGAAGTCTCCTTCAACGAGGGCTCCGGGTTGTCACGCGACAATCTCACCACGGCGAGCGCCACGGTCGCCTTGCTGCAATTCATGGCGAAGCATCGCGAGGCGGAGGCCTTTCTGGCCTCCCTGCCGGTGGCGGGCGTGGATGGCACGTTGAAGGGGCGTTTGCGGGGTCCGGCGACGGCGGGCAATGTCCGCGCCAAAACCGGCACCTTGCACTGGGCCAGCGCGTTATCGGGGTATGTGACCACGGCTGGCGGCGAGCGCTGGGCGTTTTGTTTCATGCTCAACCGGTTCACCCCCGCGCCGGGCCATCTGACGGGCGAGGAACTCGATTCGCTGGCCGTGCTGCTGGCGAAGTTTGCGGGTCACCCGGAAAAATTATAAATCAGTGTATATAAGCTTATTTTAAACAAGCTAAACCGATTTTGTCAAGGTGGTGGCAAAAAATTTCTTGCTGGAAACCAGCACCGTTTTCCGTCAAGCTGACACTAATTTATGGATGTAAAACTCCCCAAGCTGGGTGAAGGCGCCGATTCCGGCGTCGTCGTGGGTATTTTTGTGAAAGCCGGCGACACCGTCGCCAAGGATCAGCCCATTTTGGAGCTGGAGAACGAGAAGGCCGTGGCCTCCATTCCCTCGCCCGCCGCCGGGGTCGTGGAAAAGGTCCACGTCAAAAACGGCGACCGGGTGGGGGTCGGCCAGCGTCTGATCACTTTGTCCGGGGCCGGTGCCCCGGCCGCCCCGGTGGCGGAACCGGCCCGGCCGGCCGCCGCGCCCAAAGCCGCCGCCCGGCCCGCGCCCCCGGCAGCGCCAGCACCCGAGCCGGAGCCGGAGCCGGTGGAAAGCGAGCCCGTCACTGAAACGGAACATCCGCCCGTGGCCGCGCCCGTGGCTTCGCCCTCCTTGCGTCGCATGGCCCGGGAACTGGGCATTGATTTGAACAAGGTCCGGGGCAGTGAAGCCGGCGGGCGCATCGTGGCCGGCGACGTGCGGGCCTACCTCGCCAAATTGCAGAAAGCCGCCGCCAAGCCCGCCGCCCCCGCTGCTGCCGCTGCTGCCGCCGCCGGCAAAGCCGCGCCCGAGCGCGTTGATTTCTCGCAATGGGGGCCGATTCTTAAGAAGCCCGTCACGCCGTTGCGCAAAGTCATTGCCCGCCGCATGGGCGAAAGCTGGAGCGCGGTTGTCCGCGTCACGCAGTTTGACGACATTGATTTCACCCGCCTCAACGAATTGCGCAAAAAGTTTGCGGCGGAATACGAGAAACAGGGCGTCAAGCTTACCTTCACCCCGTTTGTGCTGAAGGCCGTGGCCGCCACTTTGAAGCAGCATCCGATGTTCAACGCCAGTCTGGACGAGGCGGCGGATGAGATTATTCTCAAGGAATACATCCACCTCGGCATTGCCGTGGACACCGAACAAGGCCTGCTCGTGCCGGTGATTCGCGACGTGGACAAGAAGTCCCTGCTCGAACTGGCCCGGGAACTGGAGGCGCTCGCCGCCAAGGCGCGCGACCGCAAGGTGACCGCCGACGAGATGAAGGGCGGCACGTTCACCATTTCCAACCAGGGGGCCATCGGCGGCGGGCACTTCACGCCGGTCATCAATTTGCCCGAAGTCGCCATCCTCGGCCTGGGGCGCGGTGCGCTGAAGCCCGTCGTGCGCGACGGCCAGATTGTGGCCCGGTTGCTTACCCCCATCGCCTTGAGCTATGACCACCGCGTGATCGACGGCGGCAGCGCCGCGCGCTTCGCGGTGGATCTGGTGAAGGCGTTTGAAAACTTTGATGAGTCGGCGGTGGGCAAATTGACTTAATCATCCTCATCGTCATCCTCAAATTATTTTATGGACTCCATTAAAACGGAAATTGTCGTTGTTGGCGCCGGCCCCGGCGGTTATGCGGCCGCGTTCTATGCGGCGGATCTCGGCAAGCAGGTCGTGCTCATCGAGCGCGAGAAGCGGCTTGGCGGCGTCTGCCTGAACCGTGGCTGCATTCCCTCCAAGGCCCTGCTCTACGCCACGCACCAGATCGTGAGCGCCCGCGAATCCGCCCATCGCGGCATCACCTTCACCGAGCCCACGCTGGACCTGGCCAGGCTGCGCTCGTGGAAGGAAGCCATCGTGGACAAACTCGGCAATGGCGTGGCCAGCCTCGCCAAGATGCGCAACGTCACCGTCATCAAGGGCCGCGCCTATTTTGAAGGCTCGCAGAAATTGCGTGTGGAAACCGAGCAGGGGCAGCAATTCGTGGAATATGACAAGGCCATTCTCGCCGTCGGCTCCACGGCGGCCATGCCCAAGGCCTTCGATCTGGGCAACCCCCGCGTGATGACCTCCACCGAGGCGCTGGAAGTCGAGGACGTGCCCGAAAACCTGCTCGTCGTGGGCGGCGGCTACATCGGCATGGAACTCGGCACCGTCTACGCCGCGCTCGGCAGCAAGATCACCCTCGTCGAAGCCATGGACAGCATTCTCGCCGGGGCCGATCCCGATCTCGCCCGGCCCGTTGTGACCATCGCCAAAAAGGCGTTCAAGGAAATCCGCCTCAAGGCGCGCGTGGGCAAGATGTCCACCGTCGGCAAGCAGATCAAGGTCGAGATGGAATTCAACGGCGAGAAATTGACTGAACTGTACGACCGCGTGCTCGTGGCCGTGGGCCGCGTGCCCAACAGCAACGACGTCGGCCTGGAAAACACCGGCGTGCAGGTGGATGAGAAGGGGTTCGTGAAGGTCAACCACCACCAGCAGACCAGCGATCCGAACATTTACGCCATCGGCGACATCGCCGGCGGCATTCTCCTCGCGCACAAGGCGCACAAAGAGGCGCGCATTGCCGTGGAAAACATCAACGGCGAAAACGTGACCTTCGAAAACATCGTGATTCCCGCCGTGGTTTTCACCGATCCCGAACTGGCCTGGTGCGGCTTGACCGAAGCCGAAGCCAGGGAAAAGGGCGTGAAGTACGAAGTGGCCAAATTCCCGTGGTCCGCCTCCGGCCGCGCCCTGAGCTTTGACCGCACGGATGGCCTCACCAAGATGCTCATTGATCCCGAGAGCGACCGTGTGCTCGGCGTCGGCATCTGTGGCACCAACGCGGGCGAACTGATCGGGGAAGCCACGCTGGCCATGGAAATGGGTGCCACCGCCGAGGACATCGCCCTGACCGTGCATCCGCATCCGACGCTCTCGGAAACGTTGATGGAGTGCGCCGAGGTGTTTTACGGCCACGCCACCCACACCTTCACGCGCAAGAAACCCACGCTGTAAACAACCGTATTTCCAGCCATTCAGCCAACCCTCGTCCGGCCACGGACGGGGGTTTTTGTTTGCTCAGTTTGGGGGGTTGCATCAGAACTCAGTTATAACCCGAACTCCGAACTCGGCAATGAAATCGAAAAACCATTTTGCGAGCCCATGGATGGTCGGTCGCGTCACTCGGTGCGCGCCGCGCCGGCGCAACTTCGGAGTTCAGGTATAAACCGGAACCAAACATCTACATCTGTAAAGAATCCAGTTGACATTATTTACAGTTGTAGAGAAGATTGCGCCATGTCCAAATCCGTCGTCGAATTGACCGAGTCCGAATGGTCCATCATCAAGGCCGTTTGGGAGACCGAGCCCTGCACCGCCCCCACTATTCAGGAACGCCTGGCCAAAGCCACCCGCTGGACCTACTCCACCGTCCGCACCCTGATGGATCGCATGGTCGTCAAAGGCGTGCTGACCGCCAAAAAAGAGGGCAAGCTCACCATTTATCAATCCGCCGTGACCCGCGAACAGGCCCAGCGCGGCGAACTCTTTTACACCCTCAAGCATGCCTTCAACGGCGCGCTCACCCCCATGCTCCAATGCCTGTTGGACAACCACGACCTGGATGCGGCGGAACTCGCCAAAATCGAGGCGCTCATCCGGGCCCGCAAACAGGCGGCAAAGAAATAATCCCGCTTCCGCTCCATGAACGTCACCATTGAAACCCTGAACCGGCTGGGCGCGCAGTTTTTGGATTTTGCGTGGCCCATGTTGTGGCAATCCAGCCTGCTCATCGCTCTGGTCTATGCGCTGGATGCGTTGCTCGCCCGCAAAATCCGGGCCGCCGTCCGGCACGCCCTGTGGCTGGTGGTGCTGGCCAAGCTGCTGCTGCCGCCCACGCTCGCCCTGCCCACGGGCGCGGCCTGGTGGCTTTGCCCCAGGCAACCCATCAACACCTTCATTCCTCAGCACTTTGTCGTGCGCTATCCGGAGCCCATGCCGGTCTCGGACGACCTGCCCGCCAGCGTTCCCACTGTGCCGCCAACCGCGCGACTGGATCGCGCCGGCGGGTTGTTGCTCGCCGTCGGCGGGGTGGGGGCGGGATTGCTATTGTGGCTGCTGCTGCGCTGGCGGTTGGTCATCCGCCTCACCCGGCAAGCCAAAACGGCGCAAGGATGGGATGGCCTGATCGACGAAGTCCGGCAGTCGGCCGGGTTGCGGGGGCCGCTGCGGTTGCGGATCGTGGACCAGGCCATGTCTCCGGCCGTTTGCGGGCTGTTCCGCCCGGTGATTTTGCTGCCGCGCATGCTGGCGGAAAAACTGACCGCCAGCCAGTTGCGCGCGGTGCTGCTGCATGAAGCCTGCCATCTCCGCCGCTGGGATATCTGGGTGAACTGCGCGCAGGCGGTGTTGCAAGTGCTCTACTGGTGGCATCCCCTCGTCTGGCTCGCCAACGCCCGGATGCGCCGCGTGTGCGAAGACGCCGTGGACGACGCTGTGATGCTGGCGCTGGCGGCCGAGGCCGAGGTTTATGCGCCGACCTTGCTGGAGGTGGCCCGGTTGGCCTTCCGGCGTCCGATGCTGAGCCTGGGCCTGGTCGGCACCCTGGAATCGCGGAGCGCCTTGCGCCAGCGCATCGAGCGCCTGATGGATTTTCGCGCCCCGCACCGCGCTGGATTGACGCTCGCCTCCTTGTGCGGCATTTGTGCCTTCAGCGCCGTGGCCCTCCCCATGGGCAAAGCCCCCGCACCCACGGAAACCGAATTCGCACCCGCATCAGTCACTGCAACGGCCCCCGCAACGACTCCCCTGCCGGTCACCGAACCTGCTGCCACGCCCGAGCATCCACCTTCAACCACCCCTCCACCATCGGTTCTGGTGCAGGCTCGCATCTATCAATTGCCGACCCAGTACTGGACCCGCCTGGTTTCTGGTTTGCCACGCAACCCAGAACAACGGTCGCATGATTCATGGCATTCGATCCCACCCGGCGAGTTTTCTGGCTTTCTGGACCGGTTGAAGCAGTCGGGGGCGCATCCGTTGACGATGGCGCGAGTTTTGACGACGAGCGGCAAGGAGGCTGATTTTTATACGGGCGATGGCACGAACGATACTGAATTCAATTGCACCCCCACCGTGGATGGCGAACGGCTCAATCTGGTAGTCCAAGGCTGGACCGTGGTGGCGGACCATCGGGGCTTGACCACGAACAAATTTGGCACCCATGCCATCCTGCCCGACCACGGCGGGATGGTGTTACGTTCGCAAAACGCGGATGCAATCAATGCCAGCAACGCCAGCAACGTCGTGGTGGTTTTGAACGTGGAAATTGTCACCAATCAAGCGCGCTTCCAACCAAGGTTGGTGCCGCTTGCCCGGCCATCCACCAATGAAGTAACACCACCCGCTTCGCAGTTGCACAGCCTCGGCGGCCCGGCTTCTTTCGATGACAGTGTTTCTGGCGCGCAGCCGATTTCATATCAATGGCCGAGGAACGGAGCCAATTTGGCAGATGGCGGAAATGGCTCCGGTCCCACCAATGCTCCGCAAACAGAACATCCCGCCGCCCTCGACCGCATCCGTCTTTCCGTCCAGTTCACCGATCTCGATCAACGGTTGAGCCGGATCGTCCGCCAGTTGAATGCGTTGGCCAAGGAAAACGATCCGGATCACGTCGGCATTGAGATTTCCCTCGCCACCAATGCCTGCCTGCCCCGCTGGGAGGACATTAATTCCGTGGTCATTGATAATTTATCCCTGGTGGATGTGCGCTTGGGGGATGTCTTGGAAGGCCTGGCCATGGTCGCCAAAACGCCCATTACCTATTCCTTTAAAGATGGCGCGGTGATCTTCACGGCCAGCGGGGGACCCAAGCTGTTTCAGCGCACGTTCCGGGTGGATGAACAAGCCTTTGCTGCCAGTGTGCATGGCACGTCCCAGAATGCCGCCGCGATGGATTCGCATACCAGTGCCGCTGCCGAATTTTCCCGGGGCGAGCTGGCTGCCTTCTTTGGCAAGGCGGGCATTGACTGGCAATCGCCGTCGGGCAAGGCGTTTTTCAACAATGAAAAATTGGGATTGTTATTTGTGAAAGCCACTTTGCCGGATTTGGATAAAATCGAGTCCATGCTGCAACGGCTGAGCCCGCCCTCGTCGCCGGAAATTCATCTCCAGGCGCGGTTTATTCAAATTCCGGTCAAAGACAAGGAGACCCTGGGGCGCTTGGGCCGGTTTTTGACCCTCACCAATCCGGCCGATGAACGTGCCATGGGGGTTCTTTCCAGCCGGGAGTTGCAGGAGACTTCGACCCAGTTGCGATCCGCGCGCGGAGTCGTCATTGAGGGCCTGCCCGAGCTGACGGTCTTTAGCCGGCGTCCAGTCCAGTTCCGGAACACCCAGGTGCAAACACTCCTGACGAACATGATGTTCCAGGATAATTACACAAACACCAGTTCCATTTCTCCCCAAACCTGCGCCCTGGAGACGGGGCCGGTTTTAGATGCCGTCATGAATGTGTTGTCCGATGGCCATACGGTTCATCTGAAAACCAGCGCCCAGGACACTGAATTTTATGGCTATGCGCCAGTACCCTCCCGCGAACACGGGCATATCGTCACGAACTCCACTGGCGACCAAATCAAGCTGGCTTTAATTTGGCCGGCGGTTTTAACCCGGATCCGGTCCGCCGCCGTTGATTTGCGGGATGGCCAGACCCTGCTCCTGCCTTTGGATCAATCCCGCCAGGTGTACTACGAAGAACCCAGCGCCACCAAGGTAGCCACCATCGCCAAACACATCAGTAGCGCACGCAAGAAGCTGGGCGAGAAAGCCACCTTTGTTTTCATCACCCCCACCCTCGTCGACCCCACCGGTAACCGGATCTATCCCGACATCTATCCCGACCCCATTCTGCCGGCGAGAAATTATTTGCCGGTGCCCTAAACCTGAATTCCGAAGTGGGCCATGAAATCGAAAAGACCTATCGCACGCCCAGCGCGGTAGGGCGCGTCACTCCGTGCGCGCCGCCGTGGCACACCCGGACGCGTCGGTTGGCAGGCGGCGGCGCGCAGAGGACTGCGCGCTCTACCCTCGGCGGGTTTGCCGGAGTCTTGGCGGAGTCCGAGTCAGTCCGAGTCAGTCCGACCTTTGAAAAGCTAAAACGGGAGGGTAGCGACGGAGCGGGTGTGAGACAAAATTCTGAAAGACCCGAAAAAGCCCACCAAACGAGGCCTGCGTAGCTACGATTGCATCGATTCGCTGGGGTTGAACTTTTTTGCATAAAAAAAACACCTTGGACAGCCTATGTCCAAGGTCCCCTGATATGCTAAAACCAAAAAGATCAATTCATGAGCGCCCACAACGCCAGAATGTCACGCCCAGGACCGCCGCCGCATTCGGGGGTGGCGACGGCTCGTCGCCCAGTGTTTAATTTTAATTCGGGGAGTGCCCCGTCGCCAGCTCGCTGCCTGAATCAAGGTAAATCAAGCCTAATCAAGGTAAATCAAGGTAAATCAAGGTGGAAAAATGGGCAGGACCCGCTTCCCGTGGCGGCTCAAAGTCTGCGTTCCAAACCATGAACCTAACCCGGATATTTCATAGCGAAGTCGCCCAAAGCCACGCAAACCCTTGTAGCGCAGGCTTCCCAGCCTGCTGTATCGCAGGTTTCCAAACCTGCGTGCCGTGTCTTTTCAACGACGCATCCGAACTTGTTGACACCCCTCTTTTCATGGGGGTATTCACGTCTCTGTCCAAATGGCTATGAAATATCCGGGCTAACGGTGGTTTTTTACCGCATGGATACGGCCTTCGTCTTGATGATGAGCTATTTCAATTGACAAGTCCAGACGTCGTCCCGCTATAATCCTTTTAATGAAATCAGGATTATTTTTTACGGCATTCTTATTCTTGGTGGTCAACCTGGCTCTGGTGACGCGACTTCCGGCCGCTGTGCTCTATGTTGATTTAAACAGTCCCCATCCCGCGCCGCCCTATGCCGATTGGAGCACTGCGGCAACCAATATTCAGGACGCCGTGGATGCCGCCCAGGCCGGCGACACCGTGCTCGTAACCAACGGCGTTTACGCCACCGGCGGCCGCAATTGGGCCGGCTCGGGCACCAATCGCGTAACCCTGACCAACGCCATCACCTTGCAGAGCGTCAACGGCCCGGCGGTGACCCAGATTGTCGGCAATCGCGTGAGCCCGGTTTCGGCGAATGCCGTCCGTTGCGTGGCCATCGGCAGCAAGGCCGTGCTTTCCGGCTTCACGCTGACCAACGGCATGGCCGGGATCGGAAACTACCCCTCCGGCGGCGGCGTGGCCCAGGTGCAAAGCCTCTCCGCCGCCGGCACGGTGACCAATTGTGTGCTCGTCAACAATCTTGCCACCAATAGCGTCGGCGGCGGTGCCTACCGGGTCAATCTGCTGGCTTGCCAGCTCCTGGGCAACGCGGCGCTCCTGGGTGGCGGGGCCTGCGCCTGCACGCTCGCCAACTGCACCCTTGCCAGCAATACCGCTTCCTCCGCCGGCGGTGGCGTCTATGGCGCGCCGGCTTATGGCGCAAGTCTGCTTACCAATTGCACGCTGACCGGGAATGCCGCCGCCGGGGCCGGCGGCGGCGGCGGTGCCTATGGGGCCTCGCTGTTCCATTGTGTGGTCGCGAACAACACCGCGACCAATAATGGTGGTGGCGCTTATTCCTGCGCCATGAACAATTGTCTGGTGGTCGGAAATCAAGCGTTTGGCGGCGTTGCTGGCGGCGGAGCGGGGGGCGGCGCGTCCGGCGGTGGGTTGACGAATTGCGTGGTCTGCAACAACACGGCATCGCTGGGTGGCGGACTGTACGCGGCCAGTGCCACCGATTGCTTGATCGTCAGCAACACTGCCCCGACGGGCGGCGGGGTGGCCGCCGGCGGCTCCGGCCAGACACTGTTGAACTGCACCGTGGTTGGAAACACGGCTTCCAGTTCCGGCGGCGGCGTGTCCGGCGGCAGCGGTGCCTGGCTGTACAACTGCATTATTTATTACAATTCCGCACCCACCGGCTCGAACATCATCGGGGCGAAATACTATTATTCCTGCACCACGGCACCACTGCTGGAAGCCGGGGACATTGCGGACGAGCCAGCCTTTGTGAATCCGGCCGCGGGTGATTTTCACCTCCAATCCAACTCGCCCTGCATCAATTCCGGCAACAACGCCGATGCGACCGTCCCCACGGATCTGGACGGCAATCCGCGCATCGCCGGCGGCACCGTGGACATCGGCGCGTACGAATTCCCCAATCCCTCCTCCGTCCTGTCCTATGCCTGGGCGCAAAGCTACGGCCTGCCGACCGATGGCAGCGCGGATGATGCGGATCCGGACGGCGACGGGATGAGTAATTTCGCGGAATGGATCGCGGGAACCGATCCCACCAACCCAGCCTCCGTGCTCCGGATGCTTTCGCCGGCCAACCAGGGTCCCGGCGTCGTGGTGGTCTGGCAGAGCGTCGCCCATCGGACCTATTATCTTCAGCGCGCGAGCGATCTGGGCGCGCGACCGGCCTTCTCGACCGTCCAAAGCAACCTCGTTGGCTCTGCTGGCACAACCAGTTACACGGACACCACCGCCACCAACCCTGTGCCTTACTTTTACCGCGTCGGCGTGCAATAATCCCGCACTCTGAAGTGGGCATTGAAATCAAAAGGCCCTGAATGAACAGCTTGAAAGTCACGTTTTTTATCCGTGTTCATCTGTGTCCATCCGTGGTTTTAAATCGGATTTACTGAATCGCTCCGGCTTGGAGTTGCCCTGCTGGCTGGGGTTTTCCCGGTAAATCCTTTTGCCTCGGGGGTGGCAACCATGCTACTAACAGGCATGTCAGCATTCAAAATTGGCATCATTGGCGGCAGCGGCCTGTATCACATCGAAGGGTTTACCCATCAGAAATGGGTGCCGGTCAAGACGCCCTTCGGCGCGCCATCGGATGCATTTCTCACGGGCAGCCTGGCGGGGCGCGAAGTGGTGTTTCTGCCCCGGCACGGCCGCGGGCATCGCCTGCTCCCCAGCGAATTGAACCATCGCGCCAATCTCTGGGCGATGAAAAAGCTCGGCGTGGCCTGGGTCCTGAGCGTCAGCGCCGTGGGCTCGCTCCAGGAAAAATACCGTCCGTGCGACCTCGTGTTGCCGGATCAGTTTGTGGACCATACCAAGCGCGATTTCGAGCACACGTTTTTCGGACGCGGGATTGTCGCCCACATTGCCTTTGCCCACCCCATTTGCGAGGAATTGCGCCAGATTGTGCTGCAGGCCGCGCGGACGGAGCTCAAGGACGCCAAGGCCAAGGGGCGGCCCGCCCCCGGTTCGCCGCGCAGCGATATCAAGATCCATGATGGCGGCACCTATGTGAACATGGAAGGCCCGGCCTTCAGCACCCGCGCCGAATCCCTCGCCAACCACCGGCTCGGCTATGATGTCATTGGCATGACCAATCTCGGCGAGGCCAAAAGCGCGCGCGAGGCGGAAATCGCCTATGCCACCATGGCCATGATCACCGATTATGACGCTTGGAAGGCGGATGAGGCGCACGTGACGGTGGAAATGATCATCGCCAATCTGACAAAAAACGCCGCCACCGCCAAAGCCATCCTCGCGCGCGCCATCCCCAATATTCCAACCGCACCCGGCTGGCCGTGTCATTCCGCCTTGCAGAACGCCATCCTGACCGACCGCAAGCTCTGGCCCAAGCCGGCGATTGCCCGGTTGCGGCCGATTCTGGCGAAATATCTTTAGCGGTCGCGAGGCCATCGCTGGCAGGGCACATAAAGCCGGAACCATGCAGTTAAAGATTTATTTAACCACGGATGGACACGGATGAACACGGATGAAGAAATGTCAGAAGGGCGCTCCGAACTGGTTTTCCGCCGGTCACTAAATGCTACGCTTATGGTCGGCATGAAAACCACGTTTTTCTCCGTGTTCATCCGTGGTTTTAAATCCGTTTTACTGAATCGTTCTGGTGCCGTGCGCGCCGCGCTATGCGAGTAGCTGGCGCAGCCACCTTTTGCGCACAACTGCGAGATTGGAGCCGCCGCCCTGAAACCTGAAAAAACTTTGTCGGATTTGTCCGGCGGGCGGCGATATATTCATGAAAATGAATGTGAATGACGCTGATTTACTGCGGCAGTTTGCCCGCGAGCGTTCCCAGGAAGCCTTTGCTGAACTGGTGCGCCGCCATCTGAATTTGGTGCATTCCGCCGCGTTGCGCCAGGTCCGCTCGCCGCAACTCACCGAAGAAATCGCCCAATCCGTCTTCACCGACCTCGCGCGGGCCGCAGGAAAATTGAAGCCGGACACGGTGTTGGCGGCGTGGCTGCACGCCGTCACGCGGCGCACGGCCATTGATGTCATTCGCAAGGAATCCCGCCGCCGGTTGCGCGAGCAAACCGCCGTCGAACTGAATGCCATGAATGCCCCGGACGCCCACTGGACGCAAATCGAACCGCTGTTGGACGAGGCCGTCGCCGCCCTGGATGCCACCGACCGCGCCGCCGTGCTGCTCCGCTTTTTTGAAAACAAGTCGCTGCATGAAGTCGGCCAGCAACTTGGCCTGAGCGATGACGCCGCCCAAAAACGCGTGCGCCGCGCGGTGGAAAAACTGCGCGAATTTTTCACGAAACGAAACGTGACGGTCGGTGCCAGCGCGCTGGCAGTCTTAATCTCCGCGAACGCCGTTCAGTCCGCGCCGGCCGCGCTGGTCATTACGATTGGCTCGGTGGCGTTCCTGGACGCGGCAGTTTCCAGCCCGGCCATCCTCGCCACCCAAACCATCGCCATGACTACCCTGCAAAAAACCCTCATTGGAACGGCGTTGATCGCTGCTGTGGGAGCCGGAATTTATGAAGCGCATCAAGCCCGGCAACTGCGCGGGCAAAATGAATCCCTGCAGCAACAGGTGAGACAATTGCTTGCGGAGAAGGAGCGGATCCCCGGCAAAACTCCGCCGCCGACACCGCATCTGCCGGCCCCGCCAATGCAAGCTGCCGCGCCCGCAGCAACCAACCCACCGGCCGAGAAACTCGGGGCCGCGAGTTTTTGGGCCGGGCTGACCAACCAGGCACCCAGGCTCACGCGCGAGCAAGCGGAATCGTTTTTGACGGCCAATGGCCGGAACGCCGCCAATCTGCTCGCCGCATATCGCACGGCGCACGATCCGGCCTGGTTGCAGGAGGCGATGAAAAATTTCCCAAATGATCCGCAAGTGGCGTTCGAGGCGGCGGAAGCCACCACGTTGGGCACGCTCCATTTAACCCCCGAGGAACAGCGCCAATGGCTGGAGGCATTCGAAAAATCCGCGCCGAACAATTCCCTGGCGAATTATCTTTCGGCCATCAATGAATTCAACGCGGGCCAGATTGACGAGGGGGTCAAGGAACTTTCCGCCGCCGCCGGGAAACCGCTCGATGACTACACGGTGAGCCGCTCGGAAAATGACGTGGAAGCCTATCTCGCGGCGGGTTACCCGCCCGCCGAGGCCGAACAATTCGGCACCTCGCAACTGCTGCTGCCGCAACTGGCGCAGTTGAAGAATCTCACCCGGCAAATTTCCGATCTGGCCGGCGCTTACCGTCAGACCGGCGATCTGGCTTCATCCCAGGCGGTGTTGCTGATGGCCGACAATTTGGGGCAGCAATATGCCAATCCTTCTCCCGGCGAGCCGACGATCACCCAACTGGTGGGCATCGCCATTGAAAACATTGCCTTGAAAGGGATGGACCCGAATTTGCCGTATGGCGATAATGGACAAACCGTTCAAGATCGGCTCAATCAACTGTTGCAACAGAAGACCGACGTCCAGCAATTGGTTCAGCAAGCCGAGAATTTGCTCCCCAGGTTGACGCCGCAAGATTTGATCCTGTACAAAAACCGCTGGCTGATGTTCGGCGAGCAAAATGCCGAACAATGGCTCCTCAGCAAATATGGACCGCAATAGGATGAAGCGCCCGGCTTTCGCGTCAGCCCGCTCCCGGCAGATAAACCGTGAAGGTGGTGCCTTTGCCGGGCTGGGTGCGGACGTGCAGCGCCCCGTTGGCTTCCTTGATGAGGCGCAACACAATGCTCAGCCCCAGGCCGGTGCCCTGGCGCGGGCTTTTGGTGGTGAAGTAGGGCTGGAAAATCTTCGGGAGCACTTCCGGCGGAATGCCCGGGCCGGTGTCGGTCACCCGGAAGCGAACCAGCGGCGCGGCGTTGTCCAGGCATTCGAGGTTGAGGAAGCGGTCATGGAGACCGTCCTTGAGGCCGGCCAGCGCCAGGGGAGCCCGGAGGATTTCCATGTCCACGGTCACGCGATGCGGCTGGGCCTGGCATTGGCAGGCGTTGATCACCAGGTTGAGCAATATCTGGATGACATCCGTGCCGTTGACCTTCACGCAAAGGTCGGTTGCCGGAGGGGCGCATTGATATTCATTTTCCCCCAGGGCCGGATGCGTGAACACGAGTTGCTCCAAATCCTTTAACAACTGGCTCGCGCTGGTGGGCTCCGCCTCCTGATGCCGGAGAAAGCCCAGGTAACGGTTGGAAATATCCACACAACTGCCGACCTGCCGCTCCACCACGCCGAGCCGCTCGCGGATGAATTTCAAGTCCTCCACCTCCAGGCGCGAAACGCGGCTCAGGCGTTTGTTCAGCAACTGGACAAACCCGGCCACCACGGAGAGCGGGCCGTTGATGTCGTGCAGGATGCTGGCATAGATGTCGCCGCGCGTGCGGGCGAGTTGCTCCTCCACTTTTTGGTTTTGGAGTTCTTTCAGGAGGGCGTTGACTTTTTCGGCGCTGCTGTGGATTTCGCCGCCCAGCAACCGGCGCTGCATGGCGTTGTTGATGGCGTTGCGGATGGTGGCGATCTCGAACGGTTTGTTGAGGTAATCCGACGCCCGGAGCCGCAGCGCCTGGCGGATGGTGTCGGTGGTTTCAAACGCCGTGAGCATGATCGCCTCAATGTCCGGCTGCACGTAGCGCAGGCGTTCCAGGACTTCAATGCCGGACATGCCGGCCATGCGAATGTCCAGAATGGCCACATCAATGGGATTTTTCTGCGCCAGGCCAATGGCCGTGGGGCCGTCCTCGGCCATCAGCAAATCGAAGTCATCCTTGAAAATGAGCCGCAGCGACAGCCGGGGTCCCTCCTCGTCATCCACGATCAACAGGGTGCCGCGCCGCTTGGGGGGCGTGCCCGGAGGCGGCCCCGTCAGTTCGGCCGAGGCGGGATTGGCCGCGGGCCGGGTATCGGCGGTTGCGAACATAACGCCGCCACATTAGCGCAACGGTCGTTGGGTGCAAGCGGAATTCCATTTTCGTCATTCCTGCTGGGTCATTCTCTCGTCATTAGGCATTCGTCATTAGGCATTTCGCAAAGGTTTCCCCGTCAGCCGCTCATAGGCTTCCAGATATTTCGCGCTGGTGCGGGCCACGACCTCCGCCGGCAATTGCGGTCCCGGCGGCGTTTTATCCCAAGCCAGCGTTTCCAGATAGTCGCGCACGAACTGCTTGTCGAAACTGGGCTGGCCTTGGCCCGGAACATATTGGTCGGCGGGCCAGAACCGCGAGGAGTCGGGCGTGAGCACCTCGTCAATCAGGATCAGTTTGCCCTCAAACAGGCCGAATTCGAATTTGGTGTCCGCGATGATGATGCCGCGCTGGCGGGCGTAGTCGCGGCCGGCACGATATATCTTCAAGCTCAAGTCGCGCGCCTGGGTCGCGAGTTCAGAGCCCACGATCTGGCTGGCCTCGGCAAAGGAGATGTTTTCGTCGTGCCCGGCCTCCGCCTTGGTGGAGGGGGTGAAGATGGGCTCCGGCAGCTCGGCCGATTCGGTCAGGCCGGCGGGCAGTTGGATGCCGCATACCGTCTGCGACTTCTTGTATTCCTTCCAGCCGCTGCCGGAAAGATAGCCGCGCACAATGCATTCAATGGCCAGCGGTTTGGCTTTTTTCACGATCATCGAGCGCCCAGCCAGTTGGGCGGCGAAGGGCTGGAGCAACGGCGGCAGGGGATCGTTCGCGCCGGCCAGGAGATGATTGGGCACGAGGTCGGCAAACTGGTTGAACCAGAAATGGGAGACTTGCGTGAGCACCTCGCCCTTGCGGGGGATGCCGTTGGGCATGATGACGTCAAAGGCGGAAATGCGGTCGCTGGCGACGAGCAGGAAGCGGTCGCCGAGGTCAAACACTTCGCGGACCTTGCCGGAGCGCACTTTTTTGATGCCGGGCAGGTCGAGTTGCAAGATGGGTTCGTTCATGGCGCCCAGAAAATAATGGCCCCGGCGAAAAGTGCAAAGTCCAAAGATGCCGGAAAGACGGAATTCCAGGCCACTCTCAACCCGAACTC
>Ga0302275_10003035_pt1 | contig 17222 bp, 16 predicted proteins | sample III_Bog_N2_2_FD_200229 | JGI IMG/M metagenome (GOLD analysis project Ga0302275, IMG submission 200229) | Peat permafrost microbial communities from Stordalen Mire near Abisko, Sweden - III_Bog_N2_2 | ecosystem: Environmental > Terrestrial > Soil > Wetlands > Peat | place: Sweden: Abisko...
GCGATGGCTCACAGTAGCGGGACACCAAGCAGGAAATTGCCGAAAGAACGTGTCAATTTGAGTGCATTTCCGCATCAAAAGAGGTAGAGGTCACCGTCCATGATCGCTACCGCCAACGCTCCGCAGGCAGATTCCACCGTGGATTCAATGCCGCCGAAGAGATACACCTGCCCGATGCACCCAGAAGTACAGTCCGATACTCCGGGCTCATGCCCGAAGTGTGGAATGACGCTGGTAGCCAGTGATGCCGCTTCGCAAAGCGCTGCTCCGCACAGGACTGCTGGCCTTGATAAGGCTGTTACACCCCCTGCACCGAAGAAGTACACCTGCCCGATGCATCCGGAGGTGCAGTCAGATAAACCTGGTGCCTGCCCGAAGTGCGGTATGGCGTTGGAGCTACGCAATGTTTCAGCCGGTGATGGTGAAAATCCTGAACTGGCCGCCATGACGCGGCGCTTCTGGGTGGGAGTGGCGCTTACTCTGCCGCTGCTTGCGGTAATGGTTTCCGACATCCTTCCCGGTCATCTGCTGCAACGCATGATTTCAATGCGCTTGCTTGCGTGGCTTGAGTTTGCGTTTGCGACGCCGGTGGTGCTGTGGGGCGGATGGCCCTTCTTTGTTCGTGGCTGGGCATCGATTGTGCATCGCAGCCTGAACATGTTCACGCTTATTGCCATTGGGGCAGGGTCTGCCTATCTGTACAGCGTGGTTGCTGTGATTGCGCCGGGACTTTTTCCGGCTTCGTTCCGCGATATGTCTGGCAATCTCGGTCTCTACTTTGAGGCAGCAGCGGTCATTACGGTGCTGGTGCTGCTGGGCCAGGTGTTGGAACTGAAGGCTCGCAGCCAGACGAGCGGAGCGATCAAGGCACTGCTCGGACTCGCACCCAAGACGGCACGCCGCATCGCGCCGGATGGAACGGAGAGCGATGTCGATCTGAACATGATTCAGATTGGTGACCAGATTCGCGTTCGACCGGGTGAAAAGATTCCGACGGATGGGGCAGTCGTCTCCGGGGGCAGCTCGGTCGATGAATCGATGGTGAGCGGGGAACCTATCCCGGTTGAGAAGACGACCGACGCGAAGGTCATCGGCGGTACGATCAACGGGACCGGAAGCTTTGTGATGAAGGCGGAGAAGATTGGCGCGGATACGCTGCTGGCGCAGATTGTGAAGATGGTGAGCGAAGCGCAGCGGTCTCGCGCGCCGATCCAGCGGCTGGCAGATACGGTGGCAGCATGGTTTGTTCCGGCGGTGCTGGTTTCGGCGGTGATTACGTTTGCGGTGTGGGCCATCTTCGGTCCGCAACCGCATTATGCTCATGCTCTGGTGAATGCTGTCGCGGTGCTTATCATTGCCTGCCCATGAATGCTGAGGCACTCGAAACCTTCGAGAAAGTAAACACGCTGGTAGTGGACAAGACCGGAACGCTGACCGAAGGCAAGCCCCGTCTTACAGCGGTGATCCCTGCCAAGGGGTTCGACGAAACACAGTTGCTGCAGATGGTTGCGAGCCTCGAGAAGGCAAGCGAGCATCCTCTGGCTGCGGCCATTCTGGCGGGAGCGAAGGAGAAGAAGATCGAACTGCAGGCGGTCACGGATTTTCAATCCGAGACGGGAAAAGGCGTCACTGGCCAGTTGCAATCGAAGCGCGTAGGCATCGGGAATGCCGCGCTGATGGCTGATCTGGGTGCTTCTTCTGACGCGCTGAAAGACAAGGCAAGTGCGCTGCAAGGTGAAGGCCAGACGGTGATGTTTATTGCGGCAGACGGTAAGTTCGCCGGACTGGTTGCGGTCGCTGATCCGATCAAAGATACGACGCTGGACGCCATTGAGCAGCTGAAGAAGGACGGCATTCGCGTGCTGATGGTGACGGGGGACAATCACACGACTGCCGCGGCGGTGGCCAAGAAGCTAGGGATCGATTTTGAGGCCGATGTGCTGCCGGAGAAGAAGGCGGAGGTGGTAAAGAAGCTGCAGGCGGAGGGCGCAATCGTAGCCATGGCTGGGGATGGGGTGAACGATGCCCCGGCGCTTGCCCAGGCGAATATCGGGATCGCGATGGGAACCGGGGCGGATGTGGCGATGAAGACTGGCGGCATCACGCTGGTGAAGGGCGATCTGCGCGGCATCGTGAAAGCAAGACAGCTTAGCCGGCGCACGATGTCTAACATTCGAGAGAACTTATTTTTTGCATTCTTCTACAACGCGCTGGGAGTGCCGCTTGCGGCTGGTGTTCTTTATCCATTTTTCGGATTGCTGTTGAACCCAATGATTGGTGCTGCTGCCATGAGCTTCAGTTCGATCTCCGTGATTGCGAATGCGCTCAGGCTGAAGGCAGCGAAGCTCTGAGCCCACACATCGATGCAGTGTTTAAGCGCAGAGCTGGGAGAGTTCGTCAGGCAGAAGAATGTAAAGAGAAATGCCTCGAATTCGAATCAATTTTTTCTTCTGGAAGATCACCAGGACGCGGGTAACGGTTTCACGTGTAGTTCCTACGAAACTGGCGAAATCTTCCCGGGAAAGCGCCATGGTGAAATGCATCTCGGCATCTCCGTCTGATGAGGCTTTTCCCCAGTCGAGCAAAATGCTCGCCACACGGGCGGTTACAGAATCGGATAAAGCAAATCGGCGAGCGTCAAAGAAAGCGGATTTGTATGCATCCGAGAGGGCCTTCGCTGTATGCATGCTGGCTTCGCCATGGCGGCTGAGGAAGGAGAGAAAGTCATCGCGGCGGATAGTATCAGCGAAGACTGGCATCAGTGCCTCTGCCGTCACCTCAAAGGGTGAACCTGATATCACCGCACTTAGGCCAAGCAGATCGCCTGGCATTGCAATCCTCTGAATTAACGTCCTGCCTGTATGAGAAGTACAAAACAGTTTAACCTGGCCGCTTCTAACAGCGACGATACGGTCACCGATCTCATTCTCATGGAAGAGAATTGCGCCCTTGGGCAGCGTAATCTGTCTGCTGATCCTACTAAAATCGGCTAGGACTGTCGGGGGTAAATTGCGAAACACGTGCAGGGATCGATCAGTTGTTGGCAAAGAGTGCTCTCTCGACATAGACAGCATAGGACCTCCCTGGCCGCAGCTTGTGTGGTCTACTGCGCGTGAAAAATATGCGTTGCTCAACTCGTTGAATCGGGACGTGGTGGAAGATCGCAAAGAGTGGAACGGGGTTGCTATTTCAGGAAGTCAAAGGTTGAGCCTGTAAGAACTGGATATCTACCGAGCTAGTGGAGACGGATCGGATCGCAAGCGTGTGCATTCTCATATTGAATTAGTTCATCTTCGCTATTTGCTGAAGCGATTGTCACCAAACACGCCGCGCAAATTGCGTCATAGTAGCCATCGTTATTATATCTATGGAGAAACGTGGATATTGTTGGAGGGGACATAGTGCGCCTCTTCCAGTGCCAAATTTTGAGTCGTGCGTGAACACTACTGGTAAGTCCACAACTTTTACTGTTCAATATGGAACACTCTTCGCTCAGATGACGGAGCGCAAAATAGGAATCCATTATTAAGCCAAGAAGATAAACTTCCGCTTGTTAATGAGCAGGGACTTACTCCGCGGAAATAGGCGAAGGTGGAACGCTTTCCGGAACTTGCATGGGAACGCTGTCGCCTGCAGGTTCGCTATTGGCTTCTTTGATTGTCTTCTCCTGGCCAATCCCCATAGTCAGAGCAGTCAACCCGGCAAGACCACCGAGTTGCATCGTCTCAATGGCGGAGCTGGGAACAATGACGATCGTGGAGTTTGTCTTGAGGCCCTCGTACAGCATGTTCATAGCACGGAGGTGGAGCGCGACGGGATTGTTAGCATACGTCTTGGCTGCTTCTCCGAACTTCTCCGCTACCTGACGCTCTGAATCGCCCAAGATCACACGGGCCTGGCGTTCACGCTCTGCCTGGGCCTGCATGGACATCGCATCTTCCAGAGAAGCAGGAATCAGAACGTCCTTAACCTCAACCGAAATGACGTTGATCCCCCATGGTTCGGTGCGTGTATCAATGATCTTCTGCAGCGCGTCGCTGATTTTGTCTCTACCTTCGAGCATGTCCGAAAGCATGGTTTTACCGATAACGTCACGCAATGCTGTCTGCGAGGCCCAATTGATCGCACTCTGATAGTCTGCGACAGCCAAAGCAGCTTTTTCGGGGTCGATTATCTTCCAGAAGAGCACGGCGTCCACATCGACTGGCACGGTGTCTTTGGTGAGCGTTTTTTCCGCCTTGAAGGAACTTGTCAGCACGCGTGTATCGATCCAGTAAGGAACTGTGTCGATGAATGGAATAATCAGAAAAATACCTGGCCCTTGCAGAGAGCGAAACTTGCCAAGGCGCAAGACAACGACTCTGCTCCATTGATCGGCAACCTGAATTCCAGCTGAAATCAGGGAGGCGATAATCACGGCCGTGCAAAAAATTCCGATGGCCAATGCGTCCTGTGCGGCGGCATGCAGGCCGAATGCCGAGGCGGCGCCAATGCCGAAGATGATGATGAAAACTAAGAATGGGAACGATCTATTTTTATTCACTTTAATGACCTCATTGATTCTTGTTTAGGCTGGAAAGCCTCTTCTTGAACTGCGCGACTATTCTGATTTCATATAGTTCGACTACCCAAAGCGGCCTACGATCCCACTGGCCAGTTGCGTGGCTTTTGTGGCAGTTGTTTGCATCAACCAGTTACCGACAACAACCTTCAGGCGCTTATTAGGTTTCATTGGACGTTCCCCGCATGCTCTAAGGATGAAACGACGAGCGGTTCAATATCCCGGTGATCCGCCTCAACGGTGGCGTTGTATTCGCCACGTCGCGCAGCCCGGTCGCTCCTGGCGCGATGGTAGAGGGCTTGCTGTGCTGCCTGTACATTGTTTTGGTCGCCATGCCATATCTCGAAAGCCGGCTTCTGGATGGCACGCCCAAACGAAAACGCCAATGCCCAGGGGAGCCGCGACTTGAATCTGACATTCATGGCATTCAAATGGGCGGAGGCAAGTTCGCCGGTTTGGCCGACCGATAAGAATGCAACTCCTGGCACGGCAGCGGGGACTGCTCGCAGTAGACAGCTCACCGTAGCGTCGGCTACCTCGTTCACTGTCGCCTGCTTTGGACATGTCGATCCTGGAAGCACCATGTTGGGTTTTAGAATCAATCCTTCCAGCTCAACCACGGGGACCAGCCCGGTCTTCTGGCACAATGTTGCATAGCGGGCTAACACGTGTGCATTGGCCTCGATGCACCCTTCGCTGGGCAGGCCATCGCCGATAGCAATTACCGCTCGCCACTTGGCTAAACGCGCGCCCATCTGCGCGTACTCTGTCAGACACGCACGTAGACCAGCTAGCCCCTCTGTGATCTTCTCCCCAGGGCAAGCAGCCATCTTCTCCGCTTCTGTATCGACCTTGATGCCTGGAATGATTTCCACGTCCACGAGCGCTTTTGCAAACGGGGTGCCATCGTTTTTCTGCTGCCGAATGGTTTTGTCGTAAAGGATTGCGCCACTAATCGACTCGCCAAGGCCGGGAGTGCTTACGATCAACTCTCGATATTTGCGTCGAGTCTCTGCGGTTTGCGGAATCTCCCACTTGTCAAATCGTTTGTTACAAGTTGTAGTACTTTCATCAATAGCTATAAGTCCCTTACCGTTGGCGACCATCATCTTCGCGGTGGCTTCTAGAGCTTGTGTATTCACTTGATGCTGCTCCATTTCCAGTTTCGGATCTCCGGCATGTCCTGGCCGTTAGCGTCGATGTAGTGTTTATGTTCGATGAGCTTGTTCTGCATCTGCTGCTTCAAATAGGCTCCCTTGGAACCCAGATTCGGTACCCGATCCACCACGTCCTGCACCAAGTGAAAGCGGTCCAGGTCATTTTGCACTCTCATGTCGAATGGGGTCGTGATCGTGCCTTCTTCCTTGTAGCCGCGCACGTGCAGATTGTGGTTGGTCCGAGCATACGTCAGCCGATGGATCAGCCAGGGATATCCATGAAAGCCGAAGATAATGTGTTTATCTTTGGTAAAGAGCGAGTCGTAATCCTTTTCGGTCAGACCGTGGGGATGTTCCGTGCTCGGCTGCAGCTTCATGAGATCGACGACATTGACCACACGGATCTTCAACTCAGGCAGATGGTCGCGAAGAATGGACACGGCGGCAAGAATCTCTAGTGTGGGTGTGTCTCCACAGCAGGCCATTACCACATCCGGTTCGCTGTCCTGATCGTTGCTGGCCCATTGCCAGATACCGATGCCTTCCGTGCAATGTACAACCGCCTCATCCATCGTCAACCATTGTGGAAGCGCGTGCTTTCCCGCGACTACTACGTTAACGTAGTTTCGACTGCGCAGGCAGTGATCGAAGACAGACAAGAGACAGTTAGCATCCGCCGGAAGGTAACAGCGCACGATATCGGCCTTCTTATTTATCACATGGTCGAGAAAGCCGGGATCCTGGTGAGTGAATCCATTGTGATCCTGCTGCCATACATGAGAGGCAAGCAGATAGTTCAGTGAAGAGATATCGCGTCGCCACGGCAGTTCCCGGCATACCTTCAGCCACTTCGCATGCTGGCTGAACATCGAGTCGATGATGCGAATGAAGGCTTCGTAGCTATTGAATAGTCCGTGCCTTCCGGTCAGTAGATAGCCTTCCAGCCACCCCTCGCACTGGTTCTCGCTCAGCATGGAGTCCAGAACGCTGCCAGCAGGCGCTAGGAATTCATCGTTGCCAAATTCACGTGCATCCCACTGACGATTGGTGACCTCGAAGACCGCTTGCAGGAGATTTGAGACCGTTTCGTCCGGACCGAAGACGCGGAAGTTACGCTTGTCCTGATTCAGTTTTGCAACATCGCGTAAGAATGAACCCAGCACGAGCGTATCCTCAATCTCGACCGCGCCCGGTGATGTCACTTTGACCGCGTGGTCATGAAAGTCCGGCATGTGCAGATCGTGAAGAAGGATACCGCCGTTAGCATGTGGATTGGCGCCCATTCGGCGGGGACCCTCTGGGGCCAAGTCAGCTAATTCCTGGATGAGTCGACCATTCTCGTCGAACAATTCCTCGGGGCTGTAGCTCTTCATCCACTCTTCGAGAAGCTTGACGTGACTGGGATGATTGGGATCGACCAGTAACGGCACCTGATGAGCTCGAAATGTCCCCTCAATCTGCAAGCCGTCAACGACCTTTGGCCCTGTCCAGCCCTTGGGCGACTTAAGGACGATTACGGGCCAGCGCGGCCGAGTCATGTCGTTATTGCTGCGGGCATCACTTTGAAATCGATGGATGTCCTCGATGGCCTTGTCTAGAGTAGCGGCCATGAGTTCGTGCATCTTCTCCGGTTCATCTCCTTCCACAAAGTAAGGCGTCCAGCCGCAGCCCCTTAGGAATTGATCCAGTTCCTCGTGCTCAATGCGCGCGAGGACGGTTGGATTGCTGATCTTGTAACCATTCAGGTGCAAAATCGGCAGCACCGCTCCATCGGTCTTTGGATCGAGAAATTTGTTGGAATGCCATGAGGTCGCCAATGATGCTGTTTCTGCCTCGCCATCGCCAATAATGCAGGCGACGATCAGATCAGGGTTATCGAACGCTGCACCAAAGGCATGGCTCAACGAGTAACCCAGTTCACCGCCTTCGTGAATCGATCCAGGTGTCGTCGGTGCAACATGGCTGGAGATCCCTCCAGGGAAGGAGAACTGTTTGAACAGCGCTTTCAGTCCGGCTTCGTCCTGGGTGACGTTCGGATAGACCTCGCTCCAGGTGCCTTCGAGGTAGACGTTGCCGACAATCGCCGGGCCACCGTGGCCGGGGCCCGCAATGTAGAACATATTTAGGTCGTATTTTTTAATGACCCGGTTAAGATGAACGTAAATGAAGTTCTGACCTGGCGTCGTACCCCAGTGGGAGACTACCAGAGGCTTTACATGCTCCAGCTTCAGCGGTTTCTTCAGTAGCGGATTTTCGTAGAGATAGATCTGACCCACTGACACATAATTGGCAGCGCGCCAGTAGGCGTTCATTTTGCGAAGTAGCTCTGGACTGAGTGTGCTGATGTCCTTGACAGGCTCTTCTTTGCTTAGCGTTTCGGGCGATTCGTGGAGCAGCTTCTCTGTAGGGAGCATGTTGGTCGGCATCGTTTGATTCCCCTTTGGTTCTGTAAGCTCGTGAAAGCACGGCTGATCTGTGTTGTGGCTCGCTTTATAGATCCGGCTGCAATCCGAAAGAGGTCAGCTTGGCGTAGGTGGACTCGTAATCAATATGAAGAATGCTTCGAATGCCGAAGCGCTCCGCGATCTGAACAAACATCGGAGTGTTATCGATGAAGATGGCCTGCGCCGGCGGAGTCTGGGATATGTCCATCGCAAGCCGAAAGATCGCGGCGTCAGGCTTGCGCAGGTGAACGAAACAGGAAGAAATGAACGTGTCGATAATCCGGTCGAGCTTGAAGGTGCGAATGCGATACGCATTCACCTCACGCGATTCATTGCTGATCACAACAACCTTGAGATCGTGTCGAAGTTTTAGCTTGGTCACAAGTTCAATCATCCGGGGGATGGTTTCGATTGAGCAAACATGAAGTCTCGAAACTTATTCCGAGTGAATGTCCGCTTTTCATAAAAGACCACCCAGTCCAGATACTCTTCGAAGGTGAGCTTTCCCTCCTCATGCGACTCGAAGACCAAGCCATGGCGCTTCTCCATCTCAGCCCAGTCCAGCTTGAATTCTCTGGCAGCTTGTCTTCGCGCACGATTGTCCCACCCATTGGTAAGCAGCACATCGCCGACATCCACAAACAATGTTGTAATCGGGATTGCTTTTTTCACTCGTCCTCCGCCAGCAATCGTTCTATTCACAAAGCGCGCTCTAATGACTTCCGCTTTCCATCTCCAGAATGATCGCGCATGTTCGTGTACTGTTTTGGAGCCCATCCGCCTTGCGCCTAACCTACTTGGCGGAATGAAGCAGTAGAAGCGGACATTCCACAACTCGAATGAGTTTCTCGGCGACGGATCCGAACACGAGTGGACGCCAGCCGGACATGCCATGGGTGGAAAGAATCAGCATGTCAATATGCTCCCGTTTGATCTCCGCAAGGATGCTGGCTACCACGTCATTTCCAGCCTCGACCCGACGTGTCACGGAGATGTTTTTCGCGGTCAGCTTTGCATCGCACGCGGCTAGCGACTCTTCCACATTTTTCTTCGCTTCCTGAAACATCTCTGTGTCAGGAAAAAAGTCAGCTCCAGACACCATGGGAGGCAAATGGATGACGTTTAGCAGATAGATTTCAGCGTTAAAGTGCAGAGCTAGACCAGCCGCCATCTCCAGTGCCGCATGAGAAGATGGGCTGAAGTCTGTCGGCAATAGAATTTTTTTAGGGACAGAAGCGGAAACGATTTTGTCATGCATTTCAATTACCTCGCAGACCATAGACGTGGAAGGATCTCAATCCGGTTCCGCATCTGAAGGAATGCTCTAGATCCCAGCCTTGAGATCCGCCACGATTGACGCGTGCATGCTTTCATCTCCAGCCATATGCTCTTCAGGTTGAGGCTGGAGATGGAAGCAATGGGCTGCCCTATTTCAGGTTGGCATCCCGCAGGAGTTTGCTGCGCCGTTCTTCATATTCCTCGCTGGTAATCTCTCCGGCAGCATATCTTGATTGCAGAAGCTGCAGAGGCGATTGCAGTTGACGGTATGTAGTGCGTCTTACCGGCATAAAGAAGGAAAAGAACAATATCCAGATGAATATCCACCAGAACCACCAATACGTATGCATTCCCCAGTAGTAATACATTGAACCTCCACATTGTGACAGGCCTGACTGCGGCATCCAACATGCCTTTGCCGACCCTATCTTAGATGCAGATTTCTGGGTGAACGGGAACTGAAGGATCGGAATCGTTTTATTTGGGTGATTCCGCAATGGGAGAAACGTCACAGGGACTCATTTTACGCATCACCGCTGCGCGACCCCAGAGGCAAGGGAAAGCGGGCAACTACAGGGGGTCTGGAGGATGAAAGGTGCTGTCCAATCGCTTTAAAAGAAATAATTAACCTAGATTGCCTCCTATTCAGTGCAGGGCAACATCAAATATCTTTTCGGCATCAAATTCCAGTGTTGGCGTGTTTGACTCACACAATAAAACAATCAACCCGCAGTGAGATACTTTATGACCTGTCACTCCGAGTCCACATCACTTCTGTCCCTCCACGCTGACAGAAAAGGATATGTCGGAGATGCAAAGTACCCGCAATTTCCACGAAGAGAAGCGACCTTCTGTCGTCCGCAATCCCGGTAATGACTTGCATGTGCTCTCGTTCGGCATAAAGCTAGCGTTTGCAGAACCTGAGGATGCTCGCATCACCGGCATGACGCGCTCGCTCTCTCGTCGGTTGCTCGGACTCAATCTACCAGGGCTCAATCTGCATAAGCTCATTACCAGCCGACTGGAGACGGAAGCATACAGATGGGAAGAAACGCCTCTAAAATGCGCCTGAAGCCTTCTACCATACCCAGCCTCCCATGAAACGGATATGTCAGAACTGGGTGCTGGGCTTCGACAGCGAACATGGATATTCGCCCCTAACCATATTCCCCCTACGGGCCTACTGCATCAGATCCGCACACTGCTGCAGTTGAGCGATGCGCTAGACGTAGATAAATTCAGCAGTACTGTACCAAGGAGTGGTTATGAACATAAATAGGCAGTCCCTCTCCCCGCCGGATGCCATCGTCTTTCCGTCGTTTCCCACCAGAAAAACCATTGAGCGGTATATGGAAGCCATCCATGATGGTGAGTGTGTGTGCGCCAAGGCAATGTATATCAATCCTACAGACCGCATGATATTCGAATACATGGCTGGTGAAGATTTCAAGCCAACAGGGAGTTCCCAGAACTCTCGGCACGAAACCCACATCGGCGAATACCGCAGGGACATCCTCGTGCATACTAAGCTAGATGTTCCGCCTGGCAAGATGCTGATTGTTAGTTCGCCATTGCATGACGGCCAAGTGCTGCTGGAGTGGTTCGGGTAATACCATAGCAGTTGCACAAACCAACGGCTCCGAATCCGGCTCGGGGCAACGGGTAGATTCCAGCAACTTCCCATCAACATCCGCAGTGGTTAGATGAGCTGCCGGACATTCAATACGCAGGAGGAACATGCTTCACGACTTGGAAACATTAATTGGTTCTACCGTGATTGCAACAGACGTAGAGATTGGTAGTGTCCGTAATTTTCTATTCGACGACCAGTCATGGACGATTCGTTATCTGGTGGTTGACGTGGGACGCTGGCTCAAACGACGAGCCATTATTCTTGCTATCACGGCGGTGCAACAGCCGGATTGGGGAAAGAAGGTCTTCCACGTCCACTTGACGAGGGAACAAGTGCGCAACAGCCCCGATGTTGATGCGGAAAAGCCGGTTTCACGGCAGCAAGAAATCGCGATGCAGGAATACTTTGGCTGGCTGGCCTATTGGTTTGACAGTCAGTATAGAGAGCTGTCTTCCATGCCAACCGGTATGAAATATCCTGTGCACACCGAGGGGGACTCGCATCTTCGTAGCGCCTGGCATTTGGCGGGTTACGAAGTGTGGGCATCGGACGGCGAAATCGGGCGACTGGAAGGCTTGATAATGGACGAGGCCTGCTGGCATCTCAGTTACCTGAATGTGAAAACCGGAGACTGGCTTCGCAACCGCTTAATGCTGGTCCCCACTCGATGGATTAAGTCAGTTTCCTGGGATGATCGTCGAGTAAATTTGCATCACACCAGAGCAGGAACTTAGGGACGATTCGTCTTCAACTACGCGGCCTTGAGAACCTCGCTCTTGGATGAAATGCACTTCATCAGATCTTCCCAGGACTTTACGAACGATCTGGCTCCCTCGTCCAGCAGTTGGGAGCCCAAGGCATCCACGTCAATACCTGCTTCCGAGAATCTGGCTAATGTCTTATTGGCATCTGTGAACGATGGCTCACCAATAACTCCATGGTCAGCGAATGCTTTCAACGTATCCTCGGGCATTGTGTTTACGCTGAAGGGTGCAGCGAGCGCCTTGACGTAAAGGATGTCGGAGGCCTTGAGGTCCTTCGTTCCCGTGCTGGCAAAGAGCAGGCGCTGTGCATGTGCGCCTGCGTTGAAGATACGCTGCCATCGTGGCGACTGAAGTAGGAACTGGTAACTCTCCAGAGTCTGTCCCGCAATGGCGATGCCGAGTTGGTTGTGTAATGACTCAGGCACCTTGCTGGCCACAGCGACATCCCAGCGGCTTACGAACAGCGATGCGACTGACCCGACGTCGGGATTGAGCCCGGCAGCGATGCGCCGTTCGACTCCACGAAGGTATGCGTCGGCTGCTGTGACATACTGGCAGGCGGAAAACAGGAGAGTCACATTGACCGGAACGCCTGCGAAGATGGCCTCCTCGATGGCGGGAAGTCCTTCTTTGGTACCCGGTATCTTGATAAAGAGATTGGGGCGTGCCGCTTGCGCGTGGAGCGCCTTGGCCGCTGCGAGAGTTGCAGATGCATCGTGAGCCAGCAGAGGCGATACTTCTAATGACACCCAGCCGTCCATGCCATTCGTTAGTTTATGGATTGGAAGAAAGAGGTCGGCAGCCTGCCTGAGGTCTTCAGTCGCTAGTTCGAAGAACAGCGCTTCACCCGACTTGCCTTCCTTCAATTTCTGGCGGATGCCGTTGTCATAATCTGAACTGTTCTTCAGGGCATGGTCGAAGATTGTTGGGTTTGAAGTGAGCCCCGTAACTGACAGATCCTGAATGTAACGATTGAGCGTACCGCTGGTGAGTAAGCCGCGGGTAATGTTGTCAAGCCAAAGGCTTTGGCCCATATCGTGTAGCTTCTGTGTCGCTTTCATCATGTCTCTCCTGGATAAACGGCGTTGCATTTGTAGAGCGAGAGCAGCGGGTTGCGTTCTGGAGGGCTGGAGATATAGTCGCGGTGGGTTGATTATTCGTCCGCCTCATCGCGCTCTGGATTGTGCCAATGCCCGTCTGCGGCAATGAGCACATCAGCCGCTTTCGGCCCCCACGTGTTGCGTTTGTATGGGCGTACCCGGTGGTGTTTTGTGAGAACGGGATCGACCACGGCCCATGCTGCTTCCACTGCATCCTCGCGGGTAAAGAGCGCCCCATCGCCGGTCATGGCGTCGCCTAAAAGCCGCTCGTAAGGTGACTCCTCACCTGGTTGTTCTTCGAGCAGGTATAGCTCTCGCTGGTTCCCGAGGTAGTCTTTGCCCGAAAGCTTGACGCGCGCTGCAAGAGCTATGGCCGAACTTGGAGAGAGCCGAAAGCGCAGATAGTTGGCCCAGCCGCCGGTGGATGTTGAATCAGCAAAAAGCCTCTGCGGAGGGGGCTTTAGCTCCACCAGTATCTCAGTCGCCGTATTGGGAAGATACTTGCCGGATCGCAGATACCACGGCACCCCCTCCCAGCGCCAGGAGTCGATAAAGAGCCGCAGGGCGCAGAACGTCTCAACGTCGGAGTTCTTCGCTACATCCGGCTCCTTGCGATAGCCTGCGTACTGGCCGCGCACCACGTCATCTGACTGCAGCGGACGCATGGCTTGAAAGACTTTGGCTTTCTCGGTGTGTACTGCTCCGAAGTCTCTGCCAGCAGGAGGCTCCATGGCAAGTAGTGCTACCACCTGAAAAAGATGGTTCTGGATCACATCGCGCAGACATCCGGCAGTCTCGTAAAATGCGCCCCGCGCACCGATGCCGAAATCCTCGGATAATGTTATCTGAACACTGGCCACATAGTTGCGATTCCAGATCGGCTCTAAAAAAGAATTGGCGAAGCGGAAGTAGAGAATATTCATGATCGCTTCCTTACCAAGGAAGTGATCGATGCGAAAGATTGAGTCTTCCGGAAATACTGTATGCGCTACCTGATTAAGCTTGCGCGCGGATGCCAGATCACGTCCAAACGGCTTTTCAACAATGACCCGCGCATTCTCGGCCAGGTTTGCAGCGCCGAGTCCTTTGATCACTGTCTCAAAGAGCGAGGGCGGGATGGCGAGATAGTGCGCTGGGCGTCGGGCACGCCCCAACGCTTTCTTTATCGCCGTGAATGTACCTGGGTCCTTGTAATCCCCGCTCACATAACTGAGTTGGGAAAGAAGTTGATGGAGAGCACGCTTGTCATCGATTCCACCCGATCGCTTGATACTGTCTGTCACGCGTTTGTGAAGACGTTCCAGGCTCCATTTCGGGAAGGCGACCCCGATCACCGGGATCTTAAGGTTCCCTCGCTTTACCATTGCATAGAGTGCAGGGAATATCATCTTGTGAGCAAGATCACCGGTTACACCGAAGAGCACCAGTGCATCTGAACGCGAGCTGGACATCAGGCACCGTCCTTCTTGGTTGCGCTTACCTCGTGACTGCCAAATTGATAACGAAGTCCGATCATGCCCATTCCATGTAGTTCCTCTCGATTATTTGTGGTGTTCGAGCGCTTGCACTTTCTCCACTCTGCGTCGGTGGCGTGTGGCGTTGCTGAAGTGAGAGGAAAGGAAGGTCTTGACCAGTTCCCATGCGAGCGCAGAACCAATCACTTTTCCACCCAGACAAAAGACATTCATGTCGTCATCTTCGACACCCTGACGGGCGGAGAATACATCATGGATGAGCCCAGCGCGGACCCCGGAAACTTTGTTTGCGGCGATGGATGCGCCCACCCCGCTGCCACAGAGTGCTATTCCGCGATCAACTTTACCAGCGGCAACGGCCTGCGCCAGAGGGATGATGAAGTCCGGGTAGTCATCTGCCGGGTTTAATTGCAGCGCGCCGAAGTCGATGACCTCGTACCCCGAGTTGCACAGAGATTCTTCCAACTGTCCTTTCAAGGAGAATCCTCCGTGATCTGCGGCAATCCCAACTCGCATTCTGATAACCTCTCTATTTTAGGAGCAGGTGACGGACCCGGCTGCAAATATTGTCTACGCTGAAGCCGTAGTGCTCCATTACAACCGGACCGGGGGCGGATGCTCCGAATGTGTCAACTGAAATCACGGCGATCTGGGGACCAACATACGATCTCCAACCGAGTGAGATGCCGGCCTCGACAACGAGCAATGGTATACCTGGTGGCAAGACCTTCTCACGATACTGCTCGGACTGTTCTGAGAAGAGGTTTGTGCTGGGGATGCTCACCACTCTTACCTGGATTCCTTCAACCTCTAGACGATCACGACTCTTGAGAGCGAGATGCACTTCAGAGCCGGTTGCGATGAGGACGATATCGGGTCGTGTCGCGGGCGCAACGTCTGCGAGAATATAGCCACCGAGCGGTACTCCTGTCGTAATGCAGGAATAGCGGGCCAAATCGAGCACGGGAAGTCCCTGACGCGTTAGCACCAGCGCGACAGGGCCTTTGCGGCGGCCAATGGCGATGCGCCAGGCCGCGACTGTTTCGTTGGCATCCGCCGGTCGAATGACGACCATGCCGGGGATTGATCGCAAGCCCATAAGTTGTTCGACTGGCTGATGGGTCGGGCCGTCCTCACCCATGGCGAGGCTGTCATGGGTGAAGACATAAATGACCGGAAGACCATTCATGGCTGCGAGGCGCATTGGTGGACGCATGTAGTCGCTGAAAACCAGGAATGTGCCACCAAAGGGAATAAGCCCGCGGTGGAGGGCTATTCCGTTCAAAATAGCTCCCATGGCATGTTCGCGGATACCGAAATGCATGTTGCGTCCCGCCCAGTTCTCCGGCTCAAAATTCCCAGCGCCGTCGATATTGGTATGTGTGCTGGGAGCCAGGTCGGCAGAGCCGCCCATCATCTCAGGCAGACGAGAGCCGAGGATTTCAACTGTTTTTCCTGAAGCAACGCGAGTAGCCATCGGACCATCTGCCGATTTGAATGTGGGTAGGTTGGTGTCCCAATCCTTTGGGAGCTCATGGTGCATGACGCGCTGGAACTCCGCTGCCAGATCAGGATATGCCATGGCATAAGCCTCATGGCGCAGATTCCAATCCGCCTGTGCGGTGCTTCCTCGGAGAACAGCTTCACGGAAATGAGCTAGAGCCTCCGCCGGAATGTGGAAGGGCGGCTGCACTGGCCAACCCAGCCCTTCTTTGGTTAGACGAACCTCCTCCACGCCGAGCGGCTCGCCATGCGCCGCTGCGGTGTCCTGCTTGTGGGGACTGCCGAAGCCAATGTGCGTACGCACCGCAATCAAAGATGGCCGGTCCTGTTCGTTCTGGGCAGCTTGCAGAGCGGAACTGACCTTGTCAATGTCATTGCTTTCTTCGACGTGCTGGATGTGCCAGCCGAAGGCGGCGAAACGTGCCAGGCGATCTTCGGTAAAGGCCAGTTCTGTACTGCCTTCAATTGTGATGTGGTTGTCAGCATAGAGAACGATGAGCTTGCCCAACCGGAGGTGTCCGGCCTCAGACCCAGCCTCGGAAGAGATCCCTTCCTCCAGATCGCCATCACTCACCAGCACATACGTAAAGTGATCCACGATTGTGTGACCCGGTCGATTGAAACGTGCAGCGAGCGCCACCTCTGCGATGGCCATACCGACAGCATTGGCCAATCCCTGGCCTAGTGGGCCCGTGGTGGCCTCAACCCCGGGTGTCTTGCCGTACTCCGGATGGCCGGGCGTCCGGCTTTCCCATTGGCGAAACTGTTTAAGCTCCTCCATCGGAAGATCGAAGCCCGTAACGTGAAGTAACGCGTAGAGGAGAGCGCATCCATGTCCAGCTGAGAGAATGAAGCGGTCACGGTCTGTCCAGAGTGGATCGCGCGGATTGAACTTAAGCAGACGGTCCCAGAGCGCATAAGCCATGGATGCAGAGCCCAGAGGTAGGCCGGGATGGCCCGAGCCTGCCTTCTGTACCATGTCCACCGCTAGAAAGCGGAGAGTGTTCACACACAACTCATCCAGATCGAGCGAACTCGTCATTGTCGAAAGTCTTGTGGAAAGCGCCATACTTCCGCGTCCCTTTTCTGGTTGTGATGGATCAGAGGTGCCAGCAGAACAAAAAGCCATGCGGATATCGGGATGTGTTGTGCTGATTACGGCTTCAACGCGGCGCTCTGGTACGCCGGATGCTGACATTGGCAGGTTAGTTCTGTGACGCTTTTGGAATCGGCACACATCTCACAACAGTACTTTTTCCCATCCGTCGGCACACAACTACAAGCGGGATTTGCACATTTGGATTGAG
>Ga0302275_10003038_pt1 | contig 17214 bp, 9 predicted proteins | sample III_Bog_N2_2_FD_200229 | JGI IMG/M metagenome (GOLD analysis project Ga0302275, IMG submission 200229) | Peat permafrost microbial communities from Stordalen Mire near Abisko, Sweden - III_Bog_N2_2 | ecosystem: Environmental > Terrestrial > Soil > Wetlands > Peat | place: Sweden: Abisko...
TTTTGCGGCCGGCATTGCCGAAGTCAGCGTGAAATTAGTCAAAGATCGTTCGCATTGGCGAACAATTCCGACTGAGGGCAGGCTCATTCACCTGCCCCCGGTCGCCCCGTTTATCGGGGCGTTTCTCATGCGGATTTTAGAGATTGCCTGCTAGTTCGCGTGCGCAAAATCGGCGTCGGCGAGCGGGCCGGCAGCCGGTACCTGGTCGTAGAGGGTTCCACGCATCTGGTAGAGCGATGCCTGGGCTGGGTTCTTCCGTATCAGGTCAGAGTACGCAGAGACCGCGTCGTACCACAGCCGGTGATCAAAGAAGAATTTGGCGCGGGCAGTTTCAGCATCTGTGCCCTCTCCCTGGATCTGGCTGAGCCCGGCATCGATCTGGGCACGGTCATCACCGTCGACCACAACCAAAATGGATGCCGGCGGTGGGGGCCCGAGCAGAGGCGAAACGGGTGAGACCTTCCAGAGGTAGGTTCCGCCCGGAGCGAGAGCCGGCACATCGTCAGGATAGGCAAGGGACGCGCCCGTCACTTCGCGATCCCACGAGAAATTTCCAGTGGGGTCCTGAATGTGGAACTTGTACACGGCTGATGGGTCGCCCTTCCACGCAAAACTGGGCCGCAGCGTATAGACCCGAGCCTTGTTCGGGGCGTATAGCAGCGTCTTGGTCCCTTCGCCGCGAGAAGCCCCGCCGATCTGATTGGCGGTTGCCTTTCCGGGCGCCAGGTCGAATCCGTCAAGCTTGGTCTTAACTCGACGAGGAGTGTTCTGCGCTGGGGGCGCCGCAGGAGCGTTGGTGGGCGCCTGCCCATTGCTCTGAGTGACGGCCAACGACGCAAACGCCGCTGCCAAAAAAACTACGATCGATCGTTTCATGCCAGAACCTCCGGTTCTTTTGCTTCTACCTTAGGAGATTTACTTTTACGGGGCCCCATGCCATACAGGGTAACCTGTTCGTCGAATCCGCGCACCTGCGTGGCGCCGAGGGGATAGATACCTTCGATGCGATCCTTCACGCGCTGCCAGGTGCCTTCGGAAAGGATAATCTCGGTGCCGAATTCCTTGTTGAGGCTCTCAAGCCGGGACGCAAGATTGACGGTTTCGCCGATTACCGAATATTCGAGCCGGTCGCGGGAGCCGACGCTACCGCTGGTCAGCATTCCGGTGTGAACTCCGACGCCGATGCGGAATTCGGGGAAGTCCTCATCCTCAGGCTTCTCGGCGTTCATTTCGTCGACGCGCTTGATCATGGCCAGGGCGCTGCGTACGGCGTTGCATGCGTCTTCAGGCTCGCCCTGCGAAAGAGGTACGCCGTAAACCACAAGCAGTCCGTCGCCGATGAACTTGTTGAGGAAGCCGCCGTGTGCGCGGATCACATCGTCCATGGCGGTGAAGTAGCGGTTGAGCCATTTGAGCACGGTGCGCGAGGGTTTGCCTGCGGTGATGCCGGTAAAGTTTCGAATGTCACTGAACAGCACCGTGGCGACGCGCTCGTCGCCTTCGAGACTTACTTCTTCGCGGCGATCCCAGATGGCGTTGGCAACCGCTGGATCGACGTAGCGGGAGAACAGCTCCATCAATTGAGTGCGCTGCAACTCGGTCTCAGAGCGCAGCAGGTTGGCCTTCACATATTGCCAGGCCACACCGCAGGGCAGTGCCGCACCCACTCCCAACATGGTTTGAAGGAACGGGAACCAGACGTGAAAGTTTGAGAAAGCGGTCTGCGCGTTGATGTAGATGCCAATCATCAGAATGGCGTCGAAGGCAAAGGCCATGCGCAGGTGCAAGCGCGTGAATGCCCAGGCGGCCAACAGCAGCACCATGAAGTTTATGGCCCAGCGCTGCCAGGGCAATACCTCACCGATGGCGTGACCATCGAGCAGCGTTTCAATTGCTGCTGCGTGCAATTCGGTGCCGCCGAGGCGTTCGCGGGCACCATTGGCCGCACGGACGCGGAAGAGCGGTGAGAAATCCTGATCGCGCGCCGCGTCGCTGCTTTGACCAATTAGCACGAGTTTGTTTTGGAGCGCGGCCGGAGCGACAGCGCCGGTGAGTACGCTCCAGGCAGAAATGTGGGTGGCAACATGCGGGGCCCAATCGCCGATGCGAAAGGTAGCGGCATCAGGATCGGTGAAAGGCACGCGATGGCCGCGGAACATGGCATTACGCTTGTTGAGCGGGGTGAGAGTGCAGTTCTTGCAATTGGGATCGATCTGGCCAAGATATTCCTCGGCCATGAAGACCGGAAAACTTTCGGCCTTCTGCTTGTTGTTCCATGCGACCAATTCGGCGTTGCGGACGTATCCGTCGCTGTCGAACGGCATGTTGATGGCCGCAAAGGCAAAGGCTCCGGGCGCGCCATCTTTGCAGAAGCCGGTGGGCAGCGCGGGATTTTCAGGCTGGCAGAACATGGGCAACGGAAGCACGGCGGGAAGCTGGCCTGTTCCAGCCTGAATGGCGATTACTACATTGCCGGCTGCGGTTAGTGCGCGCTGCATCGCCGCGTCTTCGTCAGCATTGCGGGATTCAGAGAGAAAAATATCGAGACCGATGATGGCGGGTTTTGCCTGCCCGACTTTGGCGACTACGTCGGCCACGGTGGAGCGGGGGATGGGGAACTTTTGAATCTGCGCGAAGGTGGCATCGTCGAAATCGACGAACACGACTTCTTTCGATGTGGGCGCGTAGCCGCCGTGATTCACGAGGAAGTCGTAGGTCCAGTTGGTCAAATCGCTGAACGCAGTCCAGCGCTCGAGCATCGACACCGCAAAGGTGAGTCCAAAAGCGACGATGCAGGCAACGATAAATCGATCTGGAAGACGGCGCATCATAGGGCGTGGAATCAAGGCTGGCTAGCCAGCACTGCATCGATATTCTTTACATATTTTCGCGAGCGATCGGCCTCGTTGGCATCGGGGTTGGCCTCGATCACGTTCTCAAAGTGTTTGCGGGCGGCGGCTAGTTCTGACACATTGCCGTTCTGGTTGTACACCTCGGAATACAAGATTCCCAGCCGGTAGTTGGTGAACAAATCGGCGGGCGTGAAAGTGAGCGCGGTCTGGCAGTAGCGGATGGCCGAGTCAAAACGCTTCTGCATCCACTCGCAATCGCAAAGCCCGGTGTTGGCCTGGCCGCGGAGCTCTTTCCAGATGTCAGCCTGCGCGGCGCGCTTTTTGACGCCCATGCCGAACAGAGATCCCAGAACGTAGTAGTTAACTTTTCCGGCCACGCCGCTATCGAAGTTTGAAAGCGTGAGGTAATCGCCGTATTGCGACTCCGCTTCGCTGCAGCCGTTCTTCTGCCGCAGCGACTCGGCCAGCCAGAAGTGCGCTTCAGCATTGGCCGGCGTAAGCGTGATGGCCTGGCGCGCCGCCTGCACCGCATCGTCGAAATCGCCCTTGCGCGCGAAGGCCTGGGAGAGCAGATAGTAGGCCATGCCATTTTTCTGATCGCGTTGCGTAACGATGTTCAACTGGCGGATTGCCTCATCCATGTCGCCGGCGTCAAGCAGCGCGCCCGCATAGCTGGAGCGGGCCTCAAGATAGTCGGGATCGATGGAGATGGCTTCTTTGAAATAGTCCAGCGACTTTTTGTCGTCATAAAGCGCGTTATAGACGCGGCCGGCATAAAGAGCGGCCTGGCTGTACTTGGGGTCGATACTGAGCGCAGCTTCGAACTCGGTAGCCGCCTTGCGATAGTTCTCTTCAAAGCCCTTGTTGTAAAACGTGATGCCCTGGTTGAAGTGATCGACGGCAGCGTGGTTGCGGTTGCGCGCAATCAGGATGCGGACGGTGACGGTGGTTTCCTGGCCGGGATACACCTCTTCCTGGCGCGGGCCGTCGGGCTCATAACCCAGGTGAACCGCTTGAACCGTGTGCGAGCCGGGAGTGATGCCTGGCAGGCGCAGCGCGGCGGTCTTGTTCACCACGCCGACGCTTGAGCCGTCGACGAAGACTTCAACTCCATCCATGTTGGTCTCGATCACCAGCGTTCCGTACTTGGGCGGAGGCAGATTTGAGGCCGTTACATGCGTGGGATTGTAGGCCAGCACCATGTTGGGATCGAAGCTGCCGCGCTCGGAAGTTGGATTCTGCGCCGCATTGGTGGCGTCGCGAACGTTGGTGTGCACATACTCGGCCAGTTCGTCGGCAGACACAATGCCGTCGCCGTTGGTATCGGCCTCACCTTCAAGGCCCTTGACCACGTAGTAGGTAAAGATGCCGTGGCCGCCGCCCCACTTGTCGCTCTCAAAGCTCTGCTCGCGGTCGCGGCTGGCGGTAATTGAGAACAGAGATTTGTCGAGGTCGAGCAGGGTGCGGTTGACGGTGGAGCGGTCAGCCTCGGGCGTGATGGCGCCGGAGTGGCAGGAATCGGTAATGAGCACCTTCCACTTGCCGTTGATGCGCGTGCCGATGTCTTTGCCCAGCGACTCCATGGGATAAGCCGAGGAGGCGATGTTGTTGAGGTCGATGTCGTAGGGCGCAATGAAGGCGGTGCCGTTTGAGACGAACCCGTGGCCGGCAAAGTAGACCACCACGCGGTCGTCAGGATGCGTGACCGAAGGCAGCCAGACCTCAAGTTCGTGGCGGATGTTCTCAAGCGTGGCCTGGCTGTTGATGAGCTTATGGACATTCTCGGCAGGGAACTGCCCGCCCTCGGGGCTGATGAGCACGGTGTAGACCGACTCGGCATCCTGGTCAGGAAACTGCAACTGCGCGGATTGCGGCAGGTGCGCGTACTTCGAGATGCCGACCACCAGTGCGTAGCTGCGCGGAATCTGCACCGTGGTTTGCGATTGCTGCGTAGGAGCAGTTTTCTTGAAGGTCAGGTCGCGGTTCTGATCCTGCGCGGTTGGCGATTGCGCCGGCGGGGCGGCGGACGGCGGGGGCGGATTCTGGCCGGCGAGCGCAGTGCTAGTTGCGAGTGCGAGTATTGCCATGCCCAATGTGTGCATTCGATTCATAGTTCCAGTCCCATTGAAATTGGCTGAGTGAAAGTTTCCAATATTGGATTCGCGGAGATTTGTGCTATCCCTGGTCTCAAAATCGAGACCAGGGGCACCCGAATTTGTCAGTTATGCGAAAGCAGAAACTCGTAAACCACGGGTCCGGCCAGCGGCGAATCTGATGTGACTGTTGCGCTAGCCCCATCGGAAGTGAACTTGAGGTCGCGCGATGAACCGTTGGTGCCAGTAGCCTGCGTTATCTCGCGTGGCAAGGCCTCATTCGGCCCAACCGCTTTTGGCCCGGCGCCCGTATCGGTGCACTCGCCTCGCGACTTGAAGACGGCGTCGTTGCAGCGGGGCTGCATTGACGAAGGCGCGATTCCCTGCGGAGGCAGATTCTGCGTGGCGCGATTCTGTATCTGGCCGATGGTGAGCTCAATCGGGCTCAGAACAAAATAGATGGTCTCGCGGCCGGCCGGACCGGTAATTTCAAACCAGCCATTCGACGTGGCCGGCATAATGTAATCCTTACCCTTGGCGATGCGATTGTCGTTGCCGGTCTCAGGCCGCGGAAAGAGCACCTCGTATCTGCCTGAGGTGTTCAGATCCATCACATAGAGAAAGCCGTCAACCGCGGGACGGAGCCGGAAGCGAACGGTGTCTCCGCCGGTAAAGACGTGGGTGGGGTCAACGGTCTGCACCTGATCGCCGAGCTTCTTTTCAAGCACGATCGAGATGAGGCTTACGTTGCCGGTTGATGGGGTTGCCGGAATGGCCGGCGGCGACAGGGCGAGTAGCATAGCGAGCGAAAACAGTTGCCTGCGCATAGAGCCTTTCTGCTGCGCCGGTGAGGAGTCGAGTAGAGAGCCTTTGCTGTTTCGGAGATCGTTAAGCCAGAAAATTAGTTAAGCGGTTGCCAGCGTCTATAGGTATTGTGCCGGCATTATTGTGTACTTCGGGTTGCCAAGTGCTCCGAAAGTCTCTTAACGTATCCCGCGGCGAGTCGTAAACTTCGATTCTCCGTAGCGGTTCTCCATTTTGTGCCCTGCAGAGCCGAAAAATCAATTGGCGATTCCGAGGAAAGAAAAGCCATTTTCATGCCCCTTCGAGACTCCCCAAAATATGGAGCACCGCCGTGGGTGGGGAAATACCGCTCAATAATACCGCCCCGGGCCGGGTGGCGAATACAGATTTTGTGGGAGGCGCCCTAACGGAAGGGTCAGAGCGCTCCCTGAATTTGGGTGTTGCAGATCATGGGGCAGTGTTTTATTCTCACCACCGCGTCCATCCGCGAGTAAAGTAAACCGAAAGAGACCTCAATGAAAGTTAGATTCTGGGGAGTGCGCGGCTCGTTTCCTACACCCGAAATGGACCGGCTGCGATACGGGGGCAACACCACCTGCCTCGAAATCGGTACATCTGATTCCCAGGACCCCGTCATCATCGACGGCGGCAGTGGCATCCGCGCTCTTGGCGATGAGATTCAAGCTCGTTCCGTCAGCCGCATCCACATTCTGCTTTCGCACTTCCACTGGGACCACATTCAGGGATTGCCCTCATTCGCTCCGCTCTTTCACACGGGTGCAGAGATAACGATTTACGCCAATCGTCCGACCCTCGAAACGTGCTTGCTGCTTGCCGCCCAGATGGCCGACCCATACTTCCCTGTCACTTTTGGCGCGCTTGGAGCTCAGATCGAGTTCAAACAGATCGAATGTGAAAAAGAATTCGCGATCGGCTCGCTCAAGGTTGAGCCATTCCTGCTGAACCATCCACAGGGCGCGGTAGGCTTCCGGATCGAGTCGGAGGCGCGGGTAGTGGTTCACGCCTCAGACCACGAGGCCGGCGTTGCCGAGATCGATGCGGGCCTGGTCCGCGCCGCCCGCGGAGCGGATCTGCTGGTGATGGACGCGCAATATACACCCCAGGAGTACGAATCGAAGATTGGCTGGGGCCACAGCAGCTACGCCCACGCCACGCACGCGGCACATGCGGCAGGAGTGAAGCAATTGATGCTCATTCATCACGATCCGGGGCACGACGACAATTTTCTCGACCATATGCAGGCCGACGCGCAGAAGTGTTTTGGGGCGACGGAGATGGCTCGCGAAGGGGCGATATTTGACGTTTAGGAAGCGCCGAGGTGAGCCGCTGTAGAGACATTTTTATATATATTCAGGGTGAAATTCTACGGATAATTGTATTTCTTTTGTGCAAGTTTTCGCCAAAACGTTGATTTTGCGATCAGTTACTCTTTGGCGAGAGAATTGCACAATCTCTGTCAATTAATTTAGTTCCCCCTCCTCTTTTACGAAAACCCGGACCTCTCTTCGCCCCTTCCAAGGAGACACGATGGAAATTTCTGCAAAGAAGTTTGCAAGTCTGCTCACCCTGGCTTTGGCCGTTTTCTCTTCTGCCCTGCTTCACGCCCAAGACTCAGCCTCGATGACCGGTACGGTCACCGATGCGTCTGGCGCAGTGGTGCCTGGTGCCAAGATTGTGCTGGCCAACAAGTCCGCCAACCTGTCTTATCAAGCCGTGAGCAATTCGAGTGGTTCGTATACCATTTCGAATGTTGCTCCAGGTCCGGGGTATACGGAGACGGTGACCCGCGATGGCTTTCAGACCTCAGTGCTGACCGGCCTCTATCTGAATGTGGGCACAACTCGTTCGCAGAACGTGAGGTTGGCGGTTGGCACCGTCGCGGAAACCGTTTCGGTGTCTGCGGAGAACCAGGAAGTGACCCTGGATACCACCGATGCCACGGTGGGTAACAACTTCCAGATGCAGTATCTGCAAGATCTGCCGGTTATGGCCCGCGACTCTCCGACGGCTCTCATGATGGATCAGCCGGGCATGACAACAGGATCAAGCGCTTCCGCTGGCTCGTCAACTGGTTCTCGCCAGGACCAGAGCCGCGTGACACTTGATGGGCTGGACGTGAACGACGAGCGATACGGGAATTTCGGTTCGATCGTAGGCAATGCCCCGGTGGACTCGGTGCAGGAGTTCCGCGGCACCACTGCCGGAATGCTCTCGAGTGCCGGCGCCGGTGGCGGCGGGCAGTTCGAAATGGTCACCAGGTCGGGCACCAACCACTTCCATGGCAATGTGAACGAATATCACCGCGATACCGACCTCGAGGCCAACGAGTGGTTCAACAACTTCGAGGGTGTGCCACGTTCCCCGCTGGTCCGCAACCAGTACGGTGGCGATATCGGCGGCCCAATGTGGAAGAACAAGGCTTACTTCTTCTTCGATTTCAACGGCCGCCATGACGCGCTTTCAACCATCGCAGTGCGAACCGTGCCGACTGACACCTTTCTCAAAGATCAAACCATTACCTACTACACCAATATCAACACGGGAGCGACTAACAGCGTCAACGCGGCGCAGGTGGCCAAGTTCGATCCGCAAGGCGTCGGTTTCGATCAGTCACTGTTCTCGTTTCTGACGGGCAAATGCGGGAATCGGCAATGCTATCCCTCGCCGAACGACTTTAGCGGTGACAAGGGCGACCTGCTGAACACCGCGGGTTACCGTTTTAATGCTCCCAAACCCTACATCGAAAAGAACTATGTCGGCAGGGTCGATCTCGACCCGTTCAAGAACCACCACATCTTTGGCCGCGTAACCTTCAACAACATCAACTCGGTGAACAACCCGGTCCAATTCCCGGGCGATCCTGAGACCTTCCCGGATCTGGACAAGAGCCATGCGTGGGTCGTGGGCTGGGACTGGACCATCGGCAACAACAAGACGAACAGCGTGATCTGGGGCAATAACATCGCGAAAATCGGAACGCCCGATAGCTACAACCCGCAAGGGGCGAACCAGTACAACTACGATGGAGATCCCACCGGCGGCTACTTCCTTGACGGCCCCTACGCCAACGCCAACGGTCAGACATACTACTTCCCGATTCCCGTGGTGCGCGACGACTTCACCTGGGAGAAAGGGCGTCACAGCTTTACATTCGGCGGCTCGTTCAAATACCCCAGCCCGCATTACGCGGTCTACGGTAACTACAACGGTCCGGTCGTCGGATTGGGTGGCGGCGTTACCGGACTGCCCACGAATGGATCAAGCTCTTGGAATTTCGATCCAAGCGATCTGGACAACAGTCAGACCAGTTTGACGGTCTACCAATCGGCGCTCGTGCTTGGGTTGGGCCGTTTTGAAGACACCAACGACACTTGGAACTACAACGCAGCAGCCACGGTGGTGCCGCAGGGCTCCGGATTGCAGACCGAATTCCGTTATTACGAGACGGAGTTTTATTTTGGGGATACCTGGAAGGTGACGCCGAACTTAACCTTGAGCCTCGGTCTGCGCTATCAGAACTTCTCAGTGCCTTATGAGATTCACGGCGTCGAGGCGGATCAGAACCTGAGCTTCTGGGATTTCATGAACGCCCGTGTCGCGCAGAGCGATGCCGGCGTGGGCGGGGATGAAACGCTGCCGGGCGGGACCAACGCGGTGCCGTACGTGGAATACAATCTGGCCGGCAAAGCAAACCACGCTGCGCCTTACTATCAACCGGCCAACAAGGACTTTGCTCCGCGCGTGGCCTTTGCGTGGACGCCGACTGCGGACCGCAAGCTGGTGATCAATGGCGGCGGCGGACTCGTTTATGACGAGACGGTCGTCAATGCGTTTCTGCAGGAGGAAGCGACCTACTCCTATCTGTTCGAGAGTTCCGGGACCGAGGATTATGGCGTGCCGGCCACTTCGACCAATAGCGCGGCATATAATTCGCTGCTGCAGAATACGCGTTTTACGGCTCTGACCTCTCCGCCGCCGGGCCCCACGCCGCCGGCAATCACCAAGCCCGACATACCGTTTGTGGGACCCGAATCTCCTGAATGCGGCTCGCCCGGACCTTGCGGCCTGGCTAATGGTGGAGCGTTCAACATTTCGGTCGATCACAATCTGCCCACGCCGTACAGCATTATGTATAACCTGGGCATTCAGCAAGAGTTCAAAGGGGGCTTCATCTTCAAGCTTGGCTACGTGGGCCGCCTGGGCCGCCATTTGCTTGCCCAGGCCGACGCCGAGCAGCTTATCGACTTCCCGGATTCAACGTCGGGACAGAAGCTGAGCCAGGCCTTGGCCGGGCTGACCACATGGCTGCGCCAAAATCCGAATGCCCCCCTAAGCAGCGTTCCCGCCCAACCATTTTTCGAGAACGTGTTGTATTCGAACGGGACTGGCATATCCAACACGGCATTCATTGCGGAAAACATGGCGCCGTATCCGGCACGCGGCGACGCGGCGGACACTGTCGATCTAATGTCCTATTACGGTTTGCTGCCTGCCAATGTGGGCATGGCCGCGCAGCTCTCGGAGAATACTTTTTTCACCGACCTGGGCTTCTCCACGTACCACGGCATGTTGGTTACCTTGCACAAGAACACCAGCCACGGCTTGCAGTTCGACCTGAACTACACCTGGTCGCACTCGATCGATAACACTTCATTTGTTGCCAACTCCTATGCCTACACCGGGTACGGCTTTATCTGCGATGTCCTGCGTCCGCGCCTGTGCCGTGGAAACTCGGACTTCGACGAGACCCAGGTACTGAACGGCAACGTTCTTTACACGTTACCGTTTGGCCGCGGCCAAAGCATGCTGGCGAATGCTCCACTGTGGGCCAACGAGATTGTTGGCGGGTGGGAGTTGAGCGGTTTGCCGAGCTACCATACTGGCACACCGTATATGGCCAACTCGATTGCCTTCCTCATGAGCTACTCCAACGAAGACCCTGCAATTTTGACCGGCAGCCTTGGGGGAATCCAGAAGTCCCATGTCTCCGTGTCGAATGGCGTGGTTTCTTCCTTCAAGGATCCCGAGAAGGCCTTTAGCCAGTGGACCGGTCCGGTAGGCTTTCAGATGGGTTCGCGCAACAACCTGCGCGGTCCCGGCTTCTTCGATGCGGACCTTGGACTTGGCAAGACCTTCCCGATCTATAAAGAAGGTGTCACCCTGAAGTTCCGCTGCGACGCCTTCAATGCCTTCAACCATCCAAACTTTCAAACGCCGAGCTTCCAGAACAACATGGACCTGACAAGCCCGCCCAACGAGTTCGGCACCATTCCGGGCACGGTAACTCCCGAGGGCGCCGATCTCTCGGCCCGTGTACTGCAGGGCTCGCTGCGGCTGGAGTTCTAACTGCATTTGAAGGTTCAAACGTAGAACTTGCGAATGCTGATGAAAACGCGGAACGCACTTTCGACGACAGGTTGTTGTCGAGCTGTTAAGTGATCAATGATTTATAACATGAGTGCTTTGACGCGCCGGATTAATCCGGCGCGTCTTTGTTTCTAGGCTATGACGGCGACCCCATTTGGCTAAAGACCAGCGATAAGCGCGGCTTGCTGGATACTTAATGCAGCCGACTGCGAGTCTGTTCGGTTCGAACGAATGATCGCTAAACTGCCCAGGCGCAACAAAAAGGCTGCCTTGTCCGTCCAATGAACAGCGAACCCTGTCAAATATTCCCACCATCGTCAATTCCGGATTTAAGGGGTTCTTTTCAAACTGATTGACGTTAAACTATGAGGCGGCTGGTATCTATGCGTTTCTACTTGTCTCTGCTGCTGGCTCTACCGCTGGCGGTGCCTGCCCAGGCGCCGGAAACCGCATCTGCTCCCTCACAGACGCCTCAATCGGCGCCGCCGCCCGCTGCCGCGCAGTCCCCTGAAGCCACCTCTTCAGACATGACTTTTCGCACCTCGGTCTCCGAGGTTCTTCTCGACGTGGTGGTTCGCAATAAAAATGGAAAGATTATTCGCGATTTGAAGCCCGGCGATGTGCAGGTGCTGGAAGAAGGCGTTCCGCAAAAGGTGCGGCACTTTGAATTTGTGGATGGCCGCCAACCGCTTCAGCCATCTGCGACCGCGCCTGCGCCTGCCGATGTTGCCGCCACGTCAACGGCTGCGGCGGCTCCAAAAGCTCCCCCCAGCGTGAACGAGCTGCGCGATATGAGCTTGGTTTCAGTGGTGATTGCCAATATTGACCCTCGTGGGCGCAACCTTGCCGAAAAGTCGATGAAGGAGTTCATCCAGAAAGAGGTGGACCCGAACACCTATGTCGGCGTCTTCACACTTGGGATGGGTGGACTGCGCGTGATGCAGCCCTACACCAATGACGGGCCGAAGATTGCTGCCGCCGTGCAGCAGACAGTAAATCTTGTGAACGGGGATCAGCCCGTTTCCGGTGAGCTTTTTCATCCGCAGATCGGTCTGGGGATGGGAACTGATCCCAACGACCCCGCCGTCGGAGGGACTGGAGTACCCGGAATCGACAATCCAACTGGAACTCAAACTCCAGATACCGGTGGAACGACCACGCAGGCTACAGCGAGCGCCAACGGTGCCGCGGCTCTTCAAGCTACGCTGGGTGAGATTGAGTTCGTTAACGAGTTGCAGGACGTGTACACCGACAGCATGCGATTTCTCACGCCGCTGCAGTCGCTCATTCAGGCGCAGGCCAAAATTCCCGGGCGCAAGGTCGTGCTGCTTTTCACGGCGGGAATGCCGGTATCCCCTGACAGCGTTGAGCTGCTTCGGAGCGTGATCAGCACCGCCAACCGCGCCAATGTGACGGTGTACGCGGTCGATACCAGGGGAGTGACGTCGTATGAGGACATGGACGCCAGCCGGCGCTTGTTGAACCAGGCCACCTCAGCCACCAGGCGGCAGATGCTTGCCAAGGTGACCGGGGGCGACCAGGCGGTGACACCAGCCGAGGCAATTGCCAACGAGATGGGTGAGGCGGCAATGCATGCCGACACCCGCGAAAACCTCGTCGAACTGGCTGAAGGCACAGGCGGCGCGTTGTTGCCTGACGACCTGAATCTCATCGATCCGCTGACGCGGGCAATGGAAGATGTACGAACCCACTACGAGTTGAGCTACTCACCTGACAACCTGACCACCGACGGAACTTTCAGGAAGATCGAGGTAAAGGTTTCGCGGTCTGGAGCGAGAGTATTTGCGCGCGAAGGCTACTATGCGCTTCCGGTGTTGAACGGCCGCCAGGTTTATCCCTTCGAAATGGCCACGTTGAAGGCGATAAATACCCGCCCGATTCTGCACCAGTTCAGCTTTCATTCCGCTGCGCTTCAATTCCGGCCCGGGACTGAACAGACGCAAATGGCTTTCGTCTTCCAGACGCCCACCCACGAACTTACAGTGACGAAGGAAGGGGAAAGGGCCAAGGTTCACGTTTGTGTTACCGCGCTGGTGAAAGACCAGGACGGCAAGGTGGTTCAGAAGATCAGCAAAGATATCCCGTACTCGGTGCCCGTGGATAAGATGGCGGAACTAGAACAGGGAACCGTGAGCTTTACCACCCCGTTTCTGCTTGCGCCTGGCACCTATTCGCTTGAGACAGCGGTAGTTGACCGGCAAAGCATGAAGGCCAGCGTGAGGCGTTCGGTTTTGGTGGTCGATCAAGCATCAGGGCTTTCGATGAGCGACGTGTCGATGGCGCGCCGAATTGATCCGGCCAGCGGCCCGGGTGACTCCTATGACCCACTTGAAACCAACGGCCAAAAAGTGACGCCGGAGATGTCGAGCGTCATTCGATCGGTGGCGGCAGGGAACCTGGAGTTCTATGCAGTTGCCTATCCTCCGCGGCCCGTGGACGCCCCGGTGGATGCGAGTCTTGAGATATGGCAGAACGGCCGCATGGTGCTGCGCAGCCCGGCCAGCGAGGTTAAGCCGGATGCCAGCGGAGCCGCGACAATACTGGCGGGAATCCCGACCGACAAAATGCCGTCGGGAATCTACGAGGCGCATGTCGTTTTTGAATTCAAAGGCCAGAAAGTGTCGAAGGCGATTCCTTTCATACTCAATACAGGCAGTTGACGGCTTGACACTGTTGCTGTAGATCGCAAACGTCCGCAGTGCGCCTGGACACAATGACGGTTATTCTCGATGAACTATCATTGTCATTGAAATGGCCTACCAGATTTCCAGTCTTGATGAAGCCTCGATCGCTCAAATGGTTCGCCGCGCCCTGGAAACCCATCTCGAGGCGCGTGTCTCCGATTCCGCAGACGAAAGCGACCCCTACAAACTGTTTCACTGCCGGCGAGCCCAGGCACTGAAAGCAGAGATTATTGCAGTTGGCAAAAAGCTTTGGCAGCGGCAATATGTTGATGGGAACGGAGGCAATATCTCCGCGCGAATCTCAGATAAATATGTGATCTGCACTCCCACTATGCTGAGCAAGGGCGACCTGCGGCCTGAAGACCTGGCACTGGTTGACCTCGATAACAACATGATTGCCGGCGACCGCCCACAAACCAGCGAGGTTGCGTTACATCTGGAGATATACAAAGCTGTGCCCCAGGCCCAGGCCGTAGTGCACTGTCATCCGCCTTATGCTACGGCGCACGCGATGGCGGGGGTTATTCCGCAAGGCAACCTTATTCCCGAACAGGAAGTGTTTATCGGTCCGGTGGCGCTGGCTCCTTATGAAACTCCGGGAACCCTGGAGTTTGCCCGCTCAGTGCTGCCGATGGCGAAGAATCACAACACCATACTGCTTAGGAATCACGGTATCGTGTGCTGGGCTGACACCGTAACCCACGCGGAGTGGAATGCCGAGATTATTGATACGTATTGCAAGACATCAATGATCGCTTCGCAGTTGAAATCGCCACTCACAGAGATTCCACCGGACAAGATCGACGAGATTCTGGCCATCAAGCGACATCTCGGATTTCCCGATGCACGGTTCGCCGAAGAAAGAGAATTGCCGCAGGCAAAAGGCAACCTGGTTCGCAACCCATCCGGTCCATCGTACCTGGAGCGCAGTCCACTCAGGCGGCTTGAAACCCGGGAAGAGATCGAGGAACTGGTGCGGTTGGTTACAACAGAACTGCTCACCGTCCTCGATTCGAGAGACTAGCCCCCAATCCCATTGCATGCAATTACATGTTCCGCGTGCACACTGGAGATAGGAGCATTTTTCATGGCCTGTCTTACTGCGCCGAATACCTCAAACTCGAAAAACCAACTGTCGCTCTTTCTGGCCCTCAATATTGACGCAAACCGAATCCCGTCAATGGGTTGCCGACACTTCCACCAAAAAATGTCAGGTATGTCCCCGGTCCGTACCCCATAAGGCACCCCCACCCCCCTCGAAAACCGACCCCTTTTGTGGCCATTTCCAGACGTAACATACTTATAATCAGCTAATTGCATTTTCGACTGGGTTACTGAACAGTAAACAGAACCTCAGATTTTCGGCCTGTTTTGAGCTCATTTTTGGCATTTTTAGGGTTGAAATTGGCTCAAAACACGCTCTCCGCACTCGAGCGTTGCTGGAGTGTGTAATTGGCTGCTCACCCGGAAAAATAAAATTACGCGTCAAGCACCTTAAGGAACTTAATCCCTTAAACCGCAGTGAGAAATGCAGACCAAATGCTGACGGTTGGCGTCGATAAGGCGCTGAGTCGTATGATGGTGCGCGGGAAAGAGGGCAATAGATGGCAACGTATACAGTTCCCGAGATTAAGGCAGCGGCGCCAGTGGCAGCGAATGAAGTGCTGCTGGTGGCCAATGGCGACCTTCGCCAGTCCGCTAACAAAGTGTGCTGGGCCGCGCAGGCTGCCATGGAAACCAACTTGACGGCAGCATTTGCGGCCGAAGGAATGACGCTGCGCCGCGCGCATCCCTACGATCCAGTTCTCGAGCATGGATTCATTTCGAACCAGCGCATGGGCATGGATGTGTTTGCAGGCATACATCCCGATGCGCCACTCGTGGTGGCCGAATCGGTGTGGCAATACAGCAATCATTTACTGCCCGGGCTCGAACACCACCGCGGCCCGATTCTGACGGTTGCAAACTGGTCGGGCCAGTGGCCGGGGCTGGTTGGAATGCTGAACCTGAATGGCTGTCTCTATAAGGCCGGGGTAAAGTTTTCGACGCTATGGAGCCTGGACTTCACCGATGAGTTCTTCCTTTCCGGCTTGCGCCAGTGGCTGCGCGAACATCGCATTACGCACGACACAAGCCAGGTGAACAAGCTCGATGTGGCTGCTTTGCCAAAAGATGAAGCTGCGCTTGGCGCGTCATTGGCTCGCGCCCTTCGCGCCCGCAAAGCCATCCTGGGCGTTTTTGACGAAGGTTGCATGGGCATGTACAACGCCATCATCGAGGATTATCTGCTGAATCCGATGGGCGTATACAAGGAGCGGTTCAGCCAGTCGGCGCTGATTGCCGGAATGAATAAGGTGACGGACGCCGAAGCCGGAAAGATCAGAAGTTGGCTTGATGCAAGCGGCATCGAGTTCCGTACCGGCCCCAATGAAGAGACCGATCTTACTGAAGCTCAGTTGTTGGGCCAGTGCCGCATGTACATTGCCGCCCTGCGCATTGCCGACGAATTTGGCTGCGACGCTATCGGCATCCAGTATCAGCAAGGATTGAAAGACATGGCTCCGGCCTCAGACCTGGTGGAGGGACTGCTGAATAACGTGGAGCGCCCTGCAGCCTTCAGCACCAGCGGCAAAGAACTTTACGCCGGACAGCCGCTGCCGCATTTCAACGAGGTTGACGAGTGCGCGGGCATTGATGCGCTGGTCACCAACCGCGTTTGGAGCGCGATGCACCTCGATCCCGCCACCACTTTGCACGATGTTCGTTGGGGCGAGCATTACAAGGGCGACGGCGTGGATGACTTTATCTGGCTCTTCCAGATATCGGGCGCATCGCCGGCATCGCATTTTACGGGCGGCTATCGTGGAGCTATCAGCGAGCGCCAACCGCCTATGTACTTCAGGCTCGGCGGCGGCACGCTCAAGGGAATCTGCAAACCTGGTCCCATTGTCTGGAGCCGCGTGTTTGTTGAGGATGGCAAGGTTCACGCCGATATGGGGCTCGCCGACGCAATTACTTTGCCTGCGGCGGAAACTGAGCGGCGCTGGAATTCCGTGACCCCGCAGTGGCCGATCATGCATGTGAAGCTGCATGGCGTTTCGCAGAATCAGTTCATGGCGCGCCACCACGCCAATCACGTGAACGTGGCTTACGCGCCCGACGCCGCGACGGCTGAAAAGGCGCTGGCGGCCAAGGCTGCCATGATGGCCGAGATGGGGATCGACGTTTCGCTGTGCGGAAAAACGCCCTGGTCGTAGTGCGATTGAATCAATAGAGGTAATTGGTCAGGGCGTTTCGGCTCAGACTTGTCTTGTTCCTTGCCGAGGCCGTGATTGTCGGGGATACATTCCGGAAGACGTCTCGTTCTCGCAA
>Ga0302275_10003039_pt1 | contig 17213 bp, 17 predicted proteins | sample III_Bog_N2_2_FD_200229 | JGI IMG/M metagenome (GOLD analysis project Ga0302275, IMG submission 200229) | Peat permafrost microbial communities from Stordalen Mire near Abisko, Sweden - III_Bog_N2_2 | ecosystem: Environmental > Terrestrial > Soil > Wetlands > Peat | place: Sweden: Abisko...
GCAACCATTGGAGCTGATCTTCATCCACCAACCGGCCTTGACACTGAAATGCCTTCATCGTGATCCATTTGTATCAATGGCTGATTTGGTAGTCCAGCAAATCCGCCCTCATTCGCAGATGCGCCCTCTGCCACTGTTCCCGCACGGCTCCGCGCACGGTCGTCAGGTTCTTTTCCGTGTCAACCGGCTGCTGCTCCCAGCCCAAAGCCTAATCGCACATGATGGCCCAGCTTTTTGAACTTCGCATCAAGGGCGGCCTGTTGCGTCACCGTCTCGCCCTCTGGAACGATTTGCACAGCTAGACTTCCGGCGGGGCCGAGCGCGCCGACCGCATTTTTTCCGCCTCGATGATCGCGAGCGCCCGGCGCAAATCCTCCGGCTTATCGCCGCTGACCACCAAGTAGTCAAAATGTTTCCATTGCGCGATTTCCTGGCGCGCCACGGCCAGGCGCTTTTGAATGACGGCTTCCGCGTCCGTGCCCCGGTTCCGCAAGCGCTGCTCCAGCAAGGCCAGGGATGGCGTGGTCAGGAAAATGCTGACCAGCGCGCCGTGCAATTCCGGCTCGGTTTTCGCCTGCTCCCGGATGGTGTGCGCGCCCTGCACATCCACGTTGAGCAAGACATCCCGCCCCGCGCGCAGTTTGCCGAGCAGCTCCGACTTCAAAAGGCCGTAGCTGTGGCCATGGACGGTGGCGTGCTCGAGGAAATTGCCCGCCTGCACCCGCTGCAAGAAGTCGGCCGCCGTCAGGAAATAATAATCCACCCCGGCTTGTTCGCCCGGGCGCGGCTCCCGGGTGGTGCAGGTGATGGCCCGAGTCATTTGGGGTTGCGCCGCCAGCAACAGGTTGACCAGGGTGGTTTTGCCGGCGCCCGAGGGGGCGGAAATCAGGATGAGCAGCGGCGGACGCGCGCGTTTCTCCGGCGGACTGGATGGGGCGGGCGTTTTCATTCCACGTTCTGGGCCTGTTCGCGGAAGCGCTCCAGTTCCGCCTTGAGCGTGACGACCGCGCGCGAGATGACCGCGTCATTCGCCTTGGAGCCGATGGTGTTGATTTCGCGGTTCATTTCCTGGGCCAGAAAATCCAGCGTGCGGCCGACCGGCTCCCAGCTTTTGCCGCAGTCGGCGAACTGGGTGAAATGGCTTTGCAACCGCGTGAGTTCCTCGGTGATATCCGAGCGGTCGGCGAACAGGACAATCTCCTTCAACAACCGCTCGTCGTCCGGCGCGATGTTTTCCAACCCCGCGGTCTTGATGCGTTCGAGCAGGTTGCGGCGGTAGTTTTCCGCCGTGGCGGGCGCCTGTTTTTGAATTTGCGCGACGGCCTGCTGCATGACGCTGATGCGCAACGCGAGGTCTTTGGCCAGGTGCGCGCCCTCGCGTTCGCGCATTTTCAGGAGGGCGGCCAGGCTCTGGGCCAGCGCCTTTTCCACCGCGGGCCAGAGGTCTTCCGATTCCGCCAGCTGCGCATCGGTCTGGAACACGCCCGGGGCGCGCAACACCTGGTCGAGGGTCACCTCGCCGGAGAGCTTCAACTGCTTGGCCAGCTTCACCAGTTCGGCGGTGTACGCCTTGGCCAGGTCCACGTCGATGTGTTTGCGCGCCGACTGTTTGTCCTCGGCGGCATGGAGCGAGACGCGCACGTTCACCCGGCCGCGGGCCACGGCGCGATGAATGGCCTCGCGGACCGGTGCCTCCAGCAATTCCAATTCGCGCGGGAGCGCCACCGAAACCTCGGCCTGCTTGCGGTTCACGGAACTCAATTCCACGGTGACCTTGAAGCCGTCCTGGGCGCACTCGCCGCGACCGTAACCCGTCATGGATTTCATGCGCTGAAGCATGCCGAATTTCCGGCGGGCAGGCGAATAAATTTTCCACCCCGCTGCCATTTGGGTTCACCAAACGGCACCCAACGCGTGCCACCCCCGGCGCGTAAATCGTAAATGGCAAATCGTCAATTTCCGGCGGCTACGGGATTTTGGCCGCCTCAATGAGCTCCCAAAATTTGGGGTTTTCCTGCAGCGCCTGGTCTTCGCCCACCTTGATGCCGGAGCGGAAGAAGAAATCCTTGAGGGTGTGCCGGCTCAGAATCCGGTGGACGAGCACGCCGAGCTGGTGGCGTTCGAAATAAATGCGGTAGTCGCCCACCCGGAAGCGGTGGAGAATATGGCCATCGCTCTCCAGCTTGCCGAAGTCCTCGAGTTCGCTGCCGATGACGTGCTGGGGCAGGCCGCGAAAATCGCCGAGGATTTGCAGTTGCAATTCCTTGGGCATGCGCGCGAGTTCGGCGGCGCTCGTGGGCGTGAAAATGATTTGAAAGGTGTTCATGCTTCGGCCAAACCAATCTAACCCCGGGACCGGGGCGAGGCAATCTTCTTCACGGTCACCCATTTGTGCCCGTTTGTGCCCGGCCTTGGCTTGACATTTGCCGCGCCTTGGCAAATCTAATCCCCATGGCAGCGAAAACCCTCAAACTCAAAGTGGCCGGCCAGCCGGTCGAAGCCAGCCTCCAGTCCAAGGTGGGCAAGGACGACCTCTACGGGCGCGTGGAGCAGGAGGTGCAGCAGGACGGCCAGCGCCTGGAGCGCGGCTGGCTGCTGCCCGATGGCCAGACGCTCCGCCGCAGCCAGGTGGCCTCCACAAACGTGGACCCCGAAGGCTCCCCCGCCGACGCGCCGGAAGTGCATTGCGCGGGCCAGAAGCTGGAACTGCGCCCCAGTTCCTTTGACACCGAGGAGCCGCTGGAGCCGGTGCCGCTGGAAACCCTCGCCCGCTTCGTCACGACGGATGTTTATCCGCTGGAGCTCACCGGCCTGACCCCGGGCCTGTATCGCGGACATTTTAATTACCGCAAATCCGCCCGGCAACGCGACGCGCTGGTGCTGGTGCGCGAGGACGGCGCATTTCTGCTGGCCGGGGTGATCAAGGCCTGCCCGCTCGTGGGGCGCACGGTGGCCTACCAGTTTTTTGACGCCGCCGCGGGAGCGGCGAACGAGGAAACCGATCCGCTGGATTTCAGCATGATGTGACCTATGCTTACGATTCACTTGGAAAATGAGGGCCGCAGCGCGCGGGTGGGCCTGAGCCTCGCGCCGTCCGAAACCATGGCCGCGCCGCTGGAGCAGGTGACCAGCGCCGGCAAAATCAAGCGCGTGCAGGCGCTCAACGGACAGACTCCCCTGCCCGCCGTCACGGCCGCGGAATTGATCGCGGGCAACCCCGAACTGGATTTGCAAAGCGCCGGCCGCCTCATGCGCGACGCCACGGCGGTCTATCTGGATCCCCGCACCGATCCGCCTGCCATCGCCACGGATTTCAAGGAGGTGGAGGTGGTTTACACCCCGGACGGCCAGGAAAAAGAACGGCGCGCCCGCGTGTTCCGCACCGCCAACGTGGACACCACCGCGCCGCTGAAAATCGCCCGCCGCCTGCCCGCCAAGGAAGGCCTGACGCGCTTTGTATTCCGCGCCATGCAGCAGTTGGTGCATACCGACGGATTGACGTTTGATTTTCTCTTTGGCCTGGCCAAATCCTTGCAGGACAGCCAGAGCATGGCGCTGGTCGGCGCCGGCCCCAAGGGAGCCGGCCCGCTGGTGCTGCGCGATGGCGGCACACCCTTTCGCGCGTTTCTGTACGGCGAAGTGGAGGGCAGCGGCGAGCAGGCGCGCTACCGGTTGTTGTTGTTGTTGTCGGATCAGGAACTCAAACGGCCGGCGGCCGTTTGACGCCCGCAAGCGCATCGCGCAGATGGATACATCCAAGGCGGATGGCTCCAAAGTGGCCCGGGCCACTATTCCGCCGGAAATTCCTTCACGGCTTGCGCGCAGCGGCCGCAGAGGGTGGGGTGTTCAGGGTGGCTGCCCAGATCGGTTTCCCAATGCCAGCAGCGTTCGCATTTCTGGCCGTCGGCCTTGGCCACGACGGCAAAGGTGGTTTGGTTGCCGGTGTCGGAGAGGCTGATTTGCGAGACGTTCAGCAGTTCCCGCAAGGAATCCAGATGCAGTTTGGCATCCAGTAGAGCCTGGCCGCTGCCGTTCACGGTCAGGCGGGCTTCCAGCGACTTGCCAATGGTCCTGGCCTGGCGCGCCTTTTCCAGTTCCGGCAGCGACACCTCGCGCAGCGCGAACAAGCTCTTCCATTCGTTGATGTCGTGTTCCGGGCGCGTGAACGCCACCGGCTGCCAGACGGCGCCATGCACGGAAGTGCCGGCCTTGCCGGGCACCAATTCCCACGCCTCGTCGGTGGTATAGACCAGGATGGGCGACAGCATCTGGCACAGGCCCGTCACCAGCCGGTGCAACGCGGTTTGCGTGGAGCGGCGGCGCACGGAATTGGCCGGATCGGTGTAGAGCCGGTCCTTGATGACGTCGTGGTAGATCGCCGACAGTTCCACGGCGATGAACTGGCTGACTTTTTGATAAACGACATGGAACTCGTGGTTATCGTAAGCGGCCAGCACCTCGGTTTCGAGCTTCGAGAATTCACCGAGAATCCAGCGGTCCAGCCCGGTGAGCTGGTCGTCGGCCACCGCGTGTCGGGCGGGGTCGAAATCGTACAGGTTGGAGAGCTGGTAGCGCAGCGCGTTGCGGAGGGCGCGGTAGGTTTCGCCCACCTTGTTGACGCGTTCCTCGCTGACGACGATGTCGTTGCGAAAATCCTGGGAGGCCACCCAGAGGCGCACCACATCCGCGCCCCATTTCTTGACGTAGGCCTCGGCGGTCTGCGGCTTTTCATAGCCGCCCTGTTTGCTCTTGGAAATCTTCTCGCGGTCGGCGTCCACCATGAAGCCGTGCGTGAGCACGGTCTTGTAGGGCGCGGCCCCGTTGCCCGCCAATGAAAGCAGGAGCGACGACTGAAACCAGCCGCGATGCTGGTCGGAGCCTTCCAAGTACATATCGGCCTGCCCCAGAGTAGGGGCGACGCCTCGTCGCCCCAGTGTGGCGGCGACGCCCCCGTCGCCGGTTCCCGTCGCAAGCGTGGCGTGCAATTCCGGGCGGCGCATCAAAACCGCCCGCGACGAACTGCCGGAATCAATCCACACATCCAGCGTGTCGCTGGATTTGGCCACGGCGTCCGCGCCGGTCCAGTTCGCGGGTTTGACCTGCGCCCAGAGTTCGGCGGCGGATTGCTCGAACCACACGTTGGAACCGTGTTTTTCGATCAGTCCCGCCACGTTGCGGATGACTTCGGCGTCGAGGATGGCCTCGCCGCTGGCATCGTAAAAAGCGGGCAGGGGAACGCCCCAGGAACGCTGGCGGCTGATGCACCAGTCGGGCCGGGAAGCAACTGCTCCAAAAATACGGTTTTGCCCCCAATCAGGAACCCATCTAACCTCGTGGTTAATTGCGTCAACAGCACGAACTCGGAGTGAACCTGAATTTTCTCCGGTTTCCACACCATTCCGAATGACTGGCGTAGGTCGTTCTTTCAATGCTTGCCTAAACTCTTCCGTTTCGTGGTCAATGCGGATGAACCATTGGTCCATCGCTCGGAAGATGATGGGGGTTTTGCTGCGCCAGCAATGCGGGTAGCTGTGATGATAGTTCTCCTGATGCAACAGCATCAGCCGGGCGCGCAGTTCATGGAGCACCACGTCGTTGGCGTCGCTCTTGCCGTGCTTTTCCAGGATGGATTTGCCGATCATCTCGGCGGGCATTTGCTGCTCGACGGGTAATTCATTGGAGTAAGCTAGTGCGCCATCGTCGTTCACGGGCGAATAAATTGGCAAACCGTTTAGACATCCAAGATTATAGTCATCTAAGCCGTGGCCGGGTGCAATATGCACGAAACCAGTGCCAGTTTCGGCAGTGACAAATAAACTGGCGGCGAAGGCTTTGCCTGTACGGTTACAAAACGGATGTTGATATACGAGTTTGCCCAGTTCACTTGAATCGAACCGATGGGCAATTTCCATTACAGCCCACCCACACTTGATAGCAACGTCTTTCAACAGGCTTTCCAAGAGGATAAAACTTTCACTGCCAACTTTGACTTGGACGTATTGGAGTTTTTCGTTATAGGCCACCGCGAGGTTCGCGGGCAGGGTCCACGGCGTGGTGGTCCAGATCACGATGAACGTGTCCGGCTGGTTCACGACCGGGAATTTCACATACACGCTCTGGCTGACGTGGTCGGCGTATTCCACCTCGGCCTCGGCCAGGGCGGTGCGGCAGGGGATGCTCCAATAGACCGGCTTTTTGCCGCGATAAACAAACCCCTTTTCCACGATGTCCGCGAACAGGCGCAGCTCATCCGCCTCATATTCCTTGTTCAGGGTGAGGTAGGGGTTTTCCCAATCGCCGAGCACGCCGAGGCGCTTGAACTGGACGCGCTGGAGATCAATGTACTTGCGCGCGTAGGCTTCGCAGGCCGTGCGGATGGTCGCGGCATCCAGGCCCGCCTCGCCTTGCGGGCTGGCTTTGCGCAATTCCTGCGAGACCTTGAATTCAATGGGCAGACCATGGCAATCCCAGCCGGGGATGTAAGGCGCGCTGAAGCCGCGCTGCGTCTTGTACTTGATGATGATGTCCTTGAGAATCTTGTTCAAGGCGGTGCCGATGTGGACATCGCCATTGGCAAAGGGCGGGCCATCGTGCAGGACAAATTTGGGCGCGCCGGCGCGTTCCCGCTGGATGCGCTCGTACAGCTTGGTGGCTTCCCATTTTTTCAGGCGCTCAGGCTCGCGCGTGACCAGGTCGGCCTTCATCGCGAAGTCCGTGCGCGGCAGATTCAGTGTGTCTTTGTATTCCATTGCAAATCGAGGGGAAAACGGTAGCAGCGGGGAAATGGGGTGTCAATGAAGGCGATAACGCGTGGTGCGTGGTGCGTGGAGGGGTGGGCGGTGTTTTGGGCAGTTTTGGAAGCAGTTGGCATCGTGATAAAAGTGATATTTCGGGGGGAAGTGTTCAGTTTTCAGTGGTCAAGTGTTCAGTGAAGCATTGGGATGGCGGCGGTTGGAGAAAGCTTGTCCGCTTGGATGTCAATAGCGGCGCGCACGGAGTGACGCGCCCTACCTCCCATGGGTTGGCGGCGATGCGTGGGGTCATTGTGGGGTGAGGTTTCAATCCGTAAAAAAGTGATATTTCGGGGGTTTCAAGAAGGTTTCAGTTTAAAAATGACGAATGACGAATGTTAAATGACGAAAGAATGACGAAGCACCAATGACGAATGTCGGTGGCGTTGAGGGTGGGCATTCTCGCGGTTCGTTCATGGCGGTTTCAAAGCGTAAAAAGGTAACAAGTGTTATTACGCGGGTTTTTGATGTTTTCGATGGGACTGAGGGGACAAATAGGTCCCAGGTGACGATGGGGCGGTTGGTGGCAATCCACGCGCTGCGGCTGGTCTCCGACACAGCCGCGGACCGAAGCCGGGAGTTTTGGCGGGTTTTCGGTGGTCATTGGGTTGTGGTGCCCATGGTTTGCAGCACGATTGTTCCGGGCACCGGGACGGTGCCGGAACTCGCAGCCGAGACGGCAGCGCTATATTGATGTCATGGCGGCACCTCACGCAAAGCGGAGTGTAGCAGGGTTCCGGAAAACCGGGTTGTTAGCGGCTAACGCATTTGTGGCAACCGCTTGGGGCGCAATGAAATATTTTTGCGGATTTTTGATGATTTGCGGCTGGCCATGGCGTATCAAGTGGGCGGCATGGAAAAAGACCCGTTATCGGGCTGGTATCAGAGCAAGCGCCCCATTTTTATTTTCTCGATCAAATTTGGCGCGCTGATGCTTGGTTATTACGGGGTTTCCATGACGCCGTTTTTTGAACAGACCTTCTGGCCGGCGAATTTGCGAGCCAATGCCTGGCTGGCCAACGTGATATTGCACGGCTTGCACCAACATACCCAGCTGGCGGAGGCCACGATTCTGACCGGCTCGACCTCGTTTGTCATCAAGCGCGGCTGTGATGCCACGGAGCCCATCTGGTTGCTGATCGCGTCGGTCATCGCCTTTCCCGCGCCTTTTTTCCGGCAACTGGCCGGCATCGTAGTCGGGGCTTTGCTCGTGCAGGTGCTCAACCAGATGCGCATTGTCTGCCTCTTTTTCGTGGGGCGGGATCATCCCGGGCTTTATCACTCCCTGCATCTCACGGTTTTTCCCGCGATATTTGTGGTGCTGGCGATGTTGATCTGGTTTGTTTGGGTGAAATGGGTGGTGGAGCACAAACCCTTGAAATGCCAAAATTCAAGCCCATCCTGAGTTTCGTCCTCTGGCTGGCGTTGTTCTATGGCTTGTTAATCACTCCCTGGCCGGGCATGAAAAGGACGTACGCGGGTTATTTCCAATCCCTGGGCAACATCCTATTTGCCAGGCATGACGGCCCGCGCCGAACCCGATTCCAGCCGCTGGACAACCGGGACCGTGCCTGGCCCGATAATTTCGACACCGCCATTCTTATCGGCAACCGTTATGCATTAAATGATCAGGGCAAGCCAAAGGTGTTCCTGCTGGCGGTGGACGCCTGGCAGATGGGATGGACGCCGACGGCTTTTTTGGTCGCGCTGGTCCTGGCCACGCCCATTTCGTGGCAGCGTCGGTTATGGTCCCTGCTGCTGAGCCTGCTTTGTGTGCATAGCTTCATCCTGCTAACCGTGGGGATTTCCATCTGGAATGAATCCACCCGGATTTCACTGGTCACGCTGACGCCCTTCTGGAAAGCCATCGCGAATCAGGTGGAGGACTTGGCTCTGGACCCAGTGGGCCCCGGTTTTTTCGCAGCGGCATTGATTTGGATATTGGTCTCCTTCCGGCGACAGGATTTCACCTGCCTTCCACCGGATTAAATGCCGCCATCCACCTGCCAGTGGCGGGCGGGGTTGTCATTGCGGATGGCCATGCGGAATTTCTTGGTTATTTTCATGTGGCATTTGACAAAGTAAGAAGAATGCTCCGCCGACCAGACCGCCTCGCCCGCCGCAAATTCCGGAAACGGCTCCCCGGCCTTTTGGGCCTCCTCGATCTGACGCCTGGTCTGAGCCAAATCCGCTTCGGTGGTGAACTTGGCCAGTTCGCTCCAGTCGGCATGGTTGATGGCTTGAAAATACGCCTTCACCACGTCCGCCGGCGGCAGTTTGGCATCGGGGTCGGTGTCGGCCAGCACCGCTGGCGGGGCCGTCCAAACAAATTCTTCCTGCAGCTGCAGGTTGCGATCATACTGGCCCATGACCACATACCTTCCGGCGGCGTTGGTGTTGGCCACCCGCAGGTTAAATTCCTGCGGGCGCAGTTGGATTTCGTAGGGCACAAACCGTCCGGGATAGGGCGCGGAAGCATACGCGTCCCCGAGCTTGAGGAGCCGCATCCCGCCGAGATATTCCCGGGCATGGTCGGGGACCCGCACGCCATAGAACTTTGCGGCCTCGTCCCAGTCTTCCCGACTGCAGGCCTGAAAAAACGCCCGGGCCGCCTGGTCCGCCGTCATTTTGGCATAGGGATCGGGACCGGCGGTTATTTGAGGCTCCTGATACCACGCGACATCCGCCGGCAAATCCAGATGGAACCGCGCCGGATCAATGGCTGGGTTGTAATCAATCGCGGTGGATGCAAAAACCAGCGTTTCCCCCGCCGCCGCCTCCAGAAAGATTTGCACGGACGCCAACCGCTGGCTCCGGTCATCGTAGCGATAAACTTCGCGCCGGTCGGAGGTGGCAAGGAAATGATTCTTTTGATTGCTGCTGTCCGGCAAGCCGGACTTGGCCTCCACGGTCAGCACGGTCTGCTTCAGGCCGTTGGTCCAGATAGCGGCGGTTTCCACCCTCCACCCCTTGGCCCGCGCGGTCGCCAGCTCATTGGTCAGAAAGTGGCCGAACTCCGCGAGATCATGAATCCAGTAGGTGTCAAGGGCGTCGTGCGCGGCCTGCGGCAATTTGAATGCCGTGTTGTCCCCCTTGAAATAGAGCACGGTGGTCTGGCCATCCATGACCGCCACCCGGCCGGGCTTTTCGACGCGCCACTGCATTTTCGGCGTGAATTGCTTCCACAATTCAATGGGGACCGGAGTGGTGTCCGCCGCAATGGAACTGAAATTGTCGCCCGGATACGAGCGCATCTGCCCGCGAATATGCACGCTGTTGAAGCGTTGCGCCTGCCGGTAATGATGCACTATGACCGGCGTGGTGGTTCCCGCCGCCAGCAGGATGAAGCCGGCGGTGACGAGCGCGGTTTTTGCTTTGGTCCAGGCCATAAGATTCAAGACTCCTTTTACGAGGGACAGGGTTGAGGCCCCGGCGGCGGTCCCCTGCGCCGCCGAGGCTGAAATGGTGAGGGCTAGTCCCGCAGGCGCGGCCTGCACGGAATGGGCCGAAAGAGCGGTGGCAAGGGCGGCCGCGGTGAGGGCGAGGCCGCGTTTGCGGAATGCGTGGCGCAGTTTTTCCAAAGCCCGGCTCACGCGCTTCTGCGCCGTGTTTTGCGCCAGGCCCAGCTGGTCGCCCACCGCCGCCATGCTTTTGTTCTCAAAGTATCGCAATACCAGCGCGTCCCGTTCCACCGCGCCGAGACCGGCCATGGCTTCATCGAGATGGGGCGATAATTCCTGCCAGGCTGTGGGATCGGATTCCGTGGACTGGGATTGCATGAAGGCCTCCTGTTCGCGGTGGATGCGGCGGATTTCCGCGCGCCGGAAATTGGCCGCAGTCAAGCGGGCCGCCTGATACAGCCAGCCGGGCAAAACCGTCCGCCGGCCCAACGTGCGGGCTTTGCGCGCCAGAATGAGGAACACGGCCTGGGTGATGTCCTGGGCCAGCTGCGGATCGGCCGTGTGCCGCCGGGCGACGGAATGCACCAAGCCAATGTGCCGCTGCACGAGCACGCTGAAGGCTTGTTCCGAATCGTTCCGGATGAAGGCATCCAGCAACTGATGGTCAGACAAATCGGTCATTCCCCAATTATATGTGCGCCGCCGCCAAAATCTGACAAAGTTTTTTTGGGCGCGCCATTTGATAAAAATTTAGACTTTCCCAACCGCGCTTTCACTGATAACTTGTTGGGACGATTACGGCTGAATGGCCGCTTCCCGTGGAGGAAGGTCATACTGAAGGCCGGAACAATCTGATTTTTGGTTGCCGATGTGGCGGAATTGGCAGACGCGCCAGACTCAAAATCTGGTATCCGTGAGGATGTGTGGGTTCGACCCCCTCCGTCGGCACCATGAAAATCAAGGGGATTTTAATCTGGGTTGACTTTTGGGGGCAAATTGGGGACAGTTGCCGGGTGAAAATCGTCCAGGACAATCCTCAGAACAAGCGAAAAGGACAGCGGCTCGTCGTCCGTCGCGGCAGCGTGACCGTCCCGATTTATACCACGAGGAATGTGGTCGCCGGAGTGGAATATCTGCGCCATGAAGTGGTTTGGTATGACGCTGACGGGCGACGTTGCCGGCAGCGGTTTTGCGACCTCGATAAAGCCAAACGAGAAGCGGAACTGGTCGCCACCAAACTTGCCAATTGCGATCAAGATGCTCTTAAGCTTTCGTCCGAAGACCGCGCGCAACTGGTAGAGGCTCAAGAACTGCTTCGACCCTTCAATCTTTCCATTGGCAGCGCCATTCGGGAGCTTGTGGCCGCCCGGCAACGATTGCCACCGGGGGGCAGCCTGATCGAGGCGGCTGATTTGCTCAAGAAAAAGTATCCGCTCGTTCAACCGGATAAAAAAATTGACGCGATCGTTGCGGAAATGTTGGAGGCGAAAAAAGCCGCAGGCGTTAGCGATGTTCACCTTCGAATCCTTACTGGACGGCTGGAGCGTTTCGCCCAAACGTTTCAATGTCCCATTGCCTCGGTAACGGCTCAGGATGTTGCAAAATATATCCGTGATCTTAAAGCAAAGGATGGGGATCTGGTCACGAACCGAACCCGGTGCAATGTTCTGTCTGATCTGCGAAATTTTTTTAATTTTGCCAGGAAGCAACGTTATATTTCACGCGATGTCGTGGAGGAAATTTCTGAAATTGAGGCTCCCAAGAAGGAATTTGTTGAAACGGGTATTTTCACTCCCGCACAAATGAAGCAGTTGATTGCGGAAGTGGACGACGAAATCAGACCACTGCTTGCAATTGGAGCCTTTTGCGGCGTGCGCAGTGAAGAATTAAATCGCTTGCATTGGCAAGATGTTCGTCTTGCGGAAGGGGTCATTATTGTAGGAGCAGACAAGGCAAAAACAGCAACCCGGCGGGTTGTGCCGATTCCCGACAATTGTCGCGCATGGCTTGGTCCGTGCATGAAACAAGAAGGTCGAATTAACCCTGCGCCGGATGCAGATGCACTGATCGACCGAATTGAACGGGTGGCCGCCCGTCTGCAAATTAAATGGGTAAAGAATGGCCTCCGTCACTCTTTCTGCTCATATCGTCTTGCGATCACTTGTGATCCAGCTCGTGTCGCGACTGAAGCCGGGAATAGTCCGGTCATGGTGCATCGCCATTACAAAGCGCTTGTGACCGAGGCGCAAGGCAAGGAATGGTTCAATATTTTTCCACAGCGAGCCGCATAAAAAACTCGATATTTTTACCGCATTTGAAAACGATCAAGTGCTTTAGTCACGTCACTCCACCTGAAAAGCACGCTATGCCCGATTTTGATATATGGTAAATAATGCAATTTCATCCAGTTTTCGATAGACCGAACTGATTTTTTCAATCGGTGCGCCAGTTCTTTTTTGGTCAAAAGACAGTCCGCCGGGCAGACATCCAGGTTGCTTTCAGGTTGAGAATTCATATATATTGGCTGGCCTATCGTGTTTTGAAAGTTGTGTAAGGTTGGCCAAATTTTAAGCAAATCGTATTCACATGCGAATCGCGGTTCGACGGACGGACCGGGTTGAATCCGTCTGGCGTTGCTTCTCGGAATTTTTCTCCACCGTTTCGTCGTCAGCAGTGGACTCTGCCTGGACTGGTGCCTGATTCTTGGCCAGATCAAGTTGGTCCTCGATTTCAGACTGGCGCTTGACCAGGTGATGATAACGCTCCTCTTTCTCAAAGGGTGCGCCCACCTTGGTTTCCAGTTCCGCCGCGCGCTTCTGCGCATCCTTGATGTCCGCCTCCAACCGCGTGGCGCGCTCCTCAAATGACTGCACCTCCGATTCCAGGGAACGGATGGTGCCCAACGCCGTGTCGGTGACCCGACTGCTGTAGCTGTTCCGGCCCCGCCGGCGGTCCGGCGGCGACGGCCAGCACTCGAAAACCTTTCCCTTCCAGTTCCGTCGCCGCCGCCGCCGCTGTCGGTGACGGAGCCGCCATCGTGGCGACGACGGTGAAGGCCCCCTTGACGATGCGCAGGGTTCCGAGATTTGCATCTGTGGCCGTCGCCTCGGACATTTTTGTCGCGGGATCGAAAGCTGTGAAATGAGATAATTTGGGCGGATTCGCAGAAACTTTCTGCGCGGCGGCGGAGCGAATTGCCTCATCCACCGGGTCTTGACCACCATCGGAACTGGCGAGCGCCGCCATGGTCAAGACGTGCGACTCATCATAACCCGGCAGCGGATGAACCGAAGTAACCGAAAGTTGATTGCGGGTCAGCGTCCCGGTCTTGTCAGCGCACAAGACATCAATCGAGCCGGCTTCATCCACGGCCGAGAGCCGGGTTGGCAAAACGCCCTGACGTGCCAAGGCGCGTGCGCCCACGGCGCTCGCGAGCGTGAAAGTGGCCGGCAAGGCAACGGGAATCGAAGCCAGCACCGCAGTTAGTATCAATGGTATGATCTCACCAATGGGCATCGCGTGGGAGTGGGCATAAGCGACCATGAGGACAATCAGAACTCCGTTGAACACCGCGAGATTGCGCACCACACGCAACACCGCCTTTTGCTGTGAGCTGACGACGTGCGCCGTGCGAACCAATTCCGCGGTGCGGCCAAACTTGGTGCGGACGCCGGTTGCCGTGACCTCCGCAACCGCCTCGCCCCGCCGAACCAGCGCTCCGGCAAAAGTCTGAAATCCTGGCCCAGCTTCAGAGCCGATGGATTCACCGGTAAGCATGGATTGATCGAGCAGGACATTCCCTTCAAGCAGCTTCACATCCGCTGCCACGACACCACCAAGCGATAACTTGATGATGTCGCCCGGCACCAAGTCAGCGGCAGGTAAATTTTTCCAAACTCCATCGCGACGCACCGAAGCCGTGAGCGCGAGACGTTTTTTCAACGCCGCAAGCGTTGCCTGCGCACGACCTTCCTGAAAATATCCCAGGGCGGCGTTGAACAACAGCAGCACCGCGATGATCCCCGCTTCGACATACTTGCCGAGCACCAACTCCAAAATAGACGCCGCTTCCAGCATCCATGGTATTGGGCTCCAAAATTTGGCCAGCGCCCGTCGCAAGGGATTCTCCGCCGTGTCCGGCATGGAGTTCGGACCAGACGTTGCCAATCGGCGACGCGCCTCGTCACTCGTTAGACCGTCAGGCGAACCCTTGGCCACAGCGGTTACGGCGACAGGTGCAGCAGCAATTGGAGCAAGTGACATAAAAGCGACTGCTCGAAATTCAGGTTGCTAGTTCAAGATGTCCGGCATGGCCGTGAACATTGAACAATCCATATTTTCTTCGAGCATATTTCAAAGGAATCACCGGCTGAGCCTCAAGAAAGAGTGGCGAGCGCCTCTTTTGTAAAGCCGACCAGTTCCGAGGAACGCCCTTCATGAATTTTCCGCGCCCACCCCGCATCTGCAATTAAAGCCCGACCCACCGCCACCAACTCAAAATCTCCCCGGTCGAAACGTCGCAGCAGTTCATCCAAGGAACTGGGGGTCGAAGCTTCACCCTTGAAGGCGGCTAAAAAATCTCCCGATAGCCCAATTGAACCGACTGTGATGCTGGTTTTGCCCGTCAGCTTTTTAGCCCAGCCGGCAAAATTCAAATCCGAACCGGTAAACTCGGGTTCCCAGAAGCGGCGCTGCGAGCAATGGAAGATGTCAACGCCGGCTTCCGCCAACGGCATCAGCCATTGCTCCATCGCTTGCGGGGTCGTCGCCAGTCGCGCCGTATAATCCTGGAGTTTCCATTGCGAAACGCGAAGACAAATCGCGAAGTCCGGCCCCACGGCCTGGCGCACGGCGCTGATCAATTCCCTGGCGAAACGGGAGCGCTCCACCAAACTGTTGCCGCCGTAGCCATCAGTGCGCTGGTTGGTCGGATGCCAAAAGAACTGATCAATCAAATAGCCGTGCGCGCCGTGAATTTCAACGGCTTCAAATCCCAAAGTCTTGGCATCCGCCGCGGCCTGCGCGAAGGCCCGGATCGTTGCGGCAATGTCCTGTTCCGTCATCGCCACGCCGCCGATTTTCCCAGGAGTCACCAAGCCTGAAGGACCTTCAAACGGTGCGGTGGTCAGCCAGCCAGAATCCTTGGGAGCCACCACGCCCATGTGCCACAGTTGCGGTGCCATAACGCCACCCACCGCATGCACTCTGGTGATCACTTCCTGCCACCCAGCAAGTTCCGCCTTACCATGAATTCGAGGAATGTTTGGATCGTTGGATGAGGCGGGGCGATTAACCACCGTGCCTTCAGAGATGATGAATCCCACTTCACCCACCGCCCGTCGGGCATAATAGTCCGCCACCGCTAAAGTGGGCACGCCGCCGGGACAAAAGGAGCGTGTCATCGGAGCCATGACAATCCGGTTCTTGAGTTCAAGCGACTTTAATCGGAATGGCTGAAAGAGTTGCTGGGGCGACATATTGGTTAAAATTCGATTTTCAGTTCGCTTGCAAACTTTTTGTTTGCTTTGGGCAACGGCCGATGCGCGGTTGATTCACTTGCCTATGCCCTTTTCCACGGCGAGCTTGATGATCACCGACCAAGGCAACGCAAAATATTTGCCGGTAACTTTACTTTTAACGATTGGGTTTCGGCTGATTTTGCCCAAATATATCTCGTATGACTTTCCGTCAGCGTCCGAATCATCCCAAAGATATTCGAGCTCCTGCTTGAGCAGTTCCTTGTCAGCCGAGCAATGGCAGGCAGCGACGTAGGCCGGACTCAGTTGTTCTGGAGCGACCAACTGTTCAACCAGTTTTGTTTCCGACAGATTATTCTTGGCTTCCATAAAAGTTGATAAAATTACCGAGAGATCTAGCAGGCCGCTGCCTGCAGTTTAGGATTCATCTGTAAGCAATGACCTTTTCACTGACACCGGCATTTTTAAGGTCCATGATGGCCTGGGCGGTCAGACTAAAGGTCGAGCGCGTATTATTGATTTCGCTGATGACGATGTCGTCAGCGACTTCCGCTTTGGCCAAAGCCTTGATATCAGCCAGGCTCAGATTTTGCTCTTGGGGCGCGACCGGGGAAGTTTGAGAGGGTTGCATTTTCGTTTGTGTTTCGTATGAGTTCTCCATATTTACGTCATATCCACGTATGAATTTCCGCCGGCTTGCGCGGCACGGTCGGTGTTTCACCGGCCGGGACACCTAGGATCACCGGCGCGATCGCTGTCATCCCCGCAGGGATTTTCAATTCCGCCTTCCATTCCGGCGTATTGAGCGTTGTGACTGCAAAGCCAATGACACAGGTGCCGAGTCCTTGCGCATAAGCACCCAGCAGCAGGTTTTCCGCCGCCAACCAGCAATCCGCGACGACGAACTGGCCTTCTAATTTGCTGTAGATGACAATTAACGTGCCTGCGTTGTAGAAAACATGGAAATCCGGTTTGTCCACCACATGCAGCGTGTGCTTTGCCTGATCGGATGTGGCACCTTGGGCTTCGCGATACACTTTTTTCTTGGCACTTTCCGACAGGCGGTCCAAAAGTTTCTTGTCTTGAATGACGGCAAAGGACCATGGCTCCTCGCGCATGGCAGTGGGGGCATGGACGGCGGCATCGAGCAGCGAACGGATAATGGTTTGATCAATTTTCCCGGGCGCATAATTGCGCACGGAACGGCGATGATAGATGGCATCCATCACACTCATCGAAACTTCAGTTTTGGTGGCTGGTTTTGAATTATTCATAAATTGAACTTGGGTTTCACCGTGAGATTCCGCGACTTTGCCAGCTTGATCACTGGCTCATTCCGCCCAATGGTGGATCATCAGAATGTCAAACGGGGCTGCGGCGCCAGCGTAAATTGAGGCGACAGGATTGGTAACGCGAGACCATCGCCGGCAATCTCGGTCGCCTCCAAAACATTTTTCACGGTGGCCAACAATTTCTGGAATGAATAGGGTTTGAGCAGCATCTTCACCGGTTGCAGCCAGATGTGTAGGGCGAATCCCCAAGTG
>Ga0302275_10003040_pt1 | contig 17213 bp, 29 predicted proteins | sample III_Bog_N2_2_FD_200229 | JGI IMG/M metagenome (GOLD analysis project Ga0302275, IMG submission 200229) | Peat permafrost microbial communities from Stordalen Mire near Abisko, Sweden - III_Bog_N2_2 | ecosystem: Environmental > Terrestrial > Soil > Wetlands > Peat | place: Sweden: Abisko...
TCTGCTTGCCTTGGGTGCCGATGTTCCAATTCAGGTCGCGAATCATCGAACCTCCTCCGGGTTGACCCCGTGGTACTTCAGCCAAGCGAGCACGATGGCGAACTCCAAAGAGAAACCATCATCGCCGCGAACAAGTTCCGTATCGCCTTTGGCCAGGAAAATGACTTCGACAAAACCGTCCGGTTGACGGTTGATTTCCACCCAAGCCAATTCGTCAAGGAGCGCCTTAGAGTGGAAGATGTTGCGGACGTAATCCTTGGCCGGGAGCCAGACAAGTTCGTCTTGAAGCGCGGTGATCCATGCGAGGCCGGGGCTCCTTCTGTTCAGCTACAGCCCAATTGAATTTGCTCAGGGCCCATGCTGCCGGGTCTATCTGTTGAGCCACTAATTTCTCTGCCATTGTCAATTCCATCCTTTCGGCGCCGTGCGCCGGGTTGTGGGGTCAGCTTCCTAAAACGGATTGCTCCGAATCTTCTCGACCGTGCTACGCCCCTTGCGCCCCTGGATCATAAGCCCGGCAGCGCGGTAAACGCCCTCGGGGGCCATGGGTAGCGGAGTCACTTCGGGGCAGTCGGGCACCGGAGGTTCCTGCATCCGGCCCTTGCGATTGAGCCCTTCGCCGCGCTTGGCCCGGTTTTGGGGGAGAGCGGCTTTGGCTTGCCGCCCCAATTCCTGCTTGAGGGCCGTTGCCGCTCGGAGAGCGGCGATCTCCTTGACCCGCTCTTCGCGGATAAAGTCCCTGGCCGCGTATTCGACCTTGGGCCTCTGGGGCAGCCATTCCGTGGAGAAAACAAGGTTCTCGGGGCACACGGAGTCCCGGTAGGTCTGGGCGCGATACCACCAGACACCAATCTCTCGCTTCTCGCGGTCGATGAAGGTGCGGTAATTGGTTAGGACGGGATTCGGCATTACTCTTGGCCCTCCGCGGCAACAGGATTGAACGTCGTCACTTCGTAGAAGTGGGCCACGTAGTGCCCTCCGGCGAGTAGTACGGTTCCGAGAAACGTCGCGTCTTGCCATCCCTGCCACTGAGGCGTGGCCGCCGTCGTGTGTAGTATTTTCCGGGGCTCCAGCGGCGCCTCTGGGTCCACTTCGGCCCAAATGGTGGGTGCCTGATGTTGCTCCTGAATGCTGAGTATCCGCGCACCCTTGGGCATCTCTATGACCGTCAGGCATGAGCCCAGGCTGACGGGGTACTTCCAGATGGTTGTGTTCACTTGACCTCCTTGGGTATCGCCGCCAACACAACCTCTTGCGCGCCCGCCAGAGCCCGCAGGATGGCGTTCGCGTCCGGGAATTCGTCTTGGGCCAACTGCTCACGTGCGGCGAGTTCCAGGAGGAGTTCGCAAGCCTGCTTGAGATTGGCCGGGTACTTGAAGGGAGAGTAGGTGACCTTTCCCGGCTTCTTGGCCTTCTCGCCCGCGATAGTGCGCTTGCAGATGACCCAGCAATGTTCGTCGGGCTTGATGAGGTACTTGGGTTCTTTCATTCGGTCTCCATCCAGCTAAAGTCACTACTGAACCCGATGCCGGTGAAGCCATCGGGGGTTATGGTTTGGTCGGGGGTTTCGAAGAAAAGCGTGAGCAATTCCTCTGTGTCGCGGAGGGCGATCTCCCGGACTCTCAAACCCGGTTCAAATCGGGCGCGGAGGTCGCGCCCGAGTACATGGCAACGACGCTCCGCAACGCGGTAAATGTTGTAAGCCGCGATCTCTCGGAGCGTCTCCGGCCCATCGGGTCCGTTCTCGCTCTGGATGCGCTGCACGTTGGCGCGGAAGAGCCGGAGCGCCTCCGCGTTGAGTTCGGCCACGCGTTCAGGGGTGGCGATGGGGGCAGGTTCCGGTTTCATCAATTTCCTTCGAGGCTCAATTGCCCCGCATTTCGGTTCAGCTTCCGGTTATCTCCCGGTCCATGCGCCGGATGAAGAGTAAGTAGGGTACGGCCGTCCAGACACACCAGGCGTTGCCCAGGGCTTTCAAGGCGTGGCGTCGGTGACTGACGCGATCTCGCTCCAGTCGGCGGGCAGCCCCATCAGTTGCGCTACCCAAGCCGAGTTCAATTGAGCGCGGGGCTTCCCACGCGCGTTGCTCTTCTCCGGGTCTTGCTGGCCATCCAGGGAAGCAACTTGTTCGTTCAGTGGCCGGGAGTTCCGTTCCAGCGTCTCCGGACTGACTGAGCCACTCTTGTGATCGGTCGCAAGTGGGGTCGCCCCCTCGAGGGCGACCCCAGTCTCCCGCAGCGCTTCCACTTGCAGATAGCGGCCGTGCTCCGATTTCTCCTGAGACGGCGTGCGGGTGTAGGTCCGCATTTCGCTCTCGGTTGGTGCCGGAGTGGGCCACGTCGGCGCAACTGCCACCGCGTGAGTCAATTGCATCTGCCGCCCCTGTGCCTGCCGATTCTCCGCATTGCCCCTCGAATGCTCCGAGTCCTGAGCTTGTGGCGTTGGCCGCCCCCGCATTGCGCTGGCCCGGGGAGTGCCCCATGCCACTTGCGCGCTCAACGCCGTTCCGCCTTGAGCGAATTGAGTTGAACGCCATGTGTCCGTTGCCATCGGAGTTGTCCAGTTTTCTGGCGCCCCAGACTCGCAACTGGGCATCGAACCGCCTGGCGACGATCCAGACTCGCTTCCTCCGGTGTGGCGCCCCGGCATCGTCAGCACCAACCACGGTTGGTGACAGCACGCAATAACCCGCTCCTTCCAGCCCGTGAATGACCAGTTCAACGGCGGAGAGGCCATCCGGGTCGATAGCAGCTCCGGCAGTTCGGAGAGCAGGCACATTTTCAAGCAGTAGCCAAGTAGGGCGGACATCCTCGATAATTCGGAGGAGTTCCCAGAACAGCCCGCTTCGCGCGCCGCCAAGGCCCGCTCCCTTGCCCGCAACGCTAATATCCTGGCACGGGAACCCGGCGCAGAGGAGGGAGAGTCCGGCGGGGATTCCGGCAATGCGGCAGGCGTAGGCCGAAACTCCAATTCCGGCGAAGAGGCGGATCTGGTCAAATCCCACAAGCGCAGTTGCGTCGAGTTCACAAATGTCCTTTTGGAGTACGGTCCCCTCCGGGAGCCTGCCCCGCGCGATGTTGGCGCGGATCACATCGCAGGGGAAGGGTTCGAGGTCGGAGTAGAAAACCATTGTCAGCTTCCGGTTTTAGAGGCTGTCTCGGGAACCGGAGACGTCTTGCGGTTCAGGATGATCTCCGGGGCGCCGTCGCCGAGCTTGACATGCTTCGCCAATTCGTCCAAAGCCCACTCCCGGAGGTTGTGCTCGACCGTGAGAAATTTGTCCCAGCACCAATCCACCGATACCGAAATGAGTCCGGCGACCATGCGCTTTTCAATGTCATTCGCCGCCTCCCGGAATAGTAGGTGCGAGATGAGCGCGTGGCTCTGCCAGTTCATAATGGCATCGCGCAGGTCGGCACGGTATAGGTCGGCACCGCGCAGGTTGGCACCGCGCAGGTTGGCACCGCATAGGTCGGCACGGCATAGGTTGGCACGGCATAGGTTGACACCGCATAGGTCGGCATCGCGCAGGTCGGCACGGTATAGGTCGGCACCGCATAGGTCGGCACGGTCCAGGTTGGCACCGCATAGGTCGGCATCGCGCAGGTCGGCATCGCGCAGGATGGCACCGCATAGGTCGGCATCGCGCAGGTCGGCACGGTCCAGGTTTTTTCCACTCCAATTAAGCAGCACTCCGGCCGCGTCCCCTTGGAGTTTCAGCCGGTGAAGGCGAAGGCCCTCTGCAATTTCTTCTTTGATCAGAATTTCCATTTCGTCCTTTAAAGTGCGGCCCCGGCCGGCACCGGCAGAGGTTCCGTTATGCCGCGTCGCGGACCTTGATCTGCTCGGGCGTCAACTTGTCGTCAGGAACCTTCCCTCGCTTGACAATGGTGCCGTCGTCGGTGCAGCCATACAGGTGGTACGGCTTTACGCCTCCCTCGCCAACATAGCCAACCGTGACCCGGTAGCGATTAGTGGAATTGTCCCACCACTTGACAATGAGAATTCCATTCTCGCCCGCCGTGGCCGTTCCAGCATCGCCCGCCGTGGCCGTTCCCTCAGCGCCCGCCGTGGCCGTTCCATTCTCGCCCGCCGTGGCCGTTCCAGGATAGCCCGCCGTGGCCGTTCCACGATAGCCCGCCGTGGCCGTTCCACGATCGCCCGCCGTGGCACGGCCATAAGGAACGCTCAATGCACCTCGCTCCATCAGAAAGGCGGCGGCCTCGTAGCGATCACCTGCGAAAAGGACGGTCGCCGAGCGAACCTTCACCTTGTCGTCAAGGCAGACAAATCCTTCCTCGTAGTGCAGATCGGCCACGATAAAAATCGCGTCATCCGCAATGTGCAATTTGTCAATCCCGCCTTCGCCCCACGCAAGGAAATGGAGTCCATTGCCACATCTCGAACTGGGTTCCCAGTCCGGTGCTTCCGTGCGACCCTCGCGAGGCCAAACAAAGTGCTTGCTCGCGGGCATGGCACCCCGCATCTCGGCAGTGACGGATTTGAGCCCGTAGATCTTGCGCTCGCCATTGACGAGCCGAATGTACCGTTCGTAATCGGGCGCCGGGGTTGGCGCGACTTCTTTTTTTGTGGTCATTTCGTCCTTTAAACAGCGGCCCCGGCATCAACCGGGGCCGCCTCCGCTTTTCTCTCAACTATCCGTAATTTCCGCAGGGTTGTCCTGTTGGCAAAGCTCAACGTACTCCCGAGAGCAATGGGTGACCATGATAACCATTTGTCATCAGTTACCCCGAATAGGCGCGGACCACAATCTGCGAACTTGGCGCAACATTCTCGAACAGCACTTGGTAATGCCGCTCCAAAGCCATCTCTTGGAGCAAGCGGCGGTTCTTGGCGTCCAGCGCGTGACCATGCCGGAGCGGCAGCACGCGGACGCGGGGCTCGGCGCTCATGGCGATGGCGAACCAAATGCGAAGGGTCTCGCCCTCGCTCGCCGTGGAGAGCGGCAGGCCCTTCCACATGATGCCGTGCTCCTCGGTGTAGCCAAGATCCGGGAGCGGCATCGGCGCGGCGGCGAGGGCGGCGGTCTTTTCGGCGTCGATATCGGCGATGCCTTTGGTCAGCGCGTCGCTTTTGGCCTTGGCTTCGGCCAAGGAAATTTCGGCGGTGCGCTTGGAGTTCCAGCGTTCGAGCAGGGCCTGAGCGTTGCCGGCGTTGGCGAGTTGCTGATCCAGTGCCGCGATTTCCGGCGCGGGGTCGGTGAGCAGGTCCTGAGCGTCGTAGGCCGCGTCCACGGCGTTGTCAGCGGCCTCGCGGGCACTGAGAGCCAGAGCCGCCTCTCTCTCGGCCAGTGCGAGAGCGGCCTTGAGCTCCGTCACTCGCGCGTTCTTGGCGGTTACGAGTTGCGCAGCGTCTCCGGCTCTGCGTTCGGCTTCCTCCGTGGCCGCCTGGGCCTCTCGAAAAGCCTTGGCGTCTTCTTGGAGCACGCCCTTCCGCGCCAAAATCGCCTCCGTCGAATCAACCGCGGGTCTGTCCTTCGGCACGTCCCGGAAATTATCCACGACCGATTGCCGGTCCTTGACGGTGCGATTCCAGGAGGTGCGATCATCGAAGAGACGCTTTCGCTCCGCGTTCTTCGCCTCTAGGTTAATCGGCAACTTGACCACGCGGAAAAACGCTTCATCCTGCTCTTTGCGCGTCCCGTGCGCCGCCGCCAACGGGTCGATGGCGCTTTGATCGAAGAGGCTGTTCAGGAACGTCTGAGCGCCGCCAGGGGGCAGCGTGGACCCATCCAAGGGTGTGATCTTGAGCGTGCCGTCGCTGCCGGGTTTGTACGGCTGGGAGATGCGGTAGAGATCGAACTCAACCGAAATCTCAGCCTGCTTGATCCCGCGTTGCACCAGGTCGGAGGGCCGCGCCTTCGCGCCGCCAATCAGGTAGAAGAGAGCGGATACGGCGGTGCTCTTGCCGATGCCGTTCTCGCCCTCGATGAGGGTTATGCCGGTTTCCTCGGGCTCGAATTCCAGCAGTTCGATAGCTCCGATTCCGGCGATGCGGATTTTGCGGAGAGGATAAATGGCGCCTTCGGGCGCTGTGGTTTTGGTCATGATGTCCTTGGGGGTGGGGACGGATGGGGCGGTTAGTTGCACTCGCAGAGACCGCCGTTATAGGCGTAGGGGCCACGGTCGCCGCGCGGGTCGTCGCTGTTGTAATGCTCGCCGGGAGTCCCGTGCTATTCGGTTCCGTTGCCGCAGCAATCGCAAACCTCAATGTCGGTGGCCAACATGCAATGGGAGCACGGAGCGCACTGGAAGCATGAACAGCCTCCAATCTCGTCTTGTTTACGCTTGTTCTCGGCGAGCCAATGGAGCATGGCTCCGCAAAAGTCGCCCGATGCCCTCATGACCTCAAGTTCATCCTCGGCCATTTGGTGCAGGTTGATAAATCCGGTGCCGTCGCATCGGGTGCAAATGGTAGGCATGGTTTCCTTTGTAAAACGGTCCAGCTTCCGGTTTAGCCTCGGTTGCTGGCCTCGGCGTATTGCTCGGAGGAGGTGAGGGGCTCGGGAGCCGGAGCCTCCGGCACGGGCGTCTTTGACCAAGCCATGAACTCATCGGCCAGCTGCATGGCTGCCTTTGGCGAATGCGGATTCTGAAGAAGAATGTCCCGCGCCAAATCGCGCCGATATTCTTCATCGGTCACGCTCGAAACGCGGGCGGCCAGATTGGAGGGCGTGACCATAACCGGCTCCGCGAGGATCGGGCCCGGATTGAACGCGGCCAGCGGCCAGCAGTCCGGTTGCCAGTTCTCCACGTCCCAGACCGCATTAATGCGCTTGTTGCCCTCGGTCATGACTTTCCACGCCCTACTGTGGGAGAACGTGCTCAGCACGGTAACGTCGCGCTCCGGCCGTTCCAGTTCGCCCGTCAGGCAATTCGCCCTGACCTCGTAGCGAGTCTCCAAGCGTCCGGCGGGGCCGGTGCCTTCGAACTCGACAAGGAAAAAGTTCTGAGCGAGTACCGTTTCCTTAGCCTCGGTTGTGCCGTAAATGGAGACCGGCACTTTCACTAAAATTCCGTGGTTCATCTAACTACCTCCGTGCCCCAAAGGGGCCAATTAAACAGCAACTTCCGAAGAAGCTGGCGACGCTCTCGAGCCCATAATGCGGCCAATGACCATGCGGAAGGCGGCCTTGCCCTCCGTGTCCGAGTCGGGGAGATCGCACTCCAGAACGCCGGTCAGTTCGGTTACAACGACGTCGCGAATGTCATCAGCGACTTTCGGATAGGTCAGGGCGAGAAGGGTATCGGCAGCTTTGACGGCGTTCTGGGCAGAGGTATAAGTGCCACCCGAAGACCGCGCAAGGAAAATCTCCCGCGCCAGATTCGCGCGGTCATACCGGGCCTGAGTGACCTTGAGCATCCGGCGAAGCTCGGAGACCGTGCTACGCTCCCTCAAAATGTGGGCATTGGCCGATGCCAAAAGCATCTTCGCGGACTCAGGATAGGCCGCGACCTCCGCCTCCGGGGGCATCTGCTGGCCCTCCTGAGGGTAAAAACAAAGTCTCATCTAACTCCCCTTTCGAGCCGTAGCTCGTCATTCCAATGCACTCTTAAGAGCGCGGATCAATTCCTCCGGGTTCGCCGCGGATTCCAACGAATCTGACCTCAGCCTTTCCGAAAGAGAAAATAGGTAGCGCAGTCGGGAAACCCGGATCAGCGCGTTGCAATAAGCCGCGATGTTCGCGGAGGAGGGGCACGCCTCAATGAGTGCCCCGAGATAGTCGCTTCCGCCCACCTCCGCCAGGATTCCGGCCCTCCTGAGTTCCTCGGCGACGGTCACCAGGTCAACCGGCTCTTCACTCTCGTACAGGTCCCCGATGGCCTTGAATATGGCCCGATGGCCCTCGCGGTAGAATTCGGCCGGTCCGAGATTCAGAAGCCCGTAGGTGCAAGAGGTACTCTCGATGAGCATTGCGCCGAGGGCCGATTGCTCGGGCTCCAGGCATTGAGGCAATGGAGGGAAGAGCGGGACAATCTGGCGCTTCCTGGAGCGGAGAAAGCGGGGAAAATCTCCGGCGTCAATGACTCGGGAATATTCCGCCCACCGATTCTTTCGGGCTTCCTCTTCCGCGTGCTTGCGGTCCAGTTCCGCATGTTTGCGGCGAACCTCCTCGTCAAGCGGGTCCGGGAGCGAGGAGCGGGTCACTTCTCATCCACCGTTGCAATAACCACGCGGACCCCCGGCGTGTCCCCGTACCGCTTGCGGCACTCCTGATTCACCACGCGGCTGTCATCGCGCCAGACCACGTGATTCAGGGCGTCCTCCAGGGCGCGCACCAGTTTGGTTGTGTCGGGGGCACTGGTGGGGTACTTGGAATAACCCCTCTTGAGCTCCCCCTTCGCGGTGAAGTGGCTTTTGGGCTGGACGCGGTAGAAGGTACAGGCCAGGTGCAGGGCGCAGTCGAAAGGCTCCGTCATTCCGATGCGGGCCATTTCGCGGCGGGCGGCTTCGGCGATGTCGGCGCGCCACCGAGCGTTGTCTTTGCCCATGTCCACGGTGCCCACCTTGCCCGTGAACTCTCCGCCTTTTTTGAGGGCGAAGTTGCGCTTGCTTCCCCCGGGCCTCGGTATCCCGGTGACGAAAAATTCAATTCTCGGCATCAGGAAGCGCCTCCATCGCGTGCCCCTGCATGATCGGCTGCGCCCCCCCCTCGGGTCGCTGAGGGTCGGGGAAGTAGCCGAGCACTTCTTCGCGGAATTCCAATTCTTCCCGCGCCGCCTCCGCCAGTGAGACCGTGCCGCCTTCGCTCGCGGTTTCGCGGTTGAGAATACGCTCAATGACCGCGTAACCGTCCTCCAGCGCCTCCGCCTCCGCGATCACTTCGTTGAGTTCGGCCTCGGCGGCGGGGGGTTCGGTCTCATCGGCGTAGGGGTCCGAATCGTCCCAGTCGTCGGCGAGTTCCGGGAATAGGAGGTTTCGGATATCGGCCTCGGTCATGATCGCGATGGAGTAGACCGAATCCCCGAAGTAGTGGACCTCGAATGAGCCGTCCTTCTTGGGAATGTCAACGCGGCCAAGCATCCGGCCGAATTTGACTTCCTCGGAGATGCGACCCGAAAGGATACGGTGGCCCATGAGGCTGACGATTCCCCATTCCGGGGTTGGTTCCGGTTTGGGTTCGCGGAGGTCGGCAAGAAGTTCCTCGAAATGGGCGAGGGAGGGCTCCTGAGCGTCCAAAAATTCCGCGATGCGCGGGACGGTGAGGAAAAGTTCCACGGCCGCCATATCACCGCATTGGATTCTTTCGAAGATGCGGTGAGCCAAATTGAGAGCTATTTTGCTCGCCATAATTATTCGCCCGCGAACGGGTCGTCCTCCTCCGGGTCAAGGCTCGCGACCAGCGCCGGAATATCGCGAGCGGGCGCCCTGGGAACGTGCCGCGCTACGCGAGGCCGCATATGCTCCGGCATCTCCGGGAAAGCGCGGTTAATCGCGTCGCCCGTGAAATGCTCGGTCGCGCCCGCGTCCTCCTCCTCGGAAGCGTTGGGATCAATGGTCGCCCACTTCACCAAGCCGTTTTGAATCGCCGACGCGAGCCCGTCCGCCGGAACCTTCTTAAGTTCCGAGAAGCTGGTGATCTGCCAGGCCGCGCCCGTCTCCGGGTTCTTCCAGGGCATCGTGGCGAGATAGGCGTTGACGGCTGCGATCCGTGCGGGCTTGTCCGCGTCGGCCATGGAGAGTCCGGCGTTTTGCGCGGCAATGCACAGCGCGGCGATGTAGGGGCGTTGCCCCGGCGTGGCGGGTTGGGCCGTGGGCTCAGGAGCGGGTCGGGTTGGAGCCTCGGCAGCCGGGACGGGAGCCGGAGTTGCCGGAACCTCTGGGGCCGGTCCCGTCGCTTCCGCGAGCTTGCGCCGGGTGATTTCCTTCCGCACGGCTTCCCGGATTTCATCGGAGGGTTGCGCCGTTTCCGGTTTGCCCCAATGCTCTTCGCATTTCTCAAGGAACTTGAGGGAGACCTCCGGATCCGAGGGCTCCTTGCCCGCGTATTTGCCAGAGGGGAAGGTGACGGTCGGAGCATCGGCCGGGACTTCCTGGACCGTGACGGTCGCGCCCGCCTTGCGCCGGCCGGGATCGGGAAGGGCTGGGCCGGAGGAAACGACTTCCGGCATATCCGCCAACTCTTCCGCGCTCACGAAACCGCGCGTCACGTCCGGGAATTCGTCGCGGAGGTTGAATGTCATGGCGCGGAAGCGGAGCATCCGTTGCGGGTATTGAGACCAGGTGCCCGCCTTGCCCCAGAGGCCGGCCCGCTTGGCATCGGCCACGCTGAAACGCGTGGTGCGCGACTTCTTGGAGCTCGAGCGGCGGGAGACGGCCACAGCGGTGAAATCGTCCGGCCAGTCCGTGAGTTTGAGCCACGGCGCGCCGGTGACTTCCTCGCCGCCGCACTCGAACCATTCCTCCAACTCCGCACAGATCCCGGAGTTGCGAACCACGGCCGGGACAGCTTCCCCATAAGGGCCCGGGCGCCCGTTAATGACGCCGATGGACTGGAGGGACTGCATCGGGCTAAACCCGAGTTCGGCGCCGCACTGGAGGGCGATGAACGCCTTCGCCGGGCTCTCCAGCCCCTTCGGCGCGAGCCCGGATTGAGAGACGATATCGGCGAAGCGCCACATATCGTCAAAGGTATCGAGCACGATACCGCGCAGCCGTGGCGCCGGCTGGTGTATGGCCCCGGCTTGCGGGGCGAGAACTATTTCTTGGCTCATAATTACGAAATCGTCTCCGGTTTTCCGATCCCGAGGATTTGGGACACGCTCACATCAATGGCGCCCAACTCCTCAAGATCGTCTATCAGTTTTTTGGCGGCCTTCCCCTTCTGTCCGGGGCCGGCCTTATCTCCGGCCGCTTTCTCAAGCGCGCCCTTGGAGATTTTGCACAGGTCGAAAAGCTCTTCCGGCGTGAACGTTTCGAGTAGGAATTGAGCGGCCTTTTGGTTCAACTTGACCGTCCGTGTTTCGCGCGGGGTGAAGTGAAGTTCGCGACCGTCCGGCGCTGGGAACGGGCCCTCCGCAAAGCAGAACTGTTTCAATGCCTCGTAAGCCTGATCGAATCGCTTCTTTCCGTGGCTGATGAGGTTGAAATACTCGTGGGCGTTTTCGGCCGTCAGAGTCGCAAGGGAGTCACTCGGGATCACCTGAAGAATCGCGTTCTTCTGGGCCTGGCACCCGATGGCCGAGCAATATTTGCAGTGCTCGCCCAAGTGGAAACGGCCCTCGCCGGAGCGGTCAATGGCGGTGCCAAGTTGCAATTGCCAATCGAGCAACTCGTCCCGCATGAACCAATAGCCATCGACGGCACGGTTCCGCGGCCAGAAGATGCTCGCGTAAACCTTCTCGATATCGTCCGGGATGATTTGCCCCGGAGCGATATAGGTTTCCATCGCGAGGAGGGCGTAGGTCTTGAGTTGGGGGACGTGGTTCCCCTCCAGCCAGCCGCTTTTGAGGTCGGCGAGGCGCATGGTCCCGTCGCCGGGGGCGGAGAGAAAATCGACGTGGCCGGTCAACTTGAACGGGCGGCCAGCCGGAGTCGGAGTCAGCATTTCGAGCGCTACTTCGGTATAAGGGTCCGGGAAGAATTGACCTTCGTCCTCCAGGATTTTGACGAAGCCCGCAAAGACGGAGCGGAGATCGTCCTTTTCGACGCCGTGGCGCCGGCCGATGACTTCCAGGTCGGGTCGCTGGGCTCCGGGGCGCCCATTGATGTAATTCACGTATTGCGCGAACGCATCGTGGTTCGCCGTGCCGAGATTTGCCTCTTCGGAGTCACGGCTTTGAGAGGGGAGCGTGAAGCTTCCTGGGCAGGCCACGCGGAGGCCGGCGGAGCTTGCGCGGATGGATATGAGTTCACTCATTCCGAAGACGCCTCCGGCTCGACATAGCCGTTATCCATGAGGATCTGGTCCAGTTCGGCGATCTCGCGCTTAGCCTCGGCAATGATGCGGTCCTGCTCTGCGGCGCCATCGGTCGCCGCCCTCAAAAGGTCGGCGTTCCTGAGAATTTCGCGCTGGGCGCGCCGAGCCTCGTCCTCTCGGCACCATTTCGGGGAGTCAGCGCTTGAGATTGCCGAAAGGAGCCTCTTCCTTTCAAGCAGCGCACCCCGTACAACGGGCTTCAATTTCTTCTCTGCCATGGTATCGGGGTCTTAAACCGCCGCAACCTCCTCCTCCGGCACGTTAACCGGAATCTGCACCCGCGTGGTCTCATTGAGCGTTCGGCGCAACAAGAGCCCCTCGAGCCGGTAAAGAGCGGCGGCGCGCAAGGCGTGACACTTCTCTTTCTCCAAAGTCAGAATTGCGCGGGTCTGATCCCGGCAAAGGTTATTGAGAGAGGCGAGTTCTTCGTCGCGCTCCGAGATGATGAGGTCGCGGTCTTCGAGGTCGGCGGCGAAGCGATCTCCGCGCGCTCTTTCGCTCTTCGCGAGGCCCTCGTAGTAAAAAGCCCGGGACTCATGCTCTCCGGTGCGGACTCTCTCGCCCTTCAATCGAGCGCGGAGGGTTTGATTTTCCTGGTAAAAATGCGCGGCCGCTATCATGAGGGCCAGCGCTATGAGAGTGGATATTTCCATCTAACTCCTAAAAAAGAGCCAAAGCACGAAGGCCCAAAACATGAGAATCGCGATGTTATACGCGGCCTGGGGCCAGTTCATTTCGTTCTCCTGGGCGTGGCCCGGTTCACTTCCTGGGCCTGATTCCGACGTCGGATATCAAAAACGGCCCCTCGATGCCCTTGAACTGGCGGATAAGACGGCGCAAAAACTGGGATTGATTGTCCGCGTCTGAATTGTCCACCGCCGAATCCAAAATGTTTTTGTCGTCGGGTTCCAGGTAGACCCCGCAATGGAGATCGGCCTTCCGGCGCGCCCTCCGCTTTTTGGTTATGTCTGCCAAATAATCACCTCCTCTCCACTGAGTTGCATCACTATTATGCGCAACTTAGTGACGCATTACAAGTGCAATTTGCGCACAAAGCCGATTCATGGAAAAATAAAAGTGTGCGCAAATGAGTGACGCATAGGGCCTGCCAGCCGAAGAAAAAACGCGCTTCCGCAAGGAGGCGCGTGTAGGGGTAGCCGATTTCTTATGTTACGGCTCACGGATCTGGATTCGCCGATTTCGGCCCGGCTGTGGGAGTTGGTGGCGCGGGATTATGGGGAGGAGACCGGAGCCGCTTAACGGGCGGATCGCATCGCCATACTCTCCTTGACCACGGCGCGAACATTCATCGCATCCCGCGACGGCTGATACTTGGTCCGGGCGTGACGTTCCTTTCGGCCACAACCCGATTAAGGTCTACACCAAAATGCCCCCCGACAGCCGAAAGCAGGCGCCTTAATGTGACCGCGCGCCTGTCGATTAGAATCACGTCATCGCCTCGGAATTCAATAGAGCCGACTCGCGGTGGCTGGGCCTTCTTTCGCGCAACCGCAACGCGATACTCCATTTGGTCCGAAGTCTTTCTTAGTCCTCCCCTGGAAAAAGCGACTTGAACATCATCGGCGTCCAGGCGCGATAGGGGAACGTCAAGGATTTCCATTTTCACCCCCGGCGCTCCGCGAACCACTTGGACAGTGCCGCGCTTCAAGACCTTGCGTTGCTCCTCAATCGGGATAGCAGCCATTGCCCGGAGGAGGCCCGGCTGCCCGGCACACTTCACGATCACACTGGCGTCCACAGAGCCGTCCGCGATCTGAGGCAAGTAGCGCGAAATGCCGGATTTCAGGTCGGAGAGATCCTCGCCGCGCCGGGTCAATTCCGCCCAGATGGCGGCCATGTAGGCAATCGTGCGCACGGTCAGTTCGACGGCGTGCGAGAGGTGAAGGCGCAAGGTTTCGGTATCAGCTTCCGAAATCTGTTCTGGCGTTTCGAGAAGCGCCAAGGGGGTTTTGACAATGCTTTTCAAGTTGTCTCCTTAAGTCTCGAGGCCATTTGTGCCCCGTCTATCAAAAATTGTCCGAAAGCGGCCGTTGCGTTCCACTCGCGGTGCTTCTCGTAGGTCCGGCCGCGATATTCAGGGTCGGTTCGCATTTTCTCCGTGCGCTTGGCGTTGCTACGTCGTAACCTCTCCCGCCGCGCTTCCAATTGTTCCGGCGTCAACTTCCGTTTTCGTCGCGAGGAATTCAATTTTTGGCGCCGCTCAGGGTGGGCCATGGTCGCAGCGAACGCCGCCGCTACCTTGCGGCGGTTCACTTCCGCGCGGCACCTATCCCCGCAGTATTTGGCGTTGTTTGCGCGTGGCGTGAATTGAGACCCGCAGATCGCGCAGGTCAGGGAATTGTCCATCACTTCCCCTCCTCGTTTTTGTCCATACCTGTCTTGACCCGACTCGGGAACATCCTCGCCCATGTGCAGTAAGCCGCCCAAAGAGCCACGGTGGCATCTGGCCCGCTCTCGATAATGGGAGTGCCGGGGTACACGCTGCACCACTCAAGGCCCTTGGCACACTCGAAGAACACGCTCGCGCCATCGGCCCTCATTTCGTCAATGAGGCCCATGCGGAAGGCGGGATCGGTCACAAGAACTTCCCGCCGATGCCATTAGCGCGCCCTTTCTGCCAGTCGGGGTGATCTTTCAGGATAAGTGCCATATTGTGGCCGCCTTCGTCGAATGCGAAGGCCAAGGTGTATTCGGTTTTGTTGCTCACGGCTTAAATCTCCTGGACGGAAACCATCCGGTAATGTGGATCGCAATCAGGAGCGCGAGGCTCGGGCTCCGCTCCTGGTAGAACGTGACGCGGCACGCTTCGAGAGCCTGGGGGAGTTCGGCGACAACGGCGTTGGGGCGCCCGTGGATCTCGTACCTGTCTCCCTCGCACGGAATGAGCCGGAAATCGTAGCATCGCGGACATGAGACGGTGATAGTCCCAAGCACGTTGACTGGGTGACCTTTGAACGCTGTGCCCGGTGGCCAGCGGCCTAAGAGGAAGTTGAGGAGGTTCATAATTGGTTCTGCGCTCCTGTAATCGCCCTCCAGAAGGCGAGTTCAGCAAGGTCCTTGGCGGTTTCTTCGGAATCGGCTGGGCCGCTGAGCCAGGATTCCGGCAACTTCGTGGTCCACAGAACGCCGCAGTCGGCATCCCATTCCCATGATTCGCCAATACGCCGGGCCTCAGCCATATTAGTGTCGATACCACGCATGTAGCAGGTATGGCACTCGTCGCAATGGTGGGCGACTTTATCCTTCTCCCACTCAAGTTCGATCGCTGGATTCTGTGCCCGGAACTGGGCGTTCAAGGTTTTGGCGTCAACGGGCGCCGGGGTTTCGACTGGGGTGGTAGTGGGGTTCATCGTGGCAGACTCTCCAGTGCCGCCCGGATCGCGTCTTGACATTGAGCGCGCGCCACGTCCGGGTGCGCGTGTTCGCCGCAAGCCCATTTTTCGTAAGCGAAGGTGTCGGAGGTGCTCCACTTCCACGGGCCACCCGGAGACTCAAGGTAGAGTGTCCCGAGGATGCAATGAGTGCCTGGAAGGAAGCAGTAGAATTTGGTGGCCTCGCATTCCTCATCAAGGTGCTCGGTCCAAGAAATGATGATGGCGATGAGGGGCGGTATCGCCTGGGTAGTGGGGTTCATGGGGTCAGTTCCTCCTGTGCTGCATGACGGCAACAACGCGTTCGATGGCAAATGCCCGAGTCGCCCTATTCATTGCGTCATCAATGGATTTCGCCCGTCCGCAATGGTCAGCATCATCAGTGCGCGCGTCGGGCTTGATAATCCAGGTGGGCACGTGCATCCCATTATAGAAAACGCGCGCGGCCCACCTACCGTCAAACGTGGCCGTGTAATCGTTCTCCATCCAGTCCTCGGTTCGCGCCCATGTTAAAGCAGGGAGCGGGCCGATAAGCCGCGTGATTACGGCTTCCAAGTCGTTGCAGCGGGCCTCAAGGCCGTGACATTCGGGGCATCCAATCATGGTTAATCCTTCCCCTCCTGGGGTGTAGCGGCAGGGAGCGGGCGCCACGCCACGGGCAAAATCTCTTCATCCGCCTCGTCAAGCCACTTGTCTGCCATGTACGGCATTTGGCGCTCATAGTACCGGCCCATTCCCGGCTTGACGGTCCCCGGTTGCGACCCCGGCAAAAGCACTTCAACAATATCGGGAACACAGAACGGATTCGGAGATTGCGGGCCAAATACCGGGCTCCGCCACACTTCCCGCAACTCCTCCACGGCGCAGTCCCGTTCCGCCACTATGGCGTTGATGGAATTTTCGAGCGACTGCCAATCCGGCTTCGCGGTCAGGCGGTCGTATACCGCGAGGAGGGCGGCTTTTTGCTCGTGGCAATAACGATGATCGTAGGCATCGACGTAGAGGTCCTCCACGGCGGTTTCGAATTCCTCCCGCGTCGGGATCGGGTCATTTGGCATAATTCATCCACTCCCACGGTACAGGTTGTAAATTCCCCGGCAGGTACAAAGGATGCGAGGGAGAACCGTCGTTGTTGGTGCGTAGGCAGTGAAGCGGCCACGTAAGGTTGTTCCGGGTAATTTGCTCCGCCCGGAGGCGAATCATGCCACGGACGGGAGCTGAGTTGCCCCAGGCGCAGACGGTCAATGTTGGGCCGAAGTGGTTCCGTAGAATCTGGATCGGATCATGGACACTTCCCGGTGGCCCATATGGTCGGGCACTTGACAGAAGCCCGCGCGGATTGGTTGACCGCAGAGAGAAGAGGTTGACCATTGCAATGCCGCCATATCCCCACTTCCGGGCGAAACCGATGCATTTACGGATAGTGGGATCATCCTCGGTTTCATCGGCCGTGGACGGATTAAGGCCAACGAATGCGACCACGTTCAGATCCGCGTTCCACCGGCGCGTGAGGAGGTAGCGATAGAAGCGACAGGGTGACAGCGTGGCGTCCTTTTCGAATTCGATCTCAGGGAACAAGCCCGGCTTTTTACTCGGCATCGGAGACCTCCTGTTTCTGTTTCGCGGCTTCGGCGTGGGCGATTAACCCCATTTGGCGAAGGGCCATATCGGGACGGATTCGGACGTCGGCATTGTTTTCAATATGCCGCAACGCCTCCTCCAACCGCGCCACGCGGGCCTCTGCCAGTGCAGCACGTCGGTTCGCGTCGGCCAGGTCGCAAGCGGTCCGCGCCAACTCGGCCTCGGCCAAGGCGCCGGGATGAATATGGCTCTGAACGGTATAGGCAGGCACCGTTTCAGTGGTGCGTCCCACTCCCGAC
>Ga0302275_10003043_pt1 | contig 17201 bp, 16 predicted proteins | sample III_Bog_N2_2_FD_200229 | JGI IMG/M metagenome (GOLD analysis project Ga0302275, IMG submission 200229) | Peat permafrost microbial communities from Stordalen Mire near Abisko, Sweden - III_Bog_N2_2 | ecosystem: Environmental > Terrestrial > Soil > Wetlands > Peat | place: Sweden: Abisko...
CCGAGCGGGGCAGGGAAGTCCACGCTGGTGAATCTGATACCGCGCTTCTTCGATGTGACTTCAGGGCGGATTCTTATTGATGGGCACGATCTGCGCGATCTGACGCTGGGTTCGCTGCGCTGCCAGGTCGCGGAGGTGACGCAGGAGACCATCCTCTTCAACGACACGGTGCGGAACAACATCGCTTACGGGCAGCCGGAGGTGCACCTGAAGCTGGTGGAAGAGGCCGCGCGCAACGCTCTGGCCCACGACTTTATCCTGCGCATGCCGCAGGGCTACGACACGGTGATCGGGGAGAAGGGTTTTCGTCTCAGTGGCGGCGAACGGCAGCGGCTGGCCATTGCCCGCGCCCTTTTGAAGGACGCGCCGGTGCTGATTCTTGACGAGGCGACATCGGCGCTCGACGCGGAGAGCGAATCGCTGGTGCAGGTCGCGCTGGCCAACCTGATGCAGAACCGCACGGTGCTGGTGATCGCCCATCGGCTGGGCACGATTCGGCGCGCCAACCGCATTGCTGTGCTGGAAGACGGGCGCATTACCGCGATCGGCTCTCATGACGAGTTGATGACTACATCCGCCACCTATCAGCGGCTCTATCAATTGCAATTCATGGAGATGCCGGAAGAACAGTGACTTAGGGACTAGGGACTTAGGGACTAGGAAACAGAAGCTTGGCAGCGTAGAGGAAGAGAACTATGCCGATTTATTCGATGACGGGGTTTGCGCGGGCGCAGGTTGGCGTGAACGACCAACTGAGCTATACGCTCAGCGTGAAGACGGTGAATCATCGCTTTCTCGATGTGCAGTTGCGGCTGCCTTCGGGGCTTGATGGCCTGGAGATGGAGCTGCGCAAGGCTCTGAAGGACAATCTGGTGCGGGGGCACGTGGACCTGACGCTCTCAGTCGATCGCGGTAGCCAGCAAAGGGCGGGCTACAACCGGGAACTGGTGAATGGCTACCTGGAGGCCTTTGCCGCCGCGCGCGAGGAACATTCGCTCGGGGGCCAGCCCGACCTGAACGCTGTCTTGCGCCTGCCGGGAGCATTGCAGAACGACAATCGCTCCAACGGCGATGAGGACCAGGCTGCGCTGGCTGAAAGCGTGCAACGGGAGATTGGACCGCTGCTTGAACAGTTGAAGACCATGAGGGCGCGGGAGGGCGAGGCTCTTGAGGCGATTCTGCATAGCACCCTCGACCGGCTGAGGGAGGCCACCGAGGGAGTGGCGGGGCTGCGCCCCGAGGTCGAAGAGCGGTATCAGGCCCGGCTTACCGAGCGGTTGGCGGCGGCCACCGGCCCGGAGTTCAATCGCCAGCGGCTGCTTGAAGAGGTTGCCGTCCTGGTGGAGCGCAGCGATATCTCAGAGGAACTGGAGCGCATGAGGACGCACATCGGCCACTTCCGGGAGTTGCTGGCGGCGGGCGGCGAGGTGGGCAAGAAACTCGACTTCCTGCTCCAGGAGATGAACCGAGAGGCCAACACGCTGCTCTCAAAGACCGGCGGCATCGGGGGGAAGGGAACTCGCGTCACCGAGCTGGGGCTGGCGATGAAGTCGGAGATCGAGAAGGCGCGGGAGCAGATTCAGAACGTGGAGTGACGGAAAAGTCGTCAGTTTTCAGTGGTCAGTTGTCAGTTTTGATCCGGCAGTGCGAACAGATCAGGCCGCCTGAAGGGACTTTGGACTCACTGCCGATGTGGCTGATAATTCTACTGACAACTGAAGACTGACAACTGTCCAAAGGACTGCATCATGGCGGGGATTTTGTTCATCATTTCGGCGCCCTCGGGATCGGGCAAGAGCACACTGGTCAACGAGGTGCGCAAGCAGTTGACGGGGATTGAGTTCTCCGTCTCCTGGACGACGCGCGCGCCGCGCGGCTCCGAGCAGAATGGGCGCGAGTACAACTTCGTCAGCCGCGAGGAGTTTGAGCGGATGGTGGCCGCCGGCCAGTTCCTGGAGTACGCCGAGGTCTTCGGCAAAGCTTTGTACGGAACGCCGCGCTCGTCGCTCGAAGCGGCGCGCCGGGAGGGCCTTGACCTGGTGCTGGACATCGACGTGCAGGGCGCGGCGCAGGTGCGCGCCAAAATTCCGGAGGCGGTGAGCATCATCGTTCTGCCGCCGAACCCGAGGGTTCTGCGCACCAGGCTGCGCAATCGCAGCCGCGCCGAGGGAGTCGTGGATGATGAGGAGGTCTACCGCCGCCTGAGCGCGGCGCGCGAGGAGATTGAGAATTATCGCGAATACGGTTATATTCTGGTCAATGACGTTCTCGACCGGGCGGTGGCGCAACTGGAGGCCATTGTGCTGGCCGAACGCTTCTATCGCAACGACGAGCCGATCGCCTATCGTTCGGGGCGGGTGTTGGAAGTGGCCGCGGGGTGCCTACAGGCGAACTCGCAGGAACGGCTGAAGCCCGTGCTCGAGGCCTTCAAGATTGGCCAACCGCCAGACCAGCAGCAGTTTAACTTTGGAGAGGACTCCGATGACGATTGAAACCGGCTTTGACTCGAACTACCGCAAGGTTCTGGTAGCCGCCCGTCGCGCGCGCCAGTTGCAGAGCGGTTCCCGCGCCCTTGTCCCCACCCATTCCACCAAGCCCTGCCGCATTGCCCAGGAAGAGATCACGGCCGGGAAGATCTCCTACGTGAAGGCCGACGTGCCGGTGGTCAAGCCAACCATCGAAGGCCCGGGTATTCCCATCCTGCTGGTCTAGACTTTTCGCGCTCTCCACAATCGAAACCGGCTACAATCGTGTCATGCGAGTAACGGTCGGTGTCTCGGGCGGGATTGCCGCATACAAGGCGGCCGAGCTGGTTCGCGCCTTGCAGCGCCAGGCCCTGGAAGTCCACGTGGTGATGACCGAGGCCGCTTGCAAGTTTGTTCAGCCGCTCTCCTTTGCCGCGCTCACCGGCCATAAAGTCGTCACCAACCTGTGGGAAGACACGGGGACGGGCGAGACGGCATACGGCGACTCCAGCGAACAGAATGGCATCGAGCACATCGGCGAGGCGCAATGGGCCGATGCCTTGGTTGTCGCTCCGGCGACGGCCAACATTCTGGCCAAATTTGCCCACGGTATCGCTGACGACTTTCTAACCACCCTCTACCTGGCAACGACCGCGCCGGTGCTGGTGGCTCCCGCCATGAACGTGAATATGTGGGAGCATCCGGCGACACAGGCCAACCTTGAGACACTCCGCCAGCGCGGGGTCCGCGTGATCGAGCCGGGGACGGGCGACCTGGCCTGCGGCATGGTGGGCGCGGGGCGAATGGCGGAGCCTGTGGCCATTGCCGATGCCGTGCTGAGCGCCCTGGGCCGCCGCCACGACCTGGCCGGCGAAGTCCTGCTGGTCACCGCCGGAGGCACGCGCGAGGCTCTCGATCCGGTTCGTTTTCTCGGCAACCGTTCCAGCGGCAAGATGGGCTATGCCCTGGCCGAAGCCGCGCAGAGCCGTGGCGCTAAAGTCGTTCTCATCAGCGGTCCCTCAGCCCTGCATCCCCCGGCGCACTGCGAGCTGGTGAAGGTGACCACCGCGGCAGAGATGCGCGAGGCGGTGCTCGGGCGGATGGCCGAGGCTACTCTGGTGATCAAGGCCGCCGCGGTGGCCGACTACCGGCCGGTCACCGTCTCCGAGCAAAAGCTGAAGCGCTCGGGGCCGCTTACGCTGGAACTCGCGCCGACTGAGGATATTTTGGCGGAAGTGGTCCGGCGACGGCATCCCGGTCAATTGATTGTCGGGTTTGCCGCCGAGACCGAAAACCGCATGGAAAACGGCCGCGCCAAGCTGCTGCGCAAGGGCGCCGACGCCATCGTAGTCAACGACGTCTCTCACGAGGGTTCTGGTTTCGACGCGGAGGTCAATGCAGCCACTTTTCTCACCCTCTCAACCGCCATCGAGCTGCCCGAGATGTCAAAGCACTCGCTGGCCGATCGCATTCTCGATGAGATTCTTACCCTGCGCCGGCCGAGCTCGGTTGTGCTCGAAATGGACGAGGGCGAGGACGAACAGCATCGACAGGATCGAGTGCGCAGCGAAGCCCTTCAGCCTGCCTCGCGGCGGCAACTGATTATTGAATAGAGTTACCGTGGAGTGAAGCAACTCAGCGTGGAGAGAAGACGTTGGCGCTACAACTCGATTCCGCAACACGTCAGGCCCTGATTGCCCGCGTCCGCTTCTATCGCGACCTTGGACTCACGGAGTTCTACCGCCGTCCCGTCGACCCGGCGTTGCAGGCTCAGTTAGCTGCGGAGGCGGAGCCAGCCTTTGCCCAGGTTCAGCCTCCGGGCCAAAGCGCGGGAGACCGGCAACCCCAAGCAGCGCCCGCAGTTGGAGTTTATCCGCAGGAGGATCAGCCCATTCCGCCCCGCAAGCACATGCCCGCCCCTCCCGAGATTGCCGCTGCCGTCCCGGCGGCCGACCGCGCCGCCGCTCTCCAGCTTATCCGTGACGAAATCGGCGACTGCACCCGCTGCGCGCTCCACGCAGGCCGCAACAAGCTGGTCTTTGGCGACGGATCGCCCTCCGCCCGGCTGATGTTTGTCGGCGAGGGTCCGGGAGCCGACGAGGACGCGCAAGGCCTGCCCTTCGTCGGCAAGGCCGGCCAGTTGCTCAACAATATGATTGCCGCCATGGGACTAAGGCGCGAAGAGGTCTACATCGCGAACGTGGTCAAGTGCCGGCCGCCGGGCAACCGGGTTCCCGAGCCGGAAGAAGGCGCAACCTGCTCTTCGTTTCTCTTCCGCCAGATCGACGTGATTCGTCCCCAGGTGCTGGTTGCTCTGGGCGCGACCGCGGCCACCTGGCTGCTGGGATCGCGCCAGCCTCTGGCCGGCCTGCGCGGGCGGGTGCACTCGGTCCGCGGCACACAGCTGATTGTGACTTACCATCCGGCATATCTGCTGCGCGATCCGCGCCAGAAGAGGGAAGCCTGGGCCGACCTGCAAATCGCCATGCGGGAACTGGGGCTCAAATTGCCGAGCCGGGGCTGAGAGCTTCTCCCGGAGACTTGAAAAGCCCGCAGATAAAGCATTTTCCCTTTGGTGCAGAGTGCGACGTGGACCGGGAGGTCCACGCGACAGCCGGCCAGGAGGCCAGCGCTACCTATAACTGGAGCGACCGGCAGCCTTGGGCAAGACAGAAGATCCGTTCTAAACCAACAGTCGAAGTGCCCTAGCAGAATCGAGACTCAGAAGAGCGGCGCGTTTTTGCTCTCCGGCGAGTTGAAGTAGCGAATCCAGAATGCGAATCTCATGCTGGTGTCCAAGGGGACCGGCCCGGTTCGCACTCCGATTTCCATGACCGCCGGATGCGCGGGATCAACGGCCGGCCACAGGGGCGTCCGGGGGCCATTGGGATTGCCGCTTTTGGCAAACTCCCTGAGATAAGAAGAGGCCGTATCGGATACCTGGGAGTCGTCGGGCTCCCAGGGGCGATCCAAGGCCGCGAGGTTCCTGAAGAAATAGGGAAGCTCGCCTGAATGGAAGGCTCCAAACTCGGGATGTTGCGGCCAGGGGATTGCCCGGTCGAAGTAGTAGGTGTAGACAGGAACTTTGTAGTTCTTCAGGCGCTGCGTCGCCCAAAGATACGCCGAAGCTCGCTCGCGATCACGGGAGGCCTCAAGCGCGGCCGCGCCGATTTTGTCTTCGCTTTGAGCGGGATAGAGTGTGAGATATTCGTCCGCCATGCTCCCATAGAGACGATGAGCCATCGCGGCGTAGTCCGAGAGAGCGTGGATGGGCGGTCCGGAGAGCATCCCATCGTTCGCTTGATAGCCAGTGATTACCGGCACCTCTGAACCGACGCCATGGGCGGCAAGCTCACCCGGGGATTGGGGCAGGATCCAGCCGTCAACATCCGGCCCGAATCTTGGGCCGGAGTAGTCTCCCGGACGCGGCAGCAAATCCCCTGCCGGAAGGGCCCGAAGCTCCCCGATGGAATGCGCATGGTGGGAGCTTGCGAACTGGACGCCAACCTCCTCGGCATCAGAGAGCCCATGCATGGGAAGCCCCGCGATTCCCAGGCCGCTGTCGGCAATGGCGTGCTGAAAGAGGCCCTTTGCCTCAGGAGATACGAGCAGGGCGCCGACGCTGAAGGCGCCGGCGGATTGTCCCCATATCGTTACCCGGCGCGGATCACCGCCAAAGGCTCGAATATTGGATTGGACCCACCGCAGAGCGGCAATCTGGTCCATGAATCCATAGTTGCCTGAAGCGTGATGACTCGATTCCGCCGTCAGATCGGGATGGGCAAGGAACCCGAAGACGCCCATACGGTAGTTGATCGTCACGACGACAAGGCCCGTGCCGGCGAGGTTTGTCCCATCATAGAGCGGGATGCTTCCGGAGCCCTCGGAGAAGCCTCCTCCGTGGATAAAGACCACAACCGGCAAATCAGCGGTTGCCGAAGGCCTCGGAGTCCATACATTGAGATAGAGGCAGTCCTCGCTGGTTTGACCCTGGACCAGGAATTCTTTTGTCCATGGCAGGAAGTCTCCATGAACCGATTGCATGCAACTGGCTGCGAATTCATCCGCTTTGCGCACGCCTTTCCAGGGCGCCGAGGCCACGGGCGGACGCCAGCGCAACGCTCCCACGGGCGGCGCGGCAAAGGGTATGCCGCGGAAGACCGTGACGGATGAATGAGGATCTTTATGGCCAGAGAACTGGCCGTAGGTTGTCCTGACAATACTATCGGGCGCGGGCGCGGCGGCAACCTGCTGAAGCGGCGCTGCGAGAACGATGAGACAAATGGCCAGTTCCAATCCGTGCTTCATGCGAATCTCCCCCATGCATCATATAGGTTGCCGGAGAAAGCCGCTGTGATGCCCGGACGGGGTTGGTCCCGCGAGACCGCGGAGCCGCTCTGGAGGATCAAAGTATGAAGCCTTGGCTGGGGCTGAAGCATCTTGTCCACTAGGGGGGCGGAATGATCTATCTGACGCGGCGGGCCACGTTTTCCGCCTCGCACTACTACTGGAACCCGTCCTGGCCGGAGGAGAAGAACCATCAGGTCTTCGGGCGGTGCGCCAATCGCAATGGCCACGGACACAACTACACGCTGGAGGTTACGGTGGCCGGCGAGCCTGACCCGGTGACCGGCTTTGTGGTTGATCTGAAATGGCTTAAGGCCGTGATGGAGCGGGATGTTCTCGACGCGTGGGACCATCGCCATCTGAATCTGGAGGCTCCCGAATTCGCAGCGACAGAGACCGCCGCGACGATCCCGACTACGGAGAATCTTGCGATTGCGGCGTGGAAGCGGCTGGAGCCGGCTGTGACGGTGGCCGGCGGAGCGCAATTGAGCCGGGTGCGTGTCTACGAGACGCCGGAGATCTTTGCCGAGTTCCGGGGTCCCCACGAACAGGTCTTCGTCCGTGGGGTGGATTACCGAGGTGAGGCATGAGGGCGAGTTTCGGGCGCCGCTACATGGTGAGCGCCAGCCACCGGCTGCATGCGGATGCGCTTTCACCGGAAGAGAATCGGGCCGTTTATGGCAAGTGCAACAATCCACATGGCCACGGGCACAATTACGTGGTGGAAGTGCTGGTGGGCGGAGCGGTGGACCCGGAGACCGGCATGGTGGTGAACATGGCCGCGCTCGATGAAGTGGTGCGAAAACGGGTGCTGGATCGTTTTGATCACGCCAATCTGAACCTCGATCCGCTCTTTGTGAATCAGGCGCCGACGACGGAGAATCTCTGTAGAGCGGTCTTTGAGCTGCTGAAAGACGCGCCGCCGACGGGCGAGCTGGAGCGGGTGCGCGTGGAAGAGACTGAAAACAACTTCTTTGAGTGTTACGGCGAGTGAGGGCAAAAGCAGGTTCCCTTCGACTACGCTGAGAGCAGGCTTTCGACTGCGGAAGTCGCAAAGAGCGGCCTGCTCCGCACAGAATGACAAATTATGGGACGAGGACCAAGACGCCCTGTTCTCCAGGGCGGGAGGATAAGAACCATGGCGCTACCGATGGCAATGACGAGGACGGCAAGGACAGACGAAGGGCTGAGCGAAGTGAGCACCGAGGAGATGTACCGCGAGATTCTTAGCCGGCTGGGTGAGGACCCCAACCGCCAGGGATTGCTGGCGACGCCGGGGCGGGTGGAGAAGTCGATGGCCTTCTTGACCAAGGGCTACGACGAGGATCCCTCGAAGATTCTGCGCGGGGCGCTCTTCGACGAAGACTACAACGAGATGGTGATCGTCAAGGATATTGAGATCTTCTCGCTCTGTGAGCATCACATGCTGCCCTTTTTCGGCAAGGTGCATGTCGCCTATATCCCAAAAGGTAAGGTAATTGGACTGAGCAAGATACCGCGATTAGTTGAAGTATTTTCTAGGCGTCTGCAGATTCAGGAGCGGCTGACGAGGCAGATTGCCGACGCAATCCAGGATGCGATAGCGCCGCAGGGTGTGGGAGTGGTGATCGAGGCGCGGCACCTCTGCATGATGATGCGCGGGATCGAGAAGCAGCACTCTTCGACGGTGACTTCGGCGATGCAGGGCTGCTTCCTCCAGAAGGAGACGCGTTTGGAGTTCCTCTCGCTGGTGCGGCAGCCGAGCAACGGCTGAGTGTGAGCGGCGTGGAGTTGGCGGCGAGCTGCGACCAGGGCCGGTCAGCTAAAGTGAAGAAGTGAACGGACTTCTCGTAATCGATAAACCGGCCGGAATGACCAGCCACGATGTGGTGGGCCGATTGCGCAAAATCACCGGCGAGCGCTCTATTGGACATTTGGGCACGCTGGACCCCATGGCCACCGGTGTTCTGCCCCTGCTGCTGGGCAAGTTCACGCGGCTGGCGCAGTACTTTTCTTCGGCTGAAAAGAGCTATACCGGGACGATTCGCTTCGGCTTTGCGACCGACACCTATGATGCCGAAGGCGAGGCTGTCGGGCCGGACTGCCTGCCGGTATTGACCCTGGAGCAGGTTCGCGCCGCGGCAGCCCGCTTTCATGGCGAGATGGAGCAGATGCCGCCGTCTTACTCCGCTAAGAAGATTGCCGGCAAGCCCGCCTACAAACTGGCCCGCGAAGGCAAGCCAGTTGAACTCAAGCCGGCAACAGTCCGTATTTCCTCCTTCGAGATCACCGCGTTGGACGGAGCAGAGGCAGCCTTCACAATGAGCATCAGCGCCGGGGGGTATGTGCGTTCGGTGGCGCATGAACTGGGCCAGGATCTGGGTTGCGGAGCCCACTTGAGCAGTCTGCGGCGCACTCAGGCCGGGGTCTTCACCCTGACCGGGGCGCACACTCTGGACGAGTTGGAGCCGTTGGCCGGGAACGTGGAAGCGCTGGAGGAGCTTTGCGTGCATCCTCGGAGCCTATTGCCGGAGATGCCTTCGGTGACTGGCGACGCAATAGCTCTGGGACGGCTGAGAAACGGAGCGCAGGCCAACCTGCCGGAGTTTTCCGGCGCGCCCCTGGTGAAGGTCTTTGCCGGGCAGCGGGAGCTGGTGGGAATTGCCAAGCGGGTGGCCGGGACGCTTTTTCAGCCAATGGTGGTTCTCAGTGGACAGTGATCAGTGAACAGTGGTCAGTCCGTTCTGCCCGGGTTCGACCTTCTCGGCCGCAGGGAGATTGCTGCCGGGGTTGAATTTGCTGACCACTGTTCACTGGCCTTTGCGCAGCAGCGGCTTCAGCACGGGTAGCAGCGTCCGCGCGATGATTTCGGAGCCTTTGGCGGTGGGGTGGATGCCGTCGGCCTGGATGGTATCAGGGACGTGGATCAGGTCTTTGTAAATCATGGGCACGAAGGCTACGTGGTGCTTGGCTGCCAGCCCGCGGAAGAGCTGGTCGAATTGCTGAATGTAGTCTGGCCCGTAGTTGGGCGGCAGGGTGATGCCGGCTAGCAGGATTTTAATGTGGGCGTTTTCGAGAGCGGTCAGCACTGCGTCGAGGTTGCGGCGCGTCTGCTCCAGCGGGAGGCCGCGAAGGCCGTCGTTGCCGCCGAATTCGACGATGACGACCGCCGGATGCAGCAGCAGGATGGAGCGCAGACCGGCGACGGCGTCTTTGGTGGTTGCGCCGCTGGTTCCTTGATTATTCACCTTATAGTGGTAGCCGTGGGCATCCAGGTCGCGTTGCAGGGCGTCGGGAAAGGATTGGCCGGTCTGAAGGCCGTGGCCGGCGGTGATGCTGTCGCCATAGCAGACCAGGATGGGACGAGCGGCGGCTTGCCGTTGAGCGGTCAGAGCCGGGCAGGCCATGAGAATCAGCCAGAGCGAAACGATTAACGAGCGGCGAACGTCCACAGGAGTAGTGTAGCGAAATACAGGGATCAGAGATCAGGGGCCAGGGATCAGGGAGCAGGAGGCGGTCAGAGTGATCGAGGTTCGGGACGCGAAGAAGTGGATTCAGAATGGCGCGCGGCGGGTGGAGATTCTGAAGGGAATCAGCCTGACCATTCCGGCCGGGCAGTTTGTGGCCATTCTGGGGGCCAGCGGGAGCGGAAAAAGCACGCTGTTGGGGCTGCTGGCGGGGCTCGACACGCCCAGCTCCGGCGAAGTCTGGCTGGATGGCGCGCCGATCCACAATCTGGCGGAGGCGGAACTGGCCGCGGTGCGCGGAGAGAAGATCGGGTTCGTCTTCCAGTCGTATCAATTGATTGAGACACTTACGGCTCTGGAGAATGTTCTGCTGCCCTATGAACTGAATATGGAGGGGAGCGGCCTGGAGCGGGCGCGGCGGCTGCTGGGCGAGGTCGGGCTTGCGGAGCGGATGGACCATTATCCGGTGCAGCTCTCGGGCGGCGAACAGCAGCGGGTGGCGCTGGCGCGGGCCTTTGTGGTGGAGCCGCCGATTGTGATGGCCGATGAGCCGACCGGGAACCTGGACTCAGCGAACGGGAAGTTGGTTCTCGACCTGTTGCTGGAGCGCCAACAAAGGGCGGGCGCCACGCTGGTGCTGGTGACGCACGATCCCGAGGTGGCCAGCCGCGCCGACCGCAAGATCGTTCTGCGGGATGGGATGGTGGTGGAGGATAGCCTGCCCTACATGGCGCAGGCGGCGATTGTGGCGGTGGAGCAGGGACAGAATGGCTAAGCGCGCATTGAGTTGGAGGCGGGCCGGAGCCATTGGCTGGCGGGATTTGCGCTCCGCGCCGGGCAAGTTCGGCTTTGTGGTGGTGTCAGTCGCGGTTGGCGTGGCTGCGCTGGTGGGGGTGCGGGGTTTCAGCGACAGCTTTCGGCGGACGCTGTCGACCGAGGCGCGGTCGCTGATGGCCGGCGATCTGAGCGCGCGGTTTTATCATCTGCCAACCGCGGAGGAAGAGGGCAAGATTGCGGGGGTCGTTCGGCAGAACGGCGGAGGCATCCGGACCACCTGGGTGACGGAGACGGTTTCGATGGCCTCTGTCGCGCCGGACCCGGTTCCGCTGCTGGTTTCGCTGAAGGCCGTGGACCCGGCTGAGTATCCCTACTATGGCAAGGCGGAACTGGAACCGGAGATGAGCCTGGTAAAGGCTTTGGATGGCGATTCGGCGGTGGTGGCCGAGGAGTTTCTCATCCGGCTGAAGGCTGGTGTGGGCCAGACGCTGCGGCTGGGCGGCAGAGAGTTTCGGATTACCGCGGTGCTGAAGCAGGAGCCGGACCGCATGACGGCCGGTGCTGGGCTGGGGCCGCGCGTGATGATCTCGCAGGCGGCGCTGGCGCGGACCGGCCTGCTTGCGCCGGGCAGCCGGGCCAGCCAGCGGTTGCTGATGAAGCTGCCGCCGCAAATCGACCCCGTGACGCTCCGAAAGCAGGTCGAAACGGCTCTGCCGGATGCGCAGGTGATGGATTACCACGAAGGCAATCCGGGGTTGAACAAGGGGTTGGAGAATGCCACCGCAATTCTGAGCCTGATCTGCCTCGTGGCGATGGTGCTGGGGGCGATTGGCGTGGCCATGGCGATGCATGCGCACCTGGAGCAGCGCATGGATATGCTGGCTATTCTGAAGGCCTTAGGCGCGCGCTCGGGCGATTTGTTGCGGATCTTTCTCTTGCAGACGCTGGGGTTGGGGCTGGCCGGGGGCGTGCTGGGCGTGGCGGCGGGCGTGGGCGTGATGGCCGCGCTGCCGGCGGTCTTCGGCAAGCTGCTGCCGGTGAATGCAACTCTGAAGTTTCCCTGGCAATCGATCGCCGCCGGGCTGGGGACCGGATTGCTGACCACGCTGCTCTTTTGCCTTCCGCCGCTGCTGGACGTGCGGAATGTGCGACCGGCGCTGGTGCTGCGGCGGCTGGTGGAGCAGGGGCCGGAGGGCTTCAGCGGCTGGGTTGCCCGCTGGTGGGCGCGGCGGCTGCAACTGGGGCTGGCGGCTCTGGTGGTGCTGGCGCTGGGCGGAATTGCCTGGGCGCTCTCGGACTCCGCCAAGGTAGGGACGTGGTTTGCTGTTTTGTTCACGATTGCGCTGGTGGTGCTGTTGGCGCTGGCGGCAGGGTCGCTGTGGATGCTGCGCTGGCTGCTCAATCGCGTGCGGTTGCGGCTGCCTTCGTTCCTGCGTCACGGGCTGGCGAACCTCTACAGGCCGGGCAACCAGTCAGCGGCGGTGATGGCCGCTCTGGGCACGGGGGTGATGCTGATTCTGGCGGTCTATCTGATGCAGGCGGCGCTGCTAAGGGATTTGCACGAGACGGCCTCGCCCAAGCTGCCCAATGTCTTTCTGATTGATGTGACTACCGATGAGGTCGCGGGGGTGAAGGAGTTCTTCGCGCACCAGCCGGGGGCGAACCAGGCTGCTGGCCAATCCCTGGACCTGATGCCGGTCGTGACGGGGCGATTTGTTTCGCTGAACGGCAAGCCATTGGAAGAACTGAAAGAGGAGCATTTTCCGCGCTGGATACTGGTGAACGCGCGATTGACCTGGGCCGATGCGGCTCCGGCGGGAGACAAGATCACCCAGGGCAAGTGGTGGACGAATCCGGGGGCCGGGGAACTGGCTGTGAACGAAGGCGTGGCCGAGCGGCTGCATCTGGGCGTGGGCTCGGCGGTGGAGTTGGAGGTTGGCGGGAGGGTTCGGGCGCTCAAGGTGGCGGCGATCTATCGCGCCGATGGGCAGCACCTGGGAGCGCAGGTCTCGTTCGTGCTGCCGTCGGGCCAGCTCAAGGATGAAGCGGCCACCTGGTATGGAGGAGCGCATGTCGATCCCAAGCAGGTGGCGAATATGGAGCGGGGGCTGTTTGCGGCTTATCCGACCGTGAGTGTGATCAACCTGGCCGATGTGCTGGAACGGATCGAGAGCGTGGTTGACCAAATCACGTTTGTGGTGCGATTCCTGGCGGGGTTTTCAATCTTCGCCGGGCTGACGATTCTGGCTTCGAGCATTGCCGGCACACGCTTCAGGCGGATGCGCGAAGCGGTGGTGCTGAAGACGCTGGGAGCAACGCGGATGCGGGTGGTACGCACCTTCAGCGTGGAGTTCAGCGTGCTGGGATTGCTGGCCGGGTCAGTGGGCGTGGTCTTTGCGAATCTGCTGACCCGGGTGCTGCTGCACAAGCTGGAAGTGGGCTTCCATATCGAGTGGCGGGCGACGCTGATTGCGCTCGTGGGAACGGCGCTGCTGGCCACGGCCACCGGCTGGATCGCCAGCTATCGCATCCTCGGCCTGCGCCCGCTGGAAGTGCTGCGCGAAGAGTAGAAACAATGAATGGTGGTCTTAATCCAGGTCTCAAGAGCGAGACCCGGGGCACCCCAGGCTTTTGCTCGAAAAGCAATATCAACGATGGGGCGCCGGGCCTATAATTAGGCGCGTACGGGATTGATCTGGGCGCGGGAAGCATCCAATCCTACGCCAAGACGGGAAAGATACAGGAGGAGCAAAAAACATGTCTGAAAGCCAGGCAAAGACCCCAGGACCACCCATAGTCGACGATCAGAACGCCATGTCAGGCGATGCAAAGTGCCCATTCTCAGGCGGCGCTAGCAAACACAGACCGGCTGGAAGCCCAACGAACGCGGACTGGTGGCCCAATCAACTGAATCTGAAGATCTTGCACCAGCACTCCTCCTTGGCCAATCCCATGGGCGAGGCGTTCAATTACGCTGAGGAGTTCAAGAGCCTTGACCTGGACGCGGTGATCAAGGACCTCCGTGCCTTGATGACGGACTCGCAGGACTGGTGGCCGGCGGACTACGGCCACTACGGGCCGTTTTTCATCCGCATGGCGTGGCACAGCGCGGGCACCTATCGTATCGCTGATGGCCGTGGCGGCGCGGGCTCCGGAGCGCAGAGGTTTGCTCCCCTGAACAGTTGGCCAGACAATGTGAGCCTGGACAAGGCGCGCCGGCTGATTTGGCCGATCAAGCAGAAGTATGGCCGGAAGCTCTCCTGGGCCGACCTGATCGTTCTCGCCGGCAACGTGGCGCTGGAGTCGATGGGATTGAAGACCTTCGGTTTCGGCGGCGGGCGCGAGGACATCTGGGAACCGGACAACGCTTATTGGGGATCTGAGGGCAAGTGGCTGGGAGACGAACGCTACAAAGGCGACCGCCAGCTCGACAATCCTCTCGCCGCTGTTCAAATGGGCCTGATCTATGTGAATCCGGAAGGACCCAATGGCAAGCCGGATCCAATTGCCGCGGCAATCGATATTCGGGAGACCTTCCTTCGCATGGCGATGAATGACGAGGAGACGGTTGCCCTGATCGCCGGCGGACACACCTTCGGCAAGACTCATGGCGCTGCCGATCCGCTCAAGTATGTCGGGCCCGAGCCCGAGGGGGCGGATATCGAGGAGCAAGGCCTGGGCTGGAAGAACAGCTTTGGCAGCGGCAAAGGCGTGGATACGATCTCGAGCGGGTTGGAGGGCGCATGGACCACCAACCCGGTGAAGTGGGACAACGACTACCTCGAAATCCTCTTCAAGTATGAATGGGAGCTCACCAAGAGCCCCGCCGGCGCCCACCAATGGAAGCCTAAGGACGGAGCAGCGGCGGGTACCGTGCCGGATGCGCACGACCCCAGGAAGAGGCACGCCCCCACCATGCTCACGACGGACCTCTCCCTGAGAGTAGACCCGATCTATGAGAAAATTTCGAGGCGCTATCTCGAGAATCCGCAGGAGTTGGCAGCCGACTTTGCCAAGGCCTGGTTCAAGCTGACCCACCGCGACATGGGGCCAATTTCGCGGTATCTGGGCCCGCTCGTTCCCGCGGAGCCGCTGATTTGGCAAGACCCCATTCCCGCGTTAGATCATGGTTTGATCGGGGAGCAGGATATTGCGGCCCTGAAGACCAAGATCTTGGCATCCGGGCTATCCATCTCCCAACTAGTTACCACGGCTTGGGCGTCGGCTGCATCGTTCCGCGGCAGCGACAAGCGTGGCGGGGCGAACGGGGCCCGCATTCGCCTCGCGCCGCAAAAGGATTGGGAAGTCAACGAACCGGCCGAACTGGCGAAGGTTCTTCAAACGCTGGAGGCGATCCAGAAGGACTTCAACGCGTCACAGTCAGGTGGCAAAAAAGTCTCGCTCGCTGACCTGATCGTTCTTGCCGGCTGCGCAGCCGTCGAGGAAGCTGCGAAGCAGGCCGGCCACGACGTGAAGGTTTCCTTCTCGCCAGGGCGCACGGATGCATCACAGGAGCAGACGGATGTGCACTCCTTCGCCGTGCTGGAGCCGAGCGCGGACGGCTTCCGCAACTACATCCGGAAGGGACTGGAGGGTTCGGCTGCCGAGTTGCTGGTGGAGAAGGCAAACCTGCTGACGCTGACCGCTCCCGAGATGACGGTGCTGATCGGCGGCCTGCGCGCGCTGAATGCAAACTTCGGGCAGTCCGATCATGGGGTTTTCACCAAGCGGCCAGGAGTTTTGACCAATGATTTCTTCGTGAATCTCCTCGACATGAAGACGAAGTGGCAGAAGTCCGCTACCTCTGAAGGCGTGCTGGAGGGGCGCGACCGGGCGACCGGCGAGCTGAAATGGACCGGCACCGTGGTCGATCTTGTCTTCGGATCGAACTCTCAGCTCCGAGCCCTCGCGGAATTCTATGCGTGCGCCGACTCGCAGCGGGCGTTCGTGCATGACTTTGTGGCGGCCTGGAGCAAGGTGATGAACCTCGATCGCTTCGACCTCCGATGACGGCAGATGGAATGAGGTTCGTGGTCTCCCACCCTTTCCGCGATGGAGCTCCGGAAAGGATGGGGCACCCGGCTTTTCACTGATCCCTGACAACTGATCCCTGATCCCTGTCTCAGAAGTCCTCAGTGGATTCGACGGCTGGCAGCACGTCGTCTTCGCGGGCCATCCATACATAGAGGGTGGGGAGCAGGAAGACGCCGATAACCAGGTTGGCCAGCAGGCCGCCGACGATGACGATGGCGAAGGGGCGCTGCGAGTCCGACCCAATCGCGTGAGAGAGCGCGGCGGGCAGCAGGCCCAGCGTGGCCACCAGCATGGTCATCATGATGGGCCGCAGGCGCAGCACAGCGCCCTCGATGGCCGCCTCGACTATATGCTCCCGTGTGGACTCTTCCATCCCCTTGCGGCGGGCGCGCAACTGGTTGATGAACTCGATCATGATGACGCCGGTCTGTACCGAAACGCCGAAGAGCGCCAGGAAGCCGACGCCGATGAGACCGAGAAGTTGGTGTGCGTGATAAATAGGGCGAGCGGCCCGCCGATGGAGGCCATGACGACCGAGACCAGGATGAGCATGGCCCACTTGAAAGACCGGAACATCGTATAGAGGATGAGGAAGATGCGCATAACGGTGATGGGAATGACGAGGTCCATGCGCTTGTCGGCGCGCTTCTGGCTCTCGTATTCTCCGGCCCACTCGGTGTGGTAGCCGGCGGGGAGCATCACATTTTTGTTCACCTTGCCGAGGGCCTCTTCGACGGTTGAGCCCAGGTCGTGTCCTCGGACGGAGTATTGAATGGCGATGTAACGCTGACCGCCCTCGCGGTAGATCTCCTCGGCGCCGTCGTCGGCCGAGATGCGGGTCAATTAAGCCAGTGAGACGCGCTCACCAGAGGGCGCGAGAAGGCGGACATTTTCGATGGCTTCGCGGGTGTCGCGGTAGGGCTGCTGGTAGCGGAGGGTCACGTCGAAGCGCGCCTCGCCTTGCTGCACCTGGGTGAGGGCGTTGGCGCCGACCGCAGTCTGAATGGCGTCCTGAATGTCGGCGACATTGATGCCCCAGCGGGCTGCTGCGGCGCGATCCACGGTGTAGTTGAGATTCGGTTGGCCGATGATGCGGAAGATGCCCAGATCCTCGATTCCCCTGACGGTAGCC